>Ga0307302_10001505_pt1 | contig 10311 bp, 7 predicted proteins | sample ER_DNA_183_FD_194490 | JGI IMG/M metagenome (GOLD analysis project Ga0307302, IMG submission 194490) | Bulk soil microbial communities from the East River watershed near Crested Butte, Colorado, United States - ER_DNA_183 | ecosystem: Environmental > Terrestrial > Soil > Floodplain | place: USA... | reverse complement strand
CTCGGAACCAGTCGCGCGCCGAAGCCGTTCAACGCACGGTTCGACGAGGCGATTCCACAGGCGGTCGTGCGCTGCACGTCTCCCGGCGATGTCGCCGAGACGATCTCCTTCATCCGTCGCCACCGGCTCCGTTCGGCGACACGCGGCGGCGGACACTGCCTGGCCGGTCGCTCCACGACGACCGGTGTCCTGATCGACGTCTCGCCGATGCGCACGGTCTCGGTGGGGGACGGCACGTTGACGATCGGCGCCGGCGCCGTTCTGGGAGAGGTCTACACGGAGGCCACCCGCCACGGAGTCACGGTCGCCGGCGGTTCGTGTCCGTCGGTCGGGATCGCCGGCCTCACGCTCGGTGGCGGGCTCGGGTTCCTGGGCCGCACGTACGGCGTGACCTCCGACCGCCTGTTGGGTGCTCGGATCGTGCTGGCCGACGGGCGGGTGATCGACTGCGACGAGCACCACGAGACGGATCTGTTCTGGGCGCTTCGGGGGGCCGGCACCGGTCACTTCGGGGTGGTGACGAGCCTCGTCTTCATCCCGATCCCCGTCCCGACGGTCGCCACGACCTTCCACCTGGAGTGGCCGTTCGCGGATGCCGCCTCGGTCGCGCAGGCGTGGATGGCGTGGAGCCCGTCGGCGCCCGAGGCGCTTTCGGCCAGCATGGTCGTGGCCGCGACCGCCGAACCCGAGGAGGCTCCTACGGTGGAAGTTTTCGGCACGATGCTCGGCGCCGTCTCGGAAACCCGGCACCAGCTCGAGGGCCTCACCTCTCTGCTCGGGTCGGATACGAGTTCCACCTTCGTTGAGGAGATGGGGTACGAGGACGCGCTTCGGTACTGGGCCGCCCGGGCCGGCGAGCGGCTGGAGAGGCCGCGGGCGGCGCCGACGACCCGGTCGATCCACGCCGTCAAGTCGGAGTACTTCGCTCGACCACTCCCGACGGAGGCGATCGCGGCGTTGCTCGAGGGCCTCACGGCGGATCGATCCAGCGGCCAGGCACGGGAGCTCGACTTCTCACCCTGGGGAGGCGCCTACGTCCGAATCGAGCCCGAGGCCACAGCCTTCGTGCACCGCGACGCGGCGTTCTGGGTCAAGCACGGTGCCGTCGTTCCGACGGATGCGACCGCCAACCAGCTGATGTTCGCGCAGGACTGGCTCGGGGCATCGTGGGGCTCTCTCCATCCCTGGGGGACCGGCGGCGTGTTCCCGAACTTCGCGGACGCGGACCTCGAGGACTGGGGCCACGCCTACTACGGCTCGAACTACGAGCGGCTGGTCCGGCTCAAGGCCCGCTACGACCCCGACAACCTGTTCCGCTTCTCCCAGTCGCTGCCTGCGTCATGAGTCGCTCACGACCACCGCGTCCGAGAGAGAGCCGACAAGTAGGGAATGCGCACTTCACTTCACCACTTCGAATCGGAAGTGGGTGGCGCCCGGTGTCTCGATCGAGCTGGTCCTCCGCAGTTCGATCTCCTCAGGGTCGAGATCCTCGAAGAGCCGGACGCCGCCGCCGAGGAGCACGGGGACGAGGTGGATCTGCATCTCGTCCAGCAAGCCGGCCTTCAGGTACTGCCTCGTGATATTCGCGCCGCCCCAGATGCCGACGTCCTTGTCGCCGGCGGCGGCGTGGGCCAGCTCGAGTGCGGCCTGGATCCCATCCGTCACGAAGGTGTAGGTCGTACCGCCCTGCATGGGCAGAGGCGCTCGCGCCTCGTGCGTCACGACGAACACCGGCATCCCGAACGGCGGAGGGTCGCCCCACGGCTCGAAACCGACGACGAACATCCGCTTCCCTATCAGGACCGCCCCGGTCGAGGCGTAGATCTCATCCACAATCGCGGCATCGGTCTCGGTCTTCGCGTCGAACATCCAGTCGTGAAGGCGTCCCGGGTCGTCACCCAGAGGGTTCTCACCCCCCTCGTTCGGTTCGGTGATGAAGCCATCCAATGACATCGAGATGTTCGCGGTGATCCTGCCCATCGCAGCCCTCCTCACCGTTCTTGCCCGTGAACATCCGGTCGTTCAGGTGGCGCCGGTGCGGCGGCCGATCCGAAGGACGAACAAACCCGCCGGGATGCAGCTTGCGGATCGTCGCATCATCCCTCGCACCCCGATCCTCAACAACGATGGGTCCGGCCCCGTTCGGGGGCCGGACCCATTCGATCTACGGTGTCGAGGCTCGGCGAGTTATCGTTCGCAGCCCCTCTTCACTCGCGCGCTCCGACACACGTCGATGCCGGGGCCGCCGACCGCTGTGTCGGGTCCCCTGCCGCCCCGGAGCTTGTCGTTGCCGCGACCGCCTCTCATGCGATCGTCACCGCGACCGCCCAAGACCAGGTCACGACCGCGGCGGGCGCGGATGACGTCGTCCCCGCCGAGGCCACAGACGATGTCCCTGCCTGCAGTCCCGACCAGCTCGTCGCCCCCGGATGTGCCGACCACCTGGTTACGCGGATCGCCCTCGAAGCCGGGACACACGGCCACGGCCCAGGTCTTGGTGACCTGGTCCATGCAGTTCCCCGCGGGAGCGCCCGCGGGATCGCCCGCGGCCCGCTCGCACTCGTCCACGCCCCCCGAGGTCGGCAGGCTGGCCGTGATCGTCTGGGTGCCGGTCACGGTCGTCTGCGTCGTCACCTCGGCGCTGGCCCGGCCGCGGCCGTCCGTCGTCGCCGTGACCATCGACGCGCCTCCCACGAACGTGCCCGGCCCACTCTCGGTGAAGGTGACCGTCACACCGGAGACGGGCTTGCCGTCCCGGTCGGTCGCGACTGCCGTGACTCGGTGGACCGTCCCCGGAGCGTTCGTGGCCTCCTCGGGCCTCGCGTCGATGTTCCGGGGCGCCAGGCCGGCCCAGGTCTTGCTGACCGTGTCCGTCTTGTCGTCGTTCTCCGGCGCATTGACCGCTTCCTCGCACTCGCCGCCGTCGATCTCGACGCCGGCCGGATCGAAGACGTTGTCGACGTCCTCATCGATCCAGAAGCAGATCTCGGCGGGCCCTGCTTGCGACTCGGATGCGGGGATACTCTCGGTGCACCTGCCGTTCCCGCCCGTCGTGCAGGCGTCGTTGACGTCGGGGGTCCCCGCCGCCGCCGAATTGTCGGAGTCGTTGGCGCCGTTGAGGTTCTCCACGTCGATCCTTACGCCCGAGACCAGCACGTCGGGGTTCGGCGCCGTGTCGATCACCGTGCACGTGTAGGTCTCGCTCGAGCTTGGGCCCGTGACCGGGTTCGTCTCGGTGTCGTTGCCGCTCGCGTCGTCGCAGTCGAGCACGGCGGCGGCGGCTCCCGACCACGTCTTCAAGACGACGTCGGTGAGGTCGGGCTCGGCCGTTCCGCCCGGGACGTCGGGTCCGCCCGAGGGCTCGTCCAGCGACGGGTTGCCGGCGTCGGCCCCCTCGGTCGTGTCGGCCTCGACCGCCGGGTCGTCGCCGTGGTCGATCCACGCGGTGATCGTGTCCGTGCCGGCGACCGAACTCGTGTCGGTGACGGTGCACGTGGCCGATCCCACGGCGACGGTGCACTCCTCGTCCGGCGCGCTCGGCGTGTTGCCGCCGTCGGTGTCGCCGGGTCCGACGATCTCGAAGTCGACCTCGATCGCACCCGACGTGGCGTCCGCCGCCGAGCTCAGCGTCGCCGTCAGCGTGTGCGTGGTTCCGATCGGGTTGTCCGATGTCTCCGGCGTCACCTGCAGCGTGCGGGTGTCATGGTTGGCTACCGCGACGCCGGCCATCGGAAACCCCAGCGCGACGATCGTGACCAGAGCGGTCGAAAGCACCAGGGAGCGCCTGCTCTCCCGAGGGATCCGAGTATCTGAGACACGCATCCCGTCCTCCCTTCCAGCAGCGCTGTCAGGCGAGCCTCCTCGCGACCGGAGACCCCAACCGGAGACCCCAAACCGAGGCTGCTCTCTACTGGTAGAGAACGTGCACAGTCCTAGGAAGGTTGCACGCGGTCGCTACTCGAGGCCGATCGGATCACCGGGTCGACTCGGGGGTGCAGGTGCGCCGGCCGCGATCCGTGCGGCAACTGATTCGGATCGTCCCGACGAGACTGATCAGTCCCCGAACCAGTCGTCCACCGGAACCCGCGCGGCGAGGGCGGAGAGATCCCCCCGGTCTCGGATCGCCCTGGCCGCATCGGCGAACGCCTTGACGGCGACCCAGGTGAGGCTCCCGCCGACGCTGATCCGTTGCGCTCCCACATCGACGATCTCGGCTACAGACAACCCGGGTACGGCGAGAACGTTGACGGGCTTCGAGAGCGCACCGCACACCGCGCGGATCTCCTCGAGGGTGCCCAGCCCCGGCGCATACAGGACGTCGGCGCCGGCTTGCTCGAACGATTGGAGCCGCCGGATCGTGTCGGCGAGGTCCGCGTTGCCCCGGATGTGGTTCTCCGCCCGGGCCGTGAGCGTGAACGGGAAGGCCGCGCCATGGGCGGCCTCGACGGCGGCGCGGATCCGCTCCGCGGCGTGGCCGATTTCGTAGAGCCGACGGTTCTCCCGGTCGAAGTCCTCGATCGAACCGCCGACCGCCCCGGCACTCGCGACGCGCCGGATCGCTTCGGCCGCGTCCGCGGGACTCGGCCCATAGCCGTTCTCGAGATCGGCGGAGACGGGGAGATCCGTCGCCGCGTCGATGGCCGCGACGTGGCGCGCCATCTGATCGAGCGTCACCCGTCCGTCGACGAGCCCGAGCGTGAAGGCGAAGCCCGAACTCGTCGTCGCGAGCGCGGTGAACCCGAGTGTCTCGAGGACGCGGGCAGACCCCTCGTCCCACGGGTTCGGGATCACGAACGGCTCGCCGGCGTGCATCGCTCGGAAGGCGGATCCCTTCTCCCGCTGCCTACTCAGCGCCGACATGGATCACCACCTTCCCCCCGCTTCCCCGCCGGTCATGCTTCGCCCGAACGCAGCGCGGGCGTCATCGAGCTCGTAGACACGATCGATCGTCGGAGCTCACCTCCCCCACTCGGCCGTTTGCGCGATGGCGGCGTGGTCCAGCTCGCGGAAGGCTCCGGCCTCCGCAGTCGTGGACGGGCCGAGCGTCCGGTTCCTGCCCGGCAGGTGGCGCCTGAGACGTTCGAGCTCGCGCCTGCTGAACTCGCAACGGTCGGTGATGGGTTCGACGCGGTACAGGGCTGCGCCGTTGAGACCCAGGATCTTGTCCTTGATCCGGCGGGTGAGCTTCGGGTAGCCGAACCGTTCCTGGAACTCCTCGCTGATGTGGAACGACCGCAGCGCCTGGATCTGATCCTGCGGAGACCCGTAGAACAGGCAGTCCGTACCCCACAGCACGTTGTCCTCCCCCACGTACCTCAACAGCTTGCCCAGCAGATGGGCGGCCTGGACCGGGTACCGCATCGTGTACCACCACGTCGAGCCCAGCTCGGCGTAGACGTTCTCGTTCGGCCCGATCCCCGCCCGCTTCATGGAGGTGATGAGTCGGTTGACGCCGACGCTCGCGGTCGCGGACGTGTACGGTCCCTCGGGAACGCCGGCCTCGAACCCGGAGTGGTACACGACGAAGTTCGCCTCTGGATGCCGCTTGGCCGCCGGGCCGATGTCGCGGGGCGAGGCGTACGGGCTCGAGCCGCTGAATCCCTTGTGCGCACAGATCGTGGGGACGCCGAGGCGCACCGCCCGGTCGATGAACCGCTCGCCCACCTGCGGGAGGTCGGGATCGCGGTCGTCGAGCCACCACCCCTGCCCGTTGTTCTCGAACACGTCGGGGAAGTGCGTGAACGTCTTCCATGCCGCGATCGGATACCGGGCCACGGTGTCGTCCATCGCGTCGAGGGAGGATGCCGACGGATCGAGGTTCGGAAGGGCCTGCGCGTGCAGCAACACACGCTCGTCGCGGCACAGGCCCTCGGCGATCCTCCGGGTCTCGTCCATGATCTCGGCCGACAGCGGACTCCCGGCGGGGTAGATTGGCAGGGCCGAGAGCACGAGCATCGAGGTATCCGAGCGCAGGAACATGAGCTCGAGGAAGCTCTCGATCGAGTAGCACACGCGTGGGTCGTCCTCGCCACAGTTCTTCTGCGGGAACCGGTCCCAGAAGTCCCGTCCGTTCAGGATCGGGTTCAGGTCGTACTCGAGCAGGTGGCCCTGGATGTCGAAGACGAACTCCTCCCCGCCGATGGCCTCGTGGGCGACCTCGGGATCGGTGGTGGCCTCGGGGGGGATCGAGTACCCGCCACCCGGCGTCGCGCCCGGCGACACCGTCCGAGCCGACTCGCGTGTGCAGGCGTCGAGCGCCAGGAGCGTCGTCGCGGCGCCGCAGATCGAGAGCAGGAACTCCCGCCGGCTCATCCCCGTCCGCCGGGCGTTGCGCTCGCATTCGTCGCGTGCGCGGCGGATCGTCTCTCGAACCAGCGGCGAGAGCGGCTCGGGATCGTACTCGGCGTTGGAGCAGGGGCCGAACTTGATCGGGAGCCCCGGATCCTCGTCCTTCCAATGCAACCGCGTGCCTCCCTACCGACCCACGATAGACAGGCCTCGGGCCGTTTGGGTTCCACGCCCTCCCTGGCCGGCGCGGGCGAGGCCGGGAACCTCCTCGAGGTTCCTCCAGTCGTGCTCGGTGATGATCCGTTCGCCGTTCGAGGCCGGACGACTGATCGCCGGATCGATCGCCCTGGTCGTGATCGCCGCCGGGTGCTCCTCGGCCCCGGGGTCCGAGCAACGGGCTCAGCCGGCTCGTGATCCCGCCTCGACGAGCGACGTCTCGCCCGCGTCCTCGGCGCCCGCTCACGAGCCAGCTGAGCGATCGACCCCCGGCTGGCCGATCGAGCACGTCGTCTTCCTGATCAAGGAGAACCGGACGTTCGACAACCTGTTCGGAACGTTCCCCGGTGCGAACGGCGTCTCCTACGGGTACGACCGGGGCGTTCGTCGTCGGCTCACCGCGGGGACCGACGGGAGCATCGGGTCCGAGGACATCCCGCACTGCTACACGTGCTCGCTCGAGGCGTGGAACCACGGGAGGATGGACGGGTTCAACCAGGGTGCGGTCTCGGATCGATGGGCCTACACGCAGCTTCGGCGGGCGCAGCTTCCTAACTACTGGCACTGGGCGCGCAAGTTCGTGTTGGCGGACAACTTCTTCTCGTCCGCGCAGGGACCCTCGTTTCCGAACCACTTGTATTCGATCGCCGCGCAGTCCGGCGGCGCTCACGACAACCCGCGACGGACCGGGCGGTTCCGGTCGAGCAACACCTTCGGATGCGACGCGCCCAAGGGGCAGACGGTCACGATCGTGGACTCGGAGGGTCACGAGAAGCAGATCCAGCCGTGCTTCGACTTCACGACCGAGGGCGATCTGCTCACGGACGCAGACATCGACTGGGCGTACTACGCGGCCGAACCCGACCAGCTCGGCTACATCTGGTCGGCGTACGCCGCGGTCCGTCACATCCGGGAGACGAGCGAGTGGTCTCGCCACGTCCTGCCGGTCGACGAGCTCATCGGGGACATCAAGGCCGACCGGCTTCCTCCGGTCACGTGGATCACGCCGCGGTACGAGGTCTCCGAACATCCGCAGTACAACTTCTGCCTCGGCGAGAACTGGTCGACGCGGGTGATCGACGCGATCATGCGGAGCTCGATGTGGAAGAACACGGCCATCTTCGTCACCTGGGACGACTACGGCGGCTTCTACGATCACGAACCTCCGCCGCAGGTGGACGGCTTCGGGTTCGGGATCCGCGTCCCGCTGCTCGTCATCTCGCCCTACGCCAGGCGCGGGGTGATCGATCGTCACCTCGGTGAGTTCTCGAGCGTCCTTCGCTTCATCGAAGAGAACTGGGGCCTGACGCAGCTCACGCAGCGCGACCGAGACGCGATGGATCTCTCCTACGACTTCGACTTCGCGCAGCCACCACGCCCCCCAGATCCGCTGCCGCTTCGCACCGACTGCTTCGCTTGAGGTCGGCGTCTCGAGCCTGCTCCTCGGTTGGAGAGCGGCACCTCTTGGCGGGGCATCGTTGGAGAGGACCGGGCCTCGAATCGATATCCTCCCACTTGCAGGAGGAGCGGAATGAACAAGGTAGCCACGTTGATCATCGGGTTCGTCCTTGGCGGCCTCGTGGTCGGCGGGGCGATCTATTTGTCGGACTCTCAGGACGATTCGACGTCGGTCTCTGGATCCTCACCTAACGCGTCCCCAACTCCGACCGTGGCTGTCGTTACTCCGGTGACCGAGGCAGATGAGCTTCGTATCGATGGGCTTGGATCGATGACGATCGGAATGAACGTCAACGATGTAGAGCGTGCGACCGGGATGGAGGTGGATATCTCGTCGGACTTTAGCCCTCAGTGTCGATACGGGCAGTTGGTCGGCGGCCCCCACGACCTCTTCCTGATGTTCAGCAGACGCGTGCTGGTACGGATCGACATAGGGACCGAGTCGGCGATCGAAACAGATACGGGGATAGCAGTGGGGGATCCCATCTCGGAAGTCGAAGACGCTTACGGCGATGAGCTCGAACGCCAGCTCCATCCCTATCTGGGTGATCGCGGCAGCTACCTCATCTTCGATCCCGAACCCGAGGATGGCTTCTTGATCATCTTTGAGACCAACCGACGCAACGTGACGTCGTTTCGTTCGGGATTGGATGAGCAGGTTCGTTACAAAGAGGGCTGCGCCTAGGTTCCGCGTTTCCATCACCCGGAAGTCGCGGTCGTGGTGGTGGGGCTCGTCGCGCGAGGGAGCCCCGAATTGCTTGGTTGGCGGGCGAAGCGCGGCGCGCCGATCACCCACCAACGGGGTGGGCGCCGCCAAACCCGGGTCGCTCATCCATGCGTATAGCTCCCCACATGCGAACCCAGTGGATCGTGATCGCTTCGCTAGTGCTCCTCGCGACGGCGTGCGAGGAAGGTCCGCGAGCCGGCCCTCCCACGGCGGCTTCGTCCTCGCCGGTGCCGTCGGCGACCTCACGCTTTCCTCTGCTGGAGCAGGCCGACCTGTTCGCGATGTCCGAGCCGATGCACATACGGGGCGATGGCGGGTTTCGCTTGGAGGGCCGCCTGTTCGGCTCCGGCGCGGTGGGGGTGGTCCTCGCACACATGGGCGGCGGTGACCAGTCCCAGTGGCTCGAGATGGCGGGGCTGCTCGCGACCAACGGATATCTCGTCCTGACCTTCAATCGCCGGGGAAGCTGCCCCGGTGGCGAGCTCGGATGCTCCGAGGGGAACGAGGACGCCGGCTCCTGGAGGGATCTCGCGTTCGTTGTCGAGCGCCTTCGCGAGGCCGGAGCGCAGCGGGTCGTCGTCGGCGGCGCCAGCCTGGGCGCGATGGAGTCGCTCTATGCGCTCAGCCGAGGGCTCGACGCGGACGGGCTCATCTGGGTCGCCGGGATCGATCTGTTCGAGGGTGTCGCCGTCACGGAGCAGATGCGCGGCCTTCGGATCCCGAAGCTCTTGATCGCGGGGGAGTTGGACGGTGAGGCCGGGGATCTGTTGCGGGTATTCGAGCAGAAGGCCCCGGAGCCGAGTGATGTCGTCACGCTGGACACGGGCGAACACGGCACGGACATCCTCGCCTACGCGGATGTTGCGGTCGCCGACCAGTTTCGGCAAGCGGTGCTCGACTTCCTCGCTCGGATGTGAGCTGAGCCTGCCGGCGTATGCGTTCGGGCGGGGCAGCACTCATGATGAGCGATGATCGATAGCTCAGCGAGCGATATGCCCTTCTCTCTGCCTACCCCGTCCGGTCCGAACAGCCGTTGAGTCGCTCGGGGTAGGAGGAAGCGGGACGTGTCGGCGGCAACGTACGTGTTCGTGCCGGGGGCGGGAGGCGACGCCTGGTACTGGCATCTCGTCATTCCGGAGGCGCGCGCACGAGGCAACGACGTCGTAGCGGTCTCGCTCCAAGCGGGCGACGATTCCGCGGGATGGACCGCGTACGCCGATACGATCGTCGACGCCATCGGGGATCGAACCGGTGTGATCCTCGTCGCACAGTCGCTCGCCGGCTTCAGCGCCCCGCTGGTATGCGGGCGGGTCCCGGTCGATCTCCTGGTCCTGCTGAACGCGATGATCCCGCGGCCGGGCGAGACCGGGGCCGACTGGTGGTCCAACACCGGCCAGCAAAAGGCGATGCACGCCCACCTGACCGCCCTTGGGCTGCCGCGCGAGGCCGCCGACGACGACTCGACCCTGTACTTCCATGACGTCTCGGCGCAGGTACGTGAGGAGGCCCTGCGGCGTGGCGAGCCGAAGCAATCGTGGACACCGATGACGGAACCCTGGCCTCTCGAGGCGTGGCCCGAGGTGCCAACGCGGGTCCTGATCGGTCGCGACGACCGGCTCTTC
>Ga0307302_10001500_pt1 | contig 10333 bp, 12 predicted proteins | sample ER_DNA_183_FD_194490 | JGI IMG/M metagenome (GOLD analysis project Ga0307302, IMG submission 194490) | Bulk soil microbial communities from the East River watershed near Crested Butte, Colorado, United States - ER_DNA_183 | ecosystem: Environmental > Terrestrial > Soil > Floodplain | place... | reverse complement strand
CGCTGATCGCACCGACCGTGGGCTGGACGGCGATCGCGAAGAAGAACGTGGCTGCCGCGACGAGGGCAAGGGCGGTGCCCTCCGTGCCAGGTTCGACGAGGCCGTCGAACTTGATCCTCGTCTGGACGGCCGCGTTGACCACGGCATCGATCGAGGTGAGCCCGAGCCAGAACAACGAGATCCGAACCAGGGCAAGTGTCGGAAGGGCCAGCGTTGGGCGCCCGCCGGCGTCGGTCGTGGGGCCGGCATCGGCTCCCACCGCGATATCGGTCATCCGTCCCTCCGATCCCCCGGCGTCCAGATCCTACGACGCGCCCGCGGCCGCACCGTGACGATTCAGCGTGATCGTGCCCCCGATCCGCACCAGCTTCCGCTCTGTCGCGCCCGGCGCGACGTACCGGAAGATGCTCCGATCGAGCGAATAGATCCCCGTTGAGGCGAGGCCGATCCGCCCGAGACGGAACGTGAACACCGGGTTCTCCGTGTTGCCCGCGTAGGCGCTCGCGGCGCCGTCGGCCGTGAGGAGCGACAGGTTCGCCTGGCCGCCGAACGTCTCGTGTAGCGTCGCCAGTAGATCCACGGGCGCCGTGTGGCCATCCCACGCGTCCTCGAGCCAGCGCGCCCCGACCTCGGTGTCCGCCCGGCCGTGGATCCTCCCCGCGGCGCGGAAGCGGGCTCGCCACGAGCGGACCTCGCGGAAGTCGCCGTTATGGCTGAACGAGAAGCGGCCGGCAGGGTCGTCGAACGGTTGCGTATCGGCGAGCCCGAGCGTGGACAGCTTTGACGGCCGCCGGAGGTGGACGAGTGCCGCGGTCGTCTCGACCGCTCCGACCGCGTCGCGCCCGGGGTCATCCCGGAACGCGCAGGTGTCTCGGTGGGAATCGATTTGGCCGTCCGCCGAGATCCACGCGGCTCCCCAACCGAAGCCGGCAATCCCGTAGCGCTCGAATCCGATAAGCCGATGATCTGCTTGCATGATCGGTCACCTCAGATAGCAGTCCAAGGCTTCCTTACCACCGCACCGGGAGTCTCGTGTGTGACAAGCAAACTGTGGACTTGGCGGACACAAATGGGAGATGGATAAACCGTGATCCTCCCCAAGATCCGGGATCCGCGGTTCATCACCGTGCGTCGCGGCGGGACCCTCCACGACGACGACCATCGTCTACTCGCGATGTGGGCGGCTGACTGCGCGGAGCACGTGCTGGACCACTTCGAGCAGGCACGGCCGAAGGACGACCGTCCACGTCGGGCGATCGACCTCGGGCGTGCCTGGGCGCGGGGTGAGATCGCGTGGGCAGGGGCCCGCACCGCGGCCGGCCATGCAAACGCCGCAGCCAGAAACCTGCGTGGGGCAGCACGGCATGCCGCGTACGCTGCTGGCCAGGCCGCGGCGGTGGGCCACGTGGCGGCCCACGAGCTCGGTGCCGCGGCCTATGCGATCAGGTCGGCCCGAGCGGCAGCCCCTGAAGGCGAGGGCGAGGCGGCTGGCCGCTTGGAGTGCCAGTGGCAGCGCGCCCAACTACCCCACGAGATCCGGGAACTTGTGCTCGACGACCAGCGGCTGCGCAACGAGTTGTGCTGGTTTGCGTTCGACTGCTGACGCGGCTCGCTCCCGCCGGCCGCCACATCACGATGCCAGCGACTTGCCGCGAGGCCTCGCATCGTGACCACGTCGCTGTGGCGACACACGGACTTCATGAAGCTCTGGGTCGGCCAGACCGTGTCCGAGCTTGGCTCGGTGGTGACCCGAACGGCGGTCCCACTGGTCGCGTTGCTTGTCCTCGGAGCCGGTCCGTTCGAGATGGCGCTGATTGTCGTCTCGGCCAGCCTCGCGGTCCTTCTCGTCGGCCTCTTTGCCGGCGCTTGGGTGGACCGGCTGCGGCGGCGACCACTGCTCATCTGGGCGGACGCGATCCGAGCGGTCCTGCTCTTCTCGATTCCGGCGGCCTATCTCGCCGACGTCCTGCGGATCGAATACCTGTATGTCGTCGTCTTCCTCGAGGGCAGTCTGAGGGCGCTCTTCGATGCCGCCTATCCGGCCTACGTCCCGTCATTGATCGGGGTCGATCGCGTCCTCGAGGGCAACAGCAAACTGGCCACGAGCTCATCGCTCGCCGAGATCGGTGGTCCGGGCCTGGCGGGTGGGCTGGTCCAGCTCATCGGCGCGCCGTTCGCGATCCTCGTCGACGCGATCTCCTTCGGTGTTTCGGCGATCTCGCTCGGCCTGATCCGCCGGCCCGAGCCGGCGCGTCCGGCTCGCACGTCGCCCACGCCGATTCGAGGTGAGATCCTCGAGGGCCTGCGACTGGTCGGCCGGCACCCGTTGCTCATCCCACTGACGCTCCGCTCGGTTATCGCGCATGTTGCTGGCTCGTTCTACGGCGTCCTCTACACGATCTACCTCATCGAGGACCTGCACCTCAGCCCGCTCCTGCTCGGTGTCGTCGTGTCGGCTGGCGGGGTCGGCTCGCTCGTTGGCTCGGTCCTGGCCTCACGCGTGATCGGCCGGCTGGGCTTCGGGCCCGCCCTCATCTGGGCGGCGATCGGCGCGTCGGTCATCGGTGTACTTACGCCGCTCGCGGGCGGCCCTCTCCCCTTGGCTGTGCTGATGGTGTTCTTGCCTCAGCTCGTCGGCGACGGACTCCAGACGATCGAAGGCGTCGCCGAGCTGTCGCTCATCCAGAGCGTGATCCCGGACCGCTTCCTTGGGCGGGTGAACGCGACCCTGGAGGTCTTCTCACACGGGATTGCCTACCCACTCGGCGCACTTCTGGCCGCCGCGCTGGCGGGCTGGATCGGCGTCCGCGGAGGGATCGCCATCGGCTGGGCCGGTATGGCGGTCTCGATCCTGCTGCTGGTGCTGTCACCGCTGCCGCGCATCCGGCAGCCCTCGGATGCGGCGACCGTCGACGGCTGAAGGGAACGCCTACCGCCAGCCCAGTTCCGGGGCCACGAACCTGAGGATGCTCTCGATGGCGTGGGCGTTGTACTCGACGCCGAGCTGGTTCGGGACGGTCAGCAGCAGAGTGTCGGCGGCCTGGATCGCCATGTCCCCGGCGAGCTCCTTGACGAGGACGTCGGGCTCTGCGGCATACGAGCGCCCGAAGATCGCCTTCGTCTGTGCATCGAGGTAGCCGACCTGATCGGTTCCCTGGTTGCCACGTCCGAAATAGGCGCGGTCTCGATCGTCGACCAGGGCGAAGATGCTACGGCTGACCGAAACGCGCGGCTCGCGCTCGTGGCCGGCCGCGGTCCACGCCTCACGGAACAGACGGATCTGCTCCGCTTGGAGCTCGTGGAATGGCACGCCAGCGTCCTCGGTCAGCAGCGTCGACGACATCAGGTTCATGCCCTGTTGCCCGGTCCATTCGGCGGTTGCGCGCGATCCGGCCCCCCACCAGATGCGGTCGCGGAGGCCGGGCGAATGCGGCTCGGGACGAAGCAACCCGGGCGGGTTCGGGATCATCGGCGAGGGGTTCGGCTCGGCGAACCCGACCCCGGAGAGAGCCTCCAGGAAGACCTCGGCGTGCTGGCGGGCCATGTCGGCATCGGTCTTGCCCTCGGGTGGGGCGTAGCCGAAGTACCGGAAACCATCGATGACCTGCTCGGGCGAGCCGCGGCTGATCCCGAGCTGCAGGCGGCCGCCCGCGATGAGGTCGGCGGCCCCGGCGTCTTCGACCATGTAGAGCGGGTTCTCGTACCGCATGTCGATGACGGCCGTCCCGATCTCGATGCGCTTGGTTCGGGCGCCGATCGCCGCCAGGAGCGGGAAGGGCGACGCCAGCTGCTGGGCGAAGTGGTGCACCCGGAAGTAGGCGCCGTCCGCACCTAGGTCCTCGACCGCCTCGGCGAGCTCGATCGACTGGATCAGCGCGTCCGACCCCGACCTCACCTGCGAGTACGGCGAGGCCGACCAATGCCCGAAAGAGAGGAAGCCGATCTTCTTCACGCGTGGATTCTACGGTCGACCGGACTCGCACCGCATCGGAAGGTCGCCTCGGGGTCAGGGCCGATGGACTATGGTGCGCCATCGGAGAAGCGCGTTGGGGACCAGGGAGGAGGCGCAATGGCGGGACGGATCAAGGCGGCGCTCGGCAGCCTGATCTTCCTGATTCTCGCCCCTGGCGTCGTCGCCGGCCTGATCCCCTGGCTGATCACCCACTGGCGCCCGCTGCCGCCTGGCGACGGCCCTGGCGCCCTCCGCTGGACAGGCCTCATCTTGATCGCCGCGGGCCTCGCAGTCGTCCTTGAATCCTTCGCCCGCTTCGCCTGGAAGGGGCTTGGCACCCCGGCGCCGGTCGCGCCCACCCGCACCCTGGTGGTCAGCGGCTTCTACCGCTTCGTTCGCAACCCGATGTACATCGCGGTCACCGCCCTGGTCTTCGGCCAGGCCGTCCTCTTCGCCAGCCGGGGCGTCGCCCTCTACGGGGTCGTCATCGCCGCCGCCTTCCACACCTTCGTGCGTCTCTATGAGGAGCCGACCCTGGACCGGGCCTATGGGCTGGAATACGCCGCCTATTGCGACGCCACCCCTCGCTGGATCCCGCGGTTCAGGCGCTAGGTCGGTGCGACGGGCACGTGACCGGCGCCGACATGTGCAAACCTGATCGGCCGATCCGGATCTTGAGACGAGCTATGCGAAGACCAAGGCCCGCCCGTTCCGGCGCGGCGGCTGATACGGCCACTCAACCGCGAAGGTGCGCCAGGACCGCCAGCACTCGGCGGTGATCGTCCGGGGCGGGTAACAGCTCGAGCTTCGAGAAGATGTTGGCGATGTGGGCCTCGACGGTCTTTGGCGCCAGGAAGAGGCTGTCGCAGATGGCCTGGTTCGACCGGCCCTCGGCCATAAGCGCCAGCACCTCGCGCTCGCGCTCCGTCAGGTCATCGAGAGGCACCTTCGCCCGTCGCCGGCCGACCAGCTGGGCGACGACTTCCGGATCGATCACCGAGCCGCCGCGGGCGATTCGGCGGATTGCATCAGCGAAGTCGTCGAGATCCTCCACACGGTCTTTGAGCAGATAGCCCACACCGCCTGCCCCGTCGGCCAAGAGTCGCAGGGCGAATGTGGTTTCGACGTACTGCGACAGGACGAGGACGCCAACACCGATCCCGTGCTCGGCGCGGATCGCCTCCGCAGCCCTCAGGCCCTCGTCGGTGTGGGTCGGCGGCATCCGGATGTCGACAAGCGCGACGTCCGGTCGATGGTCCCGAACAGCGGCCAGCAGCTCCTCTGCCGTGCCAGCCTGGCCAACGATGTCGAAGCCGGCTTCTGTTAGAAGCCGCGCGACCCCCTCGCGCAGGAGGAGCGAGTCGTCGGCGAGGACGAGCCGCAGTGTCACGGGACCTGGCTCAGGGCTCGGATCGCGGCGCCGGACAGCTCGTCCTTTGGGATGAAGCCGAGCGCGCCGCTGGATGTCAGGCGCGGCCCGAACGCGCTCGCCTCCCTGCTCGAGGTAAGCACGACGAAGGGCGGCGGCCCGTCGATCGCGAGCTCGCGAGCGACGTTGAAGCCCTCGGTGTCCGGCAGGCCGACATCCAGCAGGACGAGGTCGGGCTTGAGCGTGCGCGCGGCCGTCAGCCCCGTCGCGCCGTCGACCGCCTCGCCAATCACGATGAAGCCGTCCGCCTCGAGCAGGGAGCGCGCCTGGAGCCGGAAGCCGACGTGGTCATCAACGATGAGAATCGTGGTCATCCCCCGATCCTGTCATGCACCGGCGACCTGAGCCACAGGGTTAACCCGGCATCGTGGCGGGAGTCCCGGTCGGAATGTAGGCGAGGATGCGCGTCCCTCCGCCCGTGGGGCTGACGATCTCGAGGCGACCGTCGATCGCCGACAGCCGATCTTCGAGGCCGCGAAGGCCGCCGCCGGAACCGGGCTCGGCGCCACCGATGCCATCGTCGGCGATCTCGATCGTCAGCTCATCGACCAGCCACTCCGTCCGGACGAGAGCACGGCTTGCACCAGCATACTTCGCGACGTTCGCGAGGGCCTCCGAGACAACAAAGTAGGCGGCTGCTTCGACCGCGGGCGTAAACCGTCGATCGGTGCCGAGCTCTACCGCGACCTCGACAGAGGACCGGTCGGCCAAAGACTCGATCGCCGGTCCCAGGCCGGCCTCCGTCAGGATCTGTGGATGGATTCCACGGGCGAGCTCGCGCAGCTCCGCGAGCGCCGAGCGAGCCTCATCAGATGCGTGGTCAAGGCTCAGCCGAACCTCCGGGTCGCCATCGTCACCGAGCTTGAGCTTGGCAAGGCGGAGGGCAAGAGTCAGCGAGACAAGCCGCTGCTGGGCGCCGTCATGGAGATCCCGCTCGACGCGCTTCCGCTCCATATCTCCGGCAGCGACGATTCTTGCACGCGACTCCCGAACCTCGCCCAGCTGAGCTTCGACCTCGGCCTGGAGTCGTTCATTCTCAACGGACAGTCGCATCGCGCTAGCCACCGACGCCACCAGTCCGGGGTCCTCGAGGAGCACCGGGTCGTGCAGGATCGCCGCGATCGGCTGGCCATCGCGTTCAAGGAACGTCACAGCCCGGCCGGACCCCTCCAATGGAAGCTCGGTCGGCGCGCCGTCGACTCCGACGTAGGAATCGACGGCGGGCGACCAGTAGGCGACGGTCAGACTCGGGTCACCCAGGGCGTTCGCCAGGGCCTCGCGAAGCCGCGCGGGAGCCGGGGTCTCGCCCAGCTCCACGACGAGATCTGCGATCGCCGAGCGGGCCATCCGAGTGCGGAGGAGACCGACGAGGAATCCGACCGGAATGAACGCGCGGGCGAGAGCCTGCGTGATGCCGGCGGCAAGGCGGAGGCCATCGGGACCGTCGAACAAGCTCAGAATCGTGTTGACCATGATCGCGATCACGAGCACGGTCGACGGGAGGAGCACCGGTGAGTACGTCCGCCTGGCGGGACCTGAGGCCCGTGCCCAGCGGATGGCGAAGATCGTCAGGAATCCGATGAGCACGACGATGCTCGTCAGCCTCGACGCCGTCACGGCCGCCTGGGCGAGGCCCGGGTCCCGGATCAGGAGAAACGGATTGTCATAGTCGCGGCCGACGGCCCGAGGGTCAAAGCCCGAGAACGCCGCCAGGTTTGCCGAGAGCATGGCGACGGCACTCGCAGCGACGAACACGCGATCGACGTTCGATCGCAAGCTCCCCCACGGAAAGGCCAGTATCAGGTAGCCGAGCAGGATGTCGGATACGGTCGTCCCGATAAGTCCGACGAGAGCTAGCGCCGGCACGGCCCCGGCCTGCAATGGGTCGAGGAGTAGGAAGAGACCCGTCGCGACCATCACCCGCCCTGTCCGGTTGGCTGGTCGGCGCGCCCAGGCGAGCAGGCCGGTCGCGAGGAACGCCCCGCAAACGATCCCGTTGATCGCCACCCGGAGCGCCGGCGCCTCGTTGACCGTCAGGTAGGCGAGGCTCCCCAGCAGCAGGACCGGAGCGGCCACCATCGTCAGCCGGCGGAGCTTGCGATCGCTCGTGCTGGTCACGGTCTTGGCCACAAGCCTGTGACGGTCAGGCAGCGCACCGCGCCATCCTGCCACGCCGATGGGCGCCTGAGCACGAAACAGCTCCGATTCGCGGTTCCACCGCGGGCGCTCTCCGGGGAGACCCTGATTTGCCCGCGGGGTCTGCCCGCCAGCGATCGCGGGACCTCCCTGATGAACCGCGCGCCGCCCGCGCCGAGTCTCATCCCAGCAACCGACCGCCTCCACCGCGGCCGAGAAGGGAGCAGGAGCCATGAACGGACCGGAGACCACCACCAGCACCGAGACCGTGCCGTCACGGCGAGCCTGCCTCGTTGACGGGTGCTCCTGCAAGGATGCCCGGATCATCTCCCACCGCCGCGTCGCCTACTTCGCCAGCCAGGCGATCGCGAACGGCGAGACCGCGAACCGGATCGTCGCCGTCGAACCGGACTGGCGCCTGCCGGTCGATATGAACCTCGACATTGATTTCCGAAAAGGAGCCCCGTGATGAACCTCAGCCACCTCCTCGTCGAAGCCATCCGAGCGGACCGCGAAAGCGAGATCGCGACTCGCTTGGCCGCATCGCAGCTGACCTCCGCTCAGAAGAGCGCACGCCTCGTCGCCCGACAGGCAGGCATGCTTCGCCGCCTGATGCTCGCCATCTGATACGTCCGGCCAGGCAGGCCGCACTCCACTCCCCAGCAGAAGCGACGCCCGACCGGGCGTCGCTTCTGCATTCCCTGCCGGAAATCGATCGATCTCGGTAGGGGCAGACCCTGCCGGCTCCCGCGGGATCGCCCCGATGACGGGACGGGTCACCGATCCCACCCTTGCTCAAATCGCAATCAGCGACCACCCCCTCCACGCAGGAGTCAACACAATGTCCAACGCCATCTCGATGGTCGGCCTGACGAAGAAATACAAAGGCGTCCAGGCCCTGACCGATCTCACCCTCGACGTGCCCGCCGGCACGGTCTTCGGCTTCCTCGGCCCGAACGGGGCCGGCAAGACGACGACGCTCAAGATCCTCGCCGGTCTCGCCCGCCCGACTTCCGGCGACGCCAAGATCAACGGCGTAAAGGTGTCAGCGGCCGGCGATCATCGCCGGGAACTCGGCTACCTCGCCCAGGATCCTCGCTTCTACGGCTGGATGACCGGTCGTGAGACGCTCCGCTACGTCGCTCGCTTCCGCGGCGCCGATGGCGACGACGAGCGCTGGATCACAACACTCCTCGAGCGGGTCGGCATCACCGATGCCGCAGACCGCAGGACCGCGACCTACTCGGGTGGGATGCGCCAGCGCCTGGGCATCGCCCAGGCCCTCGTCGGTCGCCCGGCGGTCGTCCTCCTCGACGAGCCCGTCAGCGCGCTCGACCCAATCGGCCGCAAGGACGTCCTTGACCTCATGCGCGAGCTCAAGGGCGAGACGACGGTCTTCTACTCGACCCACATCCTCGACGACGTCCAGCGCGTCAGCGACCACGTCGCGATCCTCGATCACGGTCGGCTCGTCCGGGCCGCCCCGACCCAGGTCCTCCTCGGGTCGTTTACGAAGGACATTCTCCGCGTCGAACTCGGCGGCGCAACGGCCGAAACCGAGACGGCCTTGCGGCGGCTCGCCGGCGTCCTCTCCGTGACGGTCGCGTCTCAGGCCGGTGGCGTCACGTCGTACGACGTGGCGGCCCAGGCCGGCGCCTCGGCCGACGTCCAGCGAGCAATCACCCGGTTTGCCGTCGAAGCGGGTCTGACTCTCATCAGCAACTCCCAGGAGACGCTCGATCTCGAGACCGTCTTCCTGCGGCTCATCGACCAGAAGGAGGTGGCGGCATGACCGCCCAATCCGTGGCCGTCGGTACGACGACCACCCATCGTCGCCGTAGCGGCATGTTCCTCGGCTTCGGCACTGTCTTCCGCAAGGAGGTGGCCGAGTGGTTCAAGGGACCAAAGGCCCTGATCGTCGCCGGCGTGTCCGTCGCCGGTCACATCTTCCTGACGCTAATCCCGTTCGTCGTCAGGGCGACGAACCAAGCAGCCGAAACCGGCCTCGAGCAGAGCCAGCTCGACCTGACGCTAGACCCGACGGCCAACGTCCTCCTCGGCTGGGGTGGCCAGTCCGTCGCGCTCATCGCCATCGTGGCGACGATGGCTCTCCTGTCGGCCGAGCGGGATCGTGGAACGCTCGCCTGGAGCCTGACGAACCCGGTGTCTCCGACCAGTGTCATCGCGGCGAAGTTCGTCGCCGCCTTGCTCGTGTTCAGCGTGACCGCGGTGATTCTGCCGGTTGCGCTGCAGGTCGCGCTGGCAACGGTCGTCTACGGTGGCCTCCCGGACCTCTCGATGCTGGGGACGTTCGCCGGCTTGTTCCTCGCCCAGCCGGCGTTCTACATCGCCCTGACGATCGGCATTGGTACCGCCGTGAAGTCCACGGCCGGCGTTGCCGGGATCGCGTTCGCAGTGATGCTGGTCCCACAGCTCGTCGGCGGGCTCGTGCCGATCGTCGAGGAATTGACGCCGACCTCGATCGGGGCATGGGCGATGGCGACGGCCAAGGGCGAACCAGCGTCGATGTTGACCCTGGCCGGCTGGGCCGTGTCCATGGTGGTCATCGTCGTCGGTTCGAAGCTGATCTTCGACCGCCAGGAACTGTAGCCTCCCGAACCTCAAGCCGGACCAGCGCCTAGCGGCGTTGGTCCGGCTTTTCGATTCACGGCCTGGTGCGCGATGGCCGCTGGCGAGCTGTCGACGAGCGACGAAACGAATGGCCAGCCGTGGCTGCCCTGAGTCGAGGCGCGGGCCTGCCCCGTGCACAAACGCGGGATGACCCTGATGACGGGGATGCCCAGTGGGACGAGGGT
>Ga0307302_10001499_pt1 | contig 10334 bp, 11 predicted proteins | sample ER_DNA_183_FD_194490 | JGI IMG/M metagenome (GOLD analysis project Ga0307302, IMG submission 194490) | Bulk soil microbial communities from the East River watershed near Crested Butte, Colorado, United States - ER_DNA_183 | ecosystem: Environmental > Terrestrial > Soil > Floodplain | place... | reverse complement strand
CAATCCGTCGGACGTGGGTGTCGGGTGTCGCTTGGTCGAGGGCTTGCCCGATCAGATCTCTCTCCCGGAGACCGGTGGCCTGGCGCCTCCATTTCCTACCAACACGATGGCGCGTGCGAATTTGGGTGACACGATCCCGCGACCGAAGAAGCAGAAGCTCGTGATCCCCTACAACCAACCGCGTGTCGATGATCGCGGCATTCTTGCCTCGGCCTTGGTCTCGATTGCGGATCGTGTGCCGGTGGCGCAGGTTAACGGGCCCTCCGGGCTGTCGCTCGATTTCAATGCTTCGAGCACCTATGGCTACTTCGGCGCGCGCGTCGGGGATTTCTTCGGGCGTCTGACTTTCAGTTGGACTGCATCGGGCTCGAATGTCATCATCGTGAGCCCGAACGCGCCATCCACTAAAATCATCTTTCAGCGCGGAAACGCAAAGCCCGGCGATAACTTCGAGTGCACCATCACCGTTCGTGTGAGTGATGTCGAAGGTAGCACCGTAGCGGCGTCGCGCGCCGTCCTCATCTTCGTCGCCGAAGCCAGTGACAGTCTGCCTCCAATCTGCAAGGTCAAGCCTTGGCTCGACATATGTTCGCCTGGCGGCTAGCACGAAAAGGATCGGCGGCGCACTTCTGACACACGCGCAGCGTGAACGGCGGTGAAGCTGCACGAAATAAGCGTCAAAACCTTTGTTGTCTAACTTGTAACTGCCTTCTACCTCTGCTTGCATCACGAGAGCGAGGAGGGCTTCCGACTCGCACCAACCTGGGCCAGCCAAGGTGGTCAAACGATGCGGCTCGCGTATGAGCGGGCTTTTGCGAGGTGGGCGGTACTGGGCTCGAACCAGTGACCCCCAGCTTGTCGAGTGCTGGCGGGACTCGGTCAGCGTGGAGCTGGATCGGTCAATCCGTCTGACTCAGCTGTTTTGTCCTGCGCCTGTCGGTCACGGCTGGCCGTCGTTGGTCAGGCTGTCTTGACCACATTTTGACCACGGGGGCGCGTCCTCCCCCGATGCCAGACTGGGATGCCATGAGCCTCGAAGACGAAGTGAAGGCGGCGATCACCGCTGGCCTCGAAAGAGGCAAGGCCGAGCACGATGAGATCCGTCGGAACGTCGAAGCTGACGAGCTGGAGAAGCCGAGTGCGGAGTACGGCTATGTCGAAGAGATCGCCCGATTCAGCGACCTGGCCCAGTTCCGCGGTTACACCGAAGGATTGCGAGACGCGATCCTCCTCCTCGCCCGCGCGATCGACAGCGAACGCTCGACGTAACCCGCTCCAGTGCTCGGGTGCAGCTCGCGGATGACACGGTACTCAGGTCGGTTCGACGGGAGAACGTCCCGCTCGACGCGAGGAAGTGATCGGGCAAACTGGACGACCAAGAATCGGTGCTGCCTCGTAGATCCGACGTCGTGTGTGTTGTTCCGCCCTGCCTCTACACTGCGACGGTCTGGGGAGCGCGCGCCGGCGTCACCAGGGGATCCGCCGCCACCCCCACCCAGCTCCTTGAGCTTCTCCTCCAGATCATCGATGTGCTGCTCGGGGAATTGAACGTGGCGCTGTCCGCAGCGCTGGCAAACCATCTGTACGCCCGGCTCGTTAGTGGCCTCCGAGAGCGTCCACTTGTGTCCCGTGAGGACACAAAGCAGGTTGAAGCTCATCACACGCCTCCCTTCTCCCCTCCTTATACAACGCTTCGGCCTCTCCGAACTGCCTGTCAGGCAGTCCGCTCCCGCGGGCCGCCTGGCGCGCCCCCGCGAGTCTCCTGGAGTTGAGACAAAGGGCAACCCTCATTAGGATCAGCCAGCTTCGTTCGACCCCGAGGAGGCAGGGGATGAAGGGACTTATCGCGATCGCGGCAGTGGCGCTCGTCGTCACAACGACGGCGCTTGCAGCAGGGCCGATCAGGGGCAAGGTGCGTGGCGTGTTTACGCGCAGCGCCTACGACGGCACGCTGGACACCGGGAAACTGAAGCGATACATCAAGACTTCGCGTGTGTGGTGCGCCTGGCAGGACGGCAAGGTGCTTGTTCACGTCAGGATGAAAAACACGGCGGCCGAGCATGTGACTGTCAACTGGTATCCGCGCTACTCGATCCGACGCGGCGGTGTTCATGGCGACGGCTTCACGTCAGCGGAGTCTGATGGCTTTGATTCGGGTGAGGTTCGCGAGTTGACCTCGAAGGGCGTTAAGGACTACACACCGATCGCGTCGTGCCGTCCGCATTTCCAGATGATTGAGAGCGGCTAGAACCCAAAACGGACACCTTGTCTGCGCGGAGCGCCTCGCGTAGCTCTGCGATCTCCGGGGGTAGCTCGTCTGTCTCGGCCCAGGCGTCGATCACTCCGAGCGCGAAGACTCGGTCGTCAAGGTCGGTTAGATCGACTGGCCGCGAGACTCCGACTGCACGGAACTGCTCAACAAGAGATGCAATGTCGGGTAGGCCGCGACACAGCGCGCTAGAAACCTCTGTGAGGAAACCCACGGAAACGCCACCAATCGCGCTCGCGTTTGCACCCTGACGTAGTGAATCGAGTGGTGGATCGAAGGTTCGCCAGCCACACTTCGATCGTAGCCCCGCCTCGCGGATGTCCACCATCCCGCTCGCATGCAATCCTGCTCTCACATGAGCCGGGAGCCGACCGAGCAGCAGATCGAGGAGAAGCTCATCGAGTTGGCTTACACATGGGGTGACATCGAGGAGGAGCTGGACAAGAAGGCGGAGGCCGGGGCCGCTGTCGGGGACAGCGAGGCTGGATTCGTTTGCGCGATGATCGAGTCGGCCTTTCGAGTTGAGGCGATCTACGCGGAAAACAACTGGGGTGATCCCTGCACGTTCTACGTCCTCCTCTTCGACGTCGCGGACTCAGAGGCGCGGGACTGCGCACGTAATCTCGAACGCTACGGACGGCTCCTCGACGAGGCGGATGCCCTGTTCGAGAAGCGTGGCGAGGTACGGGACGGCCACGACCGGTACGCGAACATGAAGATCAACTACCTCTTCCATCGCGTGCTGCTCGTCTGCCGGATGTTCAACCGTAGGAGGTGGGGCGCCGCCCCCGTACCCCCGCGAGCGAGTTTCAGGGACGGGTCCCCCCTTTGTCGTCAGCTGCCGACCGGAACTGTGACGTTTCTGTTCACCGACGTCGAGGGGTCGACGCGGCAACGGATTATGGGCATCCGCGCCGTCGAGTAGGGCAGCTGGGCACCCGTACCCCCTAAATCTCCGCGCTAGCTGACCTACTAGCGGCGGTACAAGCACGAGCTGCCCAGTTTGGCATGCGGCCTGACGCCCTCTACCGACTCGCCCGACCGGCGAGCGCGGCGAATTGGCCACGCACGCGCGCGGCGCTCACGACGGCGCCCTTCTCTTCGTAGATGCCGACGGTCCGAAAGAGCTCGTCGCGAGCCTCGTCGCCCTTCCCCGCGAGTTCCAACACGGCCGCGAGCCGCTCGCCTGCAGCGGCGCGAGTGGGGTAGAGGTCGGTCGTCTCCGCCAGAGCGACCGCGGCTCGCGCAAGACGCTCCGCCTTCTCGTGCTCTCCTCGCCTTGCGAGTATCAGGGCCTCGACGCCATCGAGGACGGCGATATTGACGACGTCTCCCGGGCTCGAACGCTGACGGGCGGAGTGCAGCACGTCTTCCGCCTCCTCGTCGCGCGAGTGCCGAACGAGGAACTCGGCAAGGAACGACTCCACCGTTGCCTGGTACGACTGGTCACCGAGCCGCTCGAGCTCCATAAGCCCTTGACGGAAAATGCGCTCCTCGGCAACGACGTCGTTCGCGGCTTGCTCGATACGAGATGCGGCGAACGCTAAGAACATAACAAGACTGGGGTAAGCCGTTTCGCTGGTCGTTGCATTCGCGAGGCGGAGCAACTGCCGAGCCTCCTCAACCTCGCCGCCGATGGCGCGTAGATTCGCCAGCGCGACTGATACTGCCGCCTCTGCGAGAACGCGTCCGCGGGCCGATTCGAGCAGCTCAAGGCAGCGGACGCTCGCCTCCTCTACGGGTGTCGAACCTTCCGAGAGCACGAGCGCGATCGCGGTGATGCAGTCGTCTGCGAGATTCCACTGGCCAGCGGTCCCCGCGTGGGCCCGCGCCTGCTCGAAAGCCTCGAGCGCCTCGCTCCCCCGACACCGAGCGAAGAGCGCCAGCCCCCGCGCGCGCTCGCTGTATGCGAGTCCTAGCTCGTCACCTGCCTTCGCGAAGAAAGGCCGCGCGGCAACGGCGGCCGCCTCCATGGCGCCGACGCTTCCCCCCTCGGCGTTTCGATAAAAGGCGAACTCAGCGCGGAACATGTCCGCGTACGCGCGAGCTCTGGGGTCATCGGAAGTCCGAAGATCGTCGAGCGCCGGCGGCGTCTCCTGGCCCGCGCCTGACGCGAGCAGCGCAAAGATGTATTGCGGGAGGAGGTCGAATCGGCGCGGGTGCCGTTCTGGCAGCACGTCGATCGCTCGGCGAAGAAACATGCGACCGGCGCGGAAGTCGCCGCGGTTCAACGCCGTCTGACCGGCAGAGCCGAGACGCTCGGCCGCCCGCTCGGCGAGCACGGCATTGGGCTCACCGAGCTCTTCGCCATAGCGCGCCGTCTGCTCGAGATGGTAGCCGATGATCTCGTCCTGCTCTACAAGCTCGGCGTGCTCGTCGAGCCACGTTGCGAAGCGCTCGTGCAGGTCGGCGCGCGTCGCCTTCGCAAGCGTGTCGTAGGCGGCATCGCGGATGAGGAGGTGCCGGAAACGGAAGGCATCGTCGCCGGCCAGCAGCGAAGGCTCAGAGCGAATGAGCTCCTTTCGCACGAGCGTCAGCAAATGGGTTTCCACCTGCGGCCGTACGTCGTCCGGAACCATCTTCTCCACAGCGGCGCGATGGAAGATCTTTCCTTCGACCGCGCCGCATCCAATCACGGCACGTTCACCCTCGCCCAGACGATCCAGTCGAGCCTGCAGCAAGGCGTGAATCGACGGCGGGACGGTCAGGTCGCCGCTCGCATCGTCCTCTCGCGCGATCGCGGTCATCTCTTCGACGAACAGCGGATTGCCCTCTGCGGCCTCGACGATCCGTCGGCGGAGTCGATCGTCGAAGCCGGTGTTCGCGACGAGGTTGTCGATCAACACTTCACCCTCGTCCAGCGAGAGCGGCTCGAGCAGGAGCGATGCTGCATTGAGCTTGCCTCCTCCCCACTGCGGCCTGAGGTCGAGCAGCTCGGGTCGCGCGGCGCAGAGAAGAAAGATAGGCGCATCACGCGACCAATCCGCGACGTGCTCGACCAGATCGAGGAACGTCGGCTCGGCCCAGTGCAAGTCGTCCAAGTAGACGACGATGGCCAGCTCGTGATCGCGAAGGTCGCCCGCCGCGATCAGCGCCTCAGCATCGCGGGAGCAGATCTCGAAGAACCAAAAAACGGCTCGATTGAGGCTCCTGAAGTTCGGTTTCACGAACACTCCCTGATTTGGCTCTAGGACTGGCTTTACGGCAATCTGACCCGCACTGACCCGCAGTCGTGCAAGCCGCAAGTCCGTATTCAGAACAGGCAACGGCGCAGCCAGGGTTGTCGAGAGCCACCGAGCACCGGAATCTGCAAAAAACGAGACGCCGAAACGCCGAAACGCCGAAACGCAGAAACGCAGAAACGCAGAAACGCAGAAACGCAGAAACGCAGAAACAGCGAATCATGACCATCCTTGCCACGGTCATGCCTTCGGCCGGGTGCGTAAGCCTCGGATGTCGCCTTCTGGCGGAAGTGCGACAAGATTCCTTCGACAAGGACGGGACCGAGGCGCCAGAGCGCTCCGATCAGCAAGCGGTACCTGCCCTCGAGCGCGATCGGCGCAAGGCGAACGGCGATCACCGCCAGGGGGTTCCGCTGGAGGCGAGCGCCCGGCGGCACAGCGTCAGCGCAGCCGCTGAGTTGGCTGCAGGGGCGCCTTTCCTGGCTCCCCAGCGTCAGCGTCGGGGAGGCGCCCGACGACGAGACGATGACCGCAGCGACGCTCGCAATCGCCGGCGAGGGGGAACGTCCGCGGCTGCGTCCGTGCGGGCTCGGACCCTTGAGGAGAGGGCGGTCCGGCTCCGCCGCAGACACAACGGGCGCAGCCGAATCTGATTCGTCAGCCGCGCTCGAGCGGTTCAATTTAGGGGCCGGGCGCGGGGGACGAACATCTCGGCGCCGAGCGCTTGAGTGCCCCATTGCGAGGTTCTATGCTTTCGGTCGCGCGGCTGAGTCTGGGTTCGCCAGACCTCGAAAGAAAGGGAGAGACCCATGGGATACGCGCGTGCCCTTGCAGCCTTGACGATCATGCTGGCGGCATCCGGGACGGCGACGGCGAGCAACGGCGGCTCGGCCAATCCGGGCGCCAGCTGTCAGGGAATCCTTGTGTCGAACGCGACCCCGAACTTCGCACACGTGATTCAGAACGACATCCGCACCACCCCCGGGCTGGAAGGTCCGGGTATCGGTTCAATCGTTAGTGGTGTCGCTTCGGGTCCGCACAGCGGCAGCATCGAAGAGTGCCTGCCCAGCGAAGGCTGATCCGCTAGCTGTTCCTGCCTAAAGAGGTTGTGAACGGCTGAGCGTTCTATCCGGCCCTCCTTCAGGCTGTGGGTCTCCGACGACTCACTCTCGAAGGAGGGCTCGGATATATCTGCACGCTAACGCGAAGCTCGGACTGGCTGCTCGTTTCGCGCTTGTCCAGGCGGTCGAGGGTGGCTGCTCGATCCGGGGCGCGGCCAGGCGTTTCAACGTCTCGCCGGCGACGGCGCATCGTTGGTGGCATCGCTGGGAGGCGTCAAGCAGCCCGTGTCAGGGCCACCAGCAGACGATAGGTTCACGCGCACGCGCGAATACCAGAAAACACTGGTGCCATGCGTCAGTCCAACGACGGTCTCACGCTCGAACTACTGCGGACGCAGGCAACGCGGCAGCGGCGCCGAAGGAGCGTGGTCGTGCAGATCGGAACGCTCAACGAGGGCGCGCTCCACGCGCAGCTGAAGGAGTGGTACCGCCGTCCCGGCGACCTGCTCGAGCAGGTCACCGGCGGTTTCGTCGTCGACCTCGGTCGTGGCGACCTGCTGGTCGAGATCCAGACCGGCGGCTTTGCGCCCCTGCGGCGCAAGCTCGAGCTGCTCGCGCGGGACCATCCGGTACGCCTTGTCGCGCCGGTGGCGGTGGGGCGCAGGATTGTCAGGCTCTCGGAGGAGAGCGAGGTCGTTTCCGCCCGCCGCTCGCCGCGCCGCGGCCGTATCGAGGACGTCTTCAGCAGGCTCGTCAGCATCCCCTCGCTCCTCTGCCTGCCGCGGTTCGAGCTCGAGATCGTCCTCACCCACCAGGACGAGCTCCGCGTCCACCGTCCCGGGAAGGCGTTCCGTCGGCGCGGCTGGGTCGTGACCGGCCGCCGGCTGGTCTCCGTCGAAGAGCGCCGGCTGCTCGCCACGCCCGCCGACGCCGCGGGGCTGCTCCCGCTCGCGCTGCCCGAGCTTTTCGACACCGCCGAGCTTGCGCAGGCCGCGGGGATCGAGCGCCGGCTCGCTCAGCAGATGACCTACTGCTTGCGGGCAATGGGCGTGCTCGACACTGCCGGCAAGCGGAGCGGCGCCGTCCTCCACCGGCGCGCGGCCTAGCGAACGGCCAGGTCACCAGGCACGGGTCGCGCCTGATCTTCGCTGCATCCGCCGACGTGAGTCTTAGCGCGGCGCCTCAGACCGCGCGAAGGGACTCCAGTCGGCCCGTTCCCAGAGCCGCTCGCCGCACACCATGCAGCGCGGCAGCACCTGGTGAACGGTCACGCGATTCCCACAGTCAGTACAGGAGAACTGGCCCTTCGCCAAAGTTCCGGCGGGCCAGAACTCCACGTACTCGTCCTCGCCGGCGGTAGCTGATGAAACCCTCAACTGCGACTCCTCCACGTCATCCCCCTTCACGAATGGACCCCGGATAGCAAGCCGCAGCATCCTCCTTGTAGGTCGGCAGGAAAGATCTGTCAACAGGCTGGCAACCACCTTCAACGTTCACTTCCGCGGCGGCAGCAGGATCGTCGCGCTGTCGCCTTATGGCGGAAAGGCGACAAGTTCTGCAGTGCCGCGCTCCGCTGTCGGACAACGTTTCACGTTTCGCGACGATGCGGTGGTCTCGACGTCGTTGCCCTGTCCCTTGACGGACAGCGTTTCAGCGTTTCAGCGTTTCGCGGCGATAGCGTTCGCGGGCCGGCTCGCCACGTTGGCTGACGTTGGTACACCGAGCTCCGGGGGTGGCGGACGTAGTGGTGCTCGAAGGGGTGGCGATGGCCTTCGAGTCGCGCGCGGGCGACCAACTATTCTTCGCACGCCCAGCCGTCGAAGTAGCGGGAGCCTGGCGAGTGTGCCAAACCGCCGAACGGCCCCACGCACGATCAAGGGAGAGTGACGATGGAGTACGTGAACCTCGGCAACACCGGCCTGCGCGTCTCCCGCGTCTGCCTCGGGATGATGAGCTACGGCAAGCACGAGAGCCGCCCTTGGGCACTCGACGAGGCCGCCGCGGAGCCGATTGTCCGGCGCGCGGTCGAAGGTGGGATCATCTTCTTCGACACGGCGGACGTCTACAATGGCGGCCAGAGCGAGGTCGTGACCGGCCGCCTACTGAAGCGGCTGTTCGGCATGCGCGAGGAGTACGTGCTCGCGACCAAGGTCAACGGGCGGACGATGCCCGGCGAGAACGGCCGCGGCCTCTCACGAAAGCACGTCTTGGCCTCGATCGACGCATCGCTGCAGCGGCTCGCGCTCGACTATGTCGACCTTTACCAGATCCACCGTTGGGATCCGCTCACGCCGATCGAGGAGACGATGGAGGCGCTACACGACGTTGTGGCTGCGGGCAAGGCGCGCTACATCGGCGCGAGCAGCATGTACGCGTGGCAGTTCGCGAAGGCACAGCGCGTCGCGGCGACACCCTTCGTCTCCATGCAGAACCACTACAACCTGATCTACCGCGAGGAGGAGCGAGAGATGATCCCCCAGTGCCTCGACCAGGACGTGGGCGTGGTTCCGTGGAGTCCGCTCGGGCGCGGGTTGCTCGCCGGGAGCCGCAACGCGACCGGCGAGAAGCTCACGACGCGCGCGAACACAGATCCGTTCCTCGACTCGCTCTATCGCCCCGAGATCGACTTTCCCGTGATCGACCGCGCGGCGGAGGTCGCGCGGGCGCGCGGCGTCCCGACCGCGCAGACCGCGCTCGCCTGGCTGCTGCACAAGCCCGCCGTCACCGCGCCGATCGTGGGCGCGACAAAGGTCGCACACCTCGAGGACGGGCTCGCAGCCGAGCAGCTGTCGCTGAGCAACGACGAAATCGCACGGCTCGAGGAGCTGTACGTCCCGCACGAGGTCTCCGGAATCGATCTCTAGGCGGGCGCCCAAACGCGCGCCGATGGGCGATGTCTCTTCAGGAAGTGTTTCGGGTCCGAGGCGGACTTCAGGCCGGCTACTGCCGGCCCGAACTAGATGCTGACGATGCGCTCGTAGTCGGCGATCATTCGGGCTAACTCGGGCGGCGTAAGCCAGCTCGCCCTCAGCCACCCGAGATCTGAGTCGGTCGCCCCACGGGCGACGGCGCAGCCCTTTCAGACGTAGACAGGGACTTGGTGGTCGAGGAGCTTCTGGAAGAGCTCCGTCACAGGCGGGACGCCGACGCCCTCGACTCGCTCGGCCATCCCGCGCGAGACGAGCTCCGTCGCGTCGCCCGCGAGCACGACTGCGCACTCCTGCCCTGCCTCCACCGAGCCGTTGGCCGCGATGTGGAGCGGAATCGAGGCCCTGGTCGGGTCGGACGCGCCGGTGATGGCGAGATAAAGGATCTTCACCAAGATCAGCGTACGGCCTCGAGCGGAGTCGAACAAGCGGGGGTGAGGCTCTCTCCGACGGCACCGGCCACGAGCGGACGCCCCCCGCGTCGTCGTCAGCCCTCGAAGCGGGCGCCTACTTCTGTCGCGCTTCCGCCAAAACGCGACAGCTACCCACTTCTACAGGAGCAGAGCGAGCTACTGCTTGCCGCGGCCTGCTTCGGCCAGGTCATTGCTGGTCGTGCCTCTCGAGGTATGAGGCGCTTGACGCAGCTGGGAACGGCAGCTATCCCGCAACTGTGCGGCTCTTCCTCGTGGGACTGCTCGTCGCAACGACTCTGTCGGCTACCGGTTGCGGTGCGTCAACCTACGGCGGTCTGTCGCGTGAAGGGGCTCGTACGAAAGCAATGGAGATCACTGGTGATCTCGGCGCGCCGTTGTTCCTCATGGGAGGTTCAAACTCCTAACGATTCAGAGAGCGGCCTTGAAGGGTGGCCAACACGTCTGGAAGGCCAAGTTCTATT
>Ga0307302_10001496_pt1 | contig 10346 bp, 9 predicted proteins | sample ER_DNA_183_FD_194490 | JGI IMG/M metagenome (GOLD analysis project Ga0307302, IMG submission 194490) | Bulk soil microbial communities from the East River watershed near Crested Butte, Colorado, United States - ER_DNA_183 | ecosystem: Environmental > Terrestrial > Soil > Floodplain | place: USA... | reverse complement strand
ACTAAAATGAATCGAAGACTTTGTCGCATACGTGCATACTGGATAAGATTGGACGGCCTCTTGTCAACCCGGCTCGGCCGAAGCTAGGTGCTGCGCTCGCCGGAATCCGAATCACGCGGTGAAGATTGTCAAGAAAGCAACCTCGATGGCGAGCGCTTCGTGAATATTGCGACCTAGATGATCGCGCAACTCTTCCAAACAGCGGATCCGTTTCAAAATTTCGGAGGTGCTGAAGCGCGTTGCGAGTGCGCCGATTTCTTTTTTCGCATCCGGCAGATTACGGTACGTCACGCCGTTGGTCGCCCTTAGAACATCAGTCCACCAGGCGAATAATGTCTCGATCAGCCCGGCGCGCCGTTGCAGGTAAAGACTTTCGGTGAGCGCCTTGTAGTATTCTTCCCGTTCTTCTAACCAGGCGCCATCAGTCGCATCTTTGTAGCGTGTCGTTTCCCGTTTTAATCCCTCGTCTGCTTCGCGCTTCACTTCCTCCCGCACTACGCGGAGCAGACGTTGAAATTCCTGAGCGAGCCGATAAGCAAACTGAATATTCCAGCTTTGTTGCCGGGCCGTTTGTTGCAGCAATTTCACCAGCTTCTCTTCTTCGTCCTTGGTTTGGGGCTGCCCGTTTGATGCTAGCGGAATCGCGATGCACCGCGAAAGAATTGTCTCAGGCAGAGCTTCCGGCAAAGCACTTAACAAAAGCAGCAAGGAATCCTTTGGCGGTTCTTCTAGTGTCTTCAGAAACGCGTTCGCCGCCTGAGGTTGAAGGCGGTCGGCATCTGAAATGATCGCCACTTTGCGCCGGCCGTTTGATGCGCGCATCTGGAGGGTATGCTCAAGATCGCGAATTTGCTCAATCACGATACGTCGAGATTTCGATTCGGGTCGCGCAACGAAAATCTCCCGCGCTTTGGCTGAAAACACGTCTGTAGCTGGTGTGCCATTCACCAGATTGGCCAGATCCGCGGCGAGCTGCTGCTTGCCGCTCCCATGCGGTCCTGTAATCAAATAGGCGTGCGCAAGCCGATGCTGTTGGTGCGCGCGTCGCAGATACTCGAGCGCTTTGGTGTGCGAAAAAGCCATTTCAAAATCGCGGATTACGAACGGGAGTCGGACTCGTGAATTTTCCCGATTGCGAATAAGCCTCGAGCGCCGGAAACCGCGCAGAGATCATCGCCCAAATCTCGTTTTCAACCTCGTCTGCATTGCGCGAGCCGTCGACCAACACGATGCGATTTGGTTCGCGAGCCGCCAGATCACGATATCCCTGGCGAACACGTTCATAAAACTCAGCAGGCTGTTGTTCCATTCGATCCGCTTTGCGCGGCTTTTGCATTCGTGATTCCGCTATCGCGGCATCCACATCCAGTACGAAAGTAATGTCCGGGAGGCAATCGCCGACCGCAAACGCATTCAGGCGGTCGAGCATCTCGCGATCCAAGTTTCGCGCCGCGCCTTGATAAACAGTTGTGGAGTCAAAGAAACGATCTGCGATCACGCACATACCGCGTTCGAGAGCGGGCTTGATCGCCTCGCGCACGAGCTGGCTGCGGCTTGCTTCGAACAAGAGCAATTCCGTTTCCGGCGTTATCGCAGAATTGTGCGGAGCAAACTGAAGCAGTTCGCGAATCGTTTCACCGATCGGTGTCCCGCCTGGCTCGCGGGTAACGAGAAACGGAATCTGCAAATTTTTTAGCCGCGCGGCTAGCCGTTGTACCTGGGTCGATTTCCCGCACCCTTCCGACCCTTCAAACGTGATGAATGGCAACCGCGGCATGATTTCGATTGTGAAATAAAACAGCTCAAATGTCGAACACGTTGGCTGTAGCGTCCGCTGCCCAGCGGACTCCATTTCGGAATCGCCGCGCGCAAGCTAATGCGCTGAGGACAGCGCACGCTACAGCACCACGCTAAAGGTTGCGTGGCTCAAGTCCTCTGATTTAGCTTGGCTCATGAAATCGTTGTGGCTGGTAAAACAGGAGCCATCCTCGTATTCGTGGTCGGACTTTGTCGCAGAAGGCCAGACCAGCTGGACCGGCGTGCGCAACTACACTGCGCGAAACAACCTGCGCAAAATGCGCATCGGTGATGAAGTTCTTTACTATCACAGCGGAGAGGAAAAAGCCGTAGTCGGCATCGCTAAAGTGATGCGGACGGCTTATCAGGATCCGACTGCGAAGGAAGGCGATTGGTCTACTGTAGACATTGCACCCGTCAAACCACTGCGACGGCCAGTTCCGCTCCGCGAGATCAAAGCCGATCCGCGGCTGAAAGGAATTCCGTTGGTTCGGCAATCGCGTTTGTCGGTGATGCCTCTGCCTGATCGGGCGTTTCGCGAAATTGTGAAGATGAGCACCCGGTAGCGCTGTAGTGTGCGCTGTCTCAGCGCATCTGAAAACGATCGCGCGCTGAATTTTCCGGTGAGGACAGCGGACACTGCAGCACAGCGCCTGGAAAGCCGCCGCTCTTTGACACCTTTTGCCTTGTTCAAAGCTACCAAGGGGCCGAAAATTCCCGAATGAGTACGATTGCGGCAACCGAGTTCCTTCCACTCGTTGCGGCGGCCGGCGCCGCGAAGGATTCTGTCGTCGTTTCTTTGCACGATGTCGCTCCTTCGACCCGGCAAATCGCAAACACAATTATCTCGGAGCTGGCACGTCTCGGTGTGCACGTCTGTTCTCTGCTTGTGGTGCCGGATTATCACCATCAGGGACTCTTCACGCGAGACGCCCAATTTGTGTCGTGGCTGCGGGATTTAGAAGCGGCCGGTCACGAAATCGTTATACATGGGTATTTTCACGAACGTCCTCGTCGTGCGAACGAAACTTTGCGCGATCGATTCCTGACAAGACTCTATACCCAAGACGAGGGCGAGTTTTACGATCTCAGCTATGACGAAGCTCTGCGTCGCATTGTGGCGGCACGAGATGAATTCCGCGCGAACGGCCTCAAGCCGCGGGGCTTTGTAGCGCCGGCGTGGTTGCTCAACGACGAAGCCAAGCGCGCTGCGCGCGATGCGCAAATGGAATACACCACGCGCCTGCACACCGTGTGCGATCTCCGCTCGGGAAACGTGTTTCGCACAAGAGCGTTAGTTTATAGCGTTCAAAATAATTGGCGGCGGGCTGTCAGCAGCGCCTGGAACGCAACGCTCTTCCGGCTTCTAAAAGGCACTTCCCTCTTACGCATAAGTGTTCATCCCTCCGATTATTCGCATCCGGCGATTTGGCGGCAAATTACTCGTCTGGTCGAGGGTTCGACCACATCACGCACGGCGACGACTTACCAGGAATGGATTGCGGAGCAACGATTGAGACGCGGCATCTAGATGTGAGCACGTGCGATCTACATATTCACTCTCGCTGCAGTGCGCGCTCGGAAGAATGGCTCTTCCGTCGTTTTGATTTTCCCGACAGCTATTCAGACCCACAGCAATTGTACGCACAATTACTCGAGCACGGAATGGATTACGTCACCATTACCGACCACGATACGATCGAGGGTTGCCTACAGATTGCGCACCTGCCTCGCACGTTTGTAAGCGAACAGGTCACGACGTTTTTCCCCCACGACCCATGCAAGCTGCACATTCTCGTTTGGGGAATCTCAGAGCAGCAACATCGCGACATTGAGGCGGTCCAAGATAATATCTTCGAGCTGCAGCGCTACCTGCAAGCCGCGCAGATCACGCACGCAGTCGCACATCCTCTTTACAGCGTGAACGGAAAGCTGGAGACACGCCATCTTGAGCAGCTCATTCTTCTCTTCAGGCATTTCGAGGGTATCAACGGCCTGCGCGATGCGCTCCTTAGCGAACTTGCCAAGACTCTTTTTGGGCAACTGACGCCGGACAAGATCGACGAGCTCGCAAAGCGGCATGATCTTGCCCCGACACACGAGGAACCGTGGAAAAAGATTTTCGTTGGCGGGTCGGATGATCACGGAGGGCAGTTTGCCGCTTCGGCCTTTACGGAAACGCCCACTGCGGATTCTGCGGAAGAATTTCTCGAATTTGTTCGCAACGGCGATTGCGAGACGCGAGGCCAGGGAGGAACGCCTCTAATTCTTTCGCACGGCTTCTACAACACTGTTGCATGTTTCATCCAGGACCGTTTTCACGAAAAACTCGGGCCTGGCGCGGCTCTGCTGGAGAAAATGTTTTCACGTTTCATGGAAGGCCGGGCTCCCACGGAGTTCACTCTAAAAGAGAAAACGGAGTTTATCGTCCAAGGCGTCTTATCAGGGAAAATTTTCGACTTTGTCAAACCTGCGAACGTATCGCTCTGGAAAGAGCTTTCAGGCTATTTCGCGCGGCCGGAGGTAAAGGCGGAACTCGCAGCACATTTGGACAAGGTCAGCGAACCCGAGCGGCGAACGTTTCTCATGGCGAATATGGTGGCCGAGCAGCTGGCGTTTCGATTCTTCGAAAAGTTCGTTCAGCAAATCGGCAGCGGTAACATGGTCGAAAGCATGCAGGCGCTTAGCGCGATTGTCCCGATCCTCGTAATTCTTACCCCGTACATCTACGGCTTTCACAGTCAGGCACCCTCTCGAAAATGGTTGCGAAGTATTTTTGAGGAATTGACGGGCGCAGTGCCGATCCCTTTGCAGAATCGCAAACGGGCGTGGTTCACCGACACGCTAGAGGACGTTAACGGGGTCGCCACCACGATCCGCAAAATGACCGGCGCTGGCGCAGAAGCCGGGAAGGAACTGATCGTCGTAACTTCGCACAGCGAGCTGCACATTTTCGATATCCCAATCAAAAACTTCCCGCCCATCGGGGAATTTGAATTGCCGGAGTACGAACTACAGAAATTGAGTTTTCCGCCGATTCTCCAGATGCTGGATTACGTCCAACGGGAGAAATTCAGTGAGATTATCATCAGCACCCCGGGCCCGGTCGGGTTGACTGCGCTGCTCGCCGCCAAGATGCTCAACCTGCAAACAAGCGGCATTTATCACACCGATTTTCCCCAATACATCCGCATTCTAACCGAGGACGGCTTCCTTGAAAGCATGGCGTGGCGTTATATGCATTGGTTCTATGGCCAGCTCGACACCGTTTTCGTCAATTCCGAAGAGTATCGACAAAGTTGGATCAAGCACGGATTTGATTCCGCAAAACTGAAAATTTTACCGCGCGGGCTCGACACTGAACTGTTTCATCCTGCTCGACGCGAACCGGCGTTCTTCGAAAGATTCGGCGCGTGCAATGGCGAGGTTCGCCTCCTCTACGTTGGTCGGATTTCACGGGAGAAAGACTTGGATATTCTCGCAGACGCTTATCGCCTTCTGCGGCAGGAGGGACTGCCGGTGCAACTTTTCATTGTCGGTCACGGCCCTTATTCCGAGGCTTTCACGGAAGCTTTGCCGGAAGCGTTTTTCACCGGATATCTGACCGGGAACGAATTGGCCACCGCGTACGCATCCGCGGACATTTTTGTCTTCCCCAGCACAACCGATACGTTCGGTAACGTCATCCTCGAAGCGCAAGCATGCGGCGTACCCGTAGTCGTTTCCGACTCCGGCGGGCCCAAGGAATTAGTAGAAGACAAGGCCAACGGTCTGATCACCAAATCACACGACGTGGAAGATTTCGCGCGCGCGATTCGAGCGTTGGTAACGAATCCCGCACTGCGGAAGCGCATGGGCGAATCTGCTCGAAACAGCGTCATCGACCGAAGCTGGCCACGGGCCTTCGGCAAATTCTGGGCGACGACAGAAGTTTAGATAACTGTTGGCGTTAGCAATCCCTCAGTCGCCGCGTGTTCTCGCCTCTGCTGTAGTGTCCGCTCCGCTCAGCGGATCCCGCCCGTCGCGATTGACCAATGCGCTGAGGACAGCGCACGCTACGGGCATGCAGTGCGACAACCGTAGCACGCGCTAAATTTCAATCCTAAATGCGCTCTGCTTACCTGCCGTGGCCGCCAACGTGACCCGAATGCATGCCGCCACCGTGGCCCATCGAGCCCTTAGCATGGGATGAACCGAAATGGCTCATGCTCATTCCATGAGATCCGCTGAAACGGGACCTAGAGTTTGAACTGTGACCAAAGCCGTGGGCGCTGGTCGTTCTGGCGCTATGGCCGCGGCCGATACTCGTTGCGCTTTTGCCATGAGCGGAGGCGGTGCTCCTTCCATGGACCGCAGTCCTCTTGCCATGAACCGTGCTGAGGTTTTGCGCATGCATCGTTGCCTGGCTTGAGCGGTGCGCACTGCTCACAATCCTGCCGAGGTTTACCCCGTTATCGTGCGCAATTTTGCCCCAGCCCTGCCCAGCCTGGTGCATGGATACGAGGTCGTTGAAGGTCAGATTAGACCCATTAGCAGCGAGCGCGTTAGCCAGCAGGTGCGCATTCTCCAATTCCCCCCAGCCAAGTCCGGTCGACGCCCTTTCTGCCTGCAGCGTAGCGACGGGGATTCCGGTCTGCGCTGAAATCCTGTCCAGGTGCGCTCCGCGCGCAGCAACAGTGACGAACACTAGAATAAATACCGCTGTGATTACACTTATCCCTTTCATACCTGATTAACTCCTCCTACGAATATACGTTTCGATTCTGGCGCGGCCGATGGTTCCCCATACAAAGAAAATTCGTAGTAGGCACGGCGCGCTGCCGTCCGGATATCCCAGCTTAGTGTTTAGCGCCAAAGGCGCAGCATTTATGTTTCTCGAGCCTGGGGCAACGCCCCAGGATCCGTGAAAGCCCAAACGCCAGCGCTGAAAACGCGATTCAGCGGCAAATCAAACTCCCGGGGGGGCGATGCCCCAGGCCGAAAGTGAGATAGCGTCTTTGGCGCAAAACGCCGAAGTTGCAATGCGATGTCTCTACCGCGTGATCATCCACGGCAGCGCGTCCAGATCAACATTGCCGCCCGTGAGAATAATTCCGACACGTTTTCCGCCGACGTCGACTACTCGCTCGAGAATTGCGGCATACGGAACAGCCGCTGACGGCTCGATGATGATCTTCATTGTCTCCCACATCGTGCGCATCGCCGAAACGATTGCTTCCTCGCTCACGGTCACAATATCATCTACGTAACGCTGGATGATCGCAAAGTTTGGCTCACCGATATTTGTCCGCAGTCCATCGGCGATTGTGAATTTCTTCTTGGTGACGATTCTTTTTCCGGCACGAAATGATTGGGCTGCGTCATCAACGTTCTCCGGTTCAATCGCAATCACTTTGACGCTTGGTCGCATCGACTTCGCTGCGACCGCCGTGCCGCAGAGCAATCCACCGCCGCCGATCGGACACATCACAAGATCGAGATCAGGAACGTCCTCGAGCAACTCCACCGCCGTTGTCCCCTGCCCTGCCATCACTTCTTCGTTTTCAAACGAATGAATCAACGTCGCGCCCGTGCTCGAAATCACATCTGCGCAGGTCGCCTCGCGCGCTGCTTCCGTGGGCTCGCACAATACAACGCGAGCTCCGTAGCCTTCCACGGCGCGCATCTTCACCTTCGCTGAGTTCGATGGCATTACGATATGTGCCGGAATGCCGCGCAGTTTTGCCGCTCGCGCCACCGCCGCTCCATGGTTGCCGGACGAATGCGTCGCCACACCGCGCTCCGCGGTTGCTTCGTCGAGTGAAAAGACGGCATTTGTCGCGCCACGCGCCTTGAACGCGCCAATCTTCTGAAAATTTTCGCATTTAAAGTACAGGGCCGCGCGACTCGCTTCGTTCAGGCGCTCGCTCCGCAACACCGGCGTACGATGTACATGTGGCCGAATGCGTTCATGCGCTGCGCGGATGCTATTCAGATCGAGCCGCATGATTGATCGTATCCGGCCGATGCGTGCAAAACAAACGTGACATTCCTACACTACACTCGGGCTGCGGAAGTGTTCGGGACGCGGACCGAGGCCAATGAAACGAGCAGGCAATTGTCGCAGAATCGGAAACCATTTCAGCAACCGAAGCACGAACGGCAAAGAGTTTTTACGATTCGACGCTCGGCCGGTGACAACTCTACGATGAATGAATACCTGCATCCCTTGAATGAACCGAGTTGGCCATTCACGGCGGATCTGCACTTCGCGCAAATCGTCCACGGAAACTGAACCACTCTGCAGTTTCTCCGCGAGGAGATTGGCTGTCGCAACGGCATCTTGAATCGCAAGGTTAATCCCAACGCCACCGGCTGGTGACATGGCGTGCGCAGAATCGCCGATGCAAAGTAATCCTTCGCGGCACCAATCGCGCAGCCGATTGATTTGCACCGTCAGCAATTTGATCTTCGACCAATCATCCAACTCGGCCACTCGATCCCGCAGAAATCCAGCGAAGGTAACGATGTCATTTTGAAACTCCCGCAGACCGCGCGCTTTGATTTCCTCAAAGCCGTCTTTGGGAATCACGAAGCCAGCCTGCCAGTAACCGCCGCGATCGAGCAACACGAGCAGTTTGCCGTGCTGAAAAAAGCCGAACGATTGTTCCGGGTCGTCTTGCTTTTTGGAAATTCGCATCCAGAGGACGTCGATTGGCACGCCAAACTCTCGCCGCTCAAAGCCGGCACGCATTTGAATGATCGAATGCCGGCCGTCCGCGCCAATGACTAGCTCCGCCCGCACGTCTAACTCGCCACGCGGCGTTTTTGCGCGCACACCTGTCACGCAGTTGTCGTTGATGAGGAGATCGAGGACCTCGGTTTCCATATGCAGCTGGAAAGTTGGAAACCGCTTGGCGTGGCTAGAGACAAAATTTAGAAAATCCCACTGCGGCATGAACGCGATGAATTTGCAACGCGTGGGGAGCTTGCTGAAATCAGCGACTGGCACCGCCTGTCCGTTCACCACAGCGCGTAACTCGCGCACTTCTTGATGAGGCTGTTTTAGAAACTCATCGAGCAACCCGAGCTCGTGCATTAGCTCCAGTGTGGATGGATGAATCGTGTCGCCGCGGAAATCGCGATTGAAATCGCCATGCTTCTCCAACACCGCGACCGGCACGCCGGCCCGCGCAAGTAAATAACCGGCCATCATTCCGGCCGGGCCACCGCCGACGATCACGCACCGAGTTTGTAATTTCTCAGACATATTCATTGCATCCGAACAGAAGACCACGGATTACGCGGATAGCACGGATAATGAAGCTAAGATCAAGATTATGGTGTTTATCTGTGTTACCCATGCCATCCGCGATCGAACAAATGAAAACTGATCAGCTGCTTTTCCTCAACGAAAACCAAGTGCGCGAGCATTTGCAGATGGCGGAACTCATTCCCGCAATGGAAAAAGCATTGATCGAATTTTCGGCAGGCAAAGTGACCCAACCGGTGCGCTCGGTCATTAATGTCGATGTCGCCGCGGCGACCGGATTCCTCGGTTTGATGCCGGCGCTGACGCCAGACGGACTTGGGCTCAAAGCGGTGACGTTCTATCCATCGAACGCGGAGCGCGGAATCCCGACGCACATGGCAACAATTCTTCTCGTCGATCCGGAAACCGGTACGCCTCTTGCGATAATGGATGGCAGATTAATCACGGAAATGCGCACTGCGGCAGTGTCTGCAGCAGCAACAAAACTACTCGCATCGCGCGAGGCAAAAATTCTAGCGATCCTCGGCAGCGGCGTACAGGCGCACAGTCACGTGGAAGCACTGCGACTTGTTCGAGATTTTGAGGAGATTCGCGTCTGGAGTCCTACCTGCGAACATGCGGAGCGATTCGCAAAAGAAATTAGCGCCACGGCAACATCTGTCGAAGAAGGGGTGCGCGGCGCAGATGTGATCGTCACTGTGACGAACTCGAAAACACCTGTTTTGAAAGGCGCCTGGCTTAAACGCGGTTGTCATGTGAATGCAATCGGCGCGTGTCGCCCCGACTGGCGTGAGCTCGACGACGAAGCAATGAGCAATGTCATCTTTGTCGATTCACGCGAAGCAGCGCTAAAGGAGTCCGGCGATGTGATTCTTTCCGGCGCTAAAATTTACGCCGAGCTTGGCGAAGCACTAGCTGGTAAGGTTCCTGCCCGCGCAAACGAAACCACTATCTTCAAATCTCTGGGCATGGCCATAGAAGATATTGCCGCTGCAATGCTGGTGTATCGATCAGTTACGAAGCGGAAAATAATCAGGAAAGCAGGAAGACAGGAAAAGATCCCTAAGAAGATGAACTGAATAGATGGGATTGTCGATCCGGTGTTCATTTTCCGTAATCAGCGATTGGAATCAAAGAAGACGGAGGTTCAATCTTTAAAAACTGTTCCTTTACGATGCTGCGACTCGCTGGGATGTCGGTTAGTAGAGCGAGATTCACAGACCGACCCTACGTTCTATGGATGTTTACAACGAGTGACATCGGGAGTTGCTGGTTGCCAGCGTGAAGCCGCCTGCCG
>Ga0307302_10001492_pt1 | contig 10353 bp, 7 predicted proteins | sample ER_DNA_183_FD_194490 | JGI IMG/M metagenome (GOLD analysis project Ga0307302, IMG submission 194490) | Bulk soil microbial communities from the East River watershed near Crested Butte, Colorado, United States - ER_DNA_183 | ecosystem: Environmental > Terrestrial > Soil > Floodplain | place: USA... | reverse complement strand
GTTCACCATCGATCCCTCGACGTTGGCCGTCACGAAGCTCACGACACGTTCCGGCGCGGCCGAGCTGCAGCCGGCCTGGTCACCGGACGGCGCGCGGATCGCGTACGTTCGGCGGGGCGGGATCACCGGCCGCGCGGACCTCTGGGTCATGAAGGCCTCCGGGAGAGGCCGCACGAGGGTGACCTCGACCCCCGTCCCCGAGCGAGACCCTTCCTGGTCGCCGGACGGCAGCCAGCTGACCTACGCGGCGCGCACGGGGCCGGGCGAGCCGTTCCGGATTTTCGTCGCCAACGCCGACGGTTCCGCCCCCGACCAGCTGACGACCCAGGCCGCCGGCTCGGCCGACCGGTCGCCGGTGTGGTCGCCCGACGGGAGCCGCATCGCGTTCGTCTCCAACCGCGCCGGCGGGTTCCCCGAGCTCTACCTGATGTTCGGGGATGGGACCGGCGTCGTGCGCCTCACGACCAACTCGCTGATCGATGCCAATCCCTCGTGGTCTCCCGACGGCACCAAGCTCGTGTTCGAGCGGTGCTGCGAGAGCGGCACGTCGGACCTGTTCGCGATCGACGTGGCGACGCGGGCCGAAGTGAACCTCACCGCCTCCACGACGCGCCAGGAGTTCGATCCGACCTGGTCGCCGGACGGCACGCAGATCGCGTTCGCGGCGTTCGAGGTCGGTCAGGGCAACATCGACATCTGGGTCATGAACGCCGACGGGACCGCTCCGATGCGGCTCACGCAGGAGTCCGGACCGGACCTCGCGCCCCATTGGCAGCCGATCCCCGTGTGATCGATCGGATCGGAGATGGACGACCACCCGGTCGACATCTCGCGGTCCGCCGGGGTCAGTCGGAGATGTCGACGCGCTCCAGCACGACGTCCGTGACCGGCCGATCCTGGCCCTTCGTGGGGGTCCGGGAGATCGCCTCGACCACGTCGTAGCCGTCGGTGACCTCCCCGAAGATCGTGTGCTTGCCGGACAACCAATCGGTGGCGGCGACCGTCACGAAGAACTGGCAGCCGTTGGAGTTCGGTCCGGCGTTGGCCATCGCGAGGAGCCCCGGACGGTCGAACCGCGGCCCGGAAGGTGGACACTCGTCCTCGAACGTGTAGCCGGGGCCTCCGGTGCCCGTCCCGGTCGGGTCGCCCCCCTGGATCATGAAGTTGCCGATCACGCGGTGGAAGATCGTTCCTGCGTAGAGCGGGTCGGTCGAGCGGCTCCCGTCACGGGGATCGGTCCATCCCTTCGATCCCTGCGCGAGCTCGACGAAGTTGGCGACGGTCTTCGGCGCGTGCTCGGGCATCAGTCGGGCGGTGAACGAACCCATGGTCGTCACGAACGTCGCCTCGCTCATCCCGGGAACCCCCTGGCAGGAGCGGGCATTCTACCCGCGGGTCTCCGTTCCGGACCGTCGGAGCCAGGGGAGGGCGGGCGGCACGAAGTGCACGTCCTCGTACCGGTCTGAGGACCAGGGTGCGCGCGGCGCCATCGAGAGCCTCGCGAGCGCGACCAGCGCCGCGTCGTAGTTCACGCGCCAGCCGGCGAAGTCCCGCCAGCTCCGATCGCGGTCCGGTCGGAGCGGGACGCCGGAGGTCTGCAGACGTTCGGCCGCGGCCTCGAACTCCTCCCGCGTGATCGAGATCGGGTCGTCCGGCCTGGGGTCGTGGTCGACCGGGATGTTGAAGAACTCGGCGAGGTGGCGGAGACACAGGTACCCCGACCGGATCATGAACTCGGGTTCGGGCTGACGGGGTGTGTCGACCGTCGAGGCGAACAGGGCCGCCCCGTCCAAGATCGCACCGGCCGCCGTGATCCACGACTGATCGGGGTGGGTGGAGCGGAAGAACACGAGCGCCGGGAACGAGCTGTGGGTCTCGTCCACGTCGGTGAACCAGTCCTCCCATTCGGCCCAGAGCGCGCGGAGGCTCTCCAGCCGCCCCACCGTCCAGGCAAGCTCGATCAGGTAGGCCCCGCTCGGCGGTTGGCCGGCCCGAACCTCGAGCTTGGCCACGCCGCGCTCGCGTCGCTGGAACGCCCCGTACAGACTCGGGAGGTAGGTGATGAACAGCGCGAGGAGCACCAGGCCGAGCCCGGCGGCCGTGAAGGAGAGGGCGACGCCGGCGTCGTCGGGGGGCATCGCGAAACCCAGCGTCAGCATCGACGACCCCGCAAGCGTGAACGCCTCGAACGGGCTCACCTCGCCGAGCGCGAAGAACATCGCCGAGTACCCGGCCAGCAGGAGCGCGAACCAGACGGCGAGCAGGACGAGCAGCGCGACCGGCGCGTAGAACGCCATCACCCGATCGCGCATCGCGTAGTCGCGGCGCTCGCCCGCACGCAGTCGGAACACGCGGCGGACCGTCACGAAGACGGCGCGGGACAGATGGGCCTGGAGCGCGCGGGGGACCAGGAAGGTCCGCACCATCGAGCGGATCATGAGCAGGACGAGGGCGAGGCCCGCGATGAACAGCAGCACCCGGAGGACGATCACGTTCGGGCGAGCCTACCCCCCGATGGCCGTTCCGCCGACCTGCACCGCGAGGGCGGCAGGATCCGTGACGGGGAGCAGGCACTCGAAGCGCTCGCACACGTAGGCCGTAGCGTGCCCGTCCCGCTGCGGGCGGTCCCGAAGGAGCGCGACCGCGGCGCTCGAGGCCTCGTCACGGGGGGAGGACACGGCGAGGACATGGTTGGGGAGGAAGCGGTTGGTGGTGACCTCGGCGACGAGGGCCAGGGTCTCCTCCGACCCGGGGTCGCCGACGATCGCCACCTCCTTGACGGCGGACAGGTACGCGTCGAGAGCCCCGAGGGCATGCCCGAACCCCGACGGCGCTCCCGCCATCGCGTCCCGGACCAGGCGCAGCGCGCCCATGGCCGCCTCCTCGTAGGAGGCCTCGCCTGTCAGGTGGGCGAGGCGCAGCAGGACGTCGGCCGAGGCGGAGTTGCCGCTCGGCGTGGCGTTGTCCGAGATGTCCCTCTGTCGGACGACGAGCGTCTCCGCGTCCCGTCCAGCCAGGAAGAAGCCGCCGCGCCCCTCGTCGCGGAACAGACGCACCAGCTCGTCCGCCAGGGCCCGCGACTGCTCGAACCAACGGAGCTCGAAGGTCGTCTCGTACAGGACGAGGCATGCGTCTGCCATCGCCGCGTGGTCGTCGGCGAACGCGGGTCCGCCGGCCCTTCCGTTCCGCCACGAGCGCAGCAGCCGCCCAGCATCGTCCCGCAGGTGCGTGAGGACGAAGTCCGCGGCGCGAACGGCGGCTTCGACGTACTCGACCTCGCCGAACGCCCGCCCGGCCTCCGCCAGCGCGGCGATCGCCAGGCCGTTCCACGCGGCCAGGATCTTGTCGTCCGTCGCCGGGTGGGTTCGGCCCTCGCGGATCTCGAACAGCTCGGCCCTCGCCGTCTCGAGCTCGCCGGCCAGCTCCTCGGCATCGAGGTCCGTCTCCGCGGCCACCGCCTCGAGCGGCAGCGGGCGCCACAGCACGTTCGTGCCTTCCCAGTTGCCCTCCGGCGTGGCCCCGAACGCGGTCGCGACGGCCTCGCCCGCGATGGCCACGAGCTCGTCCCAGGGCCAGACGAAGAACCTGCCTTCGACGCCCTCGCTGTCCGCGTCCTGGGAAGAGAAGAACGCCCCCTCGGCGTGCCGGAGCTCGCGGAGCAGGTACTCGCAGGTCTCGGTGGCGACGCGGCGGTAGCGCTCGAAGCCGGTCACCTGCCACGCGTGCACGTACAGACGAACCAGCAGCGCGTTGTCGTACAGCATCTTCTCGAAGTGGGGGACGTGCCATCGCTCGTCCGTCGAGTACCGGTGGAAGCCGCCGCCCACCTGGTCGTACATCCCGCCGCCGGCCATCTTGTCCAGCGTGATCGTCACCACGTCGAGCGCCTCGGGCGTCCCACGCAGGTGCATGCGCAGGCAGAACTCCAGGGTCATGGGTTGGGGGAACTTCGGCGCGGCGCCGAACCCTCCCCAGCGTGCGTCGAACGCACGCCGGAGCCCGCCGAAGGCCGTCACGAGGATCGCCTCGGTGAGCGGCTGTGGGGAGGCCCCGACGCCCGTCGACCGCTCGATGGCCTCGACGACCCTCGAGCTCTGCTGCTCGGCCTCGGAGCGGCGGTTGGCCCACACGTCCGCGATGGCCGACAGGACCGTCCGGAAGGCGGGGAGGCCGTGGCGGGCCTCGTTCGGGTAGTAGGTGCCGGCGTAGAACGGCTTGCCCTCCGGGGTCAGGAAGGCGGTGAGGGGCCATCCGCCTCCGCCCGTCATCGCCTGGACCGCGTCCATGTAGATCGCGTCCAGGTCGGGGCGTTCCTCCCGGTCGACCTTGACCGAGACGAAGTGCCGGTTCATCAGCGCGGCGATCTCGGCGTCCTCGAAGCTCTCGCGCTCCATGACGTGGCACCAATGACAGGCGGCGTAGCCGATCGAGAGCAGGATCGGCTTGTCCTCGGCGCGGGCCCGCCCGAGCGCCTCCTCACCCCACGGGTACCAATCCACGGGGTTCGTGGCGTGCTGGAGCAGGTACGGGCTCGTCTCGTTCGCGAGGCGATTCATGGCTGGACTGCCAGTCTAGGCAGGCCATACTCACGTGCGACGCCCGATCCGGTGCCGCCTGCTCCAGCTGCCAACGATCGCCGGCAGTGAGCGATCCAGGCTCTACGTCCCGAAGAAGTTCTCGTAGACCTTGATGGCGCCTGGCCCCAGGATCACGATGAACAAGGCGGGAAGGACCATGAAGATCATGGGGAACAGGAGCTTCAGCGGCACCTTCTGGGCCACTTCCTCCGCTCGCTGACGCCGCTTCTGTCGAAGCTCCGTCGACTGAGCGCGTAGCACCTTCGCGACCCCAACGCCGTACTTGTCGGCCTGGATCATCGACAGCACGAACCCATCCAGTTCCGGAACCTCGGTCCGGTCGTTGACGTGCCGAAGCGCCTCGGTCCTGCTCACGCCGATCTGCATCTCCTGGAGCATCCGGGCGATCTCCTCCGACAGCGGACCGGGAACGTTCTTGACCACCTGGGCGAGCGCGGCGTCGAAGCCGAGTCCCGCCTCGACGCTGATCGTCAGGAGGTCCATCGTGTCGGGCAGGGCCTTGCGGATCTCCTTCTGGCGCTTCGAGGCCTTGGAGGCGAGGCCCGCGCTCGGGAATGTGTACCCGGTGAACGCGAAGAAGACGGCGATGATCACCGAAGGCACGAAGCCCTTGAACGGCAGCACCGGGGCCACCAGGATGCCGAGCACCAGGCCGACGATGGCGCCGATGATCTTGAACGCCACGATCCGCTCGGCCGTCATGGACGGGGGGTTCCCCGCCAGCTCGATCAGCCGGTTCGTGCGTCCGTACAGGTCCAGGGGCGTCAAGCGGGTGATCGAGGAGATCACCTTGCCTGCGAACGGGAAGATGAGCCGCTCGAGGGACGATGTCTTGAGTTGCTCCTGACGGAGATTCGCGAAGCTGTCCGGCGTTGCCCCGACCTGTGTTTGTAGCACCGTTGCATATCGCCGCTTCGTGTTGAGCATCATGTCGACCACGATGCCGACAACGAAGATCGTCAAGAACGTTCCGATGAGCGCGAGCGCGAGCCACACCTGATTGTCAAACATCGATCCTCACGATCCTTGTCATCACGAAGATACCCGTCGCCATGAGGGCCCCGCCGACGAGCAACAGGATTCGACCGAGCATGGTGGTGAAGAGCGGATTGACGTATTCGGGGTTCATGAGCGCCAGATAGATGAAGATGCCGAACGGCAGTGCGGAGAGGATCGCGATGGAGAGTCGCCCCTCCGCCGACAGCACCCGCACCTGACGCTGGACGTACGCTCGCTCGCGAACGGTGTTGGCCACGATGTCGAGCACCTCCGCCAGGTTTCCTCCCACCTGCCGCTGGATGTTCACGGCCATGACGGCCCACCGCATGTCCTCGCTGCCGACGCGGTCCGCCATCTCGACCATCGCGTCGTCGATCGTCCGACCGAGTCGGATCTCCGACACCACGCGATGGAACTCGCCCGCCGACGGGTCCTTGATCTCGCCGGCCACTTGGTCGAGAGCCTGGAGGAAGCTGTGCCCCGCACGGAGGGAGCTCGCCAGGATCGATAGGACGTCGGGCAGCTGCTCGGCCATCATCTTCTGCCGCTTCTTGCGAGCGCGCACCAGCCATACATACGGGATCACGCTGGCGACGGCGGCGATCATCAGGACGAAGATGATGTTCCCGAGCAGCAGGGCGCCGAGGATGCCTCCGCCGAGAGCGCACGCGACCGTGAGCGCAGCGAACTCTCCGGCCTTCATGGGGAGCTCCGCCTGCTCGAGCATCAATTCCAGCCGGCCGCTGAACCCGCTCGCCGTGGCCAGCCGATCTCCCGCCTCGGCCATCCCGGCGGGTATCCACGAGGTCTCCCCGGCCTGCTTCTTCCCACCTCGTCCCATCAGGGTGGCAAGGCTCCGTCGCTGCTGGCCCTTCGTCCTGGTGGACAAGAGCAGCACGGCCACCAGGAACGTCGCGACGAAGGCCGCCCCAAGGACAACGGTCAGCCAGGCGTCGTTGCCGAACAGGTCACCCATTGCGACCTCCATCGGGCGAGAAGACCTCGGCCTGGATCTTGATCCCCTGCTCGGCCAGGCGGTCCACGAACCTCGGACGGAGCCCGGTTGCCTTAAGCCCCCCGCGGAACTTTCCGTCCTCGTCCATCCCGGCGCTGTAATCGAACAGGAACAGATCCTGAAGGCTGATGATGTCCCCCTCCATACCCACGATCTCCGTGACGTGGGTGATCCGGCGCACGCCGTCCTTCATGCGTGTCTGGTGGACCATCAGATTGAGGGCCGAGGCGACCTGTTCCCGGATCGCCCGGATCCCGAGGTCCATCCCGGCCATCAGCATCATCGTCTCCACACGGGACAGCGCGTCGCGCGGCGAGTTCGCGTGGATGGTCGTGATCGATCCGTCGTGGCCGGTGTTCATGGCCTGCATCATGTCCAGCGCCTCGCCGCCACGGACCTCGCCGACCACGATCCTGTCCGGGCGCATACGCAGGGCGTTCCGGACCAGGTCGCGGATCGTGACCTCGCCGCGGCCCTCGATGTTCGGCGGTCGGTACTCGAGGCGCACCACGTGTGGCTGCTGGAGCCGGAGCTCAGCCGAGTCCTCGATCGTGAGGATGCGCTCGTCGTCGGGCAGCAACGACGACAGCACGTTCAGCGTCGTCGTCTTCCCCGCGCCCGTCCCTCCTGAGACCAGGATGTTCAGGCGCCCCTTGACACAGGCGTCGAGGAGATCCACGGTCTGCCTGGTGAGGGTCCCGAACGAGATCAGGTCGTCGGCCCCGTACGGGTCGGCGGAGAACTTCCGGATGGTCAGGCATGCTCCGTCGATCGAGAGCGGTGGGATGACCGCGTTCACGCGCGAGCCGTCGGGCAGGCGCGCGTCCACGTACGGCGACGTCTCGTCGACCCGGCGGCCGACCCTGGCCACGATCTTGTCGATGATCTGGCGGAGCTGAGCGTCGTCGTGGAACTTGGCACCGGTCCAGTAGATCTTGCCGGCGCGCTCGACGTAGATCGAGTCCCAACTGTTCACCATGATCTCGGTGACGTCGGGGTCCCGTGCGAACGGCTCGAGCGGACCCAGCCCCAGGACGCTGTCCCCGATCTGACGAACGATGACGAGCTTCTCCTGTGCGGAGAGGGCCGACTCCTCCTCGTCCAGCAGCTCTCGAAGGTGCTGTTGGACGAGGCCCTCGAGCTGGCTGTCGGAGAGCGCCGCGTCGTAGAGCCGGGGCCCGAGCGTCTCCACGAGCCGGGCCTGGATCCGGTTCCGCGTCTCGGCGATCCGGGTCTGGGCGACCCGGTCGTTCGGTGTTGCGTTGGCAAGTCGATCTGCGAGCGACATGTCGTTGTCCTCCTACCGCTTGAACAGGCGGCGCTTCCCGACCGAGGGCATCGGCGTGAGCTCGCCGCCCTCCTCGGCCGAGGGTGCACCGATGAACCGTGAGGCGAATCGGACGATGCTGTCGGCGACCTCGGAGTCCGGCTCTTCCAGGACGACGGGCCGCCCCTTGTTCAGGCAGGTTGGCACGAGTCGGCTGGACGGGATCAGGGTGTCCACCTGGAGCTTCATGACCCGTTCCACGTCCTTGGGATCCAGCCCGACTCGGCTGTCTGCTCGATTCAGGACGACTCGGAACCGTTCGCGTGGCACACCGATCGTCAGCAGGGTGTCGAGCGCCTTCGAGAGGTGTTTGACACCCACGACGTCGAGCATGGTCACGAGGCAGATGGCGTCCGAGAGGTCGAAACAGGCCAGGGCGAGGTCCGTGTAGGCCGCCGAGGCGTCGACCACGACGAACGCGAAGTTCTCGCGTAGCGTCCGTAGGTACTTGCCGACGGCCTCTCCGCCCGGCGGTGGCGCGGAAGGATCCGGGACCGCACCGAAGCCCCACAGGTGCTCTTCCATCTTCGTGCCGTTCGCGAACACGACCTCGCGGTCGACCTTCTCACCGAGGGCGAGCAGGTCCGTCATATCCTTCACGGGCTCGCGCCCGAAATACGAGAAGACGTCTCCCATGTTGACGTCGAGATCCACCACCGCGGTCTCCTGCTTCGTGATGCTGGCCAGTGCGGCGGCCAGGTTCGTGGTCAGGAAGGTCTTCCCCACGCCGCCCTTGGAGGCGAACACCGAGATGATCGAGCCTCGATGCTTGGACGAGGCGGCCTTCTGCCCCCTCGCCAGGCTGACGTTCTCCGCCCACAGGATGGCCCGCTCCACGGCGTCGCGGAGCTCCTCGCTTCCGCGGGTCAGGTCCACCACGTCCCGGATCCCGGCGCGCATGGCGGCGGGAAGCAGCCCATTCCAGGACTTGTCCCGGACGACGACGACCGCGGTCATCGGGGCGACCCGGCCCACGAACTCGGCCAGGCCGAGCGCGTCGGGCTCCCTCACCTCTGGGGACACGACCAGGACGTGGGCGGACTGATCGCTCTCCACGAGGATCTCCTCGGCCGCGACGACGCTCTGCACCCAGCCGACCGCGTCGTCCTCGACCTCCAGCGACCTCGCGAGCGCCGCCCGGAACGACTGGGGCGTCCCCACCGCGATGACTTGTTGCTGGATCACTTCACCACCTGGGCGAAGGAGATCGGCTTCATGGGCTGGCCATTCTCGTCTGGTGGCAGGAGTCCGAACCACACGCGACCGGTCTCCATGGTGAACACGAACCTCTGCGTGTCCTCGGGCGAGAGAGCAAGGGTGACCGCAAGCGAGCCGGGTAGCTGCTCGCTGGAGGTTGCCGACTCGTCGCTGCCGAGCGTGGAGCTCGCGATCGGACGGAACACCGCCAACAGCTCGGCCGTCGGCACCAAGACGCTGGTCGTGGTCGGGACCTTCTGCCCCGTATCGATGTCGGTGAAGTCCGTGTAGGTGCCGTAGATCACCACGTGGTCGCCGGTGTTGATCGCTCCGGCGACTCCCCGTGAAGCATCCAGCGACACGGTGATCGCCTCCATGCCCTCCGGGATGGCCAGGGCCCCACCCGGCACGTTTCCTGAGATTCGGGCGGCCGGGATCTGCTCGCCGGCCAGGATCGCCTCGCTGTTGCTCTTGCCGGCCAGCTGGTCGACCGATGTGATGGCGCCGTCGACGACGACGTTCTCCGGGACCTGGATGATCTTGAACTGGTCGTCCTTGATCATCTGGTCCAGGTCGGTCCTGGCCGGGAGGTCCACCTCGCTGACGACGACCTGAGCCATCGTCCCACCGGTGTTCGCCTCAGTCTTGACGCCGCGGGAGTACATGAACACCCCTGCGGTCGCCAGCGTCGCCAGGATCAACGCGAGGAACACGACGAGCCCTCTACCCTTCATGACAGATCCCCCTATGTCTTCTCGCTCGGGTCTTTTCGGCCGCCAAACGGCCGAGGTTTAGTTCCTCAGGTCTTTTCGGCCGCCAGGCGGCGGAGGTTTAGCCGATCAGCCGAACTGTCGGGTTGCCGTTGGTCGGGTTGAGCTCGGGATCGACGACCGTCAGCTCGATGCAGAACGCATTCCCACCGACCTTCTTCGTGCCGAAGCACTCGTCCGTCAACCCTGCCTTCTTCATCTCGGGACCCCGATACAGGTTCTCGATGTAGAAACCCTGGAACCTGATGACCGGGTAGGTTGCGGCCGGATTCGTGTACCGCGGCCAGCAGCCTTCCGCGGGGCAGGGTGCGCTCGCAGGCGCCACCACCGGGAAGGAGACGACCGGCCTCGGCTCCGGTGGCGTCGGGTTGCTGAAGGCGTCGACCCAGTCCTGGATCGCTTGCTGAGCAGAGGCGTTGGCACCGGGCTTGGCGCACACCCAGACCG
>Ga0307302_10001488_pt1 | contig 10366 bp, 9 predicted proteins | sample ER_DNA_183_FD_194490 | JGI IMG/M metagenome (GOLD analysis project Ga0307302, IMG submission 194490) | Bulk soil microbial communities from the East River watershed near Crested Butte, Colorado, United States - ER_DNA_183 | ecosystem: Environmental > Terrestrial > Soil > Floodplain | place: USA... | reverse complement strand
ATCGGGGGGCGCACCGTGCCCGCGGAGCCCTTTGAGATGGTGCGCGCAAATGTCGTGACGGCCGGGCCGCCGGACGGCCCGACCGCCCTCGCGTGGTCGGTTGAAGCGCAAGAGCGTCTGTCCCGCGTCCCGAGCTTCGTGCGCGGCATGGTGAAGAAGATCTACGCCGACTACGCCAAGGAACGCGGCATTACCGAGATCACACCCGCCATCATGGACACCGCCCGCGCCGAGCTGGGCCTGGAAGGGATGTGAAGGTGGGCGACTATGAGGAGCGCAGCGTCGGTGAGCTGCGGGTCCGGATCGACCGGACGCTCTGCGTCGGCTTCGGCGACTGTATCACCGAAGCTCCCGCGGCTTTCGCGCTCGATGAACACGGCGTAGCCACGTTTCTCGCTCTTGATACCACAGAAAGAGAAAGGCTGCTGCGCGCGTGCGACGCCTGTCCCGTAGACGCGATTACGGTTTGGAACGAAACCGGCACCCAAATCGTCCCCCAAAGTTTGTGAACAAGTTCCTTGACAGCTTCAGGACTCGTGTACATATCCCTTAACTCTGACGGCATCCACACCCGACATCTAGCGTTTCTGGCCCGCTCGAGCGGCGTTACTCGGGGAGGTAGTGGTGTACCGCGAGATTTTCGTTCCAGTGGACAACTCGCAGCACTCCGATTGGGCCGTCGACCGCGCCATCGAGATGTGTAGGAAAACAGGTGGCAGAATCACCGGGAACCATGTCTATGCAGCCCGCCTCCACGATGTTCGCTTCCGCCAGCTCGAAACCGGCCTTCCCGCGCAGTTCCAGACCCCTGAAGAAATCAAGAAGCAGCGCAAGATCCACGACAAGCTGATCGAAAAGGGACTGCAGCTGATCGCGGACAGCTTTCTCGATCAGCTCGGGAAGCGCTGCGAATCGGCCGGCGTACCGCTCACCCGCCAGCTGCTCGAAGGCATCAACTACGAAGAGATCGTCAACGAGGTCAACCGCGGCGCGGGACGGCTGCCGGGGCTGATCGGCTTCGATCCCAATCGCGCCGCGGGCTACGACGGCGGCGACAAAGTCCGCAGCGACGTCAAACTCGGCGAGAACGGACGCCTCGTCGCCGAGGACGAGGACGCGGCCGCCCGCCTGGTCGGCTCGTCGGGGCGTCAGTACGACCTGATGGCCATCGGCGCGCATGGCCTGGGACGGCAGCAGTTTTCGCAGCTCGGTGGTGTAGCGGCTCGCGTATTACGCGGCGTCGAAAAAGACGTGCTGATCGTGCGCGATCAGCAGCCGCTCACCGGCGGGCGCTTGATGGTGTGTGTCGACGGCTCGTCCTACAGCTACAAGGCGATGAAGGCGGCCCTCGAGCTGGCCCAGGAATTCGGCGGCTCGCTGTTTGTCTGCAGCGCGTTCGACGTCGAGTATCATCACGTCGTCTTCCACAATATCAAAGACGTGCTCTCGTATCAGGCGTCGAAAGTGTTCAAGTTCGAGGAGCAGGAAGAGCTCCACAACAACATCATCGACAAGGGACTGCTGAAGCTCTGTCAGGCGAACCTGAAGCGCGCCGAGGTGATGGCGCAGCAGTATCCCGACGTGCCGCTCAAGACGCAGATCCTCATCGGCAAGCCGTTCCAGGTGATCATGCAGTGGGTGGAGGAGATCAAGCCCTCGCTGCTGGTGATCGGTCGTCACGGGGCACACCGCGTCGAGAACACAGAGCTGGGATCCCAGGCGGAGAATCTCCTGCGCCTGGCGCCGTGCTCGGTGCTGCTAACGGGTGTGGTCGGAGTGCGGCCGGAGGACATCCCCTGGATCGAAGAAGACGGTCAGGCGGGGTTGCCCTGGGCGCCTGAAGCCGAGGTGCGGATTCTCCGCGTGCCGCCGTTCGCGCAAGGGATCGCGCGCCGCGCCGTCGAGGAGTACGTGCTCGAGAAGGTGGGCAACGCCGGTCCGCCGCCGACAGTCACCAACAAGTGGCTGGATGAAGCGATCCAGAAACTGCTGCCCACACATATGCAGCTCATCATGGGCATCGGCAGCGCCGAGGAGATCGCGCTCGCGGAAGTGAAGGCGACGGAGCAGATGAAGGCCACGAAGGTGCAGGGGCACGACTCGGACACCGAGCCCCTGACACCTGTCATTGAGATCAAATGCCCGGTGACGGGCGCGGTTTCAACGCGCCCGCGCGTCGCAACGGATCCCATCGTGTGGACGCAGGAGGCGTGGCAACGGCTCCAGCTCGTGCCGCTCATCGCCCGCCCGCTCGCGCGAAACACCGTCGAGCGCTTCGCTCGGAACCACGAGATCTGGCGTGTCACCACGCCGGTGATGGACGACAACAAGCAGGCGATGATCGAAGCCGACGAGTTCGACATCGACACGATGATGGTGATGTTTACCGAGCTGCGCGCCAAGCAGATCCGCGCGGAAGCCGAAGGGAAGGACGCGCTGTCGCCCGAGATGCGCGCCTTCATCGAGGAAGCCAAGGCGCAGGGGATCACGCGCTGCCCCATCCGGGACATCGAAGCGAAGATGGACAAGTGCCCGGTCGACATGAAGACGGTCACGCCCGAAGAGGCGAAACGGGCGGTCGAGAAACTGCTGCAGTGAGCTACGTTCCACACGTCGTCGCCTGGAATCTCACGCGGCGCTGCAACCTCGAGTGCGCCCACTGCTACATCTCGGCCGGCCCGCACGAGAGCGCGACGTCCGAGCTCGAGACCGCCGAGGCGTTGCGGATCGTGGACGAGCTGGTGGCCGTGAATCCCGCGCCACTGATCATTCTGTCCGGGGGCGAGCCGCTGCTGCGCCACGATCTGACGCAGATCGCCGCCTACGCCACGGAGCGAGGCGCGACGGTCGTGGTCGGCACGAACGGCACGTTGCTTACCGACGAGCGCATTGCGGCGCTCAAGAGCGCCGGCGTGCGCGGCGTTGCCGTCTCGATCGACTCGCTCCGTCCCAGCTACCACGACAACTTCCGGCATGGCAACGGCTCGCTGGAGGCCACGACCCTGGCGCTCGGCCGGCTACGCGCCGCGCGGCTCGATTTCATCATCCAGACGACGGCCACCAAGGGCAATCGTGCCGAGCTGGAGCACGTGGCGCAGTGGTCGGCGGAGCAGGGCGCCGTAGCCTTTAATTGTTATTTCTTGGTGGCCACCGGCCGCGGTGCTTCTCTATCAGATCTCGCTCCCGCCGACTACGAAACCGTCCTGGCCGACCTGGCCCGATGGCAGCGCGAGTACCGCGGCACGATGATGGTCCGCGCGAAGTGCGCGCCGCATTTCATGCGGCACGTCCACGTGGCCGATCCTGCGTCGCCGATCATGAATTACGCGACGCGCTGCCCCTGCGGCACGCAGTACTGCCGCATCACTCCCGACGGCAAGCTCACGCCGTGTCCCTACCTCCCCGAGGTGGCGGGCGACCTGCGCGCCCAGAGCTTCGGCGAGATCTGGCGCAGCGCCCCGCTGTTCCGGCAGCTGCGGGAAGGGAAGCTTGGCGGCAAGTGCGGCACTTGCGAGTACCAGAAGCTGTGCGGCGGCTGCCGCGCACGTGCGTTCGCGCTCGAGGGCGACGTGCTCGCCGCGGATCCGTCCTGCGTCTACGAGCCCGCAGGTACTGCCGTGATCGACCCGCAGCACGAGGTCTCATACGGGCAGGAGTTCACTCCCGCCCTCACGTGGTCGGCTGCCGCGCGGTCACGGCTCGATCGCATCCCGTCGTTCGTGCGGGGCGTCGTGGCCAAGCGCGTCGAGGATTGGGCCCGCGAGCGCGGGCTGCACGAAATCACACCCGAGCTGCTGACCGAGATCCGCAGCGCGATGCCAATCGATTTCTCCAAGCGGCGCCCCTTCTTCATGATGGAGAAGGGCGAATGACCTGCTCTAGAAGCAGATTCGCTTCGCTCGGGATGACAAACGCGCTTCGCGTTGTGAGCAAGAAAAGGGGAGAGAGAAGGCGTGGGTCCCGTGAGCCCTAGCGTCCTTCTCCTCCAGGCAGCCGCCGATACCACCGGCGCGTATCGCGACTTCCCACTGATCGGCAGCCGCGCTGCCGTGTGGATCGCGGCCGAGATCCATCTGATGTTCGCGGCGTTCGTCCTGGGTGTGCCGATCTTCGCCGTGGTCGCGGAGGCGATCGGGATCTTCGGCAAGGACCAGCGCTACGATCGGCTGGCGAAGGAGTTCACGCGGCTGCTGCTGATCGCCTACAGCGCGACGGCTATCTGGGGCGCCGTCTTCGTCTTCCTGCTGTCAACGCTGTATGCCGGGCTCTGGGCGTATTTGACGCGGATTTTCGGCCCGTCGATGTGGGTGTACGTGTCGATCTTCTTCCTCGAGTCGTTCACGCTCTACCTCTATTACTACGGCTGGGACCGGTGGAAGTACGGCCGGACCAAGATCGTGCACTGGTGTCTGGGCATCCTGCTGAATATCTGGGGCACGATCGTGATGTTCATCGCCGACTCGTGGCTCACGTACATGATGACGCCGCCGCGTGACATCACCCCCGAGACGTCGCCCGCCAGTATCAAGATCTGGCATGCGATCCTGAACCACACCTGGATGCCGATCAACATTCACCGCCTGATCGGCAACGTCGTGTTCGGCGGCGCGATCGTGGGCGCGTATGCGAGCTACCGCTTCCTCGCGTCACGCACCGACGAAGAGCGCGCGCATTACGACTGGATGGGGTACGTCGGCAACTTCATCGCGATGTCGGCGCTGATCGTGCTGCCGTTCGCCGGCTACTGGCTGGGGCGCGAGATCTATCAATACGACCAGTCGCTGGGCATCACCATGATGGGTGGCTTCATGAGCTGGCTCTGGGTGATCCAGGCCTTCCTCATCGCGGTGCTGTTCCTCGCCGGCAATTACTACCTCTGGGTGGGGATGGGCCGGATTCCCGGCGCCGAGCGGTACCGGCCGTACACGAAGTGGCTGCTGTTGGTGCTCGTCCTTGGCGCGCTGGTGTGGGGCACGCCCCACACGATGATCGCCGACTCGCGCGAGCTCGCGGCGATGGGCGGCTCACACCATCCGCTGCTCGGCGCGCTTGGCGTCATGAGCGCGAAGAACACTGCGGTCAATCTGATGATTCTGGCGACGTTCCTCTCCTTCCTGCTGTATCGGCGCGCCAATATCCGGCAGGTGGTGCCGTGGGCGAAGACGGGGACGCGGATCCAGGCAGCGATGTTCGTGATCGCCGCCGCCATCGTGCTGTTCTTCGGGATTCGCGGCTATTTCGTGGAGGCGATCGTCCGGATCGGGTACTCGGTCTATCAGGTCGGAGCGGTCCTCGCCTGCATCATCTTCGTCACGCTCATCGACGTGCTCATGGCCCGCGGCGCGCAGTCGCTCGGCGCGATTCAGTGGGGCAAGATGCCGCCGCGCTCGCAGTACGCGCTTTTCATTCTCGCCGTCACGTTCACATGGCTCATGGGGCTGATGGGATTCGCGCGCAGTGGCATCCGCCAGCATTGGCACGTGTATGGGGTCCTGCAAGACATGACGCCCTACGCCGCGACCCCGGCGCTGGGATACGCGGCGATCATGATCAGCACCTGCGTGCTGATCTTTCTCTCGCTCGTCGGCTTCATCTTCTGGCTCGGGGGACTCGCCGAGCAGTCGACGTTTGTGCCGTCGACGGTGGAGGCGCCGCATGTGGGCCACTAATCTCCGCATCATCGGCGTCGTACTCGGCACGCTCGCGCTCTACACTCTGATCGCGAACAAGATTCCGCAGGTGCAGTCGGACGTGCCGCGCGCGTTGACGCTCGGCGCGAACGTCACGCCGGAGCAGCTCGTCAGCGCGGGTGACCAGCTGTATCACGGCGCGGGCGGCTGCACCGCCTGTCACGGCCTCGGCACGCGCGCCCCGAATCTCTTGACCGACGAAAAGGGACAGGGACCGATCGGCGCGCGGTGTGGCAAGCGTGAGGCCGGGAAGGACTGCAAGGCCTATCTGCACGAGTCGCTCGCGAACCCGCGCGCCTACGTGGTGACCGGCTACGAGCCCATCATGCCGGAGATGGGACGCATCCTGTCGCAGCAGCAGCTTTGGGCGCTGGTTGCGTTTCTGGAATCCAACGGCGGGACGGTGGACGTGAGCGCGTCGGACATCCCAGCCGCCAGTGCCGCCTCTGGCGCCAACTCGGGGGCGGCAGGGGCGCCAACGGCGGCAGGGATTGCAAGTGGGAGCACGGAGCCCATGGCAATCATCCGCGGCGCCGGCTGTACCGGCTGTCACAAGGTCGGCAGCGAAGGCGGCGCGATCGGTCCCGATCTCACGCACGTCGGCTCGCGGCTCTCCCCGAACCTGATTCGGGAGTCGATCCTCACGCCGGACGCGAAGATCGCCAAGGGATTCGAGAAGTTCAAAGGCATCATGCCGAAGACGTTCGGGAACCAGCTGACGGCGGCGCAGCTGGAAGCGCTCGTGCAGTTCCTCGCGAGCCACAAATGAGAGCGTACCTGAAGCACCCCTTCTGGCAGGCCGCCCTACTGCTGGTGCTGGCGTACATCGTCGTCGCTTTCATCATCCCGCTGCTTCCCGGCAGCGCCGTGGTGCCGAAGAGCGTCGTGTTGCAGTACATGGCGACCGTGCTGGTCGGCATTCTGATCTGGGTCAGTGACGAAGAGGAGCGCTGGACGAAGTTCAAGGAGCCGCTGCACGACGTGCTCATCCAGCCACGCCTCAAAGTCGTGCGCACCGCCTTGCTTGCCGCCGTCACCTTGATCGTCGGCTGCTTTACGTACAGCCAGGTCCGGGCCGGCGTCGCGGCGCCCCCGAACCTGCGCTCGATTCATCCGGCGCCGCCGTCGCAGATCACGTTCCGCGGCAAGACGATCGCGCTCGTCGGTCTCGACAACCCGCTGCGCCGGACCGGTGACATGGCGGCGCACCTCGCGGTCGGGCGGCGCGTCTACTATCAAAACTGCGTGCCGTGCCACGGCGATCATCTCGACGGCCAGGGCCACTTCGCCGCAGGGCTCAATCCCCTGCCGGCCAACTTCCAGGACAACGGCACGATCGCACAGCTCACCGAGAGCTTCGTCTTCTGGCGCATCGCCAAGGGCGGGCCGGGGCTGCCGCGCGAGGGCACGCCCTGGAATTCGGCGATGCCGGCGTGGGAAGACTTCTTGACCGAGGAAGAGGTCTGGTCGGTGGTGCTCTTCCTCTATGATCAGACCGGTTGGAAGCCACGGACGTGGGAAGTGAGCGGCAAATGACGGCGGTTTGGCGGTTCGGCGGTTTGGCGGTTGGTTGTGCGGCTCTTCTAACCGCCCAACCGCTGAACCGCTTAACCGCCCAGGATACGACCGCCGGGAAGACCGTCTATGTGAAGTGGTGTGCGGGATGTCATGGAGACAATGGTGCCGGCGACGGCGCGGGCGCCAAGCACATGATCCCGCCGCCCCGCGATTTCACCGGGGCAATCTATCAGATTCGCTCGACGCCGAGCGGGCAACTCCCGACCGACGCCGACCTGCTCCGCTCCATAGATGAGGGGCTGCCCGGCACCGCGATGCCGGGCTGGAAGACACGGCTGTCGGACCGCCAGCGGCGCGACGTCGTCGCTTACATCAAGACGTTCTCCACGTTCTTCGCCGACACGACACAGCGGCCGCAGCCGATCGCGTTCGGCAGTCCACCCGGCGGCGGGAGCGGCGCCGAAGCGCTGCGGGTGGGGCGACAGTTCTACGACTCGATCGGCTGCCGCAAGTGTCACGGTGATCAGGGACGCGGCGATGGTCCGTCCGCGCCGACTCTGAAAGACGACGCCGGCCATCCCATTTTCGCGGCGAATCTGCACGAGAACTGGCGCTTCAACGGCGGCGGCACGGTGGAGGATATCTACCACCGGCTGCGCACCGGCCTGGACGGCACGCCGATGCCGTCATTCAGCGACCTGCTGGAGCAGAAATTCCTGACCGACGAGCAGCTGTGGCGCGTCGCACAGTACATCCGCAGCCTCGCGCCGCGGGACGCACCCGCGGTCCGCGACGTCATTCACGCTCCTCTGACGAAGACGCTGCCGCATGCGCCGGACGACTCGGCGTGGACGGCGGTCGACGTGTACTGGTTTCCGCTCGTCGGGCAGACCATCCATAAGGAGCGCTGGTTCGCGCCGGCGGTGACCGGCGTCTGGGTCAAAGCGGTGCACACCGCCGATTCCATCGCGCTGCGCGTCGTGTGGGACGACCGGTCGGAAAGTCCCGACACCTCTTGGCGCACGTTCGTGGGTCGCGTGTTCAATGCGCTCGAGAGCGACGACTCGACCCGTGAGCAGCCGGCGCCCTGGCCGGACCAGCTGACCGTGCAGTTTCCCGTCTCCATTCCGTCAGGGATGGAGCGGCCGTATTTCCTGATGGGCAGCTCCAGCGCCCCGGTCTATCAGTGGCGCTGGTCGAGCGCCGCCCGGACCGCAGCGGTCCCCGGCGTTGCGCGAGGCATCGATCGATTCGATCCGCTCTCCGCGGCCGCGCTCGGTGCCCAGGCCGTCTATGATCACGGCCAGTGGCGTGTCGTCATGACCCGCGCACTTGCTTCGACCGATACAGCCAGCCAGCTTCCCTTCCGGACCGGCCGTGCCATCCCGGTGGCGTTCTTCGCCTCGGACGGGTCCAACGGAGAGCACGGCACGCGAATGGCCGTCAGTACGTGGTATTTCCTCGCCCTCGACGAACCGGTGCCGGCCCGCGTGTTCATCTCGCCGGTGCTCGCCATGATGCTCACCCTGGGGTTGGGCATGCTGGTCGTGTGGCGCGCGCAGCAGAAGACTTCATACCGGAGGCAGCAATGAAAGGCAGAATCTTCAGCGTGGTGGGCGGGATGTTCCTGCTCACCGTGTGCAGCAAAGGAGACGGTACCGTCCAGGCAGCACCGCCGGCGGCCCAACCTGTAGTTCCGACGGCTGATGTCTCGGCCGCGGGTGGGACGATCACAGGCAAGATCAAATTCACCGGCACGGCGCCCCGCAACCCGGCGATCGACATGAGCGAAGAGGCGGCGTGCAAGGCGAAGTACACGACCACGCCGACCGAGGAGAATGTGGTGGCTGGTCCCGCCAACGCGCTGTCGAACGTGTTCGTATACGTCAGTGCCGGCGTCCCGGCGGGTCAGACATTCACAGCGCCTGCGACTGCCGTGGTACTGGATCAGAGCGGCTGCCGCTACCATCCGCACGTCTTTGGCGTCATGGTGGGGCAAAACATCGAGATCAAGAATTCCGATCCACTCCTGCACAACATCAAAGCCATCGCCAAGAAGAACCGGCCGTTCAACGTCAGCCAGCCCAACGCCAACATGACGAAGACGGTGACGTTCGCGGCGCCCGAGGTGATGGTCAATCTCGAGTGCAACGTGCACGGCTGGATGCACGCCTACGTCGGCGTGCGGCCCGATCCGTGTTTCGCGGTATCCGGGCCGGACGGCAGCTTCTCGATCAAGGGACTTCCGCCGGGAACGTATACGATCGAGGCCTGGCACGAGAAGTTCGGCACGCAGACGGCCACCGTGACGATCGCGGGCACCGAGACCAAGACGGCCAACATCACCTTCGCCGCGCACTAGGCGCGAGGAGAGCCGCATGCGTTGGTGGCTTCCCGACGCAGGATCGACGTTCGCCGGCCCGATCGACGCGCTGTTCCTGGCGATTCTGATCATCACCGGAATCGCGCTGGTCGTCGTCGAGGTTGGACTGGTGACGTTCGTGATCAAGTACCGCGCGCGTCCCGGCCGCAAAGCCTTCTACACGCACGGCTCGACGCGCGCGGAAGTGATCTGGACGGCAATCCCCGCCGTGACGATGGTCGCTCTCGGACTGATCAGCAACCACTACTGGGTGCTGATCAAGGACAAGAAGAGCATTCCACCCAATGCCTATCATGTGGGTGTGCATGGAAAGCAGTTCGAGTGGCAGGTGACCTACCCCGGTCCTGACGGGAAGCTCGGGACGAGCGACGACTTCACGGTGCGCAATCAACTCCACGTGACGGTCAACGAGCCGGTCGCAGTCGAGCTCAGCTCGGAAGATGTGATTCACTCGCTCTTCGTCCCCGAGTTCCGGCTGAAGCAGGACGCCGTGCCCGGGATGCACATCATCGCCTGGTTCCAGGCGACGAAGACGGGGGAGTTCGAAATCGGCTGCGCCGAGCTGTGCGGGATGGGACACTACAAGATGCGGGCACGCGTGTTCGTACATACGCCCGACGACTATAAGGCCTGGGTCGCCCAACAAGCCGCCGGAGGCTCCGAATGACGACGGTCGCTCACACTCCGACCGAAGCCCATCACGCGCCGATGAGCTTCTGGCGCAAGTACATCTTCTCGACCGACCACAAGATCATCGGCATCCAGTTTCTGTTCG
>Ga0307302_10001487_pt1 | contig 10368 bp, 10 predicted proteins | sample ER_DNA_183_FD_194490 | JGI IMG/M metagenome (GOLD analysis project Ga0307302, IMG submission 194490) | Bulk soil microbial communities from the East River watershed near Crested Butte, Colorado, United States - ER_DNA_183 | ecosystem: Environmental > Terrestrial > Soil > Floodplain | place... | reverse complement strand
CCCGCCTGCACGAGCTGCTCGGGCGCGAGCCCACCGACGACGAGCTGGCGGTCGAGCTGGACATGCCCACCGACAAGGTGGTCCGGCTCAAGGACACCGCCCAGGCCATCACCTCCCTGGACACCCCGATCGGGGACGACGGGGCCGCCCTGCAGGACTTCCTGGAGGACGACTCGGCCGTCGGCCCCGATGAGCTGGCCGTGGAGGCCGTCGGGCGCGAAGCCCTGGAGCAGGTCCTCAACGCCCTCCCCGAGCGGGAGCGGCAGGTGCTGATCCTGCGCTTCGGCCTCGACTCCGGCACCCCCCGGACTCTGGAGGAGGTGGGGGCGGTGATGGGGTTCTCCCGGGAGCGGGCCCGCCAGGTCGAGCGCGACGCGCTGGCGTCGCTACGCTCGCCTGAGATCCGCGCCCGCCTGGAGGACCTCGTCGCGGCCTGATGCGCCGCTTCGCCCTCACCCACGACTACCTCTGCCCCTTCGCCCGGAACGCGGCCGAGGTGGTCGTGGGCGCCCTGGAGGCCGAACCCGGCGACCACCAGGTCGACTTCCGCGCCTTCTCCCTCTCCCAGGTCCACCTCGAGGAGGGGGAGGCGCCGGTCTGGCAGCCCGGGGCCGAGCCGCGCTCGGGCGTGCTGGCCCTCCAGTGGGGCCTGGCCGTCCGTGACCGGCTGCCCGAGCGGTTCCCGGCCGTCCACCTGGCCCTGTTCGCGGCCCGCCACGACCAGGGCCGTGACCTCAACGACCCCGAGGTCCTGGCCGCGGCCGTGGCCTCGGCCGGCGTCGACCCCGACGAGGTCGACAAGCTGGTCGCCTCGGGCGGCCCGGCGGCCGCCCTGGCCGCCGACCACACCTGGGCGGTCGACACCGCCCGGGTGTTCGGCGTGCCCACCTTCGTCACCGGCCAGCGGGCGGTGTTCGTCCGGCTGATGGACCGTCCCGGCTCGGCCGCGGCCGCCCGCTCCACCCTGGACCGCGTGCTGGCCATGGTCGAGGACTGGCCGGACCTCAACGAGTTCAAGGCCACCGCCATCCCCCGCTGAGCCTGCCGGTCAGGCGCGGGCGGCGCGCTCCGGCGGGGCGCCCCTGGCGGCGCGGAAGGCGGCCGCGACCTGGCCCGCCTGCTCCTCCGAGCCCCAGGACATGACGTGCAGGGCATGGACCCGGTCCAGGCCGGCCAGGATCATGGCCGTCTCCACGGCCAGGTCGATGCCGCCGCCGGCGACGATCTGGGCGGCCGCCCGCTCCGGGATCTTGCAGGGCAGGGTCTGGTTGAGGATGTCGACCATGCGGGCGGTGCGGATCACCGGGACGCTGGCGTGGACCCGGCAGTCGCCCAGCTTGCCGCCCTCGGCCGCCTGCTCCAGAAAGAGGGCGAGGCCGGCCGGGTCGAACACCATCTGGGTCTGGACGAAGTCGGCCCCGGCGGCCACCTTGCGGCCGAGCAGGGCCAGCTCGGCCTCGCTGTCGGGGCCGAAGGGGTCGGCCACGCAGCCCAGGGCCAGGTCGTTGGGGGCCGCCCAGTCCCTGGCCTCGGCCAGCAGCCTGGTGGTGGTGTAGTCGCGCACCCGGGGCACGCCGGGCACCGGGTCGCCATACAGGCACAGGATCCCCTCGGAGCCGAGGGCGGCCGCCCCGATCACCTGGGAGCGCAGGGCCAGGCGGTTGCGGTCGCGGCAGGAGACGTGCACCACCGTGGCCACGCCCTGCTCGCGGGCCAGGGCGACCGCGGCCAGCGGCGACATTCGTGGCTTGCCGGCATGGTTGTCGGTCAGCCCGACCAGGTCGACGTGGCGCGACAGGACGGCGATGCGCTCGCGGACCTGGGTGGCGTCCGGGGTCGCGGGCAGCGAGATCTCGGCGGAGGTGAGGGCGTCGAGCGGCATGCCGGAAGGCTAGCAGCCACCGGTCAACGGTGCTCGGCCGCGCTGACCACGGCCTGGGCGACCTCCGACAGGGGCCGGCGCTGGTCCCTGGCCTGGCGGCGCAGCCGCTCGAAGGCCTGCCTGGTGGTGAGCCCGTGCCGCCCGACCAGCACCCCCTTGGCCTGCTCGATCACCACCCGCGAGTCGAGCGCGCCCTGGAGCTCGGCGGCCAGCCGGCCGCGTTCGGTGGCCTCCATGGCGTTGAGGATGAGCAGGGCGACCAGGTCGGTGAAGGCGACGATCGCCTCCCGTTCGGCCTCGGTCCAGGGATGGGGCTCGGCGGCGAACACCGCCACCACCCCGACCGCCTGCTCGCTGTAGGGGATGGGGCTGGCCAGCACGGCCAGCAGGTGGCGCCGGGCGGCGTCGGGCGAGAACGCCGGCCAGCGGTCCTCCCGGGCGAGGTCGTCGGCGGAGACGGGCTGCTTGTCGTCGAAGGCGTCGACGCATGGGCCCTCCCCGTGGGTGGCCTGGAGCTCCTCCAGCAGGGCGGCCCGGCGGTCGGAGGCGGCCAGGTTGCGCAGGACCTGGTCCCGGTCGACCAGCATCAGGGCGGTCCCGTCGACGCCGAACAGGGCGTCGGCCGACTCCACCACCCGGTCCAGGGCCTCCTCGACCGTGACCGCGGTGGCCCTGAGGTCGCCCAGCTGGTCGAGGGCCTGCCGCAACCCGTCCGATGACACCGTCATGGTCAGTCCGCGGTGACGCCCTCGCCGGACTGGCGCCGGATGACCCCCTGGTCGTCCGGGTCCCGGGCCGCCGGGTCCTCGACCCGCTCCTCGGACTCCTCCAGCAGCGCCCTGGCCTGGGCGTCGGGGTCCTGGACGGCGTCGCCCGGCTCGGCGGCCAGCGACCCGGCCCGGCTGTCGACCTGCTCCTGGCTCGGGTCGGGCATCGGTTGGGCTCCTCGGGTTCGGGGCTCCTGGACGCCCGACAGCCTAACCTCCTCGGCCTCGACCCGCTCGGCCGGGGCGCCGAAGTGGAGCAGGGCGCCGCCGAAGGCGACCGAGCAGACCACGAACCAGCCGAAGCCGAGGGCGGCCCCGCCGATCACGTCGGTCAGCCAGTGCACCCCGAGCAGCACCCGCGAGGAGGCCACGGCCACGGTGAGCAGGGCCGCTCCGGCGGCCAGCCAGGCCTTGACCCGCAGCGGCCGGCCGCGGCCCAGGACCAGGGCGACCGCGGCCCAGGTGGCGGCCGCGGCCGCGGTGTGTCCCGAGGGGAAGGAGAAGCCGCTGGCGGGGGCCAGGTGCGGCACCGGCGGGCGCTCCCGGTCGACCAGCACCTTGACCGTGTTGGCGATCAGGTTCTGGCCGACCACGACCGTGAGCAGGAACGCGAGCACGGCCAGGCGGCGCCGCTCCACCCACTCCAGGACCCCCAGGGCGACGGTGACCGACAGCACCGTGACCGTCGCCCCCAGCCAGGTGACCAGGCCGAGCACCCGGGTCGAGGTGGGGCTGGCGTGGTCGGCCCCCCAGGCGGCGGCGCTGGCGTCGTAGCGGTACAGGCCGGTCTGGGAGGTCACCATGTCGGAGACCAGCCCGAAGCCGAGGGCGGCGGCCAGGATCAGGACGAGGGCGACGGTGAGGGCCAGCCCGGTGGCCGCCTCGGGGTCGAGGCGGCGGCGCAGGAACCGGGCCGCCCGGGCCCGGAACAGCTCCTCGGCGGCGTGCTCGGCCGGGCCGTGGCCGCGGGTGACGTCCTGGTCGGGCACGGCTACAGCTCCCGGCGGACGGCGGCGCTGGCCAGCTCCCTGGCCCGCCGGGCGACCGGCCGGGCCCGCCAGGCGGCCAGCTCCAGCTCCCGGGCGTCGTCCAGGTCGGCCAGGTACTGCTTCTCCAGCCCGGCCACGACCCCCCGGTCGCGCAGCGACAGGTTGAGCTCGTCGTTGAGGGCGAACGAGCGGTTGTCGAAGTTGATCGACCCCACGGTGGCCCAGTCGGCGTCCACGATCATCACCTTGGCATGGAGCATCGTCCGCTGGTACTCGAAGATGCGCACCCCGCACTCGAGCATGCGCTCGTAGGTCCGGTGCCCGGCCTGGCGGACGACCTGCTTGTCGATGTGGGGGCCGTTGGTGAGCACGCGCACGTCGACCCCGCGCCCGACCGCGTCGCACAGGGCCTCGACAAAGGCCCGCCGGGGGGCGAAGTAGGCGGTGGTCAGCCAGATCCGCTCGGTGGCGCAGGCGATGGCCGCGTAGAACAGGTGCTCGGCGTCGGTCGAGCCCTTCTCGGCCGTGCTCCGGGTGACCTGGACCTGGATGCCGTCGTCGAAGCCGGCGACGTCGGGCAGGTGGCCGGGCCCGGACAGGATGCACTGGGTCGCCTCGGCCCAGTTGTCGAGGAAGCCGCCCAGCAGGTCGCGGGCGGCCGGGCCCTCGACCCGCACGTGGGTGTCGCGCCAGTGGCCGGGGTCCTCGCAGTTGCCGGTCCACTCCTGGGCGATGCCGACCCCGCCGGTGAAGCCGACCCGGCCGTCGACGACCAGGATCTTGCGGTGGGTCCGGTTGTTCAGCTTGTGCAGGGTGTACCACTTGGCCGGGCGGAACCAGGCCACCTTGGCCCCGGCGGCGTCCAGCCGGTCGATCAGGGCCGACTCCATCTTGGCCGCGCCGACGGCGTCGAGCAGCACGTTGACCTCGACCCCGGCCTCGGCCCGCTCGGCCAGGACCTCGGCGAACTCGGGGGCGATGCTGCCCGTCCAGTAGACGTAGGTGGCGAAGTTGATGCTCCGCTCGGCCGAGCGGATCGCCTCCAGCATGGCCGGGAAGATCTCGCGGCCGTTGCAGAGCACGGTGACCCGGTTGCCCTGGCGCAGCGGGGCGACGGTGAGGGCCTCGACCATACGGGCGAAGTCGGGCGTGCCCGGGCCCGGCGGGTCCCGCAGCTCGAAGCCCTTGCCGGCGGTGCGGTGGTACTGGGCCGCCTCGAACGCGTACACCCCGGCGAGCCCCAGCCCGCCGACGGCGGCGGCCCGGCGCCAGGTACGGGCGCTTGGCACGGTCGCTCCCTTCCGTTCGGTCTCCTGCCGGTCTCCCCGTCGCGCGGCCTGCGACTTCCCCGCCAACCGGGAGAGCAAGCATGGCCGCCCGCCGGCACGGGTACCAGAAGGATAGTTTGCTCGCCTTCTTGGCTGAGCATGCGGCGGGGAGAGGCACCACAGACAACCCTTCGGGGAAGGAGACCGATGGCCGCCCGCTCGACCCATGGACCGCTCGACCCGGCGCCCGACGCCCCCGAGGCCGCCCTGGCCGCCCGCTGGCGGCGGCTCCGCGAGGGCGTGCCCCCGGCCCTGTTCCTGCTCGCCTGCGCCGTCGTGCTGGTGGCGGCCCTGGCCGGGCTCGGCTGGCTGCTCAGCAAGGTCCTCAGCTCCGACGCCGTCGGCCGCGGCGACACCGACGTCAGCCGCTGGCTGGCCGGCGAGCGCAGCCCCGGCCTCAACGACGTCACCGCCGTCGCCTCCGAGGTCGGGGGCACCCTGACCATCGCCGTCCTGGCCGTGCTCTCGGTGGCGGTGGCCGCCTTGGTGTGGCGCCGCTGGCGGGAGCCGATGCTGGTCGCGGTGGCGGTGGCCGGCGAGGTGGCCATCTTCCTGGCGGTGACCGTGCTGGTGGACCGCAAGCGGCCCCCGGTCCCCCACCTGGACGAGGCCCCGCCCACCTCCAGCTTCCCCTCCGGGCACACGGCGGCGACCATCGCCCTATGGGGGGCGCTGGCCGTGCTGGCCTCCGAGCGGGCCCGCTCGGCGCTGGTCAGGGGCCTGTTCCTGACCCTCGCGGTGGTCGTGCCGCTGCTGGTGGCGTCCTCGCGGATGTACCGGGGCATGCACTACCTGACCGACGTGCTCGGCGGCGCCCTGCTCGGCGGGCTGTGGCTGCTGGCGACGGTCCGGGGCATCCGCCTCGGGGTGGCCCACTGGGCCCTCCGCCACGGCGGCGGGGACTCGGGGCGGCCGTGGCGACGATCGGCCGTGCGCCATGGCTAGGCCGACGCGGGTGGCGGTGGTGTTCAACCCGGCCACCGGCGGCGGCGACCCGGCCGACCGCCGGCGCGACACCCAGGAGGCCCTCGAGCACGCCGGTCTCGACGTGCTGTGGCTGGAGACGACCCGCGAGGACCCGGGGCAGGGCCTGACCGCCAAGGCCGTCGCCGAGGGCGTCGACCTGGTCATGGTCCAGGGCGGCGACGGCACGGTGATGGCCTGCGTCACCGGGCTCGCCGGGACCGAGGTGCCCCTGGCCGTGCTCCCCGGCGGCACCGGCAACCTGCTGGCCACCAACTTCGACGTCCCCGCCGACCTCGACGGGGCGGTCGAGGTCGCCCTCGACGGCGACCGCGTCCGGCTGGACGTGGCCGCCATGGACGACCACCGGTTCGTGGTCATGGGCGGCATCGGCTTCGACGCGGCCATGCTGCGCGACGCCGACCCCAAGCTGAAGGAGCACCTGGGGGCGGTGGCGTACGTGGTCAGCGGCTTCAGGCACCTGCGGCGGCGGGCGACCCGGTTCCGGCTGCGCCTGGACGACCGGCCGCCGGTCGAGCGGACCGGCCAGGGGGTCCTGGTCGGCAACCTGGGCCGGCTCCAGGGTGGGCTGCCGGTCATGCCCGACGCCCGGCCCGACGACGGCCTGCTGGACGTGGCCGTGCTCCAGACCCGGACCGTGCTGGACTGGCTGGCCCTGGCCGCCCGGGTGCTGCTGCGCCGCCGCAAGGACCCGCAGCTGGAGCTGTTCCAGGCCCGCCGGGTCGAGATCGGCTGCGACCGGCCGCAGCCGGTCGAGCGCGACGGCGACCCGCTGGACACCCCCCGCGACCACCTGGTGATCGAGGTCGTCCCCAAGGCCCTCACCCTCTGCGTGCCCCGAACCACGAAAGGACGTGCCGGATGAGCACCGCCACCTCCGTGCCCGAGACCTACGAGCTCGAGGGCGACGACGCCCTGCGGACCCTGCGCTCCACCGGCTGGGGCCAGCTGGCCAAGGACTCGTTCGTCCGCTTCCGGGCCGCCGACGGCACCAGCCACTCGCGGGGCCTCGCCTTCCAGGTCATGCTGACCCTGTTGCCGTTCGTGATCGCGGTGGTCGGGCTGGCCACGGCCATGAACGTGGACCAGCTCCACCAGCTGCTCACCCAGACCGTCGACCGGCTCGCTCCCGGGCCGGCCGGCCAGATCTTCACCCAGGCCATCCGCCAGGGGGCCAAGAGCGCCGCCCGGGGCGGTGTGTGGGCCCTGCTGCTGGGTCTGGTGGCCGCCCTGGCCTCGGCGACGGTGGCCATGGGCCAGATCGAGCGGGGCGCCAACCGCCTTTACGGGGTCGAGCAGGACCGCCCCACCGCCGAGAAGTACTGGAACGGCTTCAAGCTCGCCTGCACGGCCGGGGTCCTCACCGTGGCAGCCATGATGATCATCGTCGGCGGCACGGAGATGGCCAGCGCCGTCGGGCTGTCCGGCGCGGTCAAGGCGCTGTGGACGCTGCTGCGCTGGCCGCTCAGCATCGCCTTCGTGGTCGTGGCCTTCGCCCTGCTGTTCCGGGCCGCCCCCAAGCGCCACCAGCCGTCCTGGTCGTGGCTGGCCGTCGGGTCGGGCATGTCGGTGCTGCTGTGGTCCGTGTTCACCGGCCTGCTGGCCCTCTACCTGGACGCCTCCTCGGGAACCTTCGGGCGCACCTACGGTCCCCTGACCGGGATCATCGCCATCCTGATCTGGAGCTTCCTGACCTCGCTGGCCATCTACCTCGGGCTGGCCTTCGCGGCCCAGCTGGAGGCGGTCAGGGCCGGGGTGCCGGGGCCCAAGACCGACGAGCAGACAAACCCGGGGGGCCGGGACGGGTCGCGGCGCCGGAGCCGGCTGGCCTCGCGATGAACAGAAATTTCCTCAACCGTCACCCTCCCGACGTCGAAGGTTGCAACGCACGTCAGCGGACGCCGCACCAGTCGTGATTTTGGGTACCTTTCCCATTACGTTCCGTGGTGACGGAGCCGGCTCGGGAGCGGAAGAGGATGCAGGACGACCCACTCTGGTACACGACCGCGGTCTTCTACGAGCTGTACACGCGTGGGTTCCAGGACGGCAACGGCGACGGCCAGGGTGACTTCCGCGGGCTGACCGAGCGGCTCGACTACCTCCAGTGGCTGGGGATCGACTGCATCTGGCTGCTGCCCATCAACCAGTCCCCGCTGCGCGACGGCGGCTACGACATCAGCGACTACTTCTCGATCCTGCCCGACTACGGCACCCTCGGCGACTTCTACGACTTCCTGGAGGCGGCCCACGCCCGCGGCCTCCGGGTGATCGCCGACGTGGTGATGAACCACACCTCGGACCAGCACCCCTGGTTCCAGGAGTCGCGCAAGCCCGGCTCGGCCAAGCGCGACTGGTACGTGTGGTCCGACACCGACCAGCGGTACCTGGACGCCCGCATCATCTTCGTCGACACCGAGACCTCCAACTGGACCTGGGACCCCGAGGCCCAGGCCTTCTACTGGCACCGCTTCTTCTCCCACCAGCCGGACCTCAACTACGACAACCCCGAGGTCCAGGAGGTCATGCTCGAGGTCATCCGGTTCTGGCTGGACATGGGCCTGGACGGGTTCCGCCTGGACGCCGTCCCCTACATGTTCGAGCGCGAGGGCACCAGCTGCGAGAACCTGCCCGAGACCCATGAGTTCCTGAAGCGGGTCCGCAAGGAGGTCGACGCCAAGTACCCCAACCGGGTGCTGCTGGCCGAGGCCAACCAGTGGCCGCCGGACGTGGTCCCCTACTTCGGCGACGGCGACGAGTGCCACATGGCGTTCAACTTCCCGGTGATGCCGCGGATGTTCATGGCCCTGCGGCGCGAGGACCGCACCCCGATCGTCGAGATCATGAACCGCACCCCCAAGATCCCCGACACCGCCCAGTGGGGGCTGTTCCTGCGCAACCACGACGAGCTGACCCTCGAGATGGTGACCGACGAGGAACGCGACTACATGTACGCCGAGTACGCCAAGGACCCCCGGATGCGGCGCAACATCGGCATCTCGCGGCGCCTGGCCCCGCTGCTGGACAACGGACGGCGCCAGATCGAGCTGCTCTACAGCCTGCTCTACAGCCTGCCCGGCAGCCCGGTGATGTACTACGGCGACGAGATCGGCATGGGCGACAACATCTACCTGGGCGACCGCGACGGGGTCCGGACCCCGATGCAGTGGACCGGGGACCGCAACGCCGGCTTCTCCAGGGCCGACCCGGCCGCCCTGTACCTGCCCTTCCTGATGGACCCGGTGTACGGCTACCAGGCGTGCAGCGTCGAGGCCCAGGAGCGGGTCTCGACCTCGCTGCTGCAGTGGGTGCGGCGCATGCTCCAGGTGCGCAAGCAGCACCCGGTGTTCGGGATCGGCGACTACGAGCCCCTGTACCCCGACAACCGCCGGGTGCTGGCCTTCTACCGCCAGCTGGGGGCCGACGTGGTCCTGGTGGTGGCCAACCTGTCGCGCTTCGCCCAGCCGGTGGAGCTGGACCTGTCCCGCTTCGGCGGCCTGGTGCCCGAGGAGATGTTCGGCCGCACCCCGTTCCCGATGATCGACGACCAGCCCTACCGCCTCGGCCTGGGCCCGCACGGCTTCTACTGGTTCCACCTGGTCGAGCCGCCGGCCGAGCCCGACGACACGGCGATGTTCCGGGCCATCCGCACCCGCCCGTGACCCGGCCCTCCTCTAGAGGAGGCTCAGGCCGAGGGTGACGGCGCTGGCCGCCAGCGAGAGCGCACCCAGGTAGACGAGGGCGATCAGGCGGTTGGGGCGGTCGTCGCCGGGTCGCAGGACCGAGAAGAAGAAGCCGGCCGGCATCAGGATCGGGGCCAGCGCGAGGCCGGTGCGGACCAGGGTCCTGGCTCCGCCGGACAGGTCGGTCTGGTCGACGTAGAGGATCCCGACCAGGGTCAGCAGCAGCAGCACGCCGGCGTGGGCGTGGCCGGCCCGGAACAGGTTCTGGCGTACCGGGTTGTCGAGGTAGCCGGGGACCCGCCGGGCGATCATGCGCAGCAGCGACCAGCCGCCGAGCTCGACCGTGGGGACGAGCACGAACAGGATGCCGGCGAGCTGCTTGGACGCGTCGGACATGTCAGCGCCTCCTAGTCGGAGCGGAAGGGGAGGATGGCGGCCGAGGCCAGGGAGCGGTAGCGGTCGGCCCCGGTCGCGGGGTCGGGGAAGTGCCCGGCCAGCTCCAGGCTGACCACGCCGTGGACGGCCGCCCACAGCACCTCGGCGACGGGCTGCGGGTCGCCGGGTCGCAGCGCGCCCGCGTCCATGGCCGCCCGCACCGCCCGGGCCAGCACCTCCAGGCTGGCCCCGGCCGCGGCCAGCGACGCCGCCGACGGCCGGAAGCCGGGGATGGCCTGCTGGAACATCACCCCGTAGTAGGCCCGCTCGGCCAGCGCGTTGGCTCGGTAGGCGTGGCCGAGG
>Ga0307302_10001484_pt1 | contig 10373 bp, 10 predicted proteins | sample ER_DNA_183_FD_194490 | JGI IMG/M metagenome (GOLD analysis project Ga0307302, IMG submission 194490) | Bulk soil microbial communities from the East River watershed near Crested Butte, Colorado, United States - ER_DNA_183 | ecosystem: Environmental > Terrestrial > Soil > Floodplain | place... | reverse complement strand
CACCACGCTGGCATGGCTGCTGCTGGACGAGCTGCCGGCGGCCGCGTTCTGGCTCGGCGCCCCGCTGGTCCTCGCCGGGGTCTGGCTCACCGTCACCGGCGAGCGCCAGCGGGTGGGGACGGCCGCGACCGCTTCGTAGGCCGCGGATGTAGGCTGCGCGCGTACCAGCAGCCGACACGAAGCGAGCCCAACCATGCCAGGAACCATCCTCGTCGGCAGCCAGTGGGGTGACGAGGGCAAGGGCAAGGTCACCGACTTTCTGGCCGACAAGATGGACGTGGTCGTCCGCTATCAGGGCGGCAACAACGCCGGCCACACGGTGGTGGTCGGGGAGCGCACCTTCAAGCTCCACCTCGCCCCGAGCGGCATCCTCTACCCGCACGTCACGCCCGTGATCGGCGACGGGATGGTGGTCGACCCCGGCTTCCTGCTGGCCGAGCTGGCGGCGCTGGAGGCCAGGGGCATCGCCACCGGCAAGCTGCTCATCTCCGCCAACGCGCACCTGATCATGCCGTGGCACAAGGAGATGGACAAGCTCACCGAGCGCTGGCTGGGCCGCAACCGCATCGGCACCACCGGCCGGGGCATCGGGCCCGCCTACGCCGACAAGGTCGGCCGGCTCGGCATCCGCGTCCAGGACCTGCTGGACCCCGGCATCCTCGCCAAGAAGGCCGAGGCGGTGCTGCGCGAGCGCAACCCGCTGCTGGCCAAGGTCTACAACCGCCTGCCGCTGGACGGCGAGGCGATCGTCGAGGAGTACGCCACCTACGCCGAGGCGCTGCGCCCGCGCATCGCCGACACCTCGCTGTTCGTGTGGAACGCGCTCCGCGAGGGCCGGCAGGTGCTGTTCGAGGGCGCGCAGGCCACCCTGCTCGACGTCGACCACGGCACCTACCCGTTCGTGACCTCGTCCTCGCCGGTGGCCGGCGGGGCGCTGGCCGGCGCCGGCGTCGGGCCCGGCTGGATCGAGCGGGTCATCGGCATCGTCAAGGCGTACACCACCAGGGTCGGCGCCGGCCCGTTCCCCACCGAGCTGGAGGGCGCGGCGGGCGAGGCGCTGCGCGCGGCCGGCGACGAGTTCGGCACCACCACCGGGCGGGCGCGCCGCTGCGGCTGGCTGGACACGGTGGCGCTGCGCTACGCCGCCAGGGTCAACGGCCTCACCGAGCTGTTCGTCACCAAGCTGGACGTGCTCTCGCGCCTGGAGCGGATCCCGGTGGCCACCGCCTACCGGATCGACGGCGAGCAGACCGAGGACTGGCCGATGACCCAGACCGGGCTGCACCATGCCGAGCCGGTCTACGAGCTGCTCGAGGGCTGGCGCGAGGACATCAGCGGGGTCACCCGGCTCGCGGACCTGCCGCGGGCGGCCAGGGCCTACGTCGACGCGATCGAGAAGCTGGGCGGGGTGGCGGTGACCGCCATCGGCGTCGGCCCCGGCCGCGACCAGACAGTGGTCCCGCCGGCAGGGTCGGCGGCGGCTTGGCGGCCACCTACCCAGGCAACCACCTCACGGGAGGAGTAGCGCATGCGGATCGCGGTCGTCGGCGGCGGCGGGCGGGAGCACGCCCTGCTGGCGACGCTGGCGCAGAGCCCGGACGTCGAGCGGCTGTACGCCGTGCCCGGCAACGCCGGCACCGCCCTGGTGGCCGCCAACGTCCCCGGCGTCGGGCCCACCGACGCGGCCGGCCTGGCCGCCTTCGTCGAGCGCGCCGGCGTCGACCTCACGGTCATCGGACCAGAGCAGCCCCTGGTGGCGGGGGTCGCCGACGAGTTCCTCGACCGCGGCCTGGCGGTGTTCGGGCCGACGGCGGCGGCCGCCCGCATCGAGGGCTCCAAGGCGTTCGCCAAGGAGGTCATGGCGGCCGCCGGCGTGCCGACCGCCCGCGCCCAGACGTTCACCGACGCCGGCGAGGCGGTCGCCGCCCTGGACGGCTTCGGGCCGCCCTGGGTGGTCAAGGCCGACGGGCTGGCCGCCGGCAAGGGGGTGACGGTCACCGATGACCCGGCCGCCGCCACCGTCGCGATCCAGGCCGCCCTGGTCGCGGGGGTCCACGGCGAGGCGGGCGAACGCATCCTTCTGGAGGAGTACCTGGAGGGCCCTGAGGCGAGCCTGCTCGCGGTCACCGACGGCCGCACGGTGGTGCCGCTGGCGCCCGCCCGCGACCACAAGCGCGTCGGCGACGGCGACCAGGGACCGAACACGGGCGGCATGGGCGCCTACTCGCCCCTGCGCGACCTCTCGGACGAGCAGGTCGACGAGCTGCGCCGCGCCGTCCTCGAGCCGACCGTCGCCGAGCTGGCCCGGCGCGGCGTCCGCTACCAGGGGGTGCTCTACGCGGGCCTGACCCTGACCGCCGACGGCCCCCGCGTGCTCGAGTTCAACTGCCGCTTCGGGGACCCAGAGGCGCAGGCCATCCTCCCGCGCATGAGCTCCGACCTGGCGGATCTCGCCTGGTCGACCGCCGAGGGGACGCTCGCCGGCAGCAAGGTCGCCTGGGACCCGCGGCCCTGCGTCACCGTGGTGCTCGCCTCCGGCGGCTACCCGGGCTCCTACCGCAAGGGCCTGGAGGTCAACGGGCTCCAGGCGGCCGCGGCCCGGCCCGGCGTGTACCTGTTCCATGCCGGCACCACCATGGACGCGGCCGGGCGGGTCCGCACCACGGGTGGCCGGGTGCTGGCCGTCACCGCGCTCGGCGACGACCTCGCCGACGCCAGGGCCCGTGCCTACGCCGCCGCCGAGCTGGTCCGCTTCGACGGCATGCACTACCGGCGCGACATTGCCGCCCACCCCGGCGGCGCGTAGGCTCAGCTCGTCACGCTTGAACTGGATGGGAGCTATGCGCCTGGACGGCGGGCCGATCGAGCCGTACTGCCGGGTGCCCATCGTTGTCCGCGAGGCCGATCCCCGTGCCCCCGAGGTCGCCGGCCGCGTGATCGCGCTCATCGCGGCCAGGCGGCCGGGCGCCAACGCCGAGCACGTCGGCAGCTCGGCGGTCCCCGGCGTGGCCGGCAAGGGCACCATCGACCTGCTGCTGCCCTCGCCCCCGGACGAGATCCCGGCCGTCACCCGCGACCTGCTCGCCCTCGGGTTCCAGCCCCAGGTGATCGCGACCGCCTTCCCGCCGACCCGGCCGATGCTGCAGGGCGTGATCCGCCACGACGGCACCTCCTTCCGGGTCCACGTCCACGTGGTCCCCGAGTCCAGCCCAGAGGTGCCGGCCATCAGGGGGTTCCGCGACGCCCTGCTGGCCGACCCGACCCTGCGCGAGGAGTACGTCGCCCTCAAGCGGGCCATCGTCGCCGGCGGGACCGTCGACTCGGTCGCCTTCACCAAGGCCAAGCACGACTACATCGTCGGCGTCCTCGAGCGCCTCGGCCTGGCCGACGGCGGGGCCACCCCGCCACCGGCGTAACGCACGGTTAGAATGCCCCGACCGCACCGAGTCCAAGGGAGCGTCCATGCCGCCAAGGGTTGGGATCCTGCTCGGCTCCACCTCCGACGAGGAGAAGGCCAAGGCGGCCGCGGTCATGCTCGAGAAGTTCGGCGTCGAGTACGAGCTCGAGGTGCTGAGCGCCCACCGGGACCCCCGACGGGTCGCCGACTACGCGGCCAGCGCCGTCGACCGCGGCCTCCAGGTGATCATCGCCGCCGCCGGCAAGGCCGCCGCGCTGCCCGGGGTGGTCGCCGCCCACACCACCCTGCCCGTGATCGGCCTGCCGATCTACACCCCCCAGCTCGGCGGGCAGGACGCCCTCTACTCGATGGTGCAGATGCCGTCGGGGGTGCCGGTCGCCACCGTCGGGCTCGACGCCGCCGTCAACGCGGGCATCCTGGCCCTGCAGATCCTGGCCGTCGGCGACGAGCGGCTGCGCGGGGAGCTGCAGGAGTTCAAGGATCAGCTCTCGGCGGGTCTGCGGCTGTAGGCGCGCGCGATGATCTCCCGTTATACCCTGCCGGAGATGGGGGCGATCTGGACCGAGGCGACCCGCTTTCGCGTGTTCGCGGAGGTCGAGGTCGCGGTGGTGCGCGCCAGGGCTCGTCGCGGCCTGGTCCCGCAGGCCGACCTGGCCGCCATCGAGGAGGCGCCGACCCCCTCGCCGGAGCGGGTCCACCAGCTCGACGCCGAGCTGCACCACGACGTGGTCGCCTTCCTGACCGCCTACGGCGAGGGCATCGGCCCGGCCGCCAGGCACGTCCACTACGGCATGACCTCTTCGGACCTGCTCGACACCACCCTGGCCATGCAGCTCGCCCGGGCCTGCGACCTGCTCGCCCGCCGGCTCGACCGGCTGGTGGCCACCATCCGCGACCGGGCGCTCGAGCACCGCGACACCCTCTGCCTCGGCCGCACCCACGGCGTGGCCGCCGAGCCCACCACCTTCGGGCTGAAGCTGGCCGGGCACGCCTTCGCCTTCGACCGCGACCGCCGCCGGCTGCGCGCCGCGCGCCGGTCGGTCGCGGTCGGCACCATCTCGGGCGCGGTCGGCACCTACGCCAACCTGCCGGCCGAGATCGAGGCCGAGGTGCTCGCCGCGCTCGGCCTCACTCCGGAGCCGGCCCCCACCCAGGTCGTCGCCCGCGACCGGCACGCCGAGCTGCTCGCCGTCCTCGCCGTCGCCGGCGCCGACCTGGAACGGCTGGCGGTGGAGGTCCGCCAGCTCCAGCGGACCGAGGTACGGGAGGTCGAGGAGCCGTTCGCCGAGGGCCAGAAGGGCTCCTCGGCCATGCCGCACAAGCGCAACCCGGTGGTGGCGGAGCGGCTCACCGGGATCGCCCGGCTGCTGCGCGGCTACGCCCTCGCCGGGCTGGAGGACGTCGCGCTCTGGCACGAGCGGGACATCTCCCACTCCTCGGTCGAGCGGGTGGTGCTGCCGGACGCCTGCTGCGTGCTGGACTACGGGCTGGAGCGGGCCCACTGGCTGGTCGCCGGCCTGCGCGTGTTCCCGGAGCGGATGCGGGCCAACCTGCAGGCGTCCGGCGGCCTGGCGGGCTCCTCGGCCGCCCTGCTTGCCCTGGTCGACGCGGGCTGGAGCAGGGAGGACGCGTACGCCGCGGTGCAGCGGGCGGCGATGGACGCCTGGGAGGGCAAGGGCGGCTTCCGCGACCTGCTGCTGGCCGAGCCCGGCGTGGCCGAGGTGCTGGGGGAGCGGGCGCTGGACGCCGCGCTGGACCCGGCCCGCTTCGTGGCCGCCGCCGGCCCGGTGCTCGAGCGGCTGGAGGCGATGGCATGAACGGGCCGGCCGGGCTGGAGCGCATCGCCTCCGGCAAGGTGCGCGACCTCTACGCGGTCGGCGACGAGCACCTGCTGCTGGTGGCCAGCGACCGCATCTCCGCCTTCGACGTGGTGCTCGACGACGACGTGCCCGGCAAGGGCGAGGTCCTCACCGGGCTGACCGTGTTCTGGCTGGAGCAGCTCGGCGACCTGGTCCCCAACCACCTGGCCGGCTGGCGGGCGACGGAGCTGCCGGAGGGCGCCAGGCAGCTCGCCGGGCGGGCGATGCTGGTCCGCCGGCTGGAGATGCTCCCGGTCGAGTGCGTCGCCCGCGGCTACCTGGCCGGCTCCGGCTGGAAGGACTACCAGGCCACCGGGGCCGTCTGCGGCATCCCGCTGCCCCCTGGGCTGCGCCAGGCCGACCGGCTTCCCGAGCCGATCTTCACCCCGGCGACCAAGGCGACGCACGGCCACGACGAGAACGTCTCCCAGGCCGAGGTCGCCGATCGGCTCGGCGCCGAGCTGGCCGCGCTCCTGCGCGACCTGACCCTGGAGATCTACCGCCGCGGCGCCGAGCACGCCGCCCGGCGCGGCATCCTGCTGGCCGACACCAAGCTCGAGTTCGGCCTGGACGGCGACCGGGTGGTGCTCGCCGACGAGGTCCTCACCCCCGACTCCTCGCGGTTCTGGCCGGCCGGCGGCTGGGTGCCCGGCTCCTCGCCGCCCTCCTTCGACAAGCAGTACGCCCGCGACTGGCTGGAGGCGCAGGACTGGGACATGACCCCGCCGCCGCCGCGCCTGCCGCCCGACGTCGTCGCCGGCACCGCCGCCCGCTATCGCGAGGCGTACGAGCGCCTCACCGGCCGGTCGCTGGACGCCTGGCTGGCAGAGGCCCGCCGCTAGCGGTCCTCTGAGCCTTCCTCCTCGCGGACGCCGCCGACGAACCGCTCGCGCAGCGTGCGCTTGGAGAACTTGCCGGTGGCGGTCTTGGGGAGCTCGTCGACGAACTCGACCCGGTCGGGCAGCCACCACTTGGGGAACCTTCCGGCGAGGGAGGCGACCAGCTCGGCCTCGCTCACCTCCGAGCCGGCCTTGCGCACGACCACGGCCAGCGGGCGCTCGGCCCATTTCGGGTCGGGGACGGCGATCACCGCGGCCTCCGCCACCTCCGGGTGACCCATGAGGGCGTTCTCCAGCTCGACGCTGGAGATCCACTCGCCGCCCGACTTGACCAGGTCCTTGGTCCGGTCCACCAGGTGCAGGTAGCCCTCGCCGTCGAGGGTGGCGACGTCGCCGGTGTGGTACCAGCCGTCCACGAAGGTGCTCGCGGTACGGTCGTCGTCCAGGTACTCGCCCGCGATCCAGGCGCCGCGCAGCAGCAGCTCGCCCATGGACTTGCCGTCGGCCGGGACCTCGGCCCCGTCGCCGTCGACCACCCGCTGCTCCAGCCCGGGCACCAGCATGCCCTGCTTGGCCTTGTAGGAGTAGCGCGCCTCCTCCGGCAGGTCCCGCAGGGTCGACTTGGTCCGCGAGAAATGGGTGACCGGCGACGCCTCCGTCATCCCGTAGGCGTGGATGAACTGCACCCCGTAGCGCTGCTCGAAGGTGCGGATCATCGACACGGGGGCCGCCGAGCCGCCGCAGATGATCCGCTCCAGCGGGCCGAGGTCGCCGCCGTGCTCCTCGAGCATCTGCAGGACGCCGAGCCAGACCGTCGGCACCCCCGCCGAGACCGTCACCCCCTCCTCGCGGATGAGCCGCAGGTAGTCGGCCGGGGTGGGGGCCGGGCCGCCATAGACCTGGCCGGCGCCGTACCAGGTGGCCGCGAACGGCATCCCCCAGGCGTTGACGTGGAACATCGGCACGATCGGCAGCAGCACGTCCCGTTCGCAGATGGCGGCGGTGTCGACCAGGCCGACCATCAGCGAGTGCAGGAAGATCGCCCGGTGGGAGTAGGCCACGCCCTTGGGGTTGCCGGTGGTGGCCGAGGTGTAGCAGATGCCGGCGGTCTGCTGCTCGTCGAGGGCCGGCCAGTCGGACATGGGTGCCGCCCGCTGGACCAGCGCCTCGTAGTCGTGCTCCGAGCGGAAGCCGAGCGACGGCCGCTCGCCGTCGCCGGCGGCGACCACCAGGACGTGCTCGACGGTGTCGGCGTCGGGCAGGACGGGCGCGATCGCCGGGGCCAGCTCGGCGTCGGCGACCACCACCTTGTCGCGGGCGTGGCCGAGGATGTAGGCGAGCTGGTCGCCGCCGAGGCGGATGTTCAGCGTGTGGTAGCTGGCGCCCATCAGCGCGGCGGCGAAGTAGGTCTCCAGGTGGCGGTCATGGTTCCAGCAGAAGGTGGCCACCCGGTCGCCCGGTCCCACCCCGAGCTCGCGGAGCGCCCCGGCGAGCCTCGCCACCCGCTCGGCCCAGTCCCCGTAGGTGGTGCGCTCAACGCCGCCCGGCCGCCTGGTCACGAGCTGTTTGTCGGGGAACAGCCCGCGGGCGCGCTCGTAGATGCTCCGGATGGTGAGCGGGTAGTCCATCATCGCGGACGACCTCCTCGACGCGGTGGCCTCGATGCTAACGGCGTCCCGGCGGTTCGGATAGCCCGGGGTGCTCCACCCCGGGGCGCGTCGTGCGGTAGCGTGCCCCGGGCGGTCCGGCGCGTGGGGGACCCGGCCGCCCGGGAGGAACGCGTGGAGCTGTACCTGGTCCGGCACGGGGAGACGGAGTGGTCCCGGGCGCGGCGGCACACCGGCCGTACCGACGTGCCGCTCAGCCCGGCCGGCGAGGCGGAGGCGCGGGCGCTCGGCGCCCACCTCGACGGCCTGGAGGCCGACCGCGTCCTCGCCAGCCCGCTCGCGCGGGCGACGACGACGGCGCGGCTGGCCGGCTTCGGCGCCCGCCTGGAGACGACCCGGGCGCTGCTGGAGTTCGACTACGGCGAGTACGAGGGCCTGACCACCCCGCAGATCCGCGCCGGCCGTCCCGGCTGGGACCTGTTCCGTGACGGCTGTCCGGGAGGCGAGACCGTCGGCGCGGTCGCCGAGCGGGCCCGGCGCCTGGTCGCCGAGCTGACCGCCGGCGACGGGCGGGTCATGCTGTTCGGCCACGGCCACCAATTGCGGATCCTGACCGCCTGCTATCTCGGCCTGCCCCCGGACGCCGCCCGCCACCTGTTCCTTGGCACGGCGAGCGTGTCGGTGCTCGGCCGCGAGCACGACTGGCCGGCGCTGCTGCTCTGGAACGAGCAGGAGGGCTCGGGGGCGTCGCGCCACGAGGTCGGCGTTCCCGGCTGGCGGGGGATCTCGGGATGACCGGCATCTTCGACGACCCGGCGAGGGCCGCCGCCGTGGCGGCCGCGCGGACCAGGGTGGAGGCCGGCATGACCATCGGCCTCGGCTCCGGCCGGGCGGTGTTCGCCCTGGTGGAGGCGCTCGCCTCCAAGTGGCGCGGCCCCTCCGGGCTACGGGCGGTGACGGCGTCGTCGGCCACCGAGGCGAGAGCCCGGGCGGCCGGCATCGACCTGGTCGAGCTGGACGGCGAGCTGGTGCTCGACCTGGCGATCGACGGCGCCGACGAGGTCGACCGCGGCCTCGGGCTGATCAAGGGGGGCGGCAGCGCCCTGCTCAGGGAGAAGCTGGTGATGGCCGCCGCCCGCCGCGTCCTGATCGTGGCCGAGGCGAGCAAGTTCGTCGAGCGCCTCGGGACCATCCACCCGCTGCCGGTCGAGGTGGTCCGCTTCGCCTGGCCGTCGACCAGGCTGCGCCTGCTCGAGCTGGTCCCGGCGGCCGTGCTGCGGGTGACGGCGGACGGCGCCCCCCTGGTCACCGACGAGGGCCACTACCTGATCGACTGCGCCGTCCCCGACGGGGACCTGGCCGCGCTCGGCGCCGCCGTCAAGGCCACCCTCGGCGTGGTCGAGCACGGCCTGTTCCTCGGCATGGCCGACGAGGTCCTCCTCGGCCGCACCGACGGCAGCGTCCGCATCCTCCACCGCTGAGCCTCAGCGGTCCCGGCCGGCGCGGGCGCGTCGCTCGGCGCGGGCCCGGACCCGGTTCATGAGGATGGTGCCGGGGACGGCGGCGAGCAGGAGGGTGGCCGGGCCCCACCAGAAGATCGGCAGCGGCTCGGTCAGCACCATCGCGACCAGCAGCGCGGCCAGCATCGCCAGCAGCTCGCGGGGGCTGCGAAGGGTCTCGCGGAGCAGCTCGAGCATGGTGACGCCGACGGCCGGCCCGCTGGCCGCCCTGGCCGCCGCGACCGCCTCGCGCCGTCGCCTCAGGAGCTGAAGCGGCGAAGGACGACGGCGCCATTGTGGCCGCCGAGCCCCATCGAGTTCGAGATGGCCACCTCGAAGCTGGCCTCCCGGGTCTTCAGGGGTACGTAGTCGAGGTCGCATGCGGGATCCGGGTCCTCGAGGTTGATGGTCGGCGGCAGGACCTGGTCGCGCAGGGCGAGCGCGCTGGCGATCGCCTCCAGGGCCCCGGCGGCGCCGAACAGGTGGCCGGTCATGGACTTGGTGGAGGAGACCGCGAGCTTGTCGGCGTGGGCGCCGAACGCCTGCCGGATCGCCTGGGTCTCGGCCGGGTCGCCCAGCGGCGTGCCGGTGCCGTGGGCGTTGACGTAGCCGACCTCCTCGGGCTCGATCTGGGCGGAGCGCAGCGCGTCGGCGAACATGTGGATCACCCCGCGGCTGGAGGGGTGGGGGGTGGCGACGTGGTAGGCGTCGTTGGAGGCGCCGTAGCCGGCCACCTCGGCGTAGACCTTGGCGCCGCGGGCGCGGGCGTGGGCCTCCGACTCGACCACCACCACCGCCGCGCCCTCGCTGACCACGAAGCCGGAGCGGGCGCGGTCGAACGGCCGGGAGGCGCCAGCCGGGTCGTCGTTGCGGGCGGCCAGCGCCTGCATCTGGCAGAAGCCGGCCAGCACCAGCGGGGTGACGCAGGCCTCGGTGCCGCCGGCAACGATCATGTCGGCCCGTCCCCGCTTGATCAGCTCGGCGGCCTCGCCGATGGCGTGCGACCCGGTCGCGCAGGCCGACACCACCGCGAAGTTGAGCCCGACCACGCCGAGCTTGGTCGCGATGTAGCTGGTCGCGGTGTCGACCAGGCAGTTGGGCAGGAAGGTCGCGGAGACCCGCCCTGGGCCCTTCTCCATGAGGATGCGCTG
>Ga0307302_10001482_pt1 | contig 10377 bp, 12 predicted proteins | sample ER_DNA_183_FD_194490 | JGI IMG/M metagenome (GOLD analysis project Ga0307302, IMG submission 194490) | Bulk soil microbial communities from the East River watershed near Crested Butte, Colorado, United States - ER_DNA_183 | ecosystem: Environmental > Terrestrial > Soil > Floodplain | place... | reverse complement strand
GTGCCGAGGCGGCGACGTGCCGCGGCCCGCCTGATGACGGAGCTCCCGCTCAAGCTGCTGGCGACGACCGAGGTGGGGTTCGAACGAGCCGCCGACGCCTACGCCGCGCTGGATCGCGGGGACGAAGGCACGATGCACGTCGCCCTCAGGTACTGATGTTCGAGGTCGGCGCCTCGACGTCCTTCCGGGCATTCCACGCGATGCCAGATCGACCTCCGCCCGAAGGCGAGCGGCACCCGCACGACTACCGGGTCGAGGTCGTGGCCGAGCGGGAACGGCTGGACGAGCGCGGCATGGTTTGCGACCTCGACGTCCTCACGCGCTCGCTCGCCGAAGTGGCCGGAGACGCTCGCGACCGCGACCTCTCCGAGGTCTGCGGGACCGAGGTCGTGACGGTCGAGGTGTTCGCCGCGTGGATCCACGACCGGCTGGCGGAGCCGCTCGGCGGTGACGGGGCCGAGGTCGTGGCTGTCCGCGTGTGGGAGTCGAACGACGCCTTCGGAGGGATCCGTGCGAAGGTCTGACGTCGAGGTGGCGCAGCTGCGGCTCGCGCTCGTCACGCTCGGCGATCCGCATCGGCGGACGGGCGGATACCGGTACCACCGGATGATGGCCGCCGCCGCCGCGGACCACGGGGCCGAGCTGCGGTTCGGATCCGTCCCGTCGCTCCCGTGGCCGATCCCCGCGCTGCCGGCCGCGTGGACGCTGCGCGCGGCGGCCGAGGGTTCGGACGCGATCCTGCTCGACAGCATCGCGGCGACGTTCGTCGCGCCGTGGATCCGCCGGGTGCGCACGCCTGTCGTCGCGGTCGCGCACCAGCCGCCGGGCGGCCTCGACCATGGACGGGCCCGCGCATCCGCCCAGCGGGCGCTCGACGGCGTCGCGTACCGATCGGCGGCGGGGGTCATCGTCGCCGGCGAAGGACTGATCGACGACCTGCGCGCGATCGGCGTTGCATCCGAGCGGATCGCGTTCGTCCCTCCGGGGTGCGATGTCCCGGTCGCGGCAGGACCGCCGCTCGACCTCCGTCGCGGCCGTGACGCCTCGGTGCTCTGCGTCGCGAACTGGACGCCGCCCAAAGGGATCCTCGAGCTCGTCGAGGCGTTCGCGACGCTGCCGCAATCGTCCGCAACCCTGTGGCTGGTGGGCGAGACGGGTCTCGATCGCGGATACGCGGAACGCGTCCGACGTCGGATCTCGGCGCCGGACCTCCGCGACCGCGTGGTCGTCCGCGGCTCGGTGCCGATCGAGGAGGTCGGCCGGCTCTACCGCTCCGCGGACGTGTTCGCGCTCTGCTCGTTCGCGGACGCGTACGGGACCGCGTGGGCCGAGGCGCTCGCGGCCGGCCTCCCGGTGGTCGGCTGGCGCGCCGGCAACCTCCCGCGCCTCGCGGACCACGGTCGGGAAGCGCTCATGGCCGAGCCCGGCGACGTCGCCGGCCTGGCATCTGCGCTCCGAGCGATCACGACGGATCGGAACCTGCGCGACCGGCTCGCGGCCGGCGCGCGGAGACGCGCCCCGACCCTCCCGACGTGGACGTCCGCGGCGGACCGCTTCTTCGCCTCGGTCCGTGGTTTCCTTCGTTCCGGCTCGACATGACGCCCGACCTGCGCGCCGTGCTGTTCGACTTCGACGGCACGCTCTGGGACTCCGAGACCGCGGTGTACGGAGTCTTCCGTGACCTGTACGAGGAGCACGGCCACGAGCTCACCCTTCCGACGTGGTCGGCCGCGATCGGCACGCTGGGCGGGTTCGACCCGTACGAGGAGCTCGGCCGGCTGCGCGGCCTCCCCCTCGACGTCGAAGACGTCCGCGCGCGAACCGAGGACCTGGTCCGCGCCGCCGCCGACCACGTGCCCCTGCGACCTGGAATCGCCGCGCTCATGCGACAGCTCGACGAAGCGGGCGTGCGGCGGGCGCTCGTCAGCAGCGACCGGAGCGAGTGGCTGGTCACGCATCTCGAACGCCTCGGCTGGCCGGACGGCTGGTCGGCGATGGTGTGCGCCGACGGCGACGCGGCGCGGGCCAAGCCGAACCCCCACCTGTACCTCGCGGCGCTCGAGCTGCTCGACGTGCCGGCCGGCGCGACGTTCGCCGTCGAGGACTCGCCGAACGGGATCCGGGCCGCCAAGGCCGCCGGCATCCCGTGCGTCTGCGTCCCGAACGAGGCCACCGCCGAGCTCGACCTGTCCGAGGCCGACCTTGTCTTCCCGACGTTCGAGGGCCTCGACGTCGAGGAGGTGTGGAACATGCTCGGACGCGGCGGGGTTCGGCCGGACCGGAGCGGGTAGGAACCGCTCGGACGCGCTTTTGACGGTCGGCAGGCGAAGGAAGGGGTGATGTCCGGTGGACGTCGCGACGGACGAACGGGCACGGCAAGGTCTCCAGGAGCTCCTCCGCTCGATCGGCACCGACCTGTCGCTGCTGATCCGGCAGCAGGTCGCCCTTGCCAAGGAGGAGATGCGGGGGATCGCGGCCGAGAAGGCAACCGGTGGCGCACTGCTCGCCGCCGCGGCCGTCTTCGCGTTGTTCGTCCTCGGGTTCGCGAGCCTGGCCGGCGCGGCCGCGTTGGACCTCGTGCTGCCCCGTTGGGCCGCGTTGCTCATCGTGGCCGGTATCTACCTGGTGCTGGCCGTGATCGCCGTGCTGATCGGACGGAACGCGCTCGCGGCTCCCGCGACCCCCGAGCGGACGAAGCAGACCGTCAAGGAGGACCTCGAATGGGCCAAACGCAAGCTGCAGCGGTAGCGGACATCGACCTGACGCGGCGCCGGCTGGATTCGGAGCTCGAGGAGCTCGCGACCTACCTGCCCCCCACCACGGCGTGGATGAAGCGCGGCGCGACGATCGCGGCCGGCGTGGTGGCCGGCTTGGCGCTGCTGACGTTTACGCTCCGGCGGTGGCGTGAGGGTCGGACCGATCGCCACCTACGCGCGATCGAGGATCGGCTCGCCAGGATGGAGGAGCGGCTGCCCCGTCGGTAGCGGCGCGAGCCGTTCGCCGAAGGAACCGAACCGATCCGGCGCGCGTAGAAGGGCCCGATGGCTCCCGTTCGTTGCGTGCTCGTGCTCGTCCTGGTGGGCGGCGCGTGCACGGCGGACGCCTCCCGACCGCCGCCCACGCCGACGACCACGCCCGAGCCGGCGTCCTTCGGGCCGGCGGGCGAGGCGCTCATCGCGTTCCACTCGGACCCGGCGGGCGCCGACGACACCTACGTGATGGCGCCGGACGGCCGCGAGGTCACGGCGGTCACCGACGGGATGGAGACGATCGCCCAGCCGTTCTGGTCGCCGGACGGCAACCGCCTGGTCGTCGAGTGCTGCGCGTCGGGGCAGGGGACGTTGTTCCTCCTGGACGGCCCCGGTGCCGAGCCCGTAGAGCTCGCGCCCGACGTCGAGGGGGCGATGGCGCCGGCGTGGTCACCCGACGGCTCGCGCATCGCGTTCGAGTCGGTCTCGACCCGGAGCCTCTTCGTGGTCGACGTCTCCGGGACGACGCCGGGCGCGCCCGTCGAGCTGCTCCCGGGCGCGGGGCCGTCGTGGTCGCCCGACGGTTCGCGCATCGCGTACTTCGCCGAGGTCGACGGGAACACGGACATCTACTCGGCGGCCAGCGACGGCACCGACGTCACGCGGCTCACCGACGATCCTCGACCGGACTACTCGCCGCGCTGGTCGCCCGACGGCGACCGGATCGCGTTCGTGTCGGAACGCGACGGCGACCAGGACATCGTCGTGATGGCCGCCGACGGGAGCGCCGAGATGGACGTGAGCGACGATCCCGTCGTTGATGACGCGCCGGCGTGGTCGCCGGACGGCCGTTCTATCGCGTTCGTCGCGTACCTGCACGGCGCCGACCCGTTCACGATCGGGCAGGGCGACGCCGAGATCTTCGCGGTGCGGGCGGACGGTCGCCACAGGGTCGACGTGAGCCGGAACCCCGCGTGGGACGGCGACCCCGCGTGGTCGCCGGACGGTCGCTCGATCGCGTTCACCCGCCGGACCGACCACGCGCAGATCTACGCGATGCGCTCGGACGGGGGCGACCAGCGTCGGCTCCGGGGAGTGAGCGGCTCCGCGAACGACTGCTGCCCGGCCTGGCGCCCCGAGGAGAGCCGGACCTAGCCGGCGGCCTCGAGGACCTCGACGGCCGGCGGCGCGGCGAGATACACCTTCCCCCGCTCCGATGCGAGCGACGCCGCGACGTCGCGGACGATGGTCGCCGCCTCCCGGAGCGGCGTCTCGGGGTCGGCGCCGTTCGAGCCGGAATACAGCGCCTTCGCCAACGCGGCGCGCGCCTGCCAACGCAGGAGTGGCGACCCGAGGGCGTCCGCGATCTCGACCGCGGTCCGGAGCTCGGTCGCCGCGGCCTCTCCCTGCCCCTGCGCCGTGAGCGCCCGGCCGAGCACCGTGAGGGCGATCGCCTCGTATTTGCGGCGATGGACCCCGCGAGCGGTGTCGATCGCGCGCCGGGCCCAGGTGACCGCGTCGTCGTACTGCGCCGCCTCGAGCTCCCATTCGGCGCGGTACGCCGCGAGCCGCCCGGTGATCAACCAGTGCTCCCACGCCGAGACCGCGAGGGCGTCGTCCCACGCGCTCGGCCACTCCCGCTCGACGAGGCCGAGCGCACCGCCGAGCAGGTGGGCGCCGATCAGGTCGGCGCGCGCGTTCATCCACGGCATGTTGAAGTCGGACGGCCCGAGCCGGTCCACGACGGTCTCGCTCCGCCGGAGCGCCTCCTCCACCGCGAAGATCTCGCGCAGCGGCATCGTGGAGTAGTTCAGGACGACGCTGTCCGGGCGGCCGAGCCTGCGTGCCGTGGCGATCGCCGCGTCGGCCGCCGCGATCGCCTCCTCGTACCGGCCCAGCCCCGCGAGGATCAGCCCACCCATCCCCGCGCCGCGCAGCACGAACTCGGCGCTGTGCGGCTCGAGCCCGCCGGTCTCCTTCGTGAGCCGGGACAGCTCGAGGGCGCGTTCGTACCCGCCGGTCCAGTAATAGGCATCGGCGTGCAGGTGGTAGTGCTCGGCGAGCTCCGACAGCCTCGTCCCCGGGATCCACACGTCGAGCGCGCGGTCTCCATGCGTCAGTGCCTCGTCGAGGTCGCCCTCGTCCCCGCGCATCCCGTACCCCTGCGACAGCAGGGCGAGCGCGGGACCCTCGAGCTCGCGGATGTCGCGTTCGGCCACGAGCCGCACGGCGCGAGCGGCGATCGCCATGGTCTCCTCGGCCTGCTCGGTCCACAGGGTTGAATGCCCGCGCGCGAGGAGCGCCTCGATCTCGTCTACGCCGTCCAGCTCGGGAAGCACCTCGGCCAGCTCTCGGTCGGCCCGCGCGTAGTCCTCGAGCTGCTCGAGCGCCAGACCGCGTTCCAGACGGATTCGGCGGCGTTCCTCGTCCGTCTGTGCGAGATCGAGCGCCCGCGAGAACAGGTCGTACGTCTCCTCGACCGCGAGCGCGTCGCGAGCGCGGGCAGCCGCGGCGAGCAGGTAGCCGATCGCGCGTTCGGGTTCGCCGGCCTCGCGCCAATGGTGCGCGAGGAGCCACGCGAGCTCGGAGCTCCCGCTCGTCGCGCCCTCGATGAGGGCGGCGGTGGCGGCGTGGAGCTCGCGTCGCCGGGCCCGCGGCAGCGTCCCGTACGCGGTATCGCGGATCAGGATGTGCTTGAAGGCGTACTCGACGTCGCCCGCCAGGCGGCTCTCGCCGCGGCGGTGGACCAGGCCGCGAGCCTCGAGCGCGTCGAGCGCGTCCTCGATGTCCTCGACCTCGCCGATCCCCTGGACGACCCCGCGCCAGAACGTCGACCCGATCACTGACGCGTTCAGCAGCGCGGCGCGCGCGTCCGGCGACAGCGCGTCGACGCGGGCGGCGATCGCGGTGCGGACCGTCGCGGGGAGCTCGTCGGCATCCGGGTCGTCCTCCAGCGCGGCCACCAGCTCCTCGATGAACAGCGGGTTGCCGCCCGCCGTGGCGACGACCCGATCGACCGATACCGGCTCGGCCCCGGCCGACAAGGCGCCAACGATCGCGGCGGCATCCTCGGGCGTGAGCGCCTCCAACGGCAGCGTGGTGTGGCCTATCATCCCGGCGCCCCACGTCGGCCGTTTCTCGAGGAACTCGGGCCTCGCGAGCGCGAGGAACACGACGCGGTGGTCCCGCACGTGCGTGACGAGATAGTCGATCAGGTCGAGCAACGCGTCGTCGGCCCAGTGCAGGTCCTCGAACACGAGCAGCAGGGGTTCGCGCTCGGATAGCTGCTCGATCAGCCGGCGCATCGCGAACAGCAGGTGGACCGGCTCGTCCGGCGGCTCGTCCAGGCCGAGCCCGAGCAGCAGCGACAAGTAGCGCGTCACCTCCGCGACGTCCGGCTCCGGGAACAACGACCCTGCAAGTGTCGCCAGCTTGCCCCGGGCGTCCGCCACCGGCTCGGCCTCGAAGATGCCTGCGGCCGTCCGCACCATCTCCGCGGCCGCGCGGAACGGGCTCTGCTCCTCGTACGGCAGGCTCCGGCCCGAGAGCTCGCGGCCGCCCCCGGATCGGACGCCGTCGGCGACCTCGTGGGCGAGCCGCGACTTCCCGATCCCCGCAGGACCGAGCACCGTGACGAGGTGTGGGTGCCCCGAAGTGACGGCGCGATCCCAGAGCGACGCGATCAGCGAGAGCTCGTGGTCGCGTCCGACGAGCGGCGTCGCCGACGTGGGCCGGCCCGCCGGCGTGCCGAGCGCCTCGCCGACGAGCCACGCCTCGACCGGCTCGCGCTTGCCCTTCGCCTCGATCGGCGGGATGACCTCGAACGCGAACGCGTGACGGGTCAGGTGATAGCTCTGCGCGTCGACGATCACGTGGCCCGGCGGCGCCGCGGTCTGCAGCCGCGCGGCGATGTTCACGACGTCGCCGGTCGCGAGCGCGTCCTCGGGCGCGGCGTCGACCGCCACGATCGCCTCACCGGTCGTGACGCCCGCCCGGACGTCGAGCGCGATGCCGGGGTGCCGCTCGTTGAGCTCGCGGATCCCGTCCAGGATCGAGAGCGATGCGCGCACCGCGCGTTCGGCGTCGTCGCTCCTCGCGAGGGGGGCGCCGAACACCGCCATCACCGCGTCGCCGATGTACTTCTCGAGTGTCCCCCCGTACTGCTCGATCCTGCTGCGGACCTCGTCGTAGTAGAGCTGGTTCCGATCGCGGACGTCCTCGGGGTCGGCGCCGTCGGCGTGCGCGGTCGAACCCACGATGTCGACGAACAGGACCGAGACCAGCTTGCGCTCCTCGCGCGGCGCGCCGCTGGCGAGCTCGTTCCCGCACGAGGCGCAGAAGCGGGCGCCGTCGGGGGCGACCGTCCCGCACCGTGGGCAGACCATGCGGCATCCTAGTGACGGCCCGCCGATCCGAGCCAGCGGGAGGCCTAGTGACGCCCGAAATGCCGGACGCGCGAGAGGAGCTCGTCCGAGGGCCGGCCCTCGTACGCGGCCTCCCACCCGACGAGGTCGGGACGGGCGCCAAAGAGCACGATCACGGTGCCGTTGCGTTCGGGTCCGGGGCGCAGACCGCCCTCGACCCGCCAGCCGTGCGCGCCGCCTCGGACGAGCGCGGCCGACGGCGCGGTGAATCCCTCGGTGCCGCGCGCGCGCAGCCGGGCGGCCTCGCGCCGGCAGGCGACGTACGAACGCGGTCCCCCGGTCATCGTGACGCGCGGGAGCTCGGGTTCGGCGGCGGGGAGGTCGCCCACGTCGACCGCCCACAGCGAGCGACGGATCTCGGCGACGTCGCGCGGGTCGGCGATCTCCTCGTGACGCAGGAGCTCGGCCCACGCGCCCTCGGGGCGGTCGGCGAACGTGTTCACCGGGCCCTCGCCCTCGGCGTTCCAGCGACCACCGGGCTGGCCCGCGGTCTCCCACAGGAACGGGAAGCGCGGGTCGGTGTGGCGGAAGACGATCACGTCGCGGGCGAGGCGGTGAGCGCTCGGGCGAGCGCGAGGACGCGTTCGGCGTCCGCGCCGTCGGGGTCCCAGGCGCCGGTCAGGAGATCGTCCGGCGCGCGACCGCGAAGCGCGGTGCGAGGTCGCTCGAACCACCGGCGCACCCCGACCTCCGAGTACGCGCCGCGGAGCTCGGCCACGATGCGCGCGAGCAGGTGCAGACGCGCCGCGACGACGTCGGGCGTCGGGCGTTCGTCCTTGGCATACCGACGCAGGCTGGCGACCGAGACGCCGAGGAGATCGGCCAGCCGCTCGGCGCTGAACAGGTCGAGCATCGCCGGCCACTCGAACGCCGGCATCGGCGAACCCTCGAGCGCGAGCCCCAGCTCGCGCAGCGCGGCCGCGACGTGGCCGGGGGGCCTCGGCGCGCGGTGCAGGAACGCCGCCGCCGACTCCCCGATCCCCACCTCCGCGGCCCGCGTGGCCACGGCCCGGATGACCTCGAGCGTGAGCGCGTCGACGTCGTCGGGCAGCAGGCCCATCGCCTCCATCGATTTGAGCACGCCGATGGCCGCGTCCGTGGTCTCGGGATCGTCCAGCGGAGGCTCGATGGAGCGGATCTGGAGCTTGCTCATGCTCCATATCGTATCCGAACCCGTTCCGGCAGTCACGGTGGCCATCTCGGCGACCGTACCGGCCGGCGCCGACGTGCTTGGCTGACGGCGTGAGCCCCTCGAAGGCGGAGCTGGAGGCCGCGCGCGGCCGGACGGTCCCCGACGTGCTCGGGCCGGACCTCGACGTGGTCTTCGTCGGGATCAACCCGGGCCTGTGGTCGGGCGCGGTCGGGCACCACTTCGCCCGGCCGGGCAACCGCTTCTGGAAGGCGCTGCATCGATCCGGGTTCACCGATCGGTTGCTCGCGGCCGAGAAGGACGCGGCGCTCCTCGGGTGGCACCTCGGCGTGACGAACCTGGTGGCCCGAACGACCGCCACCGCCGCCGAGCTCTCTACCGACGAGCTCCGCCTGGGGGCTCGACGGCTCGGCGAGCGGCTCGCGCCGCTGCGGCCGCGGTTCGTCGCCGTCCTCGGGATCGGCGCCTACCGCGCGGGGTTCGGCCGGCCTCGCGCGACGCTCGGGGCGCAGGAGGGGGATCTCCGCGGCTCGCGGCTGTGGGTGTTGCCGAATCCGAGCGGCCTGAACGCCCACTACCAGCTCGCCGACCTCACCGAACGGTTCCGAGCGCTCGGCGAGGTAGTGGGGAGGTAGGGGACATTCCCGGCGACGGTCGATATCGATTTCGGTATCGGCCGCCTTCCGGAAATCCGGTCAGCCCTCGACCGGGCTGCGCCGGCTGCCCGGAAGGCCCGACCTCGTCCTACCCGGCGCCGCCACCCTCGATCTCGTCCCGCACGGCGGCCAACCATTCGAGCTCGATGAGATCCTTCGGCCGGCCGGCCGCGCGCTTCATACGGATCAGGTCCTCGATCGACGCGACCCGCACCGTGAGCCCGTCGACCACCTCGTCGCTCGCGTTCGCGTCCAGGTCGGGGAACCCCTTCGTCCCCGACGGCATACCGAGGATGTCGAGCGCGCCAACCGAGGTGCTGAACGTGAAGTGATCGCCGGCGCGCAGCGTTCGAGCATCGAGCAGGAACGGCACATCCGGCGGGGCACCGCGCAGGTGGGCGTCGAGCGAGCGGAGCGCGTCGGCCAGTCGCTCGAGGTTGTCGTCGTCCCGCGCGTAGCAGATGTCGAGATCGCCGGTGATCACCGGCGATCCTCGGAGGGCTCCCGCGTACCCACCGATCATGACGAACCGGACGTCGCGCTCGAGCAGCGTCCTCAACGCCCTCAACGGGTCGAATGGAGGCTCGCTCATCCGCGCGCCGCCCGATCCAATGCACGCGTGTTCTCCCATTCCCTGACCGCGAGCCGAGCCCGTTCGGCGGTCGTGAGGTGCAGCTTGTCCCGGATCAGGGTGCGGTCAAGGCCCGTGCCGGGCCGGACGATCAGCCCGACGTCCTTGCCGCAGGCTCGCAGGAGGCGATCCAGCGTCTCCGTTCTCGGCGATACGAGCCCATGCTCGATGCGCGAGATCGCCGCCTGGGGCACACCCGATCGCCGGGCCAGCTCCCGCTGCGAGAGCCCGGCCCCGAGCCGAGCCTCGAGCACGATCGAGCGGGCGTCCACGCCTCAGATGATATCGAAAACGACATCACTGCCCGAAGGGCCCCTGCCCCACGCCGTACTCCGTCGGCCCGAGCCCGCCGCGGCGCCGGTAGAAGAGCCACGCCACGAGAGCGCCGAACGCGAACCCGCCCACGTGGGCCCAGTAGGCGACCCCGCCCCCCACGTCCGCCCCGAGCTGGCCCACGCCGCTGAACAGCTGGAGCACGAACCAGATGGCCAGCACCACGCCGGCGGGGATCTCGACGACCGTGATGAAGAAGAAGATGATCAGCGTC
>Ga0307302_10001481_pt1 | contig 10381 bp, 7 predicted proteins | sample ER_DNA_183_FD_194490 | JGI IMG/M metagenome (GOLD analysis project Ga0307302, IMG submission 194490) | Bulk soil microbial communities from the East River watershed near Crested Butte, Colorado, United States - ER_DNA_183 | ecosystem: Environmental > Terrestrial > Soil > Floodplain | place: USA... | reverse complement strand
GACGGACGACCCGACCTGTACGTCGCCGACGACGAGGACCCGAATCAGCTCTACGAGAACGTTCCCTGGCCCGGTGGGGCTGCCGCTGACCCCGAAGGGCTCGGCTTCCGCTTCGAGGAGCGTGGCGTCGCGGAGGGAGTCGACGATCCGTACGCCGGAATGGGCATCGCGTCGGGTGACTACAACGGCGATGGCCGGCTCGACCTGTTCGTGTCGAACTCCCGTCGAGAGCCTTACGCCCTCCTTCGACATGGCACGAGTGCAGGAGCACCCGCGTTCCACGATGCGCGCGCAGCATTGCGGTCCGCGTATGCCGGTTCCGCGGGTTGGGGTGCATCCTGGGTAGACCTCGCATCCAACGGCAGGCCCGATCTCGTTCTCGCCAGCGGGGACATCCCGATCACGAGTCCTGCGAAAGACGCCGGCCAGATCCGGGTCCTGTCCGATCTTCCGGACAACCGGGAGTCGAAGCGGTTCGCGAACGTGGGAGTCGCCGGGCTCCGCGGGATCCCGCGCGTGAACGGCCGCGGGCTGGCAGCCGCCGATTACGACAACAACGGAACAGTCGACATCGCGGTCGGCTCGGTCGACGGTCGACTCCTACTCCTCCGAAACACGGGCGACGCCGGCCACTGGCTCGAGGTCAAGTTGGCGACGTTCTCACCCGGAGCAGTGGCGACGGTCGTGCTGCCAGACGGTCGCAAGCTCGTGCAGGAGCTGCATGCGGGAAGCAGCTACCTGTCCTCAGAGGATCCACGTCTCCACTTCGGCTTGGGAGACGCCACAAAGGTGAAGACGCTCGTCATCCGTTTCCCAGCTGGAGGCGAAAAGCGGCTCTCCGACGTGCGAGCCGACCAAGTTGTCGTCGTCAAGGCACCTCCGGCGCGTGCGGCCGTGAGCGTTGCGCCGCCGCGCGCCTACGTGAGGTCGAACTGCTCGACGGCGGCCAGACCTGGTCGGTCTGTCGCGCGGATCTGGGACGAGGCGGCGCTCGCCGTTGATCCGGGGAGCGACAACCCCGCCGCGCAGGCCCGAAACCTCTTCCATCTCTCCGCGGCCATGTGGGACGCTTGGGCGGCGTACGCGCCAAAGGGGTCCGGCTACTTCGTCACCGAGAAGCACCGGGCCGAAGTTGTCCTCTCAGCACGGGAGACGGCGATCAGCTACGCCGCCTACCGGCTCCTCGTTTGGCGTGCGTCGTACGGCGCCAACATGGGTCGCGCATTCGACCGCCTGACGGCGACCATGCGTTCGCTCTGCTACCAGCCCGGATTCGTCAGCGCGCGAGGCGACTCGCCCGCGGCGCTCGGTAACCGCATCGCCGCGGCGGCGATCGCGTTCGGACGAACGGACGGCTCACTCGAGCGGGAGCACTACATCGACCCGAGCTACGTACCCGTGAACGAGCCCCTTGTCGTGTCACAACCTGGAGCGACGATGCACGATCGCACGTTCTGGCAGCCGCTCGCACTCGGCCAGATCGTCATCCAGGGAGGCTTGCCGATCCCTGCGAAGACTCAGACCTTCGTCGGTTCGCAATGGGGGCACGTTCGCGGCTTCGCTCTTCCGGTCTCGAAGAACGGATTGCCCATCGACCCTGGCCCGCCGCCCCTTGGCGATCCTTCTTCCGCGGCGTACAAGCAAGCAGCGCTGAACGTGATCCGCTCGAGCTCGCGACGAGAGGGAGCGGCGATCGCAGCGCGGTGGACCGGGCCGGAGGCTCCGCCGGGCCGCTGGAACGCGATCGCGAACGCAGTCTCGGACTCCGAGAAGCACGGCTTGCTTGCGGCGGAGCGTCTTGCTTGGGACGTGAAGCTCGACTTCGCCCTCAACGGCGCCCTGCAGGATGCCGCCGTCGCAACGTGGGGCGCAAAGCGCACCTACCAGTCCGTTCGTCCGATCTCGATGATCCGTGAGCTCGCGTTCCAGGGTCAGTCGAGCGATCGGCACGCATCGTCATTCAGCCCGGAGGGCCTACCGCTCGTCCCGGGACTCGTCGAGCTGATCACCAAGGAGTCGAGTGCCTCCGGCCGGCGTCACGCTGCTCTCGCCGGGCATGCTGGCGATCTCGCGATTCGGACTGCGCACGGCTGGACGCTGGGGACGCGCTGGCTGCCTCGCGCCGGGACCTTGACGCCGCCCTCTCCCGGCTCGGTCTCGGACGAGAGCGCGTTCGGGCGTGCGGCGGCGAAGATCCTGACGGCAATGACGAGAAGTGGCGTGCTGCCCGGCGGCACCGGCCTGCCTCGGTGGGGAACGTACCGGCACGCTGCGGACGAGGCGGGGCTCTCCGGTCTCTACGCGGGGACGCAGATCGCCGCCGACGACTTCGCCGGCCGCCGGATCGGATCGACGGTCGGCAAGCAGGCGTGGGCGCTCGCCGAGCGCTACTTCGCCGGCGCCGTCCGCTAGCGGCCCGAGCGCGCCTGGAGCCTGCGCGCGATCGTGTCCAGCGTCACAGCGAGCAAGAGGATGACGCCGGTGACGATGTAGATCGTCCCAGTCTTGTAGCCCGCAGTGTTGAGCCCGTTCGAGACCGTTGAGATGACGAGCGCGCCGATGAGTGCGCTGCGCACCTCGCCCCGACCACCGAACAGGCTCGTGCCGCCGATGACCGCGGCCGAGATCGCATCGAGCAGCAGCGTGCCGCCTCCGACGTTAAGGTCGACGGAGTTCAGCCGCGCGGCCAGGATCACGCCTCCCACCCCGGCCATGGCGCCGGAGATCATGAAGACGATGATGCGGATGCGCGCGACGTTGATCCCGGCGCGACGAGCCGCCTCAGCATTGCCGCCGACCGCGTAGACATGGCGGCCGAACGGCGTGCGCTTGGCCAGGAAGGTCAAGACGACCAGGAAGATGACGACGAGGACACCGGCCAGCGGCAACCCTCTCGGCACGCTGGCGTGGTTGGAGACCGCGACGACGCCGAAGCAGGCGACCGCGACGCCGACGACCTTGGCGACAAGGAGCAGCGGTCTTCGGATCGCCACGCCCGCGCGGCGCTTGCCGATCACGCCGCCCAACGTGCCGACGGCGTAGAGACCCGTTATGACGGCCGCAATGATCCAACCCGCATTGGCCGAGAAGTAGTAGTTGGCGAGATCGTTGATCAAGTTGTCCTCGATCACGATCACGCCTTTGATCTCGAGCACCTGAAGGATGACCCCCTGCCAGATCAAGAGCCCTGCAAGCGTGACGACGAACGACGGAACGCCGACCTTGGCCACGACCGAGCCCTGGGCGCCCCCGATGAGCGCGCACAGGCCTACTGCGATCGCGATCGCGACGAGTCCGGGATACGCGTGGCCGCTACCCGGGAGCTGGAACTCGGCCACGGCCAGGGCCGCAATCCCGCTCAGATACCCGATCGAAAGGTCGATCTCGCCGAGGAGGAGGACGAAGACCACTCCGAAGGCGAGCATGGTCAAGCCGGCCATCTGGATGATGTTGTTGAAGTTGTCCGCGGTGAAGAAGTTCGTCGCCTTGAAGCTGAAGAAGACGACGATGAACGCCAGGCCGATGACGATCGGCAGGATCCCGAGGTTGCCCGTCCTTATGTTGTCGTAGACCCGGCGCCAGAGCCCTGTCTCCTCCTCGGCTTCGTCCCCTTCGGGGAGCCCGATCCCCGGTGCGGCGACGTCGAGTCCCGAGCTCACGACGCCAGCTCCGGCGTCGTAGTCGGGATCCCCGCGACCTTGGTGGGAATCCCTGCGGTGATCGCCTGCACGACCTCCTGCTGCGTGGTCTTCTCTCGCTCGTAGACACCCACGTCGCGCCCGAGGCGCAGCACCGTGATGCGCGTTGCCACCTCGAAGACGTCTTGCAGGTTGTGCGATATGAGCACGACGCCCAGGCCCTGCTCGGCGAGGCGCTTGACGAGGTCGAGCACCTGGCGCGTCTGCGCCACGCCGAGCGCGGCGGTGGGCTCGTCGAGAATGACCAGCTTGGAGTTCCACTGCACGGCCTTGGCGACTGCGACCGACTGCCGCTGGCCGCCCGACAGCGAGGCCACCGGCTGACGGATCGAGCGGATGGTCGTGACAGACAACGACCTGAGGGTCTCGGCCGTGCGCTGCTCCATGAGCGGCTCTTTCAAGCGCCAGAGCCAGTCGCGTTCCTCGCGGCCCAGGTACATGTTCTGCACCACGTCGAGGTTGTCGCACAGTGCGAGATCCTGGTAGACGATCTCGATTCCCAGCCCGGCCGCTTCCTTCGGGCTGTTGATGTGAACGGGCTTCCCTTCGAACAGGATTTCGCCGCTGTCCGGACTGTGGATGCCGCCTACGCATTTGATCAAGGTCGACTTGCCGGCGCCGTTGTCGCCGACGAGTGCCATGACCTCTCCGTCGCGCACTTCGAAGTCGACGTCGGCAAGCGCCTGTACCGACCCGAAGGACTTCGAGATACCGCGGAGTTGGAGGATCGGCGTCTCGCTCACGGTGTCAGGTTTCCTACCACATCGACGGGTGAGGGCGCCCGATTGGGCGCCCTCTCCCGCCAATCACTCCTGTGTTAACTGCAGAACTGCGCGAACTCGCCGACGCACACGTCGCTCTTCTTCAGGAACTTGTCCTTGAAGAGCCTCGTGTAGTTGGCCTTCGTGATCGAGACGACCGGAATCTGGACGGTCGGCTCTTTCTTGCTGCCGTTCTTACGGAACCCGTTGACCCCGGGCACCTTCTTGTGCTTCAGCAGCGCGACAGCCGCCGCCGCGGCTGCGTTGGCCTCGAGCGGCACGTACTTGTAGACGGTCATCGTCTGCCAGCCCGAGATGATGTTCTGGACGCCCTGCACGGTCGCATCCTGCCCCGACAACGCGATCGGCTTCAGCTTCTTCGCCTTCAGGGCGGCAATCACAGCGCCTGCGATGCCGTCGTTCGCCGCGATGGCACCGTCGATCTTGTTGTTCGTCTTCAGCAGCATCTGCTCGAAGATCGGCTGCGCGTTCGTCGCCAGCCAGAGCGGCACGAACTGCTGCGGGCCCTTGGTCAGCTTGCCGCTCTTGAAGAGCGGGTTCAGAACGGCGTCGTTGCCGCTCTTGAACCAGAACGCGTTCTGATCCGTCGGGCCGCCCCAGAGTTCGGCGACGACGGGCTTCGACTTGCCCTTCAGTTTGTTGACGACACCCCTGGCCTGGGCGGCGCCGACGGCCTTACCGTCGAAAGAGACGTACACCTTCGCGATGCCGCCGACCACCTGACGGTCGTAGTCGATCGAATAGCCGCCCGCCTTCGCGAACTTCTTCTCGATCGCGATCGACGTGCCCTGGGCGATGTCGGTGACGATGGCCACCTTCGCCCCGCGAGACAGACACGAATCGGCCTGAGAGACCATCTTCTGCGGGTCGTTCAGTGCGTTCGTGATCGAGTACGTCACCTTGGCCTTCTTCAACGCCTTGGCGAAGTACGGTGCGTCGAACTGCACCCAGCGTACGGATGACTTCGTGTCCGGAAGGAGGACACAGACCTGGATGTTCGCGGAGCTCTTCGCTGTTGCGCCGGTGACGGCAATCGTCGCGCCAACGCCGACCAGGACGAGGACGAGCCCCACTGACGCCCACCGGCGAGAGAATCTTTTCACTGCAGCCTCCTAAGTGATGAGATTTAGAGACTCTAGTACGAAATCATCTCACCCTTCAGGCCGACTTCTCCCGCATTCCTCGATCCAACCCACATTGTGACCTGGGGAACAAGACGCTCACGGAATGAGTGTGTCTGCCTTCCTCAACCTGCGTACTATCGCGCCAATGGCAGAGATCGGCGTGGGCATGCTCGGCTACGCATTCATGGGGAAGGCGCACTCGAACGCCTTCCGCAAGGTGGAATACCTGGCCTGGCCGCCCCCGCTCGTGCCACGGCTCGTCGCGATCGCCGGGCGGAACGAGGATGCCGTCTCCGTGGCGGCGCGCCGATACGCCTACGAGCGCTGGACGACCGACTGGCACGACATCGTCACGGACGAGCGAATCGGGCTGTTCGACAACGGCGGCCCGAACTCGCTCCATGCCGAGCCGACGATCGCCGCCGCCGACGCCGGCAAGCACGTCCTCTGTGAGAAGCCGCTCGGGCGCACGGCCGACGAAAGCCACGACGTGTGGCGCCGCGTCGCCGCGACCGGCGTCAAGCATCTGTGCGGGTTCAACTACCGCTTCGTCCCGGCGGTGCGGCTCGCGCGCGAGCTGATCGACGAGGGCGCGCTCGGGGACATCCGCCACTTCCGCGGCCGTTACCTGCAGGACTGGGGCGACGACCCGACGCTCGACACCTGGCGCTTCGATCCGGACCAGGCGGGATCCGGCGCGCTCGGCGATCTCGGTACACACGTCATCGACCTTGCGCGCTACCTCGTCGGCGAGTTCAGTTCCGTCACCGGCCTCGTGAAAACCTTCGTCAGCGGTCGTAGGGTCGACGACGCGATCGAGGCGGCCGTCGAGTTCGAGAGCGGCGCGGTCGGGACGATCGAGTCGACGCGCCTCGCGCTCGGACGGCGCAACGCGTTTCAGTGGGAGATCAACGGCTCGCGCGGCTCCCTCTACTTCGACATGGAGCGCATGAACGAGCTGCAGGTCTTTCTCGACGGCGAGACTCGCACGCGTGGCTTCAGGACGGTGCTCGTGACCGAGGCGAACCATCCCTTCATGGAGTTCTGGTGGCCGCCCGGGCACATCATCGGGTGGGGAGATACGTTCATGCACGAGGTGCATCACCTCCTGCGCGCGATCGCCGAGGACAGCGGCGTCGCACCCCACGGCGCGACGTTCGAGGACGGCTATCGCGCGTCGGAGATCGGCGAGGCGATCGTGCGGTCGAGCGCCGGCGGTCGCCGGGAGCAGCTGACCTTCCGCGGCCTGACCTAGGGCACAGCCCCCATGAGGACCGGCGCTGCCTGCTCGGCGGCCCGGTAGAGCGCCGCGATCGTCCGCGCCTGCCCTAGGGCGTCCTCTCGTCCAAGAAGCGGCTCGGCCTCGCCACGGATCGCCTCACTGAAGTTCTCGAGCTGGAGCAGATAGCGGTCGACGTCCTCGACGTGGATCCGGGTGCCGTTCAGGTCGACGTGCGCACCGTTGCACCGGAAGGGCTCGACGATGCGCGCCTTCCCTGTTGTACCGATCGCCTCGACGTAGCTCTCGGCCGGTAGGTCGAACGCGCAGTGGAACTGGGCAGAAACCTCATCCGCAAATTCAAGGGTGCCGGTGAACCCGACGTCGATCCCCGTCGGCGCCAGCCTCTGCCGGCCGTAGACCCGCTCCGGCTCGCCTCCCAGCAGGCGGCTGATGCTGACGCAATAGCAGCCGAGATCGAGCAGCGAACCGCCTTCCAGCTCCGGGCGCCAACGCACGTCTTCCGGATCGTCGAGCGTGAAAGTGAATGCCGTGCGGATCTGCCGGAGCTCCCCGACCGCACCAGAGCCGACCAGCGCTTCGAGCTTCTGCGTCTGAGGATGGTGCCGGTACATGAAAGCCTCCATCAGCAGACGCCCTTCGCGATCGGCCGTGTCGAAAGCGTCCTCGACCGACTCGGGGTTGCGCCCGAGCGGCTTCTCGCAGAGGACGTGCTTGCCGGCCTCGAGCGCCCTGATCGCCCAGGGCACGTGCAGAGCGTTGGGGAGTGAGACGTAGACCGCCTCGACGTCTTCGTCGGCGAGCAGCGCCTCGTAGCTCCCGTACGGGCGCTCGATCCCCTGCTCGCGCGCATAGGTCTCCGCACGGGCGAGGTCGCGGCTCGCGACGGCGATCACCACGGCGTGCTCGGACTCGCGGGCGGGGACGATGACGGCGTGGTTGATGCGGGCCGTGGAGAGAATCCCCCAGCGAACTGGCTCCATCGGCGCATCATCTACGCTCCGTCACGTGGAGCTGCAACAGGTCGCACCGGGCTTGTGGCGCTGGACGGCGGCACATCCCGAGTGGGAGGCGCCGAAGGAGGTGGACAGCCCTGCCGACTGGCCGCGTGAGGTCGGTTCTGTCGCCTACGACTCGGGCGACACGCTCGTGCTCATCGATCCGCTGGTGGTCGACGGCGACGTCTCCGCACTCGACACGCTCGCGAAGGACAAGAACGTCGCAGTTCTGGTGACGGTCAAGTGGCACGAGCGCAGCCGCGACGAGGTGAAGCGGCGCTACGACGCATCTGCCACGGTGCCGGAAGGCGTGACGGCGTTCGAGGTCGCAGGCGCCGGCGAGACGATCTTCTGGATTCCCGAGCATCGCGCGCTCGTTCCCGGCGACCGCATCCTCGGCGACCGCCCGCCGGGACTGCGAATGTGTCCGGAGTCGTGGCTTCGGCACCTCGGCGGTTACACCCAGGACGACCTGCGTGCCGGCCTGCAGCCGTTGCTCGACCTGCCGGTCGAACTGGTGCTCGTCTCCCATGGCGAGCCTGTGCTGCAGGATGGACGCGCCGCGCTCGAGCGCGCTCTCGAATGAGCGCTGTGGCTTCCGTCGAGCGTGACCTGCGCGCAGCCGTCCCCGCCGAGATAGTCGCGCCGAGCGCCGCGTATCTGACCGACCAGACCGAGGCGCGCGGACTGGTTGGGCGCGCCGACGCGGTGGCGTTGCCGCGCAATGCGGAAGAGGTCGCCCAGATCGTGTCCTGGTGCTACGCCCACGGCGTTCCGATCGTCCCGCGCGGCGGCGGAACCGGTTACGCCGGTGGCGCAGTGCCGCTCGACGGCGGCGTCGTGATCTCACTCGAGCGGCTCGACCGCGTGCGGTCTTTCGACCCACTGTTGTGGCGCATCGAGGTCGAAGCAGGTGTGCGCACGGCGGAGCTGCGCCGGATCGCGCGCGAAGGCGGTTTGCTCTTTGCTCCCGATCCAGGCGCGGCCGAGCAGTCGCAGATCGGCGGCAACGTCGCGACAAATGCAGGCGGTCCGCATGCGTTCAAGTACGGCGTCACCGGCGCATGGGTGACAGGGCTCGAGGTCGTCGTGCCGCCGGGAGAGCTCGTCCAGCTCGGTGGCCCGCTGCGAAAGGACGTCGCGGGCTACGACCTGAAGCACTTGCTGATCGGATCGGAGGGGACGCTCGGTGTGATCACTGCGGCGTGGCTGCGGCTCACCCCCGCGCCCGAAGCTGCGTGGCCGGTGGTCGGCTTCTTCGACGGCGTGCGCGGCGGCGTCGGAGCGATCGAACGAGTCGTCGGCAGCGGCCTGGCCGCCGCGGCCCTCGAGTACATCGACTCGGAGACGATGCGCTACGCCGGAGCGAGCTTCCCGGGAGAGGTCCCCGGCGGCGCGTTCGCGGTACTCGCCGAGGCCGACGGCTCGACGGATGAGGCGGCGCGCATCCGCGCGGACCTGCTCGACGTCTTCGGAGAGGACGCGCTCGCGCTCTACGCCCCCGAGTCGCCGCAGGAGATAGCGGCGCTCTGGCGTTGGCGCGACGGTCTGGCGCTCGTCGTCGACGCACAGCGCGGTGGAAAGGCGAGCGAAGACATCGCGGTTCCACTCGACCGCCTCGGTGAGGCGATCGAAGCGTCACTCGAGGTCGGCCGCAGTTTCGGGATCCCCGCTTGCTCGTGGGGCCACGCCGGCGACGGCAACCTGCACACGACGTTCTTGCTCGCCGGCGACGACGACCGTGAGCTCGAGCTCGCCCCGAAACTCTCGGAGGCGCTCTTCGAGCTGGCACTCCGCCTCGGCGGCACGATCTCCGGCGAGCACGGCGTCGGCTTCGTCAAGCGCAATTGGCTCGCAAAGCAACTCGGTCCTCGCGCGTTCGAGCTTCATGTTGCGGTCAAGCGCGCGTTTGACCCGCAGAACCTGCTGAACCCGGGAAAGAAGGCTTGATCCGCAAGCTGCTCGTCGCGAACCGCGGCGAGATCGCGTTGCGCGTCTTTCGCGGCGCGCGCGAGCTCGGGATCGAGACCGTTGCAGTCGTGGCTCCGGACGACAAGGGCTCGCTCCACGCACGCTCCGCGGACGAGACGGTGGAGATCGGCAGCTACCTCTTCTCGGAAGAGCACATCCGCGCCGCCGAGCAGACCGGCGCCGATGCGATCCACCCCGGGTACGGCTTCCTCGCCGAGAACCCGGACTTCGCCGAAGCGGTGAACGCGGCGGAGCTCGTCTGGGTCGGACCGCCGCCGGATGCGCTGCGGGTCGGCGGCGACAAGCTCGAGGCCAAGCGGATCGCGCAGGCGGCAGGCGTACCGGTCGTTCCGAGCGGAGAGCCGGACGAGATCGGCTTCCCGCTGATCGTCAAGGCGGCAGCGGGCGGCGGCGGCCGCGGAATGCGGGTGGTCCGTGACCCTGCCGAGCTCCCCGAGGCACTCGAAGCGTCGCGACGCGAGGCCAAGGCGGCATTCGGTGACGACCGCGTCTTCTGCGAGCGCTACGTCGAGCGTCCGCGCCACATCGAGATCCAGTTGCTCGCCGA
>Ga0307302_10001479_pt1 | contig 10394 bp, 7 predicted proteins | sample ER_DNA_183_FD_194490 | JGI IMG/M metagenome (GOLD analysis project Ga0307302, IMG submission 194490) | Bulk soil microbial communities from the East River watershed near Crested Butte, Colorado, United States - ER_DNA_183 | ecosystem: Environmental > Terrestrial > Soil > Floodplain | place: USA... | reverse complement strand
AGGAAGGCGCGCCATGCTGTGGCGACGGCCTTCCTTGATGATCTGATTCATGTAGGCGAAGCCGTTGCCTGTGATCTCACGCTCGCCGTTCAGGTCATCGAGCACGGGCAGGCCGACCTCGCGGAAACCGTCGAGGGCGGCAGTCGCCATAGGCAGGGGGTCGGCCGCAGGCTGGACCCAGACTGGGCCGCCGGTGCCGCGGAAGGCAGGATTCGGGGTTCCCTGCCAGTCCTCGATCCTCTTGAAGAGCTTGAGTCCGTGCTTGTAGCCCCATCGATGATCGCCACTCTCGGCCGCCCAGTGGTCGAGGTCAGCCTTGAACGGCCGGGCCCAGATGGTGGCGTTGATGCTGCTGCCGCCGCCGACGACCCGGCCGGTGTGCTCGGGAATCGCACGGTCGTTGACCCCGGGGCTCGGGATGGCCACGTCGCCCCAGTCCCGCTCCGTGCCGAGGTTGGTGAACCAGAGGCGCGGGTCCTGGACGGAGGGGGCCGTGTCCCAATCGCCTGCCTCGATCAGGAGGATGCTGGCTGAGGGCTCCTTCCTGGCCAGCGTGCCGACCAGCGCACAGCCCGCGCTGCCCGAGCCGACCACGATGTAGTCGTACGACCGCTTGAGCGACCGGACATGTCGGGCCTGGGTCTCGCGCATGGCGTCTAGCTCGTCGGCCAGCGCCGGGACGGCGCTGGCGGCCAGGAGCCCTGTGGCGATTGCCCCGACAATGAACGTCCTGCGGTCGATGCGCCCGGCGATCAGCGCACGCTCAAGCCGATCCAGCTCCTCGTTCCTGTCCATTCGTTCGTCCTCTTCCCTAGGGCGCACTCAGAATGGGTACGGCTGGTCGGAGGGTTCGACGGTGATCCACTTGAGGTCGGTGAACTCGTTGATCACCGCGCGGCCGTCGAAGCGGCCGTAGCCGCTTCCCTTCATGCCGCCGTAGGGCGCCTGCGCCTCGTTCTGCACGGTGGAGCCGTTGACGTGGACGTGACCGGCCTGGATCCGCGTCGCGACCTGGAGCGCACGTGTGCTGTCGGCACCGAACACCGCGGCCGCGAGCCCGTATTCGGTGTCGTTGGCCACCTGCACCGCCTCCTCGACGCCGGAGACGCGCACGACCGTGGTGATCGGGCCGAAGGTCTCCTGGTCATAGATCGCCATGTGCGGACGGACCTTGTCGACGATGGTGGCCGGCATCGCGGCACCGTCGGCATGACCGCCCACGACGATCTCGGCGCCCTTCGAGACGGCGTCGTCAATGAGCCCGTTGATGCGGGGGCCGGACTCCCGGCGAATCATCGGGCCGACGATGCAAGCCGGGTCAGCGAGCGGGTCACCCGCGGCGAGCCCCTTGGCTCGGGCGGCGAACTTCGCCACGAACTCACCGGCGACCTTGTCGTCGACCACGAACCGCTCGGTCGACATGCAGATCTGCCCCTGATACAGGAACGAGCCGAACACTGCGGCGTTGACCGCCCCGTCGATGTCGGCGTCGTCGAGGACGACGAATGGCGCCTTGCCGCCCAGCTCGAGGAGGACGGGCTTGAGGTGGGGCGCCGCCTTCTGGGCGATGATGCGGCCGACGGGGGTGGAGCCCGTGAAGTTGACTCGGCGCACGGCGGGGTGCGCGATGATCGCCTCGACGACGCGGTCCGAGTCCTCCGCCGTGCTGGTGAGGAAGTTCAGCACGCCCGCGGGCAGGCCGGCCTCGTGCAGCACCTCGGCGATGATCGCGTGGGAGCGTGGGCTCGTTTCGGAGGCACGGAAGACGACGGTGTTGCCGCAGACGATGGGGTAGGCGATCGCGCGGGCCGCGAGGACGCCCGCGCCGTTCCACGGCGCCATGCTGAACACGACACCAGCGGGCTGGCGCACGGTCATCGAGAGCGATCCTGGCTTGTCGGTCGGCAGGGTCTCGCCCTGGATTTGCGTGGCGAGGCCAGCAGCCTCGCGGAACAACTGCGCCGTCAGGAACACGTTGAACCCGGCCCACAGCTGGGCGGCGCCGACCTCGGACATCATCGTCTCGACGAACTCGGCGGTACGCCGCTCGATGATGTCCGCCGCCTTGAGCATGACGGCGCGACGTTCGCTCGGGCCTGTCGTGGACCAGGTGGCGAAGGCCTTCGAGGCCGACTCCACCGCGTCGATGGCGTCGTCGACGCTGGCCGCGGCGCTCTCGGTGACGAGGTCGCCGGTGAGCGGATTGCGCCGCTCGAACGTTCTACCCTCGCGAGCCTCCCGAGCTTGATTGTCGATGATGAGCTGCGTCTTCATGGAATGATCCCTCCGTCGCCCTCGACCGCGCGCCGCCGCGTCGCCCTAGTCCCGGATGATGTAACAGGATCATGACGCAATGCAAGAGACTGTTACAGGTCTAGCCGCAGAAGGACCGGAACGCGTGCTTCCGCCTGCTGGACCATGGACCGCACGGCCCCAATGGTGCCGCGAGGCCGTAGCGTGTCATAGTTGATCCAGACGGCGAAAAAATGACACATATGGAGGGTGCCGATGAGGATCGCAGTGCTCGGCGGCGGTCCCGGGGGCCTGTTCGCGGCAGCCCTGGCCAAGTCGTCAGACCCCTCGCGTGAGGTGACGCTCTTCGAGCGCAACCGCGCCGACGACACCTTTGGTTTCGGGGTCGTCTTCTCGGACGCGACGCTCGCCGGCATTGACGAGGCCGACCCAGTGCTCCGGACGGTGCTGACCCGGTACGGCGTCCACTGGGATGCGATCGAGGTGCGGCTGCACGGCGAGCGCCTCCGGTGCAGCGGCAACGGGATGGCGGCCATCCAGCGGCTCAGATTGCTGGAGCTCATGCAGCTGCAGGCGGACAGTGCCGGTGTTGACGTCAGGTTCTCGACGCCGGTGGAGCCGGACGAGCTGCTCGCCGCCGGGTACGACCTCGTGGTCGCCGCGGATGGCGCGAATTCGCGGGTGCGGGAGCAGTTCGCGGAGGTGTTCGACCCGTCTGTGGAGACGGCGACCGCGAAGTTCATCTGGCTCGGGACGACGTGTCCCTACGAGGGGCTGACCTTCGTCCACGAGCGAGGCCCCCACGGTGTCTTCGCCGTCCACGGATATCCGATCGGCGGCGGAGTGTCCACCTTCATCGTCGAGACCGCCGAGCACTCCTGGCTGGCGGCGGGCCTCGACGAGTTCGACGCCTCCCAGCCGCCCGGGCCAAGCGACGAGAAGAGCCGCGCCTACCTCGAGGAAGTGTTCGCCGACCACCTCGAGGGGCACCGGCTGGTGGTGAACAACTCGCGTTGGGGGAACTTCCGCACCCGCCGGGCCGCGCGCTGGCACCACCGGGTCGGCGGCACGGCGGTCGCGTTGCTCGGGGACGCCGCGCACACCGCCCACTTCTCGGTCGGTTCCGGCACGAAGATGGCCATGGAGGACGCCGTCGCCCTCGTCGCCGCCCTCGACCAGCCCGACGACGGCGCCGACGGGCTCGACGCCGCGCTGGCCGAGTACCAGGCGGTCCGGCAGCCGCAGGTCGCCAAGATCCAGGGTGCGGCCCGACCGAGCCTCTCATGGTGGGAGCACTTCGGCCGAAGCTACGACACCCTTCCGCCCTGGCAGTTCGCCTACCACTTCTTCACCCGGGCGCTCACGGACTCCAGGCTCCGCCGCCGTGACGACGGGTTCGTCGACTCGACGCACGACCGCTGGGCCGGCGAGCACGGTGCGGCGCCGTTGGAGAGCCCGCTTGACGTCGCCGGCCGCCGGGTCCAGGGCCGTGTCGTCACCGTGGACGACGCATCCGTCCTCTTCCCGGGAGATCCGCTCCCGCTGCGTCGGGAGCCGACGGACGGCGGTGCCTGGGGTCTGCGGGTCGACGCGCCGCAGAGCGAGGAAGGGCTCCCTCCGATCCTCGATGCCGTCGCCAAGGGGGTGGCCGCCCGGGCCGCGCTCGTGGCGGTCTTCGGCGGCACCGCGCTGACCCGCCGGCTGCTGTCCGAAGAGGCTCGCCTCGGCTGCGGGACCAGCGGACTGTTCGTCCCGGACGTCTTCGACGAGGACGTCGCGCTGACCGAGATCCTCTCCGGCCGTGCCGACCTCGTCGGCGTCCGCGGGTCGGGGCAGCGGTGACGGCCGAGCGGGGGGTGGCCGAGGACCGGTCGGACGGTTCGAGGTGCCTCGATCCCTTGTTCGCGCCCCGTGGGGTCGTCGTCATCGGCGCCTCGCGCCAACCGTCGAAGCTCGGCGCGGTCATGGTCCGGTCTCTCAGCCGGTTCCCGGGCACGGTCGTCGGCGTCAATCCTTCCGATGTCGACCCCCGCGCAGGCAGGTTCGCCAGCGTGACCGATGCCGTCGAGGCCGTCGGCGCGCCGTTCGACCTCGCGGTGCTGTGCGTCCCGGCGGCCGTGAGCGCCCAGGCCGTCACCGACGCCGCCGCGGGCGGCGTCCGGGCCGCCCTGGTGTGCTCCGGCGGCTACGCCGAGGCCGGCGGCCCGGGTTTGACCTACCAGGCCGAGTTGGTCGCCGCCGGCCGCGACACCGGCGTCGCCCTGCTTGGGCCGAACACGTCGGGGTTCATCGCTCCCGGTATCGGGCTGGCGGCTTCGTTCGTCCCGGGCGCGGCCACGGTCCCGTCGGGACCTGTCGCCGTCATTGCGGCCAGCGGCGGGGTCAACCACGCGCTGTCGTTCCTCCTGGCGGAGTCCGGCGTCGGGGTTTCCCTCGCCGTGGGCCTGGGCAACGCCGTCGATGTGACCGCCGCGGACGTCCTGGATCATCTCCTCGACGACACCTCCACCCGGGCGGTCGCCCTGCATGTCGAGTCCGTCGTGGACGGACCGGCCCTCATGTCGGCGGTGCGACGGCTCAGCGAACGGGTCCCGGTCGTCGCGCTCGTCGTCGGCGAGCACGACGTCAGCGACTTCGCGCGCTCCCACACCGGGGCGCTGGCGACGTCCTGGCGGGTCACCCGGGCCGCGCTGCGGCAGGCCGGAGCCGTCCTCGTCGACGACGAGCGCAGCCTCGTCGACGCCGTCACCGCGATGTCCGCGGTGCGACTGCCCCCGAACCCCCGCCCGGGGGTGGGCGTTGTCACGGGACAGGCCGGCCCCGGCCTGCTCCACATCGACGGCCTGCGCGGCCGCAACGTGGCCGTCCCGCCATTCGCCGACCGGACGCGCCGGCGGCTCGGGGACCTTCTGCCGCCCCTGACCTTCCAAGCCAACCCCGTGGACACCGGCCGGCCAGGGGAGACGTTCGCCGACGTTTTGGCCGCGGTGGCCGGCGACCCCGCGGTCGACCTCCTCAGCATCTATGTCCTCGCGGAGCCCGACGCCCTCGACCTCCCGGCGGTGTTCGCGGCCACCGGCCCCATCCCTGCCGTCGTCGCGATGGGCGGGCCGGCCGCCGAGGTGCAGAAGGTCGGTGCGGCGCTGCGCCCGCTCGGCGTCCCGGTGCTGACGACCCCGGCGGCGCTCACCGCCGCGGTCACCGCCCTCAGCGACGACGCCCACATCCGCGCCCGCCGGCGCGGAGAGAGCCGTGCCGTCCGACCGCACCCCACGGCCGTCGCCCGCCTCCTGGACCGGCCGGCCCTGGACGAGGAGGAGGCGAAGACGCTCCTCGGCGTCCTCGAGATCCCGACTCCGCCCCGGCGCGCCTGCGCCGACCGCGCAGCGGCGCACGCCGCGCTCGCAGAGCTTCCGGGACCTCTCGCCGTCAAGCTTCTCGACGCGGCGGTGACGCACAAGAGCGACGTCGGGGGAGTCGTGCTCGACGTCCGTGACGGTGGCGACCTCGACCGCGCGCTCGACACTCTCGAGGCCGCCGGCGCCCGCCGGTTCCTCGTGGAGTCCATGGCCGGACCGGGGGTCGACCTCATCGCGGGCGCTACGAGGGACCCGGTCTTCGGACCCGTCGTGGTCGTCGGCCTGGGTGGGGTTGTCGCCGAGGCGCTCGCTGACGTCGCCACCGCGCCCGCTCCGCTGTCCAGCGGTGAGGCGGCCGGCCTCCTCGACGAGCTCGCCGCCCGCCCCTTGCTCGACGGGTTCCGCGGATCCTCGGCCGTCGACCGGGACGCCGTCGGCCGCGTCCTCGCCGCCCTGGGCGACCTGGTCGTCGCCCACCCGCAGGTGGAGTCCGCCGAGATCAACCCGTTGCGGCTCGACGGCAGCTCGGTCGTCGCCCTCGACGCCGTCATGACCTTCGCCGAGCGTGGACCAGGAGCCACCGACCCCGAGCCCCACGAGTCAGCCTTGCACGAGGAGGTGCCCCGAGATGGCTGAGCCCACCGACGACCTCACCGCACAGCCGATCCCGCCCGACCCCTCCACGGTTTCACCCGTCGCGGACGGCGTCGTCCCGTGGCCCGAGGACGCCGTCCGGGAGTTCGTGGCGCGTGGCTGGTGGCGCGGGCACTCGCTGGGCGACGGGCTGTGGGCGGTTGCCGACGCGCATGCTTCGGACGTCGCGCTTGTCGACGGCGCCGTCCGGCTCACCTACGCCGGCCTCGCCGCCCGCGCGGACGCTCTCGCGACCCGGATGGTCGACGACCTCGGGCTGGTGCGCGGCGACCGGATCGTCGTCCAGCTGCCCAACTGCTGGCAGTTCGTCGTCCTCACCCTGGCCTGCCTGCGCGCCGGCATCATCCCGGTGATGGCCCTGCCCTCGCACCGGCAGCACGAGCTTGGGTACCTCGTCGACCACAGCGAGGCCCGCGCGCTCACCGTCCCCGGCGAGCTGCGCGGGTTCGACCACCAGGCGATGGCCGCGGAGTTGGTCGGGCAGTTCCCGGTGCTGCGGCACGTGCTCGCGGTGACCGACGACGTCCGCCCAGACTCGACCGACCTCACCGCCCTGTGCGCCGAACCGGACGCCGCGCAGGCGCCGGCGCAGCGGGTGCGATGGGACACCGACCCACCGGGCTCGCGCGAGGTGGCGGTCTTCCTGCTGTCCGGCGGCACCACCGGCCTGCCGAAGCTGATCGCCCGGACCCATGACGACTACGCCTACAACGCCCGTGAGAGCGCCGCGCTGTGCGGCTTCGACGCCGCGATCGTCTACCTGGTCACGCTGCCGGCGTCGCACAACTTCCCGCTTGCCTGCCCGGGCATCCTCGGGGCGCTGCTCAACGGCGGCCGCGTCGTCATGCTCGCGTCGCCGGAACCCGAGAAGGCGTTCGCGACGATCAAGGCCGAGGCGGTGACCGCCACGGCCGCGGTGCCCGCGGTCGCGCAGCGGTGGCTGCATCACGCCGCCGAGCACGGCGCCGGGCCGGTCCGCAGCCTCCGCCTGCTTCAGGTCGGTGGGGCGCGGCTGGCCGACGAGGTCGCTCGCCGGGTCGAGCCGGTGCTCGGAGCCCGCCTGCAGCAGGTCTTCGGGATGGCCGAGGGGCTGCTCAACTACACCCGGCTGGACGACCCCGACGACGTCGTCTGCACCACCCAGGGCCGACCGATGAGCCCCGGCGACGAGGTGCGGCTCGTCGACGGGCTCGACAGGGACGCCGACGGCGAGCCGGGCTCGTTGCTCACCCGGGGTCCCTACACCCCGCGCGGCTACTACCGGGCCCCGGAGCAGAACGCTCGGGCCTTCACCTCGGACGGCTGGTACCGCAGCGGCGACATTTGCCGCCGGACGCCAGAGGGCAACCTCGTCGTCGAGGGCCGCGACAAGGACATGATCAACCGTGGCGGGGAGAAGATCAGCGCCGAGGAGGTAGAGAACCTCGCGTACCTTCTCCCAAAGGTGGCCCAGGTCGCGGCCGTGGCGATGCCCGACCCGGATCTCGGCGAGCGGGTCTGCCTCTATGCGGTGCTCAAGCCAACACGCGCCTGACCCTGGATGAGGTCCGGGACGTGATGGCTGCCAAGGGCGTCGCGAAGTACAAGTGGCCCGAGCGCCTCGAGGTCGTCGAGGAGCTGGCGACCACCAAGGTCGGCAAGATCGACAAGCGGGCGCTCCGGGCCGACGTCGCTGCCCGGCTCGCCGCGACGGAGGTGACCCGCTGATGCGTCTGGCGACCATTCGCACCGCCGCCGGCGCACGGGCCGTCCGGGTCGACGCCGATCGCGCCGTCGAAACCGGCCACCCCGACGTCGGGAGCCTCCTCGCCGATCCGGATTGGCGCGCCGTCGCCGCCGAGGCCGAGGGCCCGGTGCACGGCACCGCCGGCTTCGACCTCGCCCCGGTCATCCCGGCACCCGGCAAGATCGTGTGTGTGGGCTTGAACTACCGCAATCACATCCTGGAGATGGGGCGCGAGCTGCCGCAGTACCCGGCGCTGTTCGCCAAGTATGCCGAGGCGCTCATCGGCGCCCACGACGACATCGCCCTGGACCGCGAGTCGTCGGCGGTCGACTGGGAGGCTGAGCTCGCACTCGTCATCGGCCGCCCGGTCCGGCGCGCCGATGAGCAGCAGGCCGCCGCGGCCATCGCCGGGTTCACCGTGATGAACGACGTCACGATGCGGGACTGGCAGTACCGGACGACGGAATGGATGCAGGGCAAGACCTTCGAGGGCACCACGCCGCTCGGGCCCATGCTCGTCACACCGGAGGAGCTACCGGGCGGGGTCCGGCCGGCGCTGCCGCTGTCAGCGGCCCTCGACGGCGAAACAGTCCAAAAGGCCGAGACGTCCGACCTGGTATTCGACCCCGTCGCTCTCGTCCGCTACGTCTCGACGATCCTCACCCTCCGCCCGGGCGACGTCATCGCGACGGGAACCCCAGGCGGAGTCGGGCACGCCCGCACACCACCGCGGTACCTCACTGACGGCCGGATGCTGGTCACCGAGATCGGGGGCATCGGGCGGCTGGTGAACAGGGCACGGTCGGCGTGAGCGCCCGGGTTTGGACCGAGGCCGGCACCATCTTCTTCCTCGACGCCCTCGACCGGCTCGGGGACGCCGACCTCGACGCGCCGACCCTGCTGCCGAGCTGGACGCGGCGGCACCTCATCGCCCACGTCCACTTCAACGCGCTTGCCCTGTGTCGTCTTGTGAGCTGGGCCGCCACCGGCGTCGAGAGCCGGATGTATGCCTCACCGGACCAGCGTGGCGCCGAGATCGAGGAGGGTGCCACCCTCCCGCCACAACAGCTGCGCGGGCTCGTCCGCGAGTCTGCGTCCGGGCTGGCCGCCGCCCTCGACGCCTTGTCGCCCGAGGCCTGGTCGACGGAGGTCGTCACGGCCCAGGGCCGCACCGTGCCCGCGACGGAAATCCCGTGGATGCGGGCGCGCGAGGTGATGGTCCACAGCGTCGACCTGGACGCGGACGTGACCTTCGAGGACCTGCCGTCCGACTTCACCGTCGCCCTGCTCGTCGACGTCGTGCGCAAGCGTGCTGGCGCGGGGGAGGGGCCGGCCCTGGCCGCTTGGCTGTCGGGGCGGGTCGACAAGGCGCCGACGCTCGGCCCATGGCTCTGACCGGATCGTGATGGGGTCGCTACCCGGGCACCGGCTCCGGACCTGGCAGCTCGCGTTCGACCACGCTGCCGACGTAGGCCCTGGCCGCCGGCCCGAGGGCGGCGTGCACGGTCCGGAAGAGCTCGTACGCCTCGACGCCGGGCCAGGGCTCCGGTCGAAGCTCGACGGGCAGCCGTGGATCCTGGAACGGGAAGTGCCGGTAGCTCCAGATCAGCTCGGTCCGGGCCACGAGCGCCTTGGCACCGGTCAGCCGGCCGGCGGTGCGCAGCAGGTGCTTGTGCGAGCGGATGAAGGCCTTGTACGCGACGGACAGTCCGTCCAGGTCCCAGCAGCGGCGTGCCAGGTCGTGGTCGTGCTCGAAGCTTTCCGACATGGCGGACAGGATGTCGACCTGCTCGTCGGTCAGCGCGTCGACGATGGCGCGGGCCTCCTTGCGGCGGTCCCCAGGCGCCAGCCACGTGGATGTCGTCAGCGGGCCGAACCCGTGCCAGGCCAAGGACTTGCGGAGCTCATTGCGTTCCTGCCGTTCCGACTCGGACATCTGGTAGATCACGATGGTCCAGGTGGCCACCCACTCGGTGACCGGCGGGGTGAAGATCCGCTCCCGGCCCTCATTGAGGACGTCGAGCATGCCTGGGGTGAGACGGTAGATCGTCTCGCGGCCGACCCGCTCGGTGACGAACCAACCCTCACGGCGCAGCCGGGACAAGGTCACCCGGACCGTCGGCGGGGCGACGCCGAAGTCACCCAGCAAGGTCGTGAGATGGCTCAGCCTGATCTCGGCGTCCACGTAGCGCAGGTAGTCGCCGAAGAGGTCGAGGATCAGGCTCCGAGGTTTCTGGGCCATGTACCCATGTTAACAGGCGGATTTGGCGGTCACAGGGAGCAGACGAGGAGATCCTGATGCGTGCGGTGTGGTACGACCGGCAGGGCTCGGCGGCTGACGTGCTGCAGGTCGGCGAGCTACCCGACCCCGTCCCAGGTCCGGGTGAGGTCCGGGTGCGGGT
>Ga0307302_10001477_pt1 | contig 10396 bp, 12 predicted proteins | sample ER_DNA_183_FD_194490 | JGI IMG/M metagenome (GOLD analysis project Ga0307302, IMG submission 194490) | Bulk soil microbial communities from the East River watershed near Crested Butte, Colorado, United States - ER_DNA_183 | ecosystem: Environmental > Terrestrial > Soil > Floodplain | place... | reverse complement strand
CGTCGCCGCGGCCGGAGTGCTCGCGGCGATGCTCGCCCTGTCCGGTCTCGGCTGGGGCGCCGTGATGGCCGGCCGTGCCGAGCGCGCGCAGGAGCAAGTGGCCGCCGCTCTGGAGAAGCAGCGGGAAGCTGTGGAGAAGATCAGCGACGTGTTCCATATCCCCGAGGTCGACCCGGCGGCGATCGCCGAGGTCTCGACGTTGCTCTCGCCCCACCTCCGAGGGGGCCGCGGCGACGCGCTGGTGCTGCTCTCGCCAGCAGGCGACGACCTCGCCTTCGTTCTGGTGAGCGGTCTCACCGAGGTGCGGGCCGCACAGCTTCCCCTCCACGTGCATCTGGTCGGGGATAGTGCTCGCCGGCTGGCAGTCGGGCGGATCCGGACGCTCGACTCGGGCGGAGGTGGCGGTGTGTACCGGACGTTCGCCGAGGGTTTGCGGGGGTTCAGCGCCGTCGTGATCAGGGACGCGCGCGGCGAGGTGCTGCTGCACGGCACATTGAGCGTCTACGAGCCGACGTCCTGACTATCCTCGCCGGATGCGGTTCGGGCTGACCCTCCCGCACTACGGCTTCTCGCTCCCGACAGGGCAGATCTCGTTCGCGGATGCGGCCGGCTGGGCGAGCCGCGCGGAGGTCCTCGGGTTCGACTCGGTTTGGGTCTCGGATCACTTCTTCTACTCGTTCGCGAGGTACGGAGCCGATCCGTCGCCGATCGCGTCGCTGGAGCCGCTGACCACGCTCGCCGGCGTCGCGGCCGTCACCGACCGGGTTCGCCTCGGCACCCTCGTCCTGTGCGCCGCGTTCCGTCACCCCGCCCTGCTCGCGAAGGCCGCGACGTCGATCGATCTCGTCTCGGGCGGGCGCCTCGATCTCGGACTCGGTGCCGGATGGATGGCGGAGGAATTCGAGGCGTTCGGATACCGGTTCGGATCGGTGGGAGACCGGTTCGCCGTGCTCGAGGAATCGGTCGAGGTGTTGAAGGAGCTCTTCGAAGGTGAGCCGGTCACGCACGAGGGTCCGAACTTCACCCTCCGGGAAGCCGTGCTCCGTCCGGCGCCCGATCGCCCCCCACCGTTGTGGCTGGGAGGGAAAGGCGGCCCGCGACTTCTCCGACTGGCGGCGCGCCTTGCGGACGGATGGAACGTGGTGTGGCGGATGTCGCCCGAGACCTACGCGCGGAAGGTCTCCGACGTGAAGGCGGCGTGCGAAGCGGAGGACCGTGATCCGGCGACGTTCGGCCTCTCCGTCGGCCTCTATTCACTGATGGGTGAGGACGAGGCGGCGGCGGGGGCCGCTTTCGACCGCGGCCGCGCCGCCGCCCCGGGCGACGCGATGGCTACCGACGACTACGAGTCGTGGCGAGCCGACACGATGTCCGGCACGCCTGAGCAGGTCCTCGAGCGCGTCGCCACGTTCGAGTCCCTCGGCGTGCGGGAGATCATCGTGGCGCCGTGGGTGCTGCCGTTCGCGATCCACGAACCCGAGCAGGTCGAGCTCTTCGCCGAGCGCGTGATCGCTCCCTCGCGGGTGGCGTGATGGAACCGCGGGCGGCCATCCTCGCGGTGCTTGCGGAGGAAGCCGCCCCGCTGCACTGGACGAAGATCCAGGACCTCGCCCTCCGGCGCGGCTACCTCGATCCGTTCGAGCACCCCGACGTGCGCAGGCAGATGCAGACGACGCTCCAGGCGCTGGCGAGCGAGGGTCTCGTCGAGAAGCAGGCGAAGGGCGTCTACTTCTTGGCTGCGCGCGCGGACGACGCGGAAGACTGAGCCTTCCTCCGGCCGCGCGTCGCCTTCCGGCCGGTGATGGCCTTCCGACGGCCGTCAGCCGTCTTGCGGGGCCGGCCGCGGCGCTTCGGCGCCGCGCCCGCCTGCGCCGATCCGGCCATCTTGCGCGGACGTCCCGGCCGCGGCCGCCGAGCGCCCGCGATCAGCTCCGTCACGTGCGTCGCGCAAAGATCTTTCGCGAAGTTCCCGCGGGCGACCTTGATCGTCACCGTTTCGGTGGCGGGTTTGCCGCACACGTCACATACCACGATCGTTCTTTCAGCCATGATCGGAATCCTCTCGGTCGGGATGCCCGGAGCATAGCCGAGGAACCCACCAGGTTGCGATGTGCGATACGTCAACGACGGTAGGTGGCGCCCGAAATCTCCTCGAGTTTCTCGAAACGATGTTGGGCTTCGACCCAACGCATCGTGCCGGAACGAGACCGCATCACGAGGGAATACGTCGTGGCGCCGTCCGGCCAGTAGCGGACGCCCTGGAGCAATGAGCCGTCGGTGATCCCCGTCGCGGCGAAGAACACGTCCTTGCCAGACACGAGGTCATCCGTCGTCAAGACGCGGTCCGGATCGAGGCCGGCATCGCGAAGCTCATCGCGTTCCTCATCGGTCCTGGGTGAAAGCCGTCCCTGGATCGCCCCGCCCATACACTTCAACGCGGCGGCGGCGATCACGCCCTCGGGGGTACCGCCGATCCCCATCAGCAGGTCCACGCCGGAGCGGGGCGCCGCCGCGGAGATCGCCCCCTCGACGTCGCCGTCGATGATCAGGAAGACCCGGGCACCGATCTTTCGAACGGCGTCGATGATCGCTTCATGGCGGGGTCGATCGAGGATCATCACCGAGACCTCCTCGACCTTCATCCCCTTCGCCTTCGCCACCAGCCGCACGTTCTCCTCCGGCGGAGCCGTCACGTCGATCACGTCGCCGGCCTCCGGTCCCGTCGCGACTTTCTCCATGTAGACGGCGACGTCGGGGAAGAACATCGTCCCTCGTTCCGCGAGCGCGATCACCGCCACGGCGTTGGGCTGGCCCGTGCTGGTGAGACGTGTGCCGTCGATCGGATCGACCGCGACGTCCACGGCCGGCCCCGACCCGTTCCCGACTGCCTCGCCGTTGTAAAGCATTGGCGCCTCGTCCTTCTCCCCCTCGCCGATGACGACCACCCCGTCCATCGAGACCGAGTCGATCATGAAGCGCATCGCGTCGACGGCCGCTTGATCGGCCGCGATCTTGTCGCCGCGGCCGATCCAGCGTCCGGCGGCGAGCGCCGCGGCTTCGGTCACGCGCCCAAGCTCCATCGCGAGGTTGCGATCGGGACGGATCCGGTTCGTCATCTGAGCACCTCCAGGACCTCGAGGGGACGGGCGCCTTCGAAGAGCACCCGATGGACGGCGTCGTGATACGGCAGCGAGACGCCGTGTTCGGCGGCGAGTCGGCGCACATCGCGGGTCGACTCGACACCTTCGACCGTGAGCCCGCCGGCCTCCAGTTCACGGAGCGTGTCTTCGGGAGGGTCGCCGGTCCCGACGAGCTCCCCGTAGAGGCGGTTCCGGCCCCCGAGGCTCGTGACCAGCTGATCGCCGATCCCCGCGAGTCCCATCGCCGTCTCCGGCCTGCCGCCCAGCTCTGTCACGAGGGTGACGATCTCCTGGGCCGCCCTGGTGAACAGTGCCGCTTTCGCGTTCTGGTAGCCGGTGCCGGTGCTCTTGCCGAGGCCGTCCAGCAGACCGAGACCGATCGCGGCGACGTTCTTCATCATCGAACAGAGCTCGACGCCGACCACGTCGTCCGAGTACGAGAGCTGATAGTGCCGGTCGTCGAACGGCTTGCCCGCCTCCTCGGCGATCGACACGAGTCCGGCGGCCCAAACCGCCGCGGTGGGGAGGCCCTCCGCAAGCTCGCGGGCGAGGCACGGACCGCCCACGGCGACGACATCGGCGCCGGCGATCTCCTCTCCGTACACCTCGCTCATCCGTTTCCCCGTCATCGGCTCGAGGCCCTTGGCCACGGAGACCGCCACGCGAGCGCCCGCGACGTGTTCGCGCACCATCGACGCGAGCGAGCGAGCCCCCGCCGAGTTCGCGGCGAGCACAGCGATCTCCACGTCGTGGGCTGCTGCGTCGAGCTCGTTCGGCCCCCGGAGCTCGACGCCGTCGGGGAGGTGCTCGGGGAGAAGAGGGTGTTTCCGCTCCTCCCGCATCGCCGCGTAGGCGGCGAGGTCGTGTTCGTTCGCCCAGAGCGAAGTGGGAAGGCCGGCGCGCGCCGCGTGCATCGCGAACGCCGTTCCCATCGCGCCGGCCCCGAAGACCGTCACTCGCGCCACGTGCCCACGATAGCCGCGAGCCGACCGAGCAGGCCACGTCGGATACCCTTCCCCGCATCATGGCCGACCCGCGATATCTCCAAGTCGACGACTACGAGCCCGTCGCGAGGGAGAAGCTCTCTCCCGACGTGTACGACTACTACGCCGGGGGCGCCGGGGACGAGTGGACGCTCGCGGAGAACCTGCGGTCGTTCGACCGCTGGGTGCTCCGCCCCCGGTTCCTTCGAGGGTCCGGGTTTCCCGATCCCTCGACCGAGCTGCTCGGCACTCGGATCGAGCTCCCGGTCTTGGTCGCGCCGTGGGCCTATCAGGGGCGAGCCCATCCCGATGGCGAACGAGGCACCGTCCGGGGGGCGGCCCGCGCCGGCACGATCGCCGTGGTGTCGTCGACGGCGGTCGACGACCTCGAGGGGATCGCGGCGGCGAGCGACGGGCCGAAGTGGTGGCAGCTGTATCTGTTCGCGGATCCGGGGCTGAACGCGGAGATGCTCGGGCGCGTCGTCGCGGCCGGTTACGAGGCGATCTGCTGGACCGTGGACTTCCCCGTGGTGGGACTCCGGCATCGCGACGCGCGGAGCGGATTCGTGATGCCGTTCGGCATCGGTGATGACGACTACACCTACGAGCCGAACATGACGTGGGACCACCTCATGTTCATCCGCGAGCACGCGCCGGGTCTCCCGGTCATGGTGAAGGGGATCCTCACGGCCGAGGATGCGCTGTTGGCGGTGGACCACGGAGCCGACGGGGTCGTGGTCTCGAACCACGGCGGGCGGCAGCTCGATTCGTGTGTGGCATCGCTGGACGCGCTGCCCGAGGTCGTCGAAGCGATCGGTGGCCGGCTGCCGGTCCTCATGGACGGCGGGGTCCGCCGGGGGACGGATGTGTTGAAAGCGATCGCCCTGGGAGCTGCGGCGGTGTTGGTGGGCCGGCCCGCCGCATGGGGCTTGGCCGCCGAAGGCGAGGACGGTGTGGCCGGCGTGCTCGGCATCTTCCGCACGGAGGTCGAGAACGCGATGGCGCTCACCGGTTGCCGGTCGGTCGCGGAGATCGGCCGGAACCTCGTCGCGCCCGCCCGTTGACCGAGCGGCCGTGGACGGTTTCTGCGGCGGTCTGACACCCTTCCCACATGCCCGGATACGACTTGCACAGTCATTCGAACCGCTCCGACGGGACGCTCCGACCCGCCGAGGTGATGGTGCTCGCCACGCAGTGCGAGCTCGCGGGGGTCGCTCTGACGGATCACGACACGTTCGACGGGCTCGACGAGGCCGCGGCCGCGGCGGACGACCTCGGCCTCGAGTTCGTGCCCGGGATCGAGTTCTCAGCGGAGTACGACGGGGCGAGTCTCCACATCCTCGGATACTGGGTGGATCCCGATGACGCCGCGATCGAAGCGGAGCTGCTTCGACTCACGGCCACGCGCTTCCGGCGTGGCGAGATGATCGTGGAGAAGCTGCGCGACCTCGGCCTCGACGTGTCGCTCGACCGGGTTCTCGAGCTCGCCGGTGGAGAGGCGATCGCGAGGCCGCACATCGCCGAGGCGATGGTGGAGGCAGGGATCGTGACGGATGAGAAGGAAGCGTTCGACCGCTACATCTCCGACGACGGCCTCGCCTACGTCCCGAAGCACGCGCTCCCGCCGATGGAAGCCCTCCGGCTGATCGGGGAGGCCGGGGGAGTGTGCGTACTCGCGCATCCCGGCATGTGGCGAGGGAGCGACACCGTCCCCGACGAGCTGATCGAGGAGATGGCGGCGGGGGGGATGGTGGGCCTCGAGGTCCGCCACCCCGACCACGACGAAGAGACGAGAGCGAAGTACGCGGCGATGGCGGAACGGCTCGAGCTGGTGGCGACCGCTGCGTCCGATTGTCACGGCGAGCGCTACGGCTTCCGGATGGGCGAGGAGCGAACGGACGCCGAGACGTTCGCGGAGCTGAAGCGGCGCGCGGGCCGCTGAGCGTCGCTTCTCACGAGGGGCCGATGCCACACGCGGTGTGGCCTGGAAGCATGTGGTCGTTCGGGGGGGCGAGCCGTATCTGGATCGAGATGGGACGCGGGCTGACGCGATGACGATCGAGATGGTCTTCCTCGACATCGGCGGCGTGCTCTACGACGACACCGTCTACGCGCGCGCCTGGCATCGCGCTCTGCGCGATGCCGGCGCGCGCTTCACGGACGCCGAGTTCGATGAGGAATACACACAGGCCCGAACGGCGCAGTCAGGGTCGTTCCGGCGCAAGCTCATCGCGCGATTCCTCCCCGAAGGCGACCTCCGCGAGTTGGAGGCCTCCGCCGCCCGCTACTGGCACTATCCACCCTCCGCCCTCTACGACGACGCGGTTCCGTGCCTCGAAGAACTGCAAGGTCGGTACCGACTCGGGGTGATCGCCAACCAGCCGGGTGAGGTTCGAACGGCGATGCGGCGCGACGGCCTCGAACCGTTCTTCGAGGTGTGGGGAGTCTCCGACGATCTCGGCGTGGGCAAACCGGATCCCGCGCTCTTCGAGCTCGCAGTGAAGGCCGCCGATGTGGCTCCGGAAGCCGGCGTCATGGTGGGCGACCGCCTCGATTACGACATCCGCCCCGCGAAACATGTGGGGCTCAAGGCGATCTGGATGCTCCGCGGCGAGGCGCCGGACGATCCCACTCCCGAGCAGCTGGCCGAGACCGACGGCGCGGTCAGGAGCCTCCGAGAGCTTCCCGCGGAACTGGAGAGGTTGTCATCGGCATGAGCACCACCCTTGGTGGCGTGCAGAGGCACATCCTCGTGGTGGGCGCCGGCTTCGCAGGCCTGTACGCCGCGATGGGATTGAAGGACGCAGTGGCTGGGGGCCATCGCGTCACGGTCGTCAACCAGGAGAGCTTCTTCCAGTATCAGCCGTTCCTGCCCGAGGTGGCCTCGGGGACGATCGACCCGAGAGCAGCGGTGGTGCCGCTCCGCAGGGTGCTGAGGCACTGCCGGATCGTGATCGGCGAGGTCACCCGAGTGGATCACGGCGCGCGAGAAGCGCACCTGCGCACCGCGAGCGGGGACGAGCGATCGATCGGGTACGACATCATCGTGCTCGCTCCCGGCTCCCGGTCTCGCGTGCTTCCCGTTCCGGGGCTCGCCGAACACGGGATCGGCTTCAAGACGGTGCAGGAGGCGATCTACCTCCGGAACCACGTGTTGGCGCAGCTCGACGTCGCGGCGTCCGAAGAGGACGCGGCGCGACGTCGAGCTGCGCTCACGTTCGTCTTCGTCGGAGGTGGTTACGCCGGCGTCGAGGCGCTCGGCGAGCTCGAGGACCTCGCGCGCGATGCGATCGAGAACTATCCGGACCTCGATGCATCCGAGATGCACTGGCTCCTCGTCGACGCCGCTGACCGGATCCTTCCCGAGCTTCCGGAGGGCCTCGCTTCCTATGCCCAGGACCTCCTTCAGCAGCGCGGGATCGAGGTCAAGCTCGGGACCCGGCTCGATTCGGCCGAAGGCGGTGTGATCCGGTTATCGGACGGGGATGCGTTCCCCGCCGAGACGCTCGTGTGGACGGCCGGCGTGAAGCCCTCTCCGCTCGCTCGCGAGTCGGGGTTGCCGGTCGACGAGCAGGGTCGCCTCCTCGTCGACCGCTTCCTGCGTGTCGAAGGCATCGAGGACGTCTGGGGTGCCGGCGACGCAGCGTCCGTTCCCGACGAGACCACAGGGGGGCTCTCTCCACCGACCGCGCAACACGGCCTCCGCCAGGGCAAGCGAGTCGCGGCCAACATCGAGGCGTTCCTCGCCGGGGATCCGTTCCAGCCGTTCGTGTACGCGAACATCGGCGGGGTGTGCTCGCTCGGCCGCTACAAGGGTGTCGCGATCGTCAAGGGCCTGAAGTTCAGAGGGTTCCTCGGGTGGTTCCTCCACCGTTCGTATCACCTGCTCGCGATGCCCACGTGGACGCGGCGCGTGAAGATCGCGATGGACTGGACGGTAGCGCTGCTCTTCCCTCGTGATCTGGCGCAGCTCGGCTCGCTGGGGAGGCCTCGGGATCCCTTCGAACGCGCCTCGGGCGATCAGGCCGTCTGAGCGTTCTCGAAGAGGGACGGCGTTCAGGCGCCGCGCTTGCGCTGGAGCTGGCTGGCGGCCTGGAGCGCCGCGTGGGATCCGGCGATGTCCGGCATCTCGTGACCGCCGGAGAGCTCATCGGCAGCCCACCGGGTCATGTCCCGGATCGACACGATCCCCACGACGTTGCCGCCGTCGACGATCGGAAGGTGGCGGATGTTGTTCGACACCATCAGCTCCGCCGCTTGGGAGACCTCGGTCTTGGGATCGACCGTGATCAGGTCGAGGCGGGTCATGCCTCGCTCGACGGTCGTGGTGTTCGGGTCGCCGCCCTCGGCCACGAGGTTCACGATGTCGCGCTCGGTGACGATCCCCTGGAGCTTCTTGCCCTCCAGCACGACGACCGAGGAGATGCCGTTCGAGCGCATCATCTTGGCGACGTCTGCGAACGAATCGCTCGCGCTCGCCGTCTTCACGTCGGAGTGCATGATCTCGCCGACGAGCATGGATCCTCCTGGGGGCCGTTGGAGGAGCCAGCCTACTACGGGGGGCCTGCGCAGATCGCCGATGACATGATGCCGTGATGCCGAAGCCGACCTATGTCGCGAACGTCACACTGTTCGACGGGAAGTCGATCAGGAAGGGGCAGGGTGTCCTCTTCGGAACGGACGGGATCGAGTGGGTCGGCGCGCATGCGCGGGCTCCGAAGGGGGCGACCGCCGCTCGCGAGGTCGACGGAGCGGCCAAGACCCTGCTGCCGGGCCTGATCGATGTCCACGTCCACCTCCAGTTCGACGGCAGCGCCGACTTCGAGAAGGAGTCGAAGGAGTTGACGAGCGCCGGTTTCGCCGCGATCAAGGCGATGAACAACGCGAAGCGGAACCTGGACGCGGGTGTGACGACGGTCCGAGACCTCGGTGGGATGGGGGGCGCGAGCATCGACGTCGCGAGGGCCGTGGCCGCCGGTCGGATCCCGGGGCCACGGATCCTCGCGGCCGGTCGCGCGCTGACGGTCACCGGCGGCCACGGACACAACATCGCGCTCTCGCGGGAGGTCGACGGCGCAGACGCCGTCCGCGCCGCCGTCCGCGAGGAGATCCGCGCGGGCGCCACCACGATCAAGCTGATCGCGACCGGCGGCGTGCTCACCCCCGGCATCCCGGCGACCTTCAGCGCGTTCACCGCGGAGGAGCTCGAGGCCGGTGTCCGTGAAGCGCACGAGCGGGACCTCCCCGTCGCGGCCCACGCGATCGGCGCCAACGGCATCCGCGCAGCCGTGTTGGCGGGCGTCGACTCGATCGAGCACTGCAACCAGCTGACGCCGGCCACCGCGCGCGAGATGGTGGCCCGCGGCACGTTCCGGTCGCCGACGATCTGTGCGGTCCGGGGGATCCTCGATCATGCGGACCGCGTGGCCGAGTACGCCGTCGAGAAGGCGCGTCAGATCGAAGCCGATTCGAAGAAGTCGCATCGGACCGCGATCCGGGCCGGAGTCCGTCCCGTGTGCGGGACGGACGCCGGAACCCCGTTCAATCCGCACGGCAGCGCGCCGCAGGAGATCGTCTTCATGGTGGAGTGGGGCATGGCCCCGCTCGACGCCCTCCGCGCGGCGACCGCGAACGGCGCAGAACTGCTTCGGCTCTCCGATGTCGGCACGATCGAGGCGGGCAAGCGGGCCGATCTTCTGCTCGTCGACGGCGACCCGGTCGAGAACCCACCGGCGCTGCTGGGTCGGAGAAGCGTGTGGCATGAAGGCGTCCCCGTCTAGCGATCCTGGAGGATCCGCTCCAGGACCTCGACGCCCTCGCCCAGGGCGGCGAGCTCGGTGGGGGAGAGGGAGGCGAGCCGGGTCCGCAAGGTCTCGACCCGCCTGGCTCGTCCGCGCCGAAGCGTCCGGGCACCGGTCGGCGTCGCCCGGACCCGCACCGCCCTCGCGTCGTCGGGATCGGGCTCACGCAGCGCGAGTCCGTCTCGCACCAAGGCGTCCACCAGTCTCGTCATGGTCGGCGGCTCGACCTGCTCGATGCGCGCGAGCTCGCCGATCCGTTTCGGACCGGCGAACACCAGGACCGACAGAACGGAGAGGCGCGGGGCAGAGATGCCCAACGCCTCATCCTCCACGCGCAGGCGACGCAAGAGATGGATCGCGGCCGAGTGAAGCCGGTCCGCGACCCGGCCCACCTCTCGCGTCGGGGAAGTCCGCCTTGACGTGGTCATCGGTATTTCGTTAGGCTACCTAAATATAACGGGAGGCGCACCTT
>Ga0307302_10001475_pt1 | contig 10401 bp, 8 predicted proteins | sample ER_DNA_183_FD_194490 | JGI IMG/M metagenome (GOLD analysis project Ga0307302, IMG submission 194490) | Bulk soil microbial communities from the East River watershed near Crested Butte, Colorado, United States - ER_DNA_183 | ecosystem: Environmental > Terrestrial > Soil > Floodplain | place: USA... | reverse complement strand
ATCACCTCGCCGCCGAACGGAGCCCCGGGATCGAGCGCGGGGCGGAGCCACCGAGGTCCTCGGCGAGCCGCTGCGCATCTGCCGGGTCGCGGTCGACGATCTCGACCTGGTGGCCTCCCGCGACGACGCGGGTTCCGATGCCGCGGCCCATGTTGGCTGCACCAACGATCGTCACGCGTGTCACGGCGCAGCCTCCTCAGGGAGTCGCCGAGCGCACCAATTGCCTTGCCCGGCATCGACATTCACAAACCGTACCGCCCGGTCACCATGGCGGAGGAGCGCGGCGCCGGTCCAGCCGCCGACCTGGCAGCTCGTTCAGCCCACGACGAGATCACGGAACGGATCATGTCCTGGCGCCGGCTGACGACGACGAAGTCGAGATTGCTTTCGGGCTCCATGTGCTTGCCCTCCTGTACAACCGGACCGATCACGCATGACGGGTCATGCTCGGGGTTCCGATTCCTCGATCGTCAAGGCCGCGGCAGGTTGCGCAGGTTGCTGCGGGCCATGTTGACCACCTCGTCGGCGTCGCCGGACAGCACCAGCCGGCTCATCGCCAGGGCGAACCCCTTGACCTGCTCGCCGGTGATCTTGGGCGGCATCGACAGCGCGTTGGGGTCGGTGAGCACGTCGACCAGCACCGGCCCGTCGGTCGCCAGGGCCTCGCGCAGCCCGTCGCGGACATCGCCTGGGTCCTCGATGCGGATCCCGGTCGCGCCGGCGGCGCGGGCGACGGCCGCGAAGTCCGGGTTCTTCAAGCCGGTCTGGTAGGGCGGGTAGCCGGCGACCAGCATCTCCAGGGCCACCATGCCGAGTGAGCCGTTGTCGAAGATGACCAGCTTCACCGGCAGGTCGTACTGGAGCAGGGTCAAGAAGTCGCCCATCAGCATGGCGAAGCCGCCGTCGCCGCACATGGCGATGACCTGCCGCCCCCGGTCGGGCAGCTGGGCGCCGACCGCCTGCGGCAGCGCGTTGGCCATCGACCCGTGCACGAACGAGCCGAGGATGCGCCGTCGGGCGGTGGCGTGGATCAACCGCGCCGCCCAGACGTTGCACATGCCGGTGTCGACGGTGAAGACGGCGTCGTCGTCGGCCAGGTCGTCGAGGGTGGCGGTGACGTGCTCGGGGTGGATGGGCCGGCGTCCGCGTACCTCATCGGCATAGGCCCGGACCCGCCCCACCAGCTCACGATGGCGGGCCAGCATTTGCTCCAGGAAGGCGCGGTCCGGCCGCTCGGGCACCCGGGACAGCAGCGCCCTCAGGGTCTCCTTGACATCCCCCCATACCCCCAGGTCCAGCCGCGACCGGCTGCCCAGCCGCTCACGCCGGAGGTCGACCTGCACGACCTTCGGTTTGGTCGGCATGAACTGCACGTACGGGAAGTCGGTCCCCAGCAGCACCAGCAGGTCACAGGCGTGCATCGCCTCGTAGCAGGCGCCGTAGCCGAGCAGCCCGGTCATGCCGACGTCGTAGGGGTTGTCGTACTGGATCCATTCCTTGCCCCGCAGCGCGTGGCCGACCGGGGCCTTGAGCCGCTCGGCCAGGGCCAGGACCTCCTGGTGGGCGCCGGCGACGCCGCGGCCGCAGAACAGCGTCACCCGCCCCGCCCCCTCGACCAGCTCGAGGAGCTCGTCGAGCACCTCGTCGGAGGGACGGGCGGTGGGCCGTTGATCGAGCCGGTAGGTGTGCTCCAGATAGGCCCCGCTGGCCTCCTGGTCGGCCACGTCCCCGGGGAGGGCGACGACCGCCACCCCGCCGCGGCCGAGCGCCTGCTGGACCGCGATCTGGGTGACCCGCGGCAGCTGCTCAGGATGGGTGACGAGCTCGCAGTAGTGGCTGCACTCCTGGAACGTCAAGGTGGGACGCGTCTCCTGGAAGTAGCCGGTGCCGATCTCGGTGCTCGGGATCTGGGCGGCCAGCGCTAGCACCGGCGCCATGCTGCGATGGGCGTCGTACAGGCCGTTGATCAGGTGCAAGTTCCCGGGCCCGCAGCTGCCTGCGCAGGCCACCAGCCGACCGGTCAGCTGCGCTTCGGCACCAGCCGCGAACGCGCCGGCCTCCTCGTGGCGCATATGGATCCACTCGATGCCGTCGTGGTGGCGGATGGCGTCCACGACCGGGTTGAGGCTATCGCCCACCACCCCGTACATGCGCCGCACTCCGGCGGCGAGCAGGATCTCGACGAACTGGTCGGCGGCGGTGCGCTTGGCCATGACGACCTCCACGGTCCGACAGCCCCTGGTCGGGCTGGGCGCTGCAAGAAAGACTCGCAAGGTGGGTGCCTTGCCCGCGTGTGGCCAGGGTAAAGCACCGGCAATCGAGCACAACGCGTCTCGGAGGAGGGCGCTCACCCCGCGGGGTGCCCCGCATCGAACTCGTCCTGTCGCTTAGAGCATGACGTCCTCGCGTTCGCTTGCTCGGATCCACGAGACCAGTAGCGCCAGGGCCACGGCGAGGTAGATCCCGCCCGCCGGGATCCACATCAGCACCCCGGCCAGTTGGTGGTCGGTGAGCGGGTCCAGGCCGAAGGGTGCGGTGGTGGTCGCATAGTCGGAGTACCAGGGTGTCCGGGCGAAGGTCAGCAGCACCGAGAGGAACACGCTCTGCATCGCCATCGTGAACACGAGCAGGACGCCAAGGCCGCCCGGGACCCGGGCCGCGCCACGGACCCCGACCACGACATGCCAGAACAGGACGGCCGTGACCAGGAAGCACGCACCACCGTCGTTGTCGTTCGAGTTTCGCCTCGCTCGCTCCCTGCGGGTCGTGCCGGTCTCGGCAGCATCTCAAGACGCAGCCGCTTCACACTTCGACCAAGTCGTGTTCGACATCGAACTCTCTAGGGCCCGGGAACGGCAGTCACCCCACATCCTCACTGAGTGGCCCACGAACGCGTCCGACGATGCGACTTGCGCCGCATGCGACTGGCGAACCATCTGTCCTGAGTACCCGGCGGTCATGCCCACGCTGCCTGTCGAGGAGGCGTGATCGTTCGACAGCCTTGGCAGGACGACGGGTGACCAGCCCACACGAATGGATCCGTACGAGTACCGGAACTTGCAGCCACCTCGAAATCTCGATCCCGACCATCCGGCGGTCACCAGCAGAGTAGGGCGCATCTTCGCCGGCTTCTCGGCCTACCTGGCATTAGCCCAATAGGGTCTGCCCAGGGTTGAGTTGACTCCTTGCCTGCGAGGACGAGGTCCTTGCTGGAAGGATCAGCAGTATGCCGACCCCATATCCACCTGAGTTCCGCCGTGACGTGATCGCGGTCGCCCGTCAGGGCGACCATCCCGGGAGCAGGTCGCTCGGAGTTTCGGGATCTCCGCGTCCTGCCTGGCCCGCTGGCTTCGGATCGCTGACCACAAAGACACCCTCGCCTACGCCTCCGATGCCTCCGACGACCGCGCGTTGCAGGTCGAGAACCGGGAGCTGCGAAAGCGTACCAAGCAGTTGGAGCAGGAGAACGAGATCCTGCGCCGAGCGACCGCCTACTTCGCCCGCGAGACCCTCCCAAAATGATGTTCCCGCTGGTCGCAGACCTGGCCGCCGACAAGATCCCTGTCGCGGTGACCTGCCGGGTGCTCGGGTTCTCCAAGCAAGCCTTCTACCAGTGGTGCGCCAATCCCGTCAGCCAACGCGACTGGGACGACGCCCACCTCATCAACGCCGCGATCGACATCCACCACGACGACCCCGAGTTCGGCTACCGGTTCATCACCGACGAGCTCGCCGGCGTCGGGATCACCGCCAGCCGCAACCGCGTCAACCGGCTGTGCACCCAACAGCGCCTGTTCAACCGCCACGCCCGCAAACCTGGCCTGCACCGCACGCCAGGGCCACCCGTCCACGACGACCTCGTCGCCCGGCGATGCACCGCCGCAGCACCGGACCGGTTGTGGCTGACCGACATCACCGAGCACCCGACCACAGATGGCAAGCTGTATCTGTGCGCGATCACCGACGCCTGCACCAACCGGATCGTCGGGTACTCGATGGCCGAACCCATGACCGCCCGCCTCGCCGTTGACGCGCTCACCAACGCCGTCGCGCTGCGACACCCGACCGAGACGGTGGTGCACTCGGACCGCGGCAGCCAGCTTGGGTTCAAGGGGTCGTGGCAACACCGCCTTGTTGGAGCAACAGTAGCTGCTCGTTGAGGGCTTCGGCGGGGGTCTTCCAGCCCAGGGTCTTGCGGGGCCTGGCATTCAGGGCGGCAGCAATGGCTTCGACCTCGTCGCGACTCCACCGGGCGAGGTCGGTGCCCTTGGGGAAGTACTGGCGCAGCAGGCCATTGGTGTTCTCGTTCGTCCCGCGCTGCCAGGGGCTGTGGGGGTCGGCGAAGTAGATCGCGAGACCGGTGTCGATCGTGAGCTGGGCGTGCTGGGCGAGTTCCTTTCCTCGGTCCCAGGTCAAGGATCGACGTAGCTGCTCGGGCATGGACGTGAACCTCGACGCCAACGCGTCGCGCATGGCCTCCGCGCCGTAGCCAGCGAGCGCCGGGCCGTTCTTGACCCGAGGTTCGGTGCCGTAGCCGGGCATGCGCGGCAGGTGCACCAGGATCGTGAACCTCGTCGATCGCTCCACCACCGTGCCAACCGCGGACCGGTCCAGCCCGATGATGAGATCGCCCTCCCAATGGCCCGGCACCGCCCGGTCGTCGGCTTCGGCGGGACGCTCGCTGATCAGCACCTCGCTGGTGACGTGGCCGCCGGGCTGCTTGCGGGCGCGAGCGCGCGGCACGCGCAACGCCCGGCCGGTACGCAGGCACGCGACCAGCTCGCGCTTGAGCGCACCGCGACTCTGGACATACAGCGCCTGGTAAATCGCCTCGTGAGAGATCCGCATTGACCCATCATCGGGGAAATCGACCGCCAACCGGTTGGCGATCTGCTCCGGGCTCCACGCCGTCGCCCACCGACGATCCTGACGTCGAGGCTTGTTGCGACCCTTCCACGGCGCATCCGGGCCCAGCACCGGCGCTCCATCGGACGCACAGACCATGCCGGCCAGGCGGTCCTGCACGTAGCCGCGCAGCCGTTCATTGGCGACCAGCTTCGCTAGCTTGGGCCGACGAGCGCGGCGTTCGGCGTGCCACTGCGCGATCGACGCCCGATACTCCAGCCGCCAGGTCCGCGTGGACGCGTTGCGCCGCAACTCCCGCGAGATCGTCGAGGGCGACCGGCGCAGTCGCCGGGAGATCTCGCGCACCCCCAGCTTCTGGGCGCGCCAGATGGCGATGTCCTCGCGTTCGGCGAAGGACAGATACCGCCCCGACACCGTCGGGGCAAGAGAGGGATTCACGCCGCCAGCGTGCCGGAACCACCGTGTCCCGACCGCGGGTGACACGCCGATCTCCAACGCCGCGTCCTCTGAGCGGGCACCCTGCGCAATCGCCGCCCAGAACTGGACCCGGTCCTGCCGCCAGGCCACCGTCGGCCGACCCGGCGACGGGATCTGCCCCCGATACAACTGCACCGCCCGCTGCCGCTCGCGCATCGTCCCCATCAACACCTCCTCGACCGAGGTGTTGCCACGACCAGTTGAATCCGCCCAGTTCCGCTCCCACGCCTACGTCCGCGCCCTCCGCGGCGCCGGCCTGCACGGCTCAATGGGACGCGTCGGGGCCTGCGCCGACAACGCCGCCATGGAGTCCTTCTTCAGCCTGCTCCAAAAGAACGTCCTAAACCGGCGCCGGTGGACGACCCGCGAGCAGCTGCGGCTGGCGATCGTGACCTGGATCGAGCGCACCTACCACCGCCGCAGACGCCAAGACAGCCTTGGAAGGCTCACCCCGATCGAATACGAGACACTCCTACGCGCCGCTCACGCCACATGACCGCACCTACCCGACCGAGTCAACGAAAGTCGGGGCAGACCCATAGCACCGCTCCAGGAGGCAACCATGTCTAGCCACGATCACCACAATGCAGGATGCTCACCTCGACATCGGTCGGGAGGCCAGCGAGGAGGCGCAGCGCCCTCAACTGCTCGCCGGACACCCTCTTCACGCCGCGGCTGACCAGGAGCAATGAAGCCGGCGGGGCCATGGTCGTGCAGGTGGTCGCAGTCGCCCACGGAGTGCCCGCCGACGTGGTCGCAGTTTGGTCGCAGTCGGCGGCTCGCGAGCGCCTATCGACCGCGTCACAGGGCCGCTGACCAGCGGGTTTGGTGGCGCACCGCGAGGGATTCGAACCCCCAACCGCCAGATCCGTAGTCTGGTGACGGTCCGGTCGCGTGCCTACACCACCCGGCAGGGCGCCACTCCCCCCGATGGAGTTGTCGACGCTCGGGAGCGACACTCAAGCCGGCGGCGCTCCTGTGTCCCTGATCAGGAGGCGCGACCCGGGTTATAGAGGTAAGGACCTCCTCCAACCTGGAGCTGACCCCGTGGCTCAGTCCGGAATGCCTCCGAAGTCCAGGACAGACTCGCCTCCTCAAGTCGCCATGCGCACCTCTGCACGATGAGCCCTCCCACCAGAGAAAACACCCCACACCAGGGCGCGGGATCGAGGTATGGTCCCACCCCCGCCGACGCCGACGGCAGGGCAGACCGGCCGCCGCCGGCCACAGCACCACCCGCCCAGGAGCACCAATGGTCACCCACTCCCGGTCCTGGCGACCGCCCGCACGCCCAGCTGCTCACCTCTCCCACAGCACCGCTCGACCTCGCCGGCTCCTCAACCACCACGCTGCCCGAAGTGCTGACCGCCCGCGAGGCAGCGGCGATCCTGCGGGTCGGGCGCAACCAGCTCTACCAAGCGGTCGCGCGCGGCCAGCTTGGCGCGGTCCGCATCGGCCGAACCATCCGCATCCCCAAACAAGCCCTGCTAGACTTACTCGCCACCAATTCACCGGCAGCCAGCGGTGATGAGTAGCCGCGGCAACCTGCAACGCAAGTGCGTCAAGGGCCACACCAAGGCCCACGGCAAGTGCTCGGGCCGGTGCATCCGTTGGTACCCCAGGCTCGAGTTGCCCCGCGGCCCCGATGGCAAGCGCCGGTTCGAGGCCTTGGGCGGCTACCCGACCCGCAGCCAAGCCGAGGCCGCACTGGCCGAGGCGCTGGCTCGCCACGCCCACGGACTCGCGCTCGACCCGCCAAGCTCACCGTCAACCAGTACCTGGACCGCTGGCTGGCCCACATCCGCAGCAGCCTGCGCGCGCGGACCGTGGCCAGGTACACCGCGCTACTCCGCGACCACGTCCGACCCGACATCGGTGCCCGACCGCTCAAGCAGCTGACACCGCTGGAGGTGCAGGCCATCTACGACCGACTGGCGGTCGGCGGCCGCAGGGACGGCAAGCCGGGCGGGCTTGCCCCTCAGCACATCCTGGCCGTGCACCGCTGCCTGCACCGGGCACTCGCCCAGGCGGTCACCTGGCGGCTGATCGCCCGCAACATCGCCACCGACACCACCCCAGCGCTGGCGCCCAGCACCGAGGTGGTGGCGCTGGCGCCCGAGCAGGTCGCTGTGCTGTTGGACGCTGCCGAGCGCGCATCCAGCCCGTGGCTTGGGACCTGGACGGTGCTGGCCGCGGCGACCGGCGCCCGCAACGGCGAGCTCTGCGGTCTTGAGTGGTGCGACCTAGACCTGGACGCCGACACAGTCCGGTTCCGCCAGGCCCTGACGATAGTCGACCCCACAGTCCTGCCCGGCGACCCCGACCCCGACATCGGCGCCGGTGCGAGGCGCAAGGAGCTGGCCGTTGGGCCGGTCAAGTCCACCGCCAGCAGCGCCATCCTCACCCTGCCCCCGTTCGCCGTCCAGGCGCTGCGCCGTCACCGCCGCCAGCAGCTGCGACTGCGCCTAGCCGTGGGGCAGCCCACCACCGTCGGGCTGCGCTGGGTCGAGCCCGGCCAGCCACCCCGCCCGGTCGAGCTCGACCTAGTGTTCATGACCGAGCGGGGCACGCCGGTCAACCCCAACCACGCCAGCCGATCCTTCACCCGCCTGGCCGCCAGCGTCGGGCTGGCCGCCAACCCGCACATGCTGCGGCACGCGCTGGCCTCGGCGATGGCGGCCAACAAGGAACCGGCCAGCATCATCGCCGCGCAGCTCCGCCATGCCGACGGTGGCGCGCTCGCCCAACGGGTCTACATCCACCAACTCCCCCAGACCGCGCCCCGGCTGGCCCGGGTGATCGAGGGCGTGTTCGGCCCAGCAGCCCGGAGCACGCCAGCGGTATCGGCGGCGCGTCGGGCGGAGGGAACCCGGAGGGAAACTCGACCCTCAAGGCGGGCGTGACCGGCTATAGGCGACGGCGTTCCGGCGCATAGAGGCGGTGTGGCAGGGACCAGGTCCGCCCGTGGAGGCAGTGCCAACGTCGCGGTGTGGTCCGAGCCGCCTTCAAGTTCGCATACCCTGGGACGGTCATTGACAGCGAGTGACTCTGCTCTCCACGCTGTTGATCGTCCACCGGCGTCTTGACTGGGCGCTGTCCTGCGCGAGGACCCGTGACCGACTCTCTTCTCGTTCTGTTTGACGCGTGTTGGCGACGTATCGACCGCGCATCGACGCACCGAGCGGCTGCGGCTGCGGTGTGGAACAAGTTCCTCGAGCAGCACCCGTACGAGTTCACCGTCGTGCATGAGGGTGGCGGGAGCTTTGTCATGCGTGTTCACCAAGAGATCCCGACGCTCCCGGAGATGGCGGTGCTCATTGGCGAGTGGCTCTACAACCTCCGGTGTGCGCTGGACTACAGCGTCTACGCCGCTGCCGTCTGCGTGAGCGGACAAGATCCTCCCCCGGGAGCGGGCCAGCTTCAGTTTCCGATCTACGAGTCCGAAGCCGCGTTCCGGGGGAATCTGTACCGCTTGAAGCCGCTGGCAGCGCACCACCGGACTATCCTCGAGACGATGCAGCCATATCGGCACGAGGACCCTGACACGTCGGCGCTGGGGTGGCTGAACCGCCTCGCCCGCATCGACCGTCACCGACGGCTGACCATCACCACCGCCTACGTCGCTGAATTACGGCCGGTCATTGGCGTTCCCGTCGGATGCACCGTGGAGTTGGAGTGGGGGGAGCGGGTCATGGTGGACCATGTCGCCGAGATCGCGCGCTTCAACGTCACGCCGTGGGAGGAGGATTGGAAGGTAGAGACGAATCCGCAGGCGGGCATCGACCCTGAAATCGCTGAGTGGGCCAGATCACCTTTCTGGCGTCCGATCGCCTACAACACGCGTCTCCGCATGCTGGATGTTGTCGTGGAGTCCATGGTGGCGACGCTGGAGTACGACTGCCTGGGTTCTAGCCGAAAGTCGGACATGCTCACTGAGGCATTCCGAGCGGAGTGTGATGCTCGACGCCCGCCACCCAAGATCGGTCCTCACAGCAGAATCTGGTGACGGCCCGTGCGGGACTCTGGTAGCGCCTGTCCACGCCGATGTCGCCGTTCCGGCCTACCCGGACGACACAACAGTCCACATGGGAGACTTACCAAGGCCGAATGCCAGCCGTTCTCGACGAACAACGGCACCTACTCGGCAGGGACACGCCGGTCCTCCAGCTCGGTCACCTGAAGATAGGACTTTGAGGCGATCCGGGTGTCGTCATTGCGGCTTAGGTCGATGACCACCGCTGCGGCGCGGCGGGCCACGAAGCACAGCTCGAACGGCAGCAGCCGCGCGGATCGGCCTGCTCCAACAGGGCCAGCACCGCCAGCGATTCTTCGCCAGTACGTGCGGTGCGGTTCGGGAAAGCGCAGCGGACGGGGTCGAGTCGCGGAGTGTGGTGTAACAGCGTCAGCGGTCGGATGTGAGTTCGGCCACCGCGGCGCCTGAGAATCGTCGGTCTGTTCCACGAGATCGACGAAGGGAGCACCACGATGGCCGAGGGGCCAAGGATGACCGCTGCCCAGGTTGCCGACAAGCTGCTGGCCAGTGAGCACGCTGATGTGCTGCGCGAGAGCGTGGCCTGGATCGTCGCTGAGCTGATGGAGGCCGAGGTCGCCACCCAGATCGGCGCCGAGCTTGGCCAGCGCACCCCGGACCGGGTGGCCCAGCGCAACGGCTACCGGGCCCGATCCTGGGACACCCGGGTTGGTGCGCTGGAGCTGCGCATCCCCAGGCTGCGGACCGGCAGCTACTTCCCGTCGTTCCTGGAGCCGCGCCGGCGGGCCGAGCAGGCCTTGGTCGCGGTGGTGCAGGAGGCCTATGTCAACGGCATCTCGACCCGCAAGGTCGACCGGCTGGTCGAGCAGCTCGGCATCGCCGCCATGTCCAAGGATCAGGTGTCGCGGTTGTGCCGCGGCCTGGACGAGCAGGTGCGGGTGTTCCGGGAGCGGCCGCTGGAGGGTCGCTACCCGTATCTGTGGCTGGACGCCAAGGTGGAACGGGTCCGCGAGCCCGGCGGGGTCCAGCACAAGGCGTTGGTGATCGCCTATGGGGTCCACCAGAGC
>Ga0307302_10001474_pt1 | contig 10412 bp, 10 predicted proteins | sample ER_DNA_183_FD_194490 | JGI IMG/M metagenome (GOLD analysis project Ga0307302, IMG submission 194490) | Bulk soil microbial communities from the East River watershed near Crested Butte, Colorado, United States - ER_DNA_183 | ecosystem: Environmental > Terrestrial > Soil > Floodplain | place... | reverse complement strand
CGGCACGGCGCCCGCGCTGCAAGGCAAGAACGTGGCGAACCCGTTGGCGATGATCCTCGCTGCGGGAGCCCTGCTCGCATATGCGGGAGAGAAGGGCGAGCAGGCATCCCGGGCGATCCGCGAGGCTTCCCTCGAGGCCGTGGCCGAAGGTTTCCGGACCGCCGATCTCGGCGGCCACGCGGGGACGAGCGAGTTCACCGACGAGGTGATCCGGCGAACGAAGTCGAAGCTCGAGGTCTGGTCGACCCTCTAGGAGGCGCGAGCTTCCTGCCAGACCAGGGCCCGCAGCTCGCCCTCGCCCCACGCTTCGGCGAACACACGGACGAGCGCCGGGTCGAACTGCGAGCCGGCGCAGCGCTCGAGCTCCTGCAGCGCGTCATCGGGACGGCGAGGCGCCCGGTATGGCCGCGTCGAGGTCATTGCGTCGAACGAGTCCGCGACACAGAGCACCCGCGCCTCTAGCGGGATCTCTTCGTGCTTCCGGCCCGTCGGGTAGCCCGCTCCGTCCCACCGCTCATGGTGGTTGAGCACGACCGGCAAGATCTCCGGGGGCGCCCCGAGCGACCGGAGCATTCGCACCCCTGCGGCTGGATGACGGCGCACCTGGCCGAACTCGGCCGCGGTCAGGGGGCCGCGCTTGAGAAGCACCGCGGAGGGCACGGCGAGCTTGCCGACGTCGTGGAGGAGTGCCCCCAGCCGGAGCACGGACAGACGCTCCTTGTCGAGACCGATCCTCTTGGCCATCGCCTGCGCGAAAACGGTCACGCGCGACGAGTGACCTCTCGCAAACGGGTCTCGGGCTTCGATCGTTGCCGACAATTGCGCCAGGCTCCCCACAGACCCGACTGTTCAAGATAGGCGTGCGGTTCCCTCCCTCTAGAGTTCCGCGCGGATGAGGGTGGGCGTTCCGAAGGAGACTGCGGAGGGCGAGCGGCGCGTCGCGCTCGTCCCTGAGATCGTGGCCAAGCTCGTAGCATCGGGGATCGACGTGGTCGTGGAGCCGGGCGCGGGCGAGGCGGCTTCCTTTGCGGACGGCGCCTTCAAAGAAGCAGGCGCGACGCTCGGCGACCCATGGCAGGCCGAGCTCGTCGCGAAGGTGCGCAAGCCGAGCGCCGACGAGGTAGGCCGCCTTCATGCAGGACAGGTGCTCGTCGGCTTCCTTCAGCCGCTGACCGACCAGGAGGGGATCCAGCGGCTCGCGGCGAGCGGCGTTACCGCGTTCGCCATGGAGTCGATCCCGCGCATCACCCGCGCACAACCGATGGATGCCCTCTCCTCGCAGGCCACCGTCTCCGGGTACAAGGCCGTCATCCTCGCCGCCGATCGGCTACCGAGGTTCCTGCCGATGCTGATGACGGCCGCGGGCACGGTCACGCCCGCGAAGGTGCTCGTCATCGGAGCCGGGGTCGCGGGGCTGCAGGCGATCGCGACAGCGCGCCGCCTGGGCGCGGTTGTCTCGGGCTTCGACGTGCGCCCCGCCGTGAAGGAGCAGGTCGAGAGCCTCGGTGCGACGTTCCTCGAGCTCGGGGTCGTGGGCGAGGAGACCGAGGGCGGCTACGCGCGGGAGCTGTCGGAGGATGAGCAGCGCCGCCAGCAGGAGGGGCTCGAGGGCCGGATCGGCGACTTCGACGTCGTCGTGACGACGGCGCTCATTCCCGGTCGGCCGGCGCCGCGACTGATCCCCCGCTCCGCGATCGAGTCGATGCGGCCCGGCTCGGTGATTGTCGACCTCGCCGCCGAGGCGGGCGGCAACGCCGAGCTCACCGAGGCAGACCGAGAGGTGACGCACCAGGGAGTGACGCTTCTCGGCCCGACGAACCTTCCGAGCGAGATGCCGTACCACGCCAGTCAGCTCTACGCACGCAACGTCTCATCGCTCGTGCAGCATCTCGCACCCGAGGGCGAGCTCGCGCTCGATTTCGAGGACGAGATCACGGCTGGCGCCTGCGTAACCCGCAGGGAGGAAGTACCGGCGTGAGCTATCAGCTGGTCACGGAGATCACGATTCTCGTCCTCGCGGCCTTCGTCGGGTTCGAGGTGATCTCGAAGGTGCCGACGCTGCTGCACACCCCACTCATGTCGGGCACGAACGCGATCCACGGCATCGTGATCGTCGGCGCGATCATCGTCATGGGCACGCCCCACCCCGGGCTCTTCATGCGCCTCGTCTCGTTCGTCGCGGTGATCCTCGCGACGGCCAACGTCGTCGGCGGCTTCGTCGTCACCGACCGGATGCTCGAGATGTTCAAGAAGCGCGACGAGCCCCGGGACGAGACGCCGTGAGCACGACTACTGCGAATCTCCTCTATCTGATCACGATCGCGGCGTTCATCCTCGCGCTGCGTTTCCTCTCCTCCCCACGCCACGCGCGCTTCGGCGTCCAGCTCGGTGCCGCCGGGATGCTGTGGGCGATCATCGTCACGCTCGCGCTGGAAGAGGTCGTCACCGGTTGGTGGTGGATGGCGGCCGGGGTGCTGATCGGGTCGGTAATCGGGGTCGTTGGTGCCAGGAAGGTGAAGATGACCGCAATGCCGCAGATGGTGGCGCTGTTCAACGGCGTCGGCGGCGGCGCGGCAGCCCTAATCTCCCTCGTCGAGTTCCACGGCGTCTGGGCACACACCGGCGACGTGGGCGTGGAGCGCGGGATCGCGACCGTCTTCTCGGCGCTCGTCGGGTCGATCTCGTTCGCGGGCTCGCTCGTCGCGTTCGGAAAGCTGCAGGAGCTCGTCAGCGGACGACCGATCACGTATCCCGGACAGCAGGTCGGGAACGCGCTGCTAATCGTCGGGTCGATCGCCCTTGCGGTCGTCGCGATGAGCTCCGTGAGCTTCTGGCTCCTTGCGGCGGCAATCGGCGCGGCCGCCCTCTTCGGCATCGTCTTCGTACTCCCGATCGGGGGCGCCGACATGCCCGTCGTGATCTCGATGCTGAACGCGTTCACGGGCCTCGCCGCGGCGGCGACCGGCTTCGTGCTGCATTCGAACGTCCTGATCGTGAGCGGGATGCTCGTCGGCGCCTCCGGAACGCTGCTGACGACGCTGATGGCGCGCGCGATGAACCGCTCCCTCGCGAATGTGCTCTTCGGCGCGTTCGGGAAGGTCGTGGCAGTGCCCGGGGCAGCCGCCGCGGGGGTTGACGGCGCTTCCGTGCGCTCGACGACCGCCGACGATGTTGCGGTGATGCTCGCGTTCGCGCGGCGCGTCGTCTTCGTCCCGGGCTACGGCCTCGCGGTCGCCCAGGCCCAGCACGACGTCCGCAATCTCGCGGAGCTCCTCGAGGAGAAGGGTGTCGACGTGCGCTACGCGATCCACCCCGTCGCCGGCCGCATGCCCGGGCACATGAACGTGCTCCTCGCCGAGGCCAACGTCCCCTACGACGAGCTGTACGAGATGGACACGATCAACCCGGAGTTCCCCCAGACGGACGTGGTCCTCGTCGTCGGCGCGAACGATGTCGTCAACCCCGCCGCGCGCAACCAGCCGGGTAGCCCGATCTACGGGATGCCGATCCTCGACGTGGACAAGGCTCAGAACGTCGTCGTCGTCAAGCGCAGCATGTCCCCGGGGTTCGCCGGGATCGACAATCCGCTCTTCTACGAGCCGAAGACGGTGATGCTGTTCGACGACGCGAAGGCGGCGATGGAGAAGCTGATCGCCGCCGTGAAGTCCGTGTGAGCTCGGTTCCCTTCCTCTCGGGGCGACACGTCGAGGCCGCGGTTTCTCCCGAGCGTGCGCTCGAGGCGGTGCGCGACGCGTTCGTCGCCTACGCGCGCGGGGAGTGGTCGATGCCGCCGAAGGTCTACGTGCCGGCCTACCCGGCCGGCGATTTCCGCGCGATGCCCGCTCTCGGCGCCGGACACGCGTCGCTGAAATGGGTTACTTCCTTTCCCGGCAACCCCGAGCAGGGCCTGCCGACGGTCACGGGCCTCGTCCTCCTCTCGGACGCCTCGAACGGAATGCTGCGCGCCGTGCTCGACGCGGCCGCGGTCACGGCGCTGCGGACCGGCGGGGCGGCCGTGCTTGCCGCCGAGACGCTCGGCCGAGCCGATGCGCAGACCGCAGCGGTCGTCGGCGCGGGCGTGAACGGGAAGGCCGCCGCCCGTACCTTTCTGGCGCGCAGCCGGGAGGTCATGCTCTACGACGTCGACCCGAAGCATGCGGAGCAGGCAGCCGCCGAGTTGGGCGCAACGGTCGCCACGCGGGAGCAAGCTCTCGCGTCCGACCTGCTCGTGACGATGACGCCCGGCCACGAGATCCTGCTCCCCGAAGGCTCGCTTCGCCCGGGCCAGCACGTGAGCCTGATGGGCGCCGACGGGCCCGGAAAGGCCGAGATCGCCGTCGAGGAGCTCCTCCGCGCCCGGATCTTCGCGGACGACTGGGAGCAGGCAAGCCACAACGGGGAGCTCGTCCACGCGGTCGAGGCCGGAGTGCTCGATCGAGAGCAAGTCACCGAGCTCGGTTCGGTTCTCGCCGGCGATGCGCTCGGCCGCGAGAGCGACGAGGAGATCACGGTCTTCGACTCGACCGGGCTTGCGATCCAGGACCTCGCTATCGCTCTCGCCGCGCTCGAGGCTTACCAAGCGGAACCCAACTCACCGCCCTTCGATAGCGTCTCAGTGATCGAGACCTTGGCTACCGAGAGGAGAGGGGAATGAAGGGCAAGATCGTTCATGTAGAGATCCCTGCCGACGACACGCAGAGGGCGATGAAGTTCTGGGGCGCGCTCGCCGGCTGGAGCTTCAAGAACTACGCGGAGGGTGCTGAAGGCGCGCCCGAGTACAACATGTTCGAGGGCGAGCCCGGCGGCGGGCTTTATCCGTCGCGTGAGGGCGAGAAGGGCATCATGGTCTACTTCGAGACCGACGACATCGACGCGGAAATCGACCGCATCCGCGAGCTCGGGGGCAATACCGAGGAAAAGATGCCGGTTCCGAGCATGGGCTGGTTCGCGCATGGAAAGGACACAGAGGGCAACCCGTTCGGCGTCTGGCAGAACGACGAGAACGCACCGGTGCCGGAAGGCATGGGCGCGCAGTCCGCTTCCTCGAACTAGAGCAAGCGGCCGGGGTCGAACAGCTGGAGCTCTGGCGCGGGGCGACCGAGGATCGCCCCCGCCACGAGCTCGCCGCAGGCGAGGCCGAGGACGTTGCCGTGGCCTGAGTAGCCCGCGGCAACCCACATCCCGTCGCGGCCCGGGACCGCGCCCCCGAGCGGAAGCCTGTCCTCTGTCTCGCCGAAGATCCCCGACCAGCGGTACGCGATCGCCGGCGGCTCGCCGAGCAGCTGCTCGGCGAAGGCCTCGAGCTCGCGCTGGATGAGCTCGGTGACGACCTCGTCGTTCGTGTACTCGCCCTCGAGGTTCTTGTCTCGGCGTCCTCCTAGCACGAGCCTGGCGTCTGGCGTTTGCTGCCAGTAATCGAAGCCGTGGCGGGCGTAGTGCGGACAGGCGAAGAGGATCCGCTCGAGCGGCTCGGTGGCAATCACCTGGCCGCGGACAGGCCGGATCGCCGCGTCGAGCTCAGGTAGGAGTCCTTGGGTGTACCCGTCGGTGGCGATCACGATGTGGTCTGCGTCGACCTCGCCGAGGGCCTCGACCCGGCTCTCCTCGACGATCTCCGCGCCCGCGGCGACCGCGTGCGCCGCGAGTCTGCGTACCCAGCGTGCAGGCTGGAGCGACCCGTCCCCGGGGTGGCGGATTGCGCCCACGAAGAGCTCGCTGAGGGGCGGATCGAACTCGTCGACCCACTCCGCGTCGAGCCCGTCCTCCCGAAGGGCCTCGAACTCGGCCCGGACGGTCTCCAGCTCCTCCTCGTCAGCGAGCCGCAGACTCCCGACCCGGCTTAGCGCGTCGCCGGCGAGATCCTCCATCCGCTCGAGGTAGCGCTCGGTTAAATGCCAGAGGCCCGCCGCGACTTCGGAGCCGAGCCTGCGGCGCGCCTCGGGGTAGCTCATCGCAGCTCCGCGCAGCGCAAAGCCGCCGTTCCGCCCGCTCGCGCCCCAGGCGACCCGCCGCGCCTCGTGCACGCGCACGCGCAAGCCGCCCTCGGCAAGGGCAAGGGCACACGCACAGCCAGTGACCCCGGCGCCGATGACGACCACGTCGACGCGCCCGTCGCCGAGCGTGGCGGCGATCGGCTCGGCGGGCTCCGCGAGCCAGTACGACTGGGTCATGTGACGATGCTAGTCGGCCCGGAACACACCTCCCGCTGCGACCGCGACGCCCGCGAGCTCGAGCTCGGTCAGAGCCGATGCGAGAGCATCGGCTCCCAGGCGCGTTGCGCGGGCGAGCTCGTCGGCGCTCGCAGGACCGTCGCGAAGGCGGCCCAGCACGTTGTCCGCGGTCTCGCTGAGGTCGACCGCGGTAGCCGCGGCGGGCGAGAGCCCGAACAGCTCGAGCACGTCGCCCGAGCCCGTTAGCGGCGTTGCGCCGAGTCGCAGGAGGTCGTTCGTCCCCCTGGAGAGCGCCGACGTGATCTCGCCGGGGACCGCGAACACCTCCCGGCCCTCCTCGAGCGCGAGGTCGGCCGTGATCAGCGCTCCGCTTCGCTCACGCGCCTCCACGACGACCGTCGCGGCGCAGAGCCCCGCGATGATCCTGTTCCTCGCCGGGAAGCGCCAGGGCGCAGGCTCGACCCCAGGCGCGTACTCCGAGACCGCCAGCCCGGTTGCGCGAATCCGGGCCGCGAGCTCGGCGTGCGACGCGGGGTAATCGCGGTCGATGCCGCAGCCAAGCACGGCCACGGTCACCCCGCCGGCGTCAAGCGCGCCCCGATGGGCCTCGCCGTCGATCCCGCGGGCCAGACCGCTGACGACCACGAGCCCGGCGGCGGCCAGCTCCCGGCCGAGCATCCGCGCAACCTGGGCGCCGTACGGGGAGCACGAGCGGGCGCCGACGATCGCCACCGCGGCGCGCCCAAGAAGGTCGACCTCAGCAGCCCCTCGTACGAACAGGCCCGCCGGCGGGTCGTGGACCGCGCGCAGGAGCGGCGGAAAGGCGGAGTCGGAACGGGCGAGCCACCGAACCCCCGCCGCCGCCAGCCCCGCGAGGTAGCCCGCCACGTCGAACGACCGTTTGAAAGCGACGTAGGCACGGTCACGCGGCTCGCGGACGAGGTGAGCACCGCGTGCGGCGGCGAAGGCCGAGAGCGCAAGCTCGTTCACGTCGGGCCGAGCTCGGTCGGCGAGCGATAGGCGAGAGCCTCCGCCAGGTGTGCTGCGGAGACAGTGGGCTTGGCGGCGAGCGCAGCGATCGTCTCGGCGACCCGGCGCGACCTGGCGCGGCCCCGTCCGGAGAGAGGCAGGCGCTCGACTGCCCGGTCGAGCAGCTCGGTCGCCTCCTTCGACCAAGACGGTCGTCCAGACTCGATCCACTCGCGCGCCGACTCGACGCGCTCCCGAACCGGCGCCGAGCCCTCGCTTGGAGCGGCGGCGAGCTCGACCGCGCGAGGCCTCGGCATCGCGACGACGAGGTCGAACCGGTCGAGCAACGCCCGCGAGAGCTTGTCCCGGAACGCCGCGAGCCGCTGTGGCGAGCACTTGCACTCGGCCGCGGGATCGCCCCGCGCGCCGCATGGACAAAGGTTCATGGCAGCGACGAGCTGAAATCGGGCCGGGAAGACGGCTCTGCCCTCGACACGGGCGATGCTGACGACGCCGTCCTCGAGCGGCTGGCGGAGCGCCTCGAGCGCCGGCCGCTGGAACTCGGCGAACTCGTCCAGCACGAGCACTCCACGGTGCGCGAGGCTGACCTCCCCCGGCCGCGGCCCCGACCCGCCTCCGACGAGAGCGGCCACCGAGGCGCTGTAGTGCGGCGAGCGCAGAGGTCGGGTGGTGACAAGCGGGCGGTCGGGCGAGAGCATCCCCGCCACCGAATGGATCCGCGTCACCTCGAGCGCCTCGGCCGTCGAGAGGGGCGGCAGGATCCCGGGCAGCCGACGGGCAAGCATCGTCTTCCCTGTACCGGGCGGGCCGGCGAGAAGGAGGTTGTGGCCTCCCGTGGCGGCAATCTCGAGGGCGCGTCTGGCCCGCTCCTGGCCGCGAACGTCGGCGAGATCGGGCAACGACTCTTCCGCGGGCGGGTGCCCGTTGTCCTCGAAGTACGGCTCGGGCTCTCCCTCGCCGCGCAGGTAGGCGGCGGCCTCGGCGAGATGATGCAGCGGAACCGGCTCGATGTCGGCGAGGGCCGCCTCGGCCGCGGAGCGAGCGGCGCAGAGAATCCGAGACAAGCCGGCGCGCCGCGCCGCCTCGGCGAGAGCGAGTACGCCGCCGACCGGTCGCAGGCGCCCGTCCAGCGCGAGCTCGCCGACGGCAGCGTGCTCGGCCAGTCGTTCACGCGGAATCTGCCCGGAGGCGGCAAGGATCGAGAGCGCGATAGGCAGATCGAAGCCGGAGCCTTCCTTGCGTAACCCCGCGGGCGCGAGATTGACCGTGATGCGCCGGAGCGGCCACTCGAGCTCCGCCGAGGCGATCCCGCTCCGAACGCGCTCCTTGGCCTCCTGACACGCGCTGTCTGCGAGCCCCACGATCGAGAAACCGGGCACGCCGCGCTGGAGGTGGGCCTCCACCTCCACGCGCCGCGTATCGAGCCCCACGAGCGCATGCGTCACGGTGCGCGCCAGCACGCGAGGCAGGCTAGGCTGCCCGGGTGCGCGTGTCTGTGCCGGAAGTGCACGGGAAGCGTGCCGTCGCGATCGGCGCGCTCGTCGCGCTCGCGACAGCAGGGGCAGCAGTGGTAATGGCCGCAACCGCTCCGGTTCAGGTCAAGGCCACGACGAGGAACGAGGTCAGTCCTGCTGCAAGCGGCGAGTGGCTCGTCTGGTCGAAGAGCAGGCAGCGTCGTATGAGCCCGTTCGACCTCTTCGCGCAACATCTCGCCGAGCCCGCCTTCAAGGTGAACCCGAGGAATACCAAGGGCTACGCGGGCGGTATCGACGGGACGAAGCTCGTCTACCAGCTCCTGGGCGGGAACATCGCCATCCGCTCCGACCTGCGGCTCTACGACCTGCGGGCGAAGAAGCCACTGGCACTCCCGTCCGGGATCAACAGCAAGGCCTGGGAATGCTGCGGCTCGATCGCCGGCGACTGGCTCCTCTTCAGTCGCGGGCGCTCGTACAGCCGCGACCGCCAGCTTCTGCTCCTCCGCAACCTCGTCACCGGACAGCAGCGCGTGCTCGATCAGCTCCGCAACAAGAGCGGGCTCCTGACCGCGGGCCAACTGAACGGCGTGTACGCGGTCTGGTCGCGCTGCAACCCCTACCCGCGCTGTCAGGTGTTCCGCTACGACCTGAGCTCCGCGACGACGACAGCGCTCTCGGTCCCGGCCGGAAAGGTCCCGCACAGCCCGTCTGTCAACCAGTACGGGACGGCGTACTACTTCCAGGGCAACAAGGGCTGCGGAAAGTCAGTCGAGCTCGTGCGGCAGCCGCTGAGCGGCCCGGCGCTGGTGATCGCCTCGCTCCCCCCCGGTCGCGACAGCGACCAGAGCTACGCGTTCTCCCCACTTCCGAGGCCGCCCGTGCGGGCGATCACAACCCACATCTACTTCGACCGGACCGTGTGCCGCTCGCACACCTGGGACATCTACCGCGTGGACGACACGGAGCTGCTGCCGCCCCCGCTGTCGCCACCGCCCACGGTGCCCTGAGGGATCGCCGCTAGCCGGCTCGCGCGACGATGATGTCCTCGAAGAACTCGCCCGCGCGGCGGCCCGTTCGCCGGTTCACGTGCCGCTGGTAACGGGTTTCGATCGTGAGACCGGCTCGTTCGAGGATCTCGGGGTAGAGGTCGCGGCGGTCGTTGACGACGATCACCACCCGCGCCAGGGGGCGTAGCGCACGGCGCACGTTCGAGAGCGCGGCCGCGATCCCGTCCACGTAGTCACGAATCGCCTTGGCGCTCACGCCGCGCTCGGCCGCTCCCAGCTCGAGGTCGCGCCGGTCGTCGAGGCCCAGCAGCTCGTACGCGTACCGGTGCTGCTCGTGGTAGTCGATGAGCCCCGGATACGGGGGCGAGGTGACGACTCCGTCAAAGAGGCCGGGGAGGTCGAGCTCGCGAACGTCGCCGTGCAGCACCTGTGCCTCGCGCTCACGCCCGCGCACGCGCGCGAACTCGTGGATCCGTGCGACGGTGTCGAGCGCATAGCGCCGAAGGAAGTGCTCGGCTCGATCGACCGGGCGACAGACCTTGCGGTGCTTGTGGCACCAGTACTCCCCGGTCTGCGGCTCGCGCGGAAAGTCGAGGTCGAAGTGCGTCGTTCGCCGTGCTGACCGGGCTGCCCGCGCGAGGACGACGCGAAGGACATCCGCGTGCTCGTAGTCGCCGATGATCGAACGGAAGTAGACGAGCTCCGCCGCCGCGCGCGGTGCGAACCACTGCGAGATGTATCCGGTGGGGCGTGGCGGCCGATTCGCCTCG
>Ga0307302_10001472_pt1 | contig 10416 bp, 6 predicted proteins | sample ER_DNA_183_FD_194490 | JGI IMG/M metagenome (GOLD analysis project Ga0307302, IMG submission 194490) | Bulk soil microbial communities from the East River watershed near Crested Butte, Colorado, United States - ER_DNA_183 | ecosystem: Environmental > Terrestrial > Soil > Floodplain | place: USA... | reverse complement strand
CTGAGCCGCTTTCTACCTTTGAGGCCGCATGAGCCCGCTCGCGTCGACGGCCGTCGATCTCGCCCGCCTGCAGTTCGCGACCACCTCGATCTACCACTTCCTGTTCGTGCCTCTCACGCTCGGGCTCGGGCCGCTCGTCGCGATCATGCAGACGCTCTGGCACCGGACCGGCGACGAGTCCTGGCTCCGGCTGACGCGGTTCTTCGGGACGCTCTTCCTAATCAACTTCGCGATCGGCGTGGCGACCGGGCTCGTGCAGGAGTTCGAGTTCGGGATGAACTGGTCGGTCTACTCGAAGTTCGTCGGCAACGTCTTCGGCGCGCCGCTCGCGATCGAGGGCCTCGCCGCGTTCATGCTCGAGTCGACGTTCCTCGGGCTCTGGATCTTCGGCTGGAACCGGCTGTCGCCGCGCCTGCATCTGGCGACGCTCTGGATCGCCGTCCTCGGAAGCTGGCTTTCGGGCTACTTCATCCTCGTGGCGAACTCGTGGATGCAGCACCCGGTCGGCTACAAGATCGTGAACGGAGAGGCGCAGCTGACGAGCGTCTGGGCGCTCCTGTCGAACGGGTTCGCGCTCCGCGCGTACGTGCACACCATGTTGGCCGGCCTGATCTTCGGGTCGATCGTGATGCTGGGCGTTTGCTGCTGGCACTTTCTGCGGGGCCACGACGTCGACCTCTTCCGGAAGGCCGCGAAGCTCGCGCTAATCGTCGCCGTGCCGGCCACGCTGCTGCAGCTCGTCGTCGGCAACCGCTTCGGCGAGGCGGTGACGAGCGCGCAGAGCATGAAGATCGCCGCCTCGGAGGCGCAGTGGAACACCTGTCAGCCCTGCGGCTTCTCGCTGATCCAGTTCGGCGGGTTCTCCGAAGACGACGAGACGCCCGCGTTCTCGATCACGGTGCCGAGGGTCCTTTCGTACATGGCCACCGGCTCGTTCGACGGCGAGGTGCAAGGGCTCAATCAGCTCCAGGCCCAGGAGGAGAGCAAATACGGCTCCGGCAACTACATGCCGAACATCCGGGTCGTCTACTGGTCGATGCGGGTGATGGCCTTCACGGGTGTGCTCATGTTCATGGTTGCCGCCCTGGGCGCATGGCTCCTCTGGAAGAAGAAGCTCGAACAGGCGCGCTGGTTCCACTGGGCAGCGGTCGTCTCGATCGCGTTTCCATACATCGCGGCGACCGCCGGCTGGGTCCTCACCGAGATGGGGCGGCAGCCGTGGATCGTTCAAGGGCTTCTGCTGACGAGTGAGGCCAATTCGCCAAGCGTGTCCACGGCCTGGATCGCGATCAGCCTCGGCTTCTTCGTCGCCCTCTATCTCATCCTGGGAGTGCTCGACTTCGTGCTGATGAGGCGCTATGCGAGGCCCGACCGGCCTCTGGCCCGCGAGGAGCTCCCCGACCCGGTGGTGACTTACTGAGATGGACCTCCAGATCTTCTGGTTCGTTCTGATCGCCGTTCTGTGGAGCGGATACTTCCTCCTGGAAGGGTTCGACTTCGGCGTGGGCATGCTGCTCCCGTTCGTGCCGCGGACCGAGGCCGAGCGGGGCGCCATGTTCGAGACGATTGGGCCTGTCTGGGACGGCAACGAGGTGTGGCTCGTCGTCGCCGCCGGCGCGACCTTCGCCGCCTTCCCCGCCTGGTACGCGACGATGTTCTCGGGCTTCTACCCCGCGCTGCTGCTGATTCTGTTCTTCCTGATCATCCGCGTCGTCTCGTTCGAGTGGCGAGGCAAGGGCGACGGCGAGGGTTGGCGGAAGGCATGGCTGTGGGCGAATGCGATCGGCAGTACGGGTATCGCCCTCATCTGGGGCATCGGGCTCGCGAACCTGATCCACGGCGTGCCGCTCGACTCGAACGGCGACTACGACGGAGGCCTCGTCGACCTGTTCACGGGCTACACGGTGTTCGCCGGGATCACGTTCGTGCTCCTCTTCGCCTTCCACGGCGCGAATTACCTGACTCTGCGCACGACGGGCGAGCTCTATGAGCGTGTCCGCGTCACGGCCAGGCGGCTTGCGATCCCGGCCATGGCCGCCGGCGCCGCGTTCCTGATCTGGACCATTGTCGTCGCGATCGACCGCAACGACAAGGACGTCTTCCCGGTCGTCGTGCCGGCCGCGCTCGGGATCGCGGTGCTGGCCCTGGCCGTCTTCTTCGTCATTGGGGGCCGCAGAGGGCTCGCGTTCACGATGACCGCGCTCGGAACAGTCGCGGCCGTGGCGACGCTCTTCACCGGCCTCTATCCGCGAGTGATGGTCTCGGCCCCGAGCTTCGGTAACAGCCTCGACGTCCCAGGCGCTGCTTCTGCGCACTACACGCTGGTCGTGCTGACGGTTGTGGCGTTGATCGTGACGCCGATCGTCCTCCTGTACCAGGCCTGGTCGTACTACGTCTTCCGAGCCAGGGTCACCGGGGAAGAGATCCGTCCGCCGGCCGAGGTGGTGGCCCCACCGACAAGCGGCCCAGCCGCTAGCTGATCGTGCGCGTCCTCGACCAGCGTCTCGTGCGGCGCGCACGGCCCGTGCGCAACCTGCTCGTCCTGGATGCAGTCGTCGGGACGGCCTCGGCGGCGCTCATTCTGCTACAGGCAGCCCTGATCGCGAAGATCGTCGCACAGGCCTTCACCGGGGCAAGCCTGGGCGACGTGTCGTTCGATCTCGTCCTCCTGGCGACGGCGTTCGCCGGCCGGAGCCTGCTGACGTGGGTCTTCGAGGTGGCCGGTCGCCGCGCAGCGTCGACGGTGCTGTCCGACCTTCGCCTCTCGCTCGTCGAGCGCAGGCTTCGAGACGAACCGCTCCCGCTCGATGGAGTCGAGGCGGGGGAGATCGCCGCGACGGCAGTCCAGGGGGTGGACGGGCTCGAGGCCTACTTCGCCCGCTACTTGCCCCAGGTCGTGCTCGCCGTCCTCGTTCCCGTGGCCGTGCTTTGCATGGTGGCGGTGCTCGATCCCGTGTCGGCCGGCGTGATGCTGCTCACCCTGCCGCTCGTTCCCGTCTTCATGTGGCTCATCGGGCGCTACACGGAAGAGCGAACCAGAGAGCGCTGGCTCGCGCTCCGCGTGCTCTCGAGCCGCTTCCTGGACGTCGTGCGCGGCCTCCCGACCCTGCGGGCGTTCAACCGAGGCCCGGAGCAGGCCGTCACGCTGGCGCGGGTCGGGGAGCGCTACCGGCGGACGACCATGGCGACCCTGCGAGTCGGCTTCCTCTCGGGGGCGGTGCTCGAGCTCGCGGCCACACTCGGGGTTGCGCTCGTCGCCGTTACGGCCGGGGTCCGGCTCGTCGACGGGGGTCTTGGGCTGCAGACGGGACTGACGGTGCTCGTCCTCGCCCCGGAGCTCTATCTCCCGGTGCGACAGCTCGCGGCCCAGTTCCACGCCAGCGCCGACGGGCTCGCGGTCGCCGAGCGGATGTTCGCGCTTCTCGATGCGCCTCCGGTGGCCGCACGCGGCGGCAAGGGGGCCGCGGCCAGCCCTCTCGAGGCGCCGGTCCGCTTCGAGTCGGTCTCCTTCGCGTACCCGTCCCGGCCTGGACTCGTGCTCGACGGGCTCGACCTCGAGCTGCTTCCGGGCGAGACCCTGGCCCTCGTCGGACCGAGCGGCTCTGGGAAGTCGACCGTCGCGAGCCTGCTCCTGCGCTTCGCCGAGCCCGTTTCGGGCCGTCTCACCGTCGGTGGGCTGAGCCTCGCTCACTGCCGCACCGATCTCTGGCGGCAACAGCTCGCCTGGGTTCCGCAGCATCCGACGATCTTCCGGGGGACCGTGGCGGACAACATCCGTCTCGGCAAGCCCGGACTGACCCGACGCTCGCTGCTCGACGCCGCCGTCCTCGCCGGTGCCGACCGGTTCATCCAGGCGCTGCCGCTCGGCTACGAGACGATCGTCGGCGATGGGGGTCGTCCGCTCTCGGCCGGGGAGCGCCGCCGGATCGCGCTCGCACGGGCTTTCGCCCGGGACGCGCCGCTCGTGATCCTCGACGAGCCCACAGCCGACCTCGACCGGACGAGTGCGGCGGTGGTGGCGGAGTCCGTCGAGCGGCTGCGCGCCGGGAGAACGGTGCTGCTGATCGCGCACCGCCCTGAGCTGGTGGAGTACGCGGACCGCGTCGTGCTGCTTTCGGGCGGGGCGGCCGTCCGAAACGAGGCCGCGTGACCGCGACCGTCAGGCGTCTGATGCTGATCGCCGAAGTGCGGTGGACGAGGCTCGCGCTGGCCGCCTTGCTCGGCGTTTTGACCGTGCTGTTCGGCGTCGGCCTGATGGGCACGGCCGGCTATCTGATCTCGAGAGCCGCGGAGCACCCTGCCGTTCTCTCGTTGACCGCCGCGATCGTGGGCGTGCGGTTCTTCGGGCTCGCGCGGCCGCTTGCGCGCTACTTCGAGCGACTCGCGTCGCACGACGTGGCGTTGCGCGCGCTCGGCCGCGGGCGCGCACGTGTCTACGCGGCGATCGAGCCGCTCTCGCCTGCCCAGCTCGAGGACACCCGGCGCGGCGACCTCCTCTCGCGCTTCGTGGCCGACGTCGACTCGCTCCAGAACCTCTATCTGCGCGGCGTCGAGCCTCCGCTGATCGCGCTCGTCGCGGGGTCGGTCTCGGTCCTGGTCGTCGCGATCTTTCTCCCGGCGGCAGCGGTCGTCCTCGCGGTCGGGCTGCTCCTCGGCGGAATCGTCGTGCCCGCTCTGGCCACGTCCCTCTCCAGGCGAGCCGTCGCGCAACAGGCTGAGGCGCGAGGAGATCTCTCGGCCGAGCTCGTCGAGACCCTCGCCGGCAGCGCCGAGCTCGTGGCTCTCGGCCTCGAGCGCGACCGTCTTCGCACGATTCGCAGGGCCGACCGGACGCTCGTCCGGATCGCGCGGCGGGCGGCCCTCGCCGACGGGACAGGAGATGCGCTGCGCCTGCTCGTGACCGGCCTGACCGTTGCGGGCGTGCTCGCACTCGGGGTGACCGCGCATGCCGACGGACGGCTCGACCGCGTGCTGATCGCCATGCTGGCGCTCCTCGCGCTCGCCGCATTCGAAGCTGTGCAGCCCCTGACGGAGTCGTTCAGGGAGCTTGGTGCGACCGTGGCCGCAGGCAGGAGGATCCTCGAGTTGACCGATCGCGAGCCCCGCGTCGTCGATCCCACGGATCCGCTGCCAGCCCCCGAGGGGCGCTTCACGATCGAAGTCGAACACGTCCGCGCCCGGTACGCACCCGGCGAGGCTCCGGCGCTCGACGGTTTCAGCCTGCGACTCGAGCCGGGCCGCCGGGTCGTCATGGTGGGGCGGAGCGGAGCAGGCAAGACGACGGTCGTGAACCTGCTCCTGCGCTTCATCGACCCTGAGCGCGGACGCGTCACCCTTGGCGGAGCGGACCTGCGCCGCTATCGCCAGAAAGACATCCGGCAGGCGATCGCTGTCGCCGGACAGGACGCGCACCTGTTCTCGGCGAGCATCCGCGAGAACCTCAGGCTTGCTCGACCGGACGCGAGCGACGCGGAGTTGAAAGCGGCGTTGCGCACGGCACGCATCCTGGACTGGGTCCAGGGCCTGCCCGGGGGCCTCGACACGCTCGTCGGCGAGGAAGGGCGCGAGCTGTCAGGCGGCCAGCGGCAGCGGATCGTCCTTGCCCGCGCCCTGCTTGCGGACGCCCCCGTGCTCGTCCTCGACGAGCCGACCGCGCACCTCGATCCTCCGACCGCGCAGGCCCTCGTCGAGGATGTATTCGCCGCCTCGCGAGGCCGAACAGTCCTCCTGATCACCCATCGCCCCGAAGGCCTCGACCGGGCCGACGAGGTGGTCGTTCTCAGAGAGCCGCGACCCTAGCTAGGCCGTGGCCGCAGCCTCCACCTTCGCGCCCATCCGCTCAAGCAGGTGATCGCCCACCCGTAGCGAGTTCGCCATCGCAGTCAGCGCCGGGTTGACGGCACCGATGCTCGGGAAGACGCTCGTGTCGACGACGTACAGGTTGTCGACCTCGTGGGCGCGGCACTCCGCGTTGACCACGGAAGTCGACGCATCGCTGCCCATCCGGCACGTGCCGGCCTGGTGCGCCACACCGGCCACCGGGATGTCGTTCTTCATATACGCGAACCGGTGGAAGAGGTGGTCCGGCTCCATGTGGAGCTTGCCGAGCATCGAGTGGAGCTGCTTGAGCAACTCCTTCTTCGGCGTGTCGTTCGTCGGCGTGTAGCGGAGCGTCAGCTTGCCCTCGCCGTCGACGGTGACACGGTTCTCGGGCATCGGAAGATCCTCCGTCGAGAGCCAGAAGTCGATCGCGTGCGCGGCGACCTTCTCGAGCGACCAGTGCGGAGCCAGCTTCGTCTCGCCCGGCCGCTCTCCGCGGAACATCGGAGCCTGCGACTTGCCGACCATCTGGATGTTGCCCAGCGGATAATCGTGGCCGTTGCCCGCGAAGTAGAAGTCGTTCAGCCCGAGGGTCTTCTGGAACACGGTCGGGTTCTCCTCGCGTGAGAGCGCGAGCACGGCCTGGCTGTTGTGGAACATGTAGTTGCGCCCGACCTGGTCGGAGCTGTTCGCGAGTCCGTTCGGGTGCTTGTCCGTCGCCGAGACCAGCAGCAGCTTGGCTGTGTTCGCCGCGCCACAGGCGAGGACGACGAGGTCGGCCGCGTATGTCGCCGTCTCGCCGTCCCGCTCGACGACGACCTCGGTGACAGTCGTGCCGGCTTCGTCCGTCTCGAGCTTGACCGCCTTCGCGTTCGTTAGCAGCTCGACGTTCGGATGCTCGAGAGCCGGCCGCACGCCGAGCACCTCGGCGTCCGACTTCCCATGAACGGCACAGACGAAGCCGTCGCAATTGGCACACCGGACACATGCGCTGTACGGCATGTTCGTCTCGTTCAGGCGGATCCCGCAGGGAGCGTGGAACGGATGCAAGCCTTCAGCTTCGAGGTCATCCGAGAGCTGCTGGATCCGCGGCTCGTGGGAGACGGCGGGGAACGGATAGGGGGCGCTCGCAAACGGTTCGGTCGGATCCTCGCCGTGAGTGCCGTGCACCTCGTAGAGCTGCTCGGCCTGCGTGTAGTACGGCTCGATCTCGTCGTAGGAGATCGGCCAGGCGGGCGCGATGCCGTCGTGGTGCGTCAACTCGCCGAAGTCCTCTGCCCGCAGGCGGTAGAGGGCCGCGCCGTAAAGCTTGGTCGCCCCGCCGACGAAGTAGTGGATCTGCGGCTGGAACGGCTTGCCCGCGTCGTCGTACCACGTGTCCTCCGACACGTAGCGGTTGTCGACGAACACGTCCTGCGCGAGCCAGTTCTGCGGCTCGCGCGGCAGCCAGTCGCCGCGCTCGAGCAACAGGATGCGCTTCCCGGAAGGTGCGAGGTGGCGCGCGAGGGTGCCTCCGCCCGCGCCGGTTCCGATGATGATCACGTCGTACGAGTCCACTGAGAGTCCTTTCAGTACTGCTCCAGCATCTCCGGCACGATGATTCGCGCCGCCGCCTCCATCAGCGCTAGATGCGAGAACGCCTGCGGGAAGTTGCCGAGGTGGCGTCCCGTGCCCGCGTCGAACTCTTCGGCGTAGAGGCCGAGCGGCGACGCGATTCGCAGGAGCCGCTCCATGAGATCGCGCGCTCGCTGCATCTCTCCGACGATCGCGAGCGCCGAGACCAGCCAGAACGAGCAGATCAGGAACGTGCCCTCCTTCCCGGCCAACCCGTCGTCGGTCTCGTTGGTCTTGTACCGCAGGACGAAGCCGTCCTCGGTCAACTCGTCAGCAATCGCGAGCACGCTCGCCTTCAGCCGCTCGTCGTCGCGGGGAAGGAAGTCGAAGAGCGCCGCCAGTAGCGTCGACGCGTCGAGCGCGTCCGTGTCGTAGTGCTGGCACAGGACGCCGCGCTTGTCGACGCCGTGGGTCAGGATGTCCTCGCGGATCTCCTCCGCGACGGCCGCCCACTTCTCCTTGAGCTCGCCGCTCCCGCGCAGCTCGGCGAGCTGCGCCGCCCGGTCGAGCGCGACCCAGCACATCAGCTTCGAGGAGACATAGTGCTGCGGCTTGCCGCGCGCCTCCCAGATCCCCTGGTCGGGCTCGCGCCAGACCTTTGTCGCGCACTCGGCCTGACTCTCCACGATCGGCCAGAGCCGTCGGGGCAGGCGCTCGCTCTTCTTCGTGTGCAGCAGGATCGAGTCGAGGACGGCGCCGTAGACGTCGTTTTGGCGTTGGTCGAACGCGCCGTTGCCGATGCGAACCGGCCGCGCTCCCGCGTAGCCTGTCAGCTCGTCACGCGTCGTTTCCGTCAGGTCACGGCGGCCGTCGATGCCGTACATGATCTGGAGCGACCCATCCTCGGTCGCCTCGACGTCGGCGACGAACTGCATGAACTCGTCGGCTTCCCAGTCGAGGTTGAGGTAGTGCAGCGCCTGGAGCGTGAACGTCGTGTCCCGGATCCAGGTGTAGCGGTAGTCCCAGTTCCGCTCTCCGCCCGGAGTCTCGGGCAGCGACGTCGTGAGCGCGGCCACGGTCGCCCCGGTCGGCATGAACGTAAGGCCCTTGGTCACGAGCGCGGAGCGCTGGATCGGGTCGCGGAAGCGATGATCCGGGATCCGGGCGCGGCCGAGCCAGGCGCGCCAGAAGCGGATCGTCGCGTCCATGCGCGCCCACGCCTCTTTCGCGTTCTCCGGCGCGACGAGACCCTCCTCCCAGGACAGGGCGCAGTAGGTGCGGTCGCCTTCTTGCAGCACGTGCCGCGCACGGACGCGGTTCTCCTCGATCCCCAGCGCAAGGTCGGTCTGAAGACGAAAAGCCTGGTCGGCGCCGCTTGCGTCTGCGGCGTGCCGGCCGTCCCCCACGAGCTCCCACTGCGCGGGCTCGCGTCCGTAGTCGAACGCGGGCTCGCAGATCAGCTCGACCTCGACGTTCCCCTCAAGGCATTCGACCGTCCGCACGAGCATGTGGTCCGCGTCGTCGTCGGCCGGCGGGCGAGTGTGCGGCGTGATCGTGTCCTCGTGGTCGCGCGGCCCCATCGTCAGGGCGTCGCGTACAACGATCCACCCGTTCGGCGTCTTCCAGGTCGTCTCGAGGACGTTCGTTCCAGGGACGTAGACGACCGACGTCGGATGGTTGATCCCGAACGGCGCCAGGCGGAAGAAGCCGGCCTCGCGATCGATGAGGCTGCCGAACACGCTCGGGGAGTCGAAGCGGGGGATGCAGAGCCAGTCGACTGCGCCGTCGGGCGCGACGAGCGCGCCGGTGTGGCAGTCGGACAGGAACGCGTACTCTGCGATCGGCGGGAACGGCGAGGGGGCGGCTGCGCTCTGAGGCATTTGCTCTTTGGTGGCGGTCTCGCTCATTGTTGGATCCAGGGCTGCTGCCAGTGGCCGTGTCCAGCAACGAGCGCCTTGGCCGAGTCGGGACCCCACGACCCGGGTGAATAGGCATCGACGGGGGGCGGGTTGTCGAGCAGCGGCTGCATGATCCTCCAGGCCTCCTCGACGCCGTCTTGCCGTGTGAAGCGGGTCGAGTTGCCGACCATGGCGGCGTGCAGTAGCACCTCGTACGGCGTTGGCCCCTCGCCACCCTCCTCCGCGAACTCCATGTCCAGCGTGATCGTGTCGGCTCCACGCTTGTCCGCGCGGTGCGCGTCGAGGACGAGCCGTACGCCCGTTGACGGATCAAGCTTGATCACGAGCTGATTCGCCTCCGGCGCTCGGCCGAGCAGCGTGTGGAAGCCCAGCCGGGGCGGGTGCTTGAAGATGAGTCGCAGCTCGGTTTGGGTGGCGGGCAGGCGCTTGCCCGTCCGAATGAAGAACGGCACGCCCGACCAGCGCCAGTTGTCGATGTCGAGCCTCAGGGCGGCGTACGTCTCGGTTTTTGAGTCAGCAGCGACACCGTCGATGTCGAGGTAACCGTCGTACTGGCCGCGGACGTAGTGGGCCGGATCAGCGTCCGCGATCGCTCGGAAGAGGGCGACTTGCCCGTCCTTGATCGTTGTCGGGTCACCCCCCGCAGGCGCCTCCATCGCCGATGCGGCCACGACCTGCAGGAGGTGGTTGACGACGACGTCCCGCAGCGCACCGACCGGGTCGTAGAAGTGACCGCGGTCCTCGACACCGAAGTCCTCCGCCATCGTGATCTGCACCGACTCGATGTAGTTGCGGTTCCAGACCGGCTCGAGCATCGAGTTCGAGAGCCGGAGATAGATGATCTCCTCGAGGCCCATCTTCCCGAGGTAGTGATCGATCCGGTAGAGCTGGGACTCGTCCAGGTACTGGTGGAGCTCGTCGGCGAGCTCGCCCGCCGAGGCGCGATCGTGCCCGAACGGCTTCTCCACCACGACTCGGCCGTTCTTCGTCACGCCCACTTCGGCGAGGCCCTTGACCACCCTCCCGAAGAGGAACGGCGGAATCTCGAGGTAGAACACCGGATGCTTGGCGCCGTCGATCGCCTGCGCCACCCGTTCGTAGGTTGCGTCGTCGCCGAAATCGC
>Ga0307302_10001471_pt1 | contig 10418 bp, 11 predicted proteins | sample ER_DNA_183_FD_194490 | JGI IMG/M metagenome (GOLD analysis project Ga0307302, IMG submission 194490) | Bulk soil microbial communities from the East River watershed near Crested Butte, Colorado, United States - ER_DNA_183 | ecosystem: Environmental > Terrestrial > Soil > Floodplain | place... | reverse complement strand
CGGAGCAAGCGCGCAACGGCCGCACAGATCCTCGGCCAGGCCTACGTCACCGCGTACAACCTGATGGCGCACAACAAGAAGGGAATCGAGCACATCGCCGACCAGGTCGTGGCCAGACGCGAGATCCACGGAGACGAGCTCCTCGACCTCCTCGACGAGGCGAAGCTCGAGGCGCCGGAGATCGACCTGATGGAGGAGGCGTCGTGGCCAAGGGTCTAACGAAGCGACCAGAGACCGGCCCACCGCGGGAGCCGCGGAGCGCCGTGTACGCGGGACGGTTCGCGCTTGCCTACCTGCTCGTCATCGTCGCCTTCGGCGGGATGATCGGGCTCTTCGGATACCTCGTCTCACGCTCCGATTCGAACGCGCGGTGGTCCGCGTACGAGCCGACCGGGACAAAGCCGTTCGACCGGGCCCAGAGCATCGCGAACCACGTCGGCAACCGGTATCTCCACCAGGGGCGGCCGATCGCCGTCATCGACGCCCAGCCTCCGATCATCCAGAACACCGTCGTCGACGGGATCGCCGTCTCCCGGCCGTCGAGCTCGGGCGTCGGCGGTGGCACGAACTCGCTCGAGCCCGCGAACGACACGGTCATGTACGTCTTCTGCGGCCGTGCCCGTGGCTGCGGACTGCCGAGCTCCGCGGCCCCCAACGCGGAGCCGCTTCTCCGACGCGAATCCCTCGAGCTCGCCCTCTACACGTTCAAGTACGTGAAGGGCGTGACCTCGATCGTCACACTACTCCCGCCGCAGAAAGGGTCGATCCCGGCGGTCTACCTTCGACGAACGGCGTTCGAGGACCAGCTCTCCAAGCCCCTGAAAGAGACGCTTCCCCCGTATCGGAGCGTCTCGGCCGAGTCGGTGCCGCCGTTCGAGTTCTCCGCGGTCGAGGGACTCACCGCAACCAGCCTCTTCTCGGCGAAATTCGACCGGTTGCCGAGCGGTCAGGCCATCCTCGTCCTCGGCACGGGTAGTCAGTAACCCCTTTTTGGGGATGGCACGAAGCCGGTTGCGCGCCATCCTGTGAGCGAAGTTCCAGCGGCAACGAAAGGCGGCCAAGATGACTGCTGTGCTGAGCATTCGCGAGCGCTTCGCACGGTTCGGAACAGGCCTGCGGGCGCGGCTCGTCGGCGCCTGGTAGCCAAGCGCGCAGGGGAAACGTCGACACGTGGTAGGACTCCGGCATGCGCCGGGTCGCTCTCCTCTGCGCGTGCGCCTGCCTTCTCGGGGTTGCGGGCTCGTCGACGGCGCAGACCCGCGTCGCCTTCCTCGCGATCGGCGACTATGGGGTCGGCGGCTCGACTGAGCAAGCGATCGGCGCGCGCATGAAGCGTTTCGAGCTGCGCAATGCGGCCGACATGCTCGTACTGCTCGGCGACAACGACTACACGCGGAGCCCGAGCCGGTTCCGCGCCAATTGGAGCCGCGGCTTCGGCTGGGCGCGACCCGCCGGTCTTCGCGTCGCGGGCGTGCTCGGCAACCACGACTACATGACGCGTCGTGGACGGTACGAGCTGGGCCTGCTCGGAATGCCCGGCCCGTACTACACGCGATCGCTCGGGGACGCTCAGCTCTTCTTCCTCGACTCGAACGCGGTCACCCCTCGCCAGACCGCGTGGCTCGACCAGCAGCTCTCGAGCTCGACCGCGGCCTGGAAGATCGTTGTCTTGCACCATCCGCCCTATACCTGCGGAGGACACTCCGGCCACGCCGAGGTGGTCGCGCAGTGGGTGCCGCTCTTTGAGCGCTACGGCGTCCAGCTCGTCCTTGCCGGGCACGACCACAACTACCAGCGGTTCGCGCCCCGGAACGGCGTCACCTACGTCGTCCACGGCGGAGGCGGGGCGGGGCTCTACCGGCTTCGGGGCTGCCCTTCTTCGTACCCCGCGAGAGTGCGCGCACGGTTGGAACACGGCTTCCTCTATTTCACGGTCGGCCCGGACCGGCTCACGGGCGAGGTGCTCGACACGAGGGGTCGCGCCACCGACCGCTTCACGCTGCGCCCTCCACCTCCGAGCTAGAATCGTGTCGATGGCCGAGATCGGCACGATGCGCGTCAAGAGCGGCCTCGCCGAGATGCTGAAGGGCGGGGTGATCATGGACGTGACGGACGCCGACCAGGCCCGAATCGCCGAGGACGCCGGCGCCTGCGCGGTGATGGCGCTCGAGCGCGTTCCGGCCGACATCCGCGCCGAGGGCGGCGTCGCCCGCATGGCCGATCCGGACAAGATCCGCGAGATTCAGGAGGCGGTGACGATTCCGGTCATGGCGAAGGCGCGCATCGGCCACTTCGTCGAGGCGCAGATCCTCCAGGCGCTCGAGGTCGACTACATCGACGAGAGCGAGGTCTTGACGCCCGCCGACACGTCGAACCACATCGACAAGTGGAAGTTCACCGTCCCCTTCGTCTGCGGGTGCACGAACCTTGGCGAGGCGTTCAGGCGGATCGCGGAGGGCGCGGCCATGATCCGCACGAAGGGCGAGGCGGGGACCGGTGACATTGTCAACGCGGTCAGCCACATGCGCTCGGTCTTCGGCGCGATCAAGAAGCTCGGAGCAATGGATCCCGACGAGCTCTACGCCGAGGCGAAGGACCTGCGCGCCCCCGTCGAGCTGGTTCGCTGGGTCGCCGAGAACGGGAAGCTGCCGGTCGTGACGTTCACGGCGGGCGGCATTGCGACTCCCGCCGACGCGGCGCTCTGCATGCAGCTCGGCGCGGACGGGGTCTTCGTCGGGTCGGGGATCTTCAAGTCGACGAACCCGTCCGAGCGTGCCAAGGCGATCGTCGAGGCGACCACGCACTTCGAGGATGCTGAGGTCCTCGCCCGGGTCTCGCAGGGCCTCGGCGACGCGATGGTGGGGCTCGCGGCCGCGACGATCGCGCCCGAAGAGCTGCTCGAAACTCGCGGCTGGTAAAGCCCGGCGTCGCGCGGCCGCCGAGCTCTGTAGGCCGAATCTAGAATTGACGGCATGAAGATCGGCGTCCTGGCAGTCCAGGGAAACTTTCGCGAGCACGTGGCGATGCTTCAGCGCCTGGGCGCCAATGCGATCGAGGTGCGCAAGCCCGAGCAGCTGGCTCAGCTCGACGGGCTCGTCATCCCCGGCGGCGAGTCGACGACCTTCATGCGCCTGATGCGGCTCTACGGGCTCGAGGACGCAATCCGGCGCTTCGAGCGGCCGATTCTCGGCACGTGCGCCGGGCTAATCGTCCTCGACCGGGAGCATCTGGGGCTTCTCGACGTGGACGTTCGCCGAAACGCGTACGGCAGGCAGGTGTCGAGCTTCGAGGCGGACCTCGACCTCGGGGACGGCGACCCACTGCGCGGAGTCTTCATCCGCGCACCGCGCGTGGAGCGCACCGGCGAGGGCGTTGAAGTGCTGGCCGAGCTCGAGGGGGAGCCTGTCCTTCTGCGCCAGGGTCGCTTCCTCGCCGCTACGTTCCATCCCGAGCTCACCGACGACGCCCGCGTCCACGAGCTCTTCCTAGACTTGGCTCGGGCAGGCGAGAAAACGGAGGCGTCTCTTGCTTGAGATGTGTGTGGTAGGGCGGAGCCGGGCTTTGCCCGGCGGGAGCCCAAGGCGGCGCCAGGAGTGGGGCGAGGGGGAACCTCGGTTCCCCCAAAAGGGAGGAGGGGGTTCGCGGGGGAACCATGGGTTCCCCAGCGCTTATGTCGGGTCACAGTAAGTGGGCGTCGATCAAGCGGAAGAAGGGCGCGACCGACGCGAAGCGAGGTCAGCTCTTCTCCAAGCTCGCGCGCGCGATCATCGTGGCCGCGCGCGAGGGAGGGCCCGATCCCGGTGGCAACCTCGCGCTCCAGAACGCGATCGAGAAGGCGCGCGAGGCGGCCATGCCCAAGGACAACATCGAGCGCGCGATCGCACGCGGGGCCGGCACCGGAACGGACGCGGCGGCCTACGAGACCGTCACGTACGAGGGCTACGGCCCCGGAGGCATCGCGCTCTTCATCGAGGCGCTGACCGACAACCGCAACCGCACTGCCGCCGATGTGCGCCACGTGTTCAGCAAGAACGACGGGAACCTCGGCGAGTCCGGCTCGGTCGCCTGGCTCTTCGAGCGCAAGGGCGTCATCCTCGTCGAGGCCGGAGCGGACGAAGACGAGCTGATGCTCGCCGCGGCAGACGCGGGAGCCGAGGACGTCGAGCCCGAGGAGTCGAGCTTACGCGTGACCACGGCGCCCGAGAGCTTGCACTCCGTGCGTGAAGCGCTCGAGCAGGCCGGAATACCGATCGAATCGGCGGAATCGACGATGGTGCCGAAGACGTCAGTCTCGATCGAGGACGAGTCGGTCGCCCGCAAGGTCGTCCGCCTGATGGACGAGCTGGCGGAAAACGACGACGTCCAGGACGTCTACTCGAACTTCGACATCCCCGAGCGAGTCCTCGAAGCAGTCGCCGGCTAGAGGATTGATGGGAAATTCGACCGCCGTCGGGGGCGCTCCAGACCAAGCCGGGCACCGCGGTCGTTCGCGGTGCGTAGCAGCGCTACGTGTCGCGGGCGAACGCGCTGATCCGGCGCCGTGTCTGGAGCGTCATCCGGCCCGGGCTAATTTCACATCAGGCCTCTAGCACCTAGCGGCCGGCTTGGATCGCGCGGCTCTGCGCGGTGAAGCCGGCCATGCGAACCGTGACGCGGTAAGTGCCTCGCCTTCCCGCCCGCAGGGAGTAGAAGCCCCGTGGAGTGGTTCTGCCATGAGCGACCCGTCGCCAGCTTCCGCCGCCCAGCCGCTCAAGCGAGACCGGTGCCCCGAGGACGGCGTCGAGGTAGCGGTCCACGACCTTGCCCTTCACGAGTCGGCCGCGCTCTGCCGATCGGGCGGCGACGATCTTCGGCGGGAGATTGCCCTGCAGCCGCACCCCCGAGAGGGCGACGAGGACCTGCCCGCGGTTCCAGTTTGAGGCGAGCACCGGGCCCACCATGAAGGTGTCGTTCGGGGGCTCGAGGACGTCGAGATGGACGATCGTGTACAGGTTCGTGTCGAGCGGAAAAGCGAGGGCGGCTTCGAACCGAGCCTCCCCTCCGGTCACCGACGGCGTCATCAAGTAGAAGTAGCCGAGCAGCGTGCCGACGACGCTCTTGCCGACCACGTGTGGGACGGAGATGCCGTTTCGCTGGTCGCGATCCCAGTTCCTGTGCTGGACGTGCGCGAGGGCGACGGCGTCCGCGTCGCCCTCGCGCTCGTCGAAGCTCACCGACCAGTCGAGCGACGCAAAACCCGCGTTGCCGGGGTTGCCGGGTTGCTCGTAGCGCGGCCCTGTCCAGCGGCCGCTGGCCCCGGAGACCGACTGACGGTTGTACTGCGTCGGTGACGAGAGCTCGACGCTGAGCCAGGCCGGCAATCCGTGCGCCTGTCGCGCGGGATCGGCGATCCGAATGCGCTCGACCGCCTGCGCGCTTGCGCCCTGGTTCCACGCGGCCAGGGATGCGAGCCCCATGACCAATCCGAACAGCAACGAGCGCCGCCGCATCGGACTAGAGGCTAGCCAACGAGAAAGAGAGCAGGAACGTCCGGTGTCACGCCTAACCTCGACCCGTGAAGGTTCTCGGAATCGATCCGGGTACGGCTGCGTGCGGATACGGCATCGTCCAAGAAAGCGGCGGGCGCCTGCGGGCACTCGACTACGGGTGGTGGAAGACGCCCGCGTCCGACCGCCCAGAAGCTCGCCTGAGGACGATCTACGAGGCCGTCGACGAGCTCATTCGACGGGCAGTGCCCGATGTCGTCGCGCTCGAGGAGTCGTTCGTCGGCGTCGACGCCCGCACCGCGCTCTCTGTCGGACAGGCGCGGGGCGCGGTCCTCGTCGCGTCGGCGCTCGCCGACGTGGAGTGCGCTGAGTACGCCCCGGCCCGTGTCAAGCAGGCCGTGTGCGGCTACGGGCGCGCTGAGAAGGCTCAGGTCCAGCGGATGGTGCAGGCGATCCTGCGCCTCGACGCCCCTCCGACTCCGAACCATGCCGCCGACGCGCTTGCTGTCGCGATCTGCCACGCCCTTGCGCCACCGCTGCTGAAGGCCGTACCGGCGTGATCGCGCGACTGACGGGAACCCCTGTCGCGCGAACGCCCGACGGGGTCGTGCTCGACGTGGGCGGGGTGGGTTACCTGCTGCGACTGACGGCCCGTGCCCACCGAAAGGCGAAGGACGGCCGCGAAGTTTCGTTCGACACCTACATGCACGTGCGCGAGGACGCGCTCCAGCTCTTCGGCTTCGCCGAGCCGGCCGAGCGTGATCTCTTCGAGCAGCTGCTTTCGGTTTCCGGGGTCGGGCCCAAGGTTGCGCTCGCGATCGTCTCCGGCTCGACACCCGGGGAGCTTCAACGTGCGATCGCGCTCGAGGACACCACGCGGTTCATCGCGATCCCGGGCATCGGCAAGAAGACGGCGCAGCGGGTCGTCCTGGAGCTCAAGGAGAAGCTCTCGCTGGATCAGGTCGTGCCCGACGGCGCTCCTGACCTCGTCGCCAGGGACGCGCTCGTGGAGCTCGGCTACTCCGTCGTCGAGGCCGAGCGTGCCCTGGCCGAGACCAGCTCCGAGCTGCCGCCGGAAGAGCGGGTGCGGCAGGCGCTGAGGGCGGCATGACCGAGCAGTTCCTCGCCCCGGCTGTCCGGCCCGAGGAGGACGAGCTCGAAATCTCGCTTCGCCCGCGCAGGCTCGACGAGTTCGTCGGGCAGGAGAGGATCAAAGAGCAGCTCGAGATCGCCCTTCAGGCATCACGCGCGCGTGAGGAGGCGGTCGACCACGTCCTGCTCGTCGGTCCGCCCGGGCTCGGCAAGACGAGCCTCGCCTACATCATCCGGGAGGAGCTCGGCGTCGGCATTCGCTGCGTCGCCGGCCCAGCGCTCGAACGGAAGGGCGACATGGCAGCGATCCTCACCGGGCTCGAGCCGCGCGACGTGCTCTTTGTGGACGAGATCCACCGGCTGAGCAGTGCGGTCGAGGAGGTGCTGTACCCGGCGCTCGAGGACTTCCGGCTCGACATCGTGGTCGGGCAGGGCCACGCGGCGCGCACTCTGACGCTCGACATCCCGCCGTTCACGCTCGTCGGCGCGACTACTCGCACAGGGTTGCTGACCACGCCGCTGCGCGACCGATTCGGCATGACCTTCCGCCTGGAGTACTACGAGCCGTCCGAGCTCGGGATCATCGTGCGGCGCTCCGCAGGGATTCTCGGCGTCGAGATCTCAGGTGAGGCGGCCGACAAGATCGCGGCTCGTTCACGGGGCACGCCCCGCGTGGCGAACCGCATTCTCCGGCGGGTACGGGACGTGGCGCAGGTGCGTCACGCAGGCGTGATCACGACCGAGGTCGCGGACGAGGCCCTCGAGCTGCTGGAAGTCGACGGCCACGGCCTCGAGCGCACCGACCGCCAGCTGCTCCACGCGGTCGTGGAGCGCTTCGACGGCGGCCCGGTCGGGTTGTCCACGCTGGCCGTAGCCCTCGGCGAGGAGCCGGACACGATCGAGGACGTCTACGAGCCATATCTGCTCCAGCTCGGCTTCCTGCAGCGCACGCCGCGCGGACGTGTGATCACGAAGCTTGGGCGTGCTCACGTGGGCGCTGCGAAGAAGGAAGAAGCGCTCTTCTAGGCAGTAGCTCGAGAGCTCGATCCACCGCCGCGACAACCTCGGCCAAGCTGCGTCCGGGAGCGTCGTTCCACTGGTCGAGCCCGGCGGTACCGGTCGCCTCGCCGAGGGCCTCGGTCGCGTCGCCAAGTGCCCGGGCGTCGGTTGAGTGGCCGACGACGTCCTCGTTGAGGTCTTCGTGGTAGTGGTGCCAGCTCGCGAGGAGGGCGCCCAGCAGCGACCACGACGACGCGCGCTCGCTCCAGGCAGCCACCACGCTCCCCGCGTCGTCGCGGGCCTTGGCGCCCAGAGACCAACCCCTGAGGAGGAGGCCGCGAGCCTCACTCAGCATCGCCGCAGCCGTATGTACGGCTGCCTGTGGCATTAGCTGGTACCGGGAAAGTAGCAAGATCGGGAGTGCCGAAACTGGGAGCTCGCGCCGATCGACGAATCCTGCGGTCTCTAACGCTTGAACTGCACTTCGTGCCAGGACGGTATGGGCGCGAGCTCGAGCAGCGTTCGATCGCCGCGTGGGTCTCGGTAGCCGAACTCGGCTTCGTTCTCGTTCCAGTCGACTTCGAGCAAGCCCTCTTTGACCCGGTGGTCGAGCCACGCGCCGCGGAAGACGAGCTTCCGCAGCCAGTAGACGAGCGACTCGCCCTTCACGAGCGAAAGCTGCTCCCAGTGGCGGACGAGGTACCGGCCGAAGGAGCTTCGCGGCTCTTCGATTCGTCCGTCGGCAGCGAGCTCGACGAGATCTCCGACCTCGTCCTCGTCCAGGTCGTTGCTACCCACGAGCCCGAGCTTCACCGCCGAGGCGGTCACGCGCTGCTCGAAATCGTCTGCGTTGAAGGCGAACCTGTACCCGAGGAACTCGACCATGTAGTCCTCGCCGGAGGAATAGTTGGCCTCAACTGTCACGCGCCCAAGGATAGTGGGGGAGGGTCTGGCGGGACATTGCTCAGACCATTTCCGCCAGACCCTCCGCTGTCCGACTCCCTCCGTACCGTGGCCGGGCTATGTATGAAGAGGGCACCTGGACGATCAGTCCGTGCCCGCACGGCGAGGCGGGTGCGCTTGCGGAGGCACTCGGCGTCAGCGAAACGACCGCTCGCGTCCTCGTCCGGCGCGGGTACGAGAACCCGGAGGAGGCGAAGGCCTTCCTCGCCGGTGAGCTGCCGGGCCACGACCCTTTCCTGCTCGGCGACATGGCCGGCGCGGTGGAGACGATCAATGGCGCGATCGCCGCGGGCAAGCGAATCTGCGTCCACGGGGACTACGACGCGGACGGAATCTGCGCGACGGCCCTCGCCGTCCTGATCCTGCGTGAGCTCGGCGCCGACGTGGAGTGGCATCTGCCGAGCCGTTTCGAGGAGGGTTACGGCGTGCAGCGCGAGACCCTCGCGCGTCTTGCGCAGGAGGGCTGCGGCCTCGTCCTCACGGTCGATTGCGGGGTCACCGCGGTCGAGGAAGTCGCCGAGGCGCGTGCCAACGGCCTCGACGTCGTCGTCACGGACCACCACCGACCCGGCGAGACGCTGCCCGACTGCCCGGTGGTGGCCACGCGCCCCTCCGACTACCCGTTCCCCGAGCTCTCCGGCACGGGCGTCGTCTACAAGCTGGGCGAGGCCCTGCTGGGCCCGGGGAGTGAGGTGCTGGCACGCCACCTCGACCTCGTCGCCCTCGCGACGATCTCCGACGTCGTGCCGCTCGTGGACGAGAACCGAGCGCTTGCGCTCGCCGGCCTCCGCGGCCTGGCGCGGACGCAGAAGCCGGGGCTTCGCGCGCTGATGCGGGCCGCGAGAGTCGACCCGGCGCGCGTCGACGAGGGTGCGGTCGGCTTCCGGCTCGCACCCCGCATCAATGCCGCGGGTCGCCTCTGCCGGCCGGGCGCCGCGCTCGAGCTGCTGCTGACGGAGGACTCCGATGAAGCGGGCAAGCTCGCCCACCAGCTCGAGGAGCTGAACCGCGAGCGGCAGGGCGTCGAGGACCGAATCCTGCGCGAAGCCCTGGCGAAGGTCGCCGACTGGCCCGAGGTCAAGCAGCGCCGACGTGGCTACGTGCTGGCCGACGAGGGCTGGCACGAGGGCGTGATCGGCATCGTCGCCTCGCGGCTTGTCGAGCGCTTCCACCGGCCCGTGGTGCTGATCGCGGGCGCGGGCGAGGAGTGGAAGGGCTCGGGGCGATCCCCGGGAGCATTCGACCTTCACGGCGGTCTGGCCGCCTGCTCTCAGCACCTCGAGCGGTTCGGCGGTCACCGGGCCGCGGCGGGCCTGTCGATTCGCCCTGAGAACGTCGACGCCCTCGCCGACGCATTCGGTTCGCATGCGGACGCCAACCTCACCGACGACGATCTGCGGCCGGTCACAAAGGTGGACGCGGTCGTCTCCGGGCGGGAGCTGACCCTCGACCTGTGCGCCGAGTTGCGCGGACTCGCGCCGTTCGGTCTCGGCAATCCGGGCGTCACGCTCCTGCTGCCGTCGTGCGAGCTCGGCGACCTGGCGCCGGTCGGGAACGGCAAGCACCTGCGCTTCCGAGTCCGCGAACGAGGGCGCGACGCCGGCAGCGCGATCGCGTTCGGACTGGGGACACAACTCGACCGCTACCGGGCCCAGGGTCGCTACGACGTCGTGTTCCGGCTCGAGGAGAACCACTGGAACGGCACGGTCGCGCCCCAGCTCGTCGTCCGTCGTGTGCTCGACGCGCCTGAGGGCTACGAGGGGCTGCGGGTGTGGCTCGCGGAGCAGTGGCGGCTCGACGAGGCAGAGCGCGTGCCTGAGGCGGCTGCCGTCTTCGCGGACCTAGGGCTCGGCGAGGAGACCAAGGGGCGGAGGCCGC
>Ga0307302_10001470_pt1 | contig 10421 bp, 6 predicted proteins | sample ER_DNA_183_FD_194490 | JGI IMG/M metagenome (GOLD analysis project Ga0307302, IMG submission 194490) | Bulk soil microbial communities from the East River watershed near Crested Butte, Colorado, United States - ER_DNA_183 | ecosystem: Environmental > Terrestrial > Soil > Floodplain | place: USA... | reverse complement strand
CATCTGCCAGTAGGTCGGGATCCGGAGCGCGCGTCCCCCGACGACCTGAGCTCTGCGGCGTGGCTCTCGCTGTGCAGCTCCACCACCCTCCGGGCGCCGAGGACGGAGGAGTCCTCAGCGCGCCGCACTCTGGCGGCTAGCTCATGGTCGACGCAGGCGCGGTGGTAATGACTATCGGCGTGACCGCCGACGGCGGCGGGGGGTGCTGAGCCTGGATGTGGGCGACTCCAAGGGCGGCGCGTTTCTGGACAGCGTTCGTGGGTGGCCTGCGCGCTTAAGGGCTTGCCGGCATTAAGCTGGTGGGTCTCCGACGCCTGCTTGCCCATCGGTGCGTTAGCCCAATGGATCGGCTGTCGTTCCTATGTCTCATCGAGGAACTCCTGGACAGTCAACTAGCGTCACCTCGAGTCTGAAACTCAAAAAACAATGGACGGTCGTTCGAGTGTCGCGTTGTTCGCGGCTTGGGGGCGGTTTTCGCAGTAGCACAGTGTACGCGGTGTGGCACGTCCAGCCGCATGGCCAGAGGTGCTCGACGTGGACGGGCTCAGCCGTCGAGGAACCCCGCGAAATGCCGGTCCAGGTCCACGCTCCCAGCGGCCGAGCGTCCGAGGTCCTGGAGCAGTGGGATCTCGTCGACGGCGTCGAGTTTGCGCACGCGCTTGCGCCGCTTGGGATCCTGGATGCCGAAGGCCTGTAGGGCCTCGTCGGACAGATCGGCGTCGTAGCGGACATAGGTGAACAGGTTGTCGCCGGAGAGTCCGGGGGCGTCCAGCCGGGCCCCGAACTCGCGGTCGATCGGCCGCCCGGCCCGGCAGCGCCCGAAGGATCGGCAGAGGAGGTCTTGGCTGACCGCGGCGCCGTTCATGAAGACCGCCGGCAGGTTGCGGGCGTTGAATGCCAACGTGACCTTGCCCCGGCGCAGCTCCGGGTGCACCGCGGCCGCGGACCCGGTGCCGACCGAGACGACCAGCAGCTGGTCCTGGCCCACCGGCCACCCCAGGCCGTACTCGGGTAGCGTGGCCATGAGCACCAGCAGCAGGGCGGGGTTGTTGAACGGGGTCACCCCGCCGTCCTGGTACAGGAACGTATGGCTTCCGACCTGGAGGGTCTGGGGCTTGAAGTAGATCGGTGCCGCCGTGCTGGCCCGGACCAGCGGCGCCAGGGGGATGTCGAGGTTGCGGTCTGGTGGTGCGACCAGGAACCGGTCGGCGCGGTTGTACTTGGCAAGGGTGCAGTTGCTGAGCGGCCAGGGGGAGTCGGTGACGGTGTTGTGCATCACTACCAGCAGCAGCGTGCGCAGCTCGGGGTCGCCGAGGGTGCGGCCGGCGCCGAAGAAGTCGTCGAGCTCTCGGCGCAGCGGTGTGTCCTTGTAGAGCGCCTGCAGCCGCAGGGGCAGGAGGCGTTTGGCGAACACCTTGCGTCCCAGCGACTACCTCCTCCACCGGGTGGCCCAAGGCCAGGGCGGCCGCGATGATCGCCCCGGTGCTGGTGCCGGCCACATAGTCGAAGTAGTCGGCCAGGACCAGGTCCCGCCGTCCATAGCGATCCCTCAGTCCGGCCTCGACGGCAGCCAGGATCTCCAGCGAGAGCGCCCCTCGTAGCCCTCCGCCGTCCAGGGCGAGCAGCCGCTTGGGTCGGTCGACCGCCTGGCGGGCCTCGTAGGCCCTTGGGGTCGGGTCGATCACCCGGATCCGTGGCTCGGGCCGGTCCACGTCGAGCCGTTGGACCAGGTCGCGGGTGCCGCCGGGGCCACCACCCTCCTTGCCGTCCCAGACGATCACGGCATGCGGCCTGGGGTCGAGGGCGCGGGCGACCTCGACCATCCACCGGTTGGTCACCGCGAACACCTCATCATCGTCCGGCACCGCGCCGATCGCATCCGAGAGGAGCCGAACCTCGGCGGCCTCCAGGACCTTGCGGAACCGGCTGGCCCAGTCGCTGTCCGGCAGCTCGACCGACCGGCGTTCGAACTCGTCTTGGGGGAGGGCCAGGCAGATGATGACCCGTGCGCCACGGGCCAGCCCTTCTTCGGCGACGATCAGGTCGGCCCCGCGAGCCCCGCCGGTGACCACGGTCGTGCTCGGCCCGACCTCCCATCTCTGCAGGGCGTCTCGGACCTGGGCGGTCACCCGGGGTACCTGGTCGGGGGGGAACCGCGGGGTCGGCCGGTCCGGGGTGTCGACGACGTGCCCGCTGGCCAGCACGACCTTGGGCGGGGTGCTCATCCGTCCGACTCCTCGGCCAGCTCGCGCAGCTCCTCTATAGTCTCGCCGAGTCCCCGCTTGACTTCCGGGTCCTGCTGGAGGTCCAGGCTGACCTCCAGGTCGCTCAGAGTGGCCTGCAGCTGCCAGGTCACCGCGCCCTCCTTCCGGATGTCGGGAAGTAGCGTTCGTGCCGCCTCGACGTCACCGGTGTCGAAGGCCGCGCCGAGCAGGGTCTGCCGGGTCCACTCGTTGTCCGTACGCAGGTCGATGCTCCGTTGGCAGGCGGCCACCGTCACCATGGCCGCCACCACCGCCTTCTGCTCGTCACCCTCGCGGCCTCGTAAACGGTAGAGCCGGGGCAGGTTGGAGGTCGGGTAGTAGTCGTTGAGGTCGAGGCGCATTCCCTGCTCGTAGGCCTCGATGGCGAGGTCAAGATAGCGGTCCCGCTCGGCCTTGGTGGTTGCCGCCTTCCGCAGTTGCTTGTAGCGGCCGCCCAGGAGTCCCCAGCGCTCCGAGGTGGGCCCAACGTCGCGGATGAGTCTTTTCAGCGCGGCTGCGGCACCGGCGGGATCCCCCTTCTCCTTCTGCTTGGCCACTGCCAGCAGCCGCTGCTCCATCACCAGCGGATGCCGTTGCAGTTGGTCGGGGAGGCTGTCGACATAGGCGACCACATCGGACCAGTCTAGGTTGTCGCGCACCAGCCGCAGCATCGCAAGCACGGCGGCCTCGCGGACCACGGGCGTGCCCCCGTGCGAGGCCTGCAGTTGGCGGGTCCGCTCCTCGCGCGCCTGCTTGCTGGGGGTCTCCCGGACGGCCTCGACCTCGGCGTCGAAGCTCGACAGGGTGTCCACGAGGTCCTGGAAGACGGGCAGCTTGGAAGCATCGATATCGGTCGGGTAGCCGGGTACAGCGTCGAACACCGGGGAACGGCCCTTCACCAATTGAACCAGACCCGCGCGCAACACCTTCTTGGCGCGCTCGGCGGCCCGCTTGCCGACCGCTCCGTCGGTCAGGGGGTACTGCAGGCGCCGCAACTGTTTGAGGTCGAACACCGGGTCGGCCCAGTCGGCGGCGACCAGCACGCAACCGCGTTCCTTGGCGGCCTGGCGGACGCCCACCTCGTAGTAGACGTTCGCATTGGCCAAGGAAATGTCGGCAAGGACGAGATCGGCCACCGCCAACCGCTGGATCATCTCGGCGATGACGAACGCCCCCACGTCGGCGTCGGCACGGACGGCCTGGTAGCCCAGCTCCTCCAGCACCGGCTTGTGCACCCGGTACCATAGCTTGTCGAAGTCCACGGCATCCGGCACCCGCTCGCCGGACTTGCCGGTCGGCTTGTTCTCGAACGGCATCACCATGAAGGCAACCGTGTCGGCCATCGCCACCCCCTGAACGGTCTCGCAGATCCGCGTTTGCTCAGCATGACCTTTCCACCAAAGCGTGACAAGAAGGACTCACCAGCGGGGATCCTCGCAGATAAGCCAGCCGGCGGGCCGGTCTGACCCTTGCCGCCGGCCGGCGCCACGACCGGTCACGTACCGGGGGCAGGACCAGTTGAGCACTGTCGGCCCTATGCGGTGGGATTGCCGTCCTCGAGCCGGAGCAAATGTAGCGTGCGGCGGTCGCCGACCACGGCGGTATCACCGTTTGCAGTCAGCGCGCATATGATCGGGAAATCCTCGATCGTGAACGTGGCGATCGGGGTGAGCGCGGTGAGATCCCACAAATAGATGACGAAATCCCTCCCGGCGGAGAGGGCGCGACGTCCATCGGCGCTGACCGCTAGCGTGCTGACGCCGCCGACGTGCCCTAGGAGCTCGCCGACGGCGCGGCCGGCATCGAGGTCCCACACCAAGAGGCGCGCGGCGTTGTAGCCCTCCGGCGCGAGCACTCGCTGGCCTGGGAGCGCCGCGATGGCCTCTTCCTGCATGCTGTCGGACAGGATCCGCGGCGCCCCATCACCGCGGAGATCCCAGACATGAAGGCCCTCCGCGAGCGCGCTGACAGCGCGGTTGCCGTCCGCGGTGATCGCCAGTGGGCGGATCTGATTCGGCGAGGACATGCTGCTTCGAAGATCGGGACCACGAAGCCGCCGAAGTCGCCTGAGCCAGGTCGGGCTTGGGTTGATCTCGCGACCGGACGCCAGGTCCCAGCGTCTGAGGTTGCGGTCACCGGCATACGCGCCGCGGTCGGCAAGTGATACGAGCAGCGAGCCGTCGGGCGTCACTGCCAGCGCCTTCGCATCGTGGTTGCGGTTAATGATCCTATGGCGTAGCTGACCAGCTTGGAGATCCCAGATGTCGATGGCATCGTCGCTCGCCGCCGCCGCCAAGTGTCCATCCGGCGCGACCGCAACGGCGCGGACGGGCGCCGGAGCGTCCTCTTCCCGTGATACCGGCTCGTCGTCCGGCGGCGGGTCGTCCATGACGAACAGTGAATCGCTGACAGCCCTGATCCGCCGAGCTGCGTGCTCATCCTCGGGTGCCGCGGCCGAGGCTTGTGCCTCGAGGATGAGGCCGTCGCCGAGGTCCAGCACGTCCCCGCGGCGCTCCGCCTCCAGCTTCCCTGCCGGCCGTTCGCCGTGCGGGCGATCGCCGAAGATGACGGACGCGCCGGAGCGGGCGTTGACCAGTTCCACCGCGCCGTCCCAACGGCCGGCGACGACCGCACCCCGGCCCGGAACAGGAGCGAGGTCGAGCGCGCCTGACCCCGGGTTCTGCCAGAGCCGATCACCCGTCCCGAGGTCCCAACCCTCGAGCGTCTGTGAGGTCGCCACGACGGCGATCGGGACCTCTTCGTCCTCGACGATCGCGGTGGCGCTGGCACCGCGCGCGGGCTCTGGGCGCCCACCAACGATGTGCTTCAGCCGCCAGACACTGAGCTCCGAGCCCTCACCGACCACGGCGAACCGCCCGTCGTCCGACAGGGCGAGTGCGGAGGGCAGGGGTGCGATGGGATTGGTCTGCCCGAGCTTGCGCCGCGTCTCGAGATCCCAAACCTGAACAGCACCGAGGAGGAGCACCAGCCTGTGGCCGTCGCTCGTGATCCGGGGATGGCTGGCGTAGACCGGAAGCCGCGCCAGCTGGGTGCCCTGATCGACGTCCCAGAAGCACATACCCTCCTGTGGGGAGGTCGAGACGAGAAGTCGCCCGTCGGGTGAGAGTGCCACGCCCGTCACCTGGGTGATCCCGATGAGGCCACCGGGGGGGATCTCGTCCGGCGACGCAGCCCGCAGCGGGTGGTCCGTCTCCAGCACTCGAATCGCCTGGCCCCGCTCGAGATCCCAGATGCGGATGGTGCCGTCGTCTGCCCCCGACGCCGCGACGCGGCCGTCGGCGCTGACCGAGAGCGCCTGGACGTACCACGCATGGCCGCGCAGCACGTGGATCGCGTGCCCGTCGTCCAAGTCCCAGACACGCACGGTCCCGTCGTAGGACGACGAGACCGCCCGCCTCCCGTCGGGCAGCACCGCGATCTCGCCGAAGTCGTGGTCGTGTCCCTCGAACATCGCGATCGGTCGGCCCTGGTCGAGGTCCCACACCCGCAGCTCCTGCGGGTCCTATTCGGCCGTGCCCTGGCTCCGGAGACCGCACGGTGCCCGTCCGGGGCGACCGCGACACAGCGAGCGAAGACCCCATGCCCGTAGAGGGTGCGCGCGAGCGCGCCGTGCTCGATATCCCAGACCTCGATCCTGCCGTCGCGACAGGCGGCCAGCGCACGCCGTCCGTCCGGGGTCAACGCGACCGCCGACACGGACCCCCCACGCGTCGAGATCGTTCGGATGAGGGGGCCGCCTGGAGGGCTGAGCGACCGCGTCAGTGGGCGCAGCCATGGCCGCCGCATCTCGCGCCGCGCCCGCCCGAGGAGCGCCCTGACGGGCTCGTCGTCGAGGTCGAGCAGCCGCGCCTGCAGTTGAGACGCCAGCTCCGCTGGTCGCTCCGCAAGGACCGCGGACACGCGCTCGAGCACTTCAGCGAGGTCGACCAGGCCTCGCTCGGGAGCGTGCGGGAGGGTGTAGTCGTCCAGCAGCGGCTGTGGTCCAAGCGCCCGAAGCTTTGCCTCCAGAAAGGCGAAGTCGGTCAGCGTTGCGACGAGGTCGCGTTCCCGACCGGCGGCTGCGAGCTGGTAGGGCAGCTCGGTGAGGGCCCGGACGTTCGGAACTCCAGGGTCCAGCGGGCGGGCCGAGAAGTACCTCGCGAGCTGGTCGTGCCGTTGCCGTCGCTCCGCCCCGGCGCAGTCCTCGTCTACCACCTCCTTGAACAGGCGGTGGAAGAAGCCGAGCAGCTGCGCACCGTCGGCGCGTCGCTCCGCGAGGTACGGGGCAAGGTCCGAGAGCAGCCGCGACCAGACGGCAACCGGAAGGTCCTGGGTCGAGGGTGAGCGCGGGAAACGGCGCCGGAGCTCAGCCATGACGGCGTCGTCAGCCGCGAGCACGGCGAGCAACTCGTCCTCGGCCAGGCCGCTCTTGGCGCAGGTCAGGTAGGCGAGCGTGCGCGTGACCAGCACGGCGCCGTGCTCGGCACCATCGGAGAGGCGCCCGATCAGCGCCCGGACAATGCCGGCGACGTCCGCCTCGAGACGCGTTTTGCCCGGCGGCCTGTCCGACTCCCAACGCGCAGCCTCCTCCATCGCCACACGCAGGTAGAACGGGAGACCGCTCACGGCAAAGCGGTCGAGAACCTGGTCACGCTGGTGGAGCCGGAGCGTCCGGCCCCGCTCGGCCAGCCACCGGTCGAGGATCGCGCCCCCGTGCTGCCTCGTCAGCGGCGCCAGCTCGACGACCTCGCGTTCCGGCAAGGCGAGCAGGAGATCGCGCGTGGGCCCCGGCGCGGCGGTGACGAGCACGCCCACGCGCGGCGGCAGTCGGGCGGGTAGCCAATCAAGCTCACCGATCCCACGCCCGGTACCGAGGAGGTCGACGCCGTCGACGATGACCGCTGCCCGACGACCCTCGGGAACCGATTCCAGGCGCGACCACAGCTCACTCACAAGGGCGCCGTAGCCGGCAGGGATACTCTCGTCGAGCTCGTATCGGCTACCGACCTCGCGGGCGAGCCCGCCGAGCAAGGTCGGCGCCGACGCGGAGTCCGCGGTCGCGCCCACGAACCGGAGGAAGACGTCGGTGTTCGGGTAGGAGCGAAGGCGCCGGGCGACCTGGGCCGCGAACGTCGTCTTGCCGACGCCGCCGGCCCCGGTGACGATCAGCGGTGCGGTCCTGTCACCCGCGAAGTATCCCAGCACGGTGTCGCCGTCCTCCCCGGGACGCTCGTCGCCCGCGCTGGCAATGCGGGTTTCGGCAAAGGACCAGTGCGCAGCCACCTCCTCTGCCGGCGCGTCGACCGATGCCTCTGCGAGCTCGGACTCGATCAGCGACCACAGGCGCGCCTGCACGGCGGCGCAAAGATCGTCGAGGTGATCGGTGGTCGGGCCCGCCGCCGACCACGTCGCCCGGTACTCAAGCAGGGTGTCGGGTAGGCGACGGCGAAGCTGGCCGCGCAGCTCCGCGAGGCGACGGCGAGCATCCTCGTCCGGCTGGCCGTCCCGGCCCATATCCACGAACGGAGCCGCTGATGAGTCCGCGGGCAATCCGTCGATTGATCGGAGCGCGCAGACAACGTGCTCGGCTGCATCAGGGACGGAGAAGACGCCCCGTTCGATTTCGAGGTGCGTCGCCGACGCCTCGTACCGAAGCCGGCGCGCCGGCTCGACCGGCAGGCCGGCAGCGCCGGTCCGGAGCGCTTCGTGCAGCTGGCGCTCGATCGGCAGCCACTGCTCGCCCTCCAGCGAAGCGCGTGGGCGGAGCACGTGGGTTGGGGGTACCGCATTGTCGTCGCCGTGGTACCAGCGCTCCACCAGCCGCCGATCGGCCGGCTGGTCAACCAGGCCATCGAGGATCGCCGCAAACTCGTCAGCCGGGATGCTCGTGGGGACGGGACGCCAGCCGTACCTGTCTCCCAGGAGGACGAGGAAGTTCGGCCGGCGGGTCTGGCGCTGGCAGCGGGCGATCTCCTCGAAGCAGATCTGCATTGTGCGTTGGTCGCGTCCCGCCTCCTCGCTCACACCCCAACGCAGATCGATCGGCTGGAAACGTGCCCCTCGCTTCAGGCAGAGCTCCGCGAGTTCGGGAAACACCCGCGTGTGGAGCGCCTCGCGCTCCATCTGCAAATCCTCGAAGGTCGAACTCACGAAGAGCCGGAAGAGCCGAGTCATGGCAGCCCCCACCGTTCATGGGAGCATCCAGTTTAGGAGAATCGAGGCCTTCGCTGGAAGGTTGCCGATGCTCCTCTTCAGGCGCCCTTTCGCTCGTCACATGTACCGGATGGCAGCCACCACAGCGCTCTACTCTCGGCTCAATGCTTCTGAGGAGAGCAATGCGCCAGTGGTGCAGGTACTCCTAGCGAGAGAGAACCACCCGGGCGGACCGCGCCGTCATGGACAGGCCTGGTTGTCATGCTCCTATCCGCCGAAGTGACCACCCTGGTTAGACAGGGAAGTGCTCTCCGGCCGCTAGACAGGCCTCCCCGGAGGATCCGGTCCATCAGGAGGAGGCGCTAGATGTGAAAGCCCTGGTCAAGGCGGGTGTGGTGGGCGCGACAGGGTTTGAACCTGTGACCTCTTCCGTGTCAGCAAACCCCAGGAACCGCTGTGCTACACGCCATTCCCGCAGGTCGGCTCCGACCGTAGATGCCGAAGGGAAACGCTCAGTTGACGTCCAGCAAAACGCTCTCTTTCCAACCTTCTGCCGGAGCTCGGTCACCTTTACACCACGCCGTCTAGCTGCGCCTATGCAGCGACAGGTCGGTTGCAGTCTTGCCGTGGGCCGGTCGCACAGCCCCTGGCACGTTTGGGATCAGGTCAGTGGATCGTGGCTGCGGCCAGCACCACCCAGCTCAGCTCCGGATGGATGATGTCGCTGTGGGCGCCGCTCGGTGGGCCGCCGCGGCGGACGACCTCGCTCGCATCGATGTTGAGGATCCGGTCGGGGGAGAACCGGTAGCTCGCGTCCCGGCCGGCGGCTTGGATGGCGTCCAGTGTGGCGTCTACTCCCTGGGCCCCGTCCGCGCCCATCCCTCCCCACCGGTACAGCGGGTCCTGGGCGGCGGCCGAGTCGTCGCCCGAGGCGATCGAGGCGAGCGGGTAGAGCTTGCCAACCGCCCCGTCGTGCACCGAGAAGCACACGGTGAGCGGCCCGTCGACCCGCGCGTTCATCCCGGCCAGGGCGCCGTTGCGGCTGGCGTCGAACGGCAGCGGCCGGGCGAACGCGAAGTGGGAGAAGGCTCCCTGGAGCAGGGTCAATGACTTCACCGGTGAGGGGGTCAGGCCGTCGGGGAGCCCGGCGAGCGCATAGGAGACGAGCCGGGCACCGAAGCTGTGCCCGATGAGGTGGACACGCAGCTGCCCGGCGGCGGTGTGCAGCTGTCCGATCAGCGGGCCCAGCCCGTTGCGCCCGACCGTCCCGGCGCGGTTCTTCATCTCCCAGTAGGTGGCCTGGCGGAATGCCTCCTTGGCGCCGTTCCAAATCCCCCCGGCCAGGTCGCCGATCCCCGCCTCCCCACTGCCGTCGGGGCTGATGTCCACGCCGCTGGCCTGCAGCGCGTCGCGGTACCGCTCGAAGAGTACGGTGTGGTCGTCAAGGAGCATCCGTGGCTCATCCGTGGGACCTGCCGAGTCGCCCTCGCCGTCGTCGTCGGCGGTGCCGGCGAGCGTGGCGAACTGCTTCAGGCACGCATGGAACCTGGCCTGGGCCTCGTCGGTGGGCGGACCCTCGAGCAGCGCGGCCATCTCGTCCACGACGGGCGCGGCCGCCGGGAACGTCTCACGCAGGCCGGCCAGTGTCTCGGGGTCGATGATCGCGGAGGCGGCCTCGGGTGCCGCGGCCTCCACCGGGGTGGCCGACGCGGCCCCGCTGGCGGCCGCGACCGGTGCGGGGGCGAAGTCCGGGATCGGCTCGTCGGACCAGCGCCGGGATGGCCACACCACGCCGGCCAGCCCGGCGGTGATCGGCCGGGTCGCGGAGGCGTCACTGAGCTGGCCGGCGAGCAGGCCGAAGAAGCCGTTGTACAGGCGGCGGGCGACGGCCGGGTCGTTGTTCCACCCGTGGGAGAACACGAACAGGTCGGTGACGCCGCGCCCCGGGACCTCGGCGAGCAGCGCGTCGCGCCGAGCGACGTCGGGGTCGCCGTGGGCGTCGAACCTGATCTCCCAGAACGGTAA
>Ga0307302_10001467_pt1 | contig 10426 bp, 9 predicted proteins | sample ER_DNA_183_FD_194490 | JGI IMG/M metagenome (GOLD analysis project Ga0307302, IMG submission 194490) | Bulk soil microbial communities from the East River watershed near Crested Butte, Colorado, United States - ER_DNA_183 | ecosystem: Environmental > Terrestrial > Soil > Floodplain | place: USA... | reverse complement strand
TAAGGCGAACCCCACCTCCGACGGGGCCGAACCCGTCTGGGATGATTCGACCACCGATGCGTTCCCGACGTGTGCTCGTGCTGCTCGCGCTCACGGGCGGCGTCGTCGCCTTCGTGCTCGTGGCGACGGGGAGCCTGATCGCCGGCTCGCTCGCGGGCCTCCTGGTCCTCGGAGCCTGCCTGTTCGCGATCAGGGCCCTAGTCCCCGAGGACCCGGATCGCCGGCGCTTCCTGGCGCTGATGGGCGGGGTCGGTCTCGCGGCGGTGGCGGCGGGTGGCGCCGCCGGCGCCCTCGTGCGGCGACTCACCCGGCCGGACCCTCGTCCGGCGCTCGAGGCGATGGCCTCGGACCTGGGCTCCGAGTACCTCGAGCTGGTCACCCGCTCGTACAACGCCGAGCGCCTGGGCGACCTGCAGCTGCTGGTCACGCCCTACTCGAGCTCGAACTATCCGCAGGAATCGCTGTCGCTCGCGCCGAACGACCCGCGCTCGAGCCACGCGGTCACGTGGATGTACGGCGAGCGCGTCCCGATCGTCGTCTGGTCGCCGGGCCGCATCGATCCGCAGGACCACACCGAGCGCGTCACGCTGGCGGATCTCGCGCCCACGACCGCGCGGCTGATCGGGTTCGACGAGTTCCGGGCGGCGGACGGGATGACGCTCCCGGGGATCCCGTCGGTCACGCCGCCGGTGCAGCCGCGGGTCGTCGTCACGCTCGTGATCGACGGCGGTGGCTGGAACGTCCTCCGCCGCTGGCACGACGCGTGGCCGAACCTCGAGCGGCTCATGCGAGAGGGCGCGACGTACCGCAACGCGATCTCGGGCTCGTTCCCCGCCGTCACGGCCTCGACCCACGCCACGATCGGCACGGGCGCCTTCCCCCGCACGCATGGGATCACCGGCCACAACGTTCGGCGGGGCGGCGGGCCGGTGAAGGCGTGGGGCGAGGCCGGGAACATCGACCCGACCTTCCTGCTCGAACCCACGCTCGCCGACCGCTGGACCGAGTGGACCGAGGACCGGGCGTGGGTCGGCGAGATCGGCTACCAGGTGTGGCACGTCGGGATGCTCGGCCGGGGCGGGCGCCCGATGGGCGAGGCCCCGGTGGGCGTGTTCTGGAACGAGGACGGCGGCGGCGGGTGGCAGCCGCATCACCCGGATCTCTACCGCCTCCCGACGACGACCCCGGGGCTCGAACGGCTCGCCGAGCTGAGCGCCGGGTGGGAGCCGCCCGCGCCTTCCCCGTACGACCCCACCGGCAAGAAGGCGATGTGCTGCTTCCCGCCGGTCGTGCACTACCAGGGTGAGCTGATCCGCGCCACCTTCGACTCCGAGCCGATCGGGCACGACGAGGTCGCGGACCTCCTGTACCTCAACTTCAAGGCGCCCGACTACGCGGGCCACGTCTACAACATGGACGACCCGCGCCAGGCCGAGGTGCTCGGCGCCGTCGACGAGGAGATCGGCCGGCTCGCCGACCTGCTGGCCGAGCGGTTCGGGGACGGCCGAAGCGTGCTGATCGTGACGGCCGACCACGGTCAGTGCCCCGAGATCGACGCGAACGGCGGCGTGCGGATCGACCCGATCCAGCTCGAGGAGGACCTGAACGCGGAGTTCGGGACCAGCGTGTTCGGGCTGATCCAGATGGTCGCGCCGTCCGAGGTCTACCTGAACCCGAAGGCGCTCACCGACTCGGGCCTGTCCGCGGAGGACGTGGCGGCGTTCCTCGCCGACTACCGCTACGGCGACAACATCGGCCCGTACATCCGGCCGGCGGCGGTCCGGCGGGACCGGCTGCGCGAACGGTCGTTCGCGGCGGTGCTCCCCGCCTCGTACATCGCCGAGCTCGCGGGCACGGACCTCGCGCGGTTCGGCGCGACCGCGTACGACGACGCGGATCCCGGGGGGATGCCCGCCGTCACCTGGTAGCTCACACGCCCGGTGATAGGGTTCGGCGCACGGCCAACGCGGCGTCACAACCCGCGCCGGCCATCCCACGTGCCGCCAAGAATTGGGACGGAGGAACCCGATGCCACACCGTCTGTCGCAGAGCCTGCAGCGGATCATGGAGATCGAGGAGCCGCTCCGGCGCTTCTTCTACGAGAGCCGCTACGCCCACCGCGACCCGGCCGACGAGGAGAACTGCGACTTCGTCGCCGGCAACCCGCAGGAGATGGTGCTCCCCGAGTACGTCGAATCGCTGCAGCGCTGGACGGTGCCGCAGGACAAGGACTGGTACGCGTACAAGTTCAACGAGCCGTACGCACGCGAGGCCGCCGCGGCCGGTCTCCGCGAACGACGCGGCGTGGACTTCGAGGCCGACGACATCCTGGTGACCGACGGCGCGTTCGCCGGGCTCAACCTGTGCATCCGAACGGTCACCGACCCCGGCGACGAGGTGATCTTCCTCACGCCGCCGTGGTTCTTCTACGAGGCGATCATCCTGGGCGGAGCGGCGCACCCGGTACGAGTACCGGTGAACTACGAGACGTGGGATCTCGACCTTGATGCGATCGAGGCGGCGATCACCGAGCGCACCTCGGCGATCCTCGTGAACTCGCCCAACAACCCGAGCGGCAAGATCTACCCACCCGAGACCCTGCGGGCCCTGGCCGACGTGCTGACCGCCGGCTCCGAGCGGATCGGGCACCCGATCTACCTGATCTCGGACGAGGCGTACTCGCGGATCGTCTTCGACGACCGATCGTTCACGAGCCCGACCGAGTCCTACGCGAACTCGTTCCTGGTCTACACCTACGCCAAGCAGCTGCTCACGCCCGGGCAGCGGGTCGGGTACATCGCCCTGCCACCGGGGATGCCCGACCGCCCCGAGATGCGCGAGGCGCTGCAGCTCGGCCAGCTCACGTACGGGGGGCACGCGGCCCCGACCAACGTCCTGCAGCGCGCGATGGGCGACCTCGAAGGCATGAGCGTGGACGTCAAGGCCCTGCAGCGGCGCCGAGACCGCGTCGTGGAGGCACTCCGCTCCTACGGCTACGAGCTCCACACGCCCGAGGGCACGTTCTACCTCCTGCCGACGAGTCCCGACCCGGACGACGTCGCGTTCGTCGAGCGACTCGCCGAGGAAAAGGTGTTCGTCCTGCCCGGGACCGTCGTCGAGATGCCCGGGCGCTTCCGCATCTCGATCACCGCGAACGACGAGATGACGGAACGGGCGCTCCCGATCTTCGAACGGGCGGCGAAGGCCTAGGGCCCTCGGTGCCGGTCGAGCTCACCGAGAGCGACCGGTCCTGCCTGCGCGGTGAGCGGGGCGAGGCCGCCGCGCTCGCGATGCGCATCGTCGTGGAGATGGCCGGCGTCTCGGGCGCCGGGCGGTTGATCGACGTGGCCTCTGCGCACGTCGACGGGTGCCTGTACCACGGGATCGCGGGGCTCGAGTTCGCCGAGCGCTTGGTCGCGGGAGGCGCCCGGGTCGCGGTGCCCACCACGCTGAACGTCGGCGCGCTCGACCTGCTGCATCCAGACCGGTACCGCGGCGACCCCGAGATGGCCGCGAACGGCCGTCGACAGATGGACGCGTACGTCGCGATGGGCTGCCGGCCCACGTGGACCTGCGCGCCCTACCAGCTGCCGGAACGTCCTGCGTTCGGGCAGCACGTCGCGTGGGCCGAATCCAACGCGATCGTGTTCTGCAATTCGGTGCTCGGCGCTCGGACCGACCGCTACGGAGACTTCATCGACATCTGCGCCGCGTTGACGGGCCGGGTGCCGTTCGCCGGGCTGCATCGCGACGAGGCACGCAGGGCGGGTCTCGTGGTGACGCTCGAGGGGATTTCGGAGCGGCTGCTCGCCTCGGATGCGCTCTACCCGGTGCTCGGATACGTGCTCGGCCGCGAGGCCGGGAGCGAGGTCGCCGCGATCGTCGGCCTGCCCGCGGACACGTCGGAGGATCGGATGAAGGCGCTCGGAGCCGCGGCCGCTTCCTCGGGCTCGGTGGCGATGGTCCACGCGGTCGGCATCACACCGGAGGCGCCGACGCTGGAGGCCGCGACGGGGGGCGAGGAGGTTCGCGAGCTCCGGGTGACGACGGCCCGACTTCGGGCGTCCCGAGATGAGCTGAGCACCCACGCCCCCGAACGGCTCGGCGCGGTCAGCGTCGGGACACCGCACGCCTCGCTCGCCGAGCTCGAACGGCTCGCCGGGCTCCTGGGGACGGACGAGGTCTCGGTACCCCTGTACGTGAACGTCGGTCGAGAGGTGCTGGCCGAGGCCCAGGGTCGAGGGCTCGTGCCCCGGCTCGAGTCGCTGGGTGTTCGGGTTGTCTCCGACACCTGCACCTACATCTCGCCCGTCATGGACGAGGTGAACGGCTCCGTCATGACCGACTCAGCGAAGTGGGCCTGGTACGCACCGGCGAACCTCGGCGTCGGCGTGGTGATCGGGGGGCTCGAGGAGTGCGTCCGGTCGGCGTTGGCCGGGCGCGTCCTGCTCGACGAGACGCTGTGGGCGGATGCCTGAGGCCCGAACCCTCGTCGCCGGGACGGCGGAGGGCAGGGCGCTCGTCCTCGACGAGCCGCTCTCGTTCTGGGGCGGCGTCGACCCGGCCACCGGCGACATCGTCGACGCCCGCCACCCGCAGCACGGGGCGAACGTGGCCGGGCGGATCCTGGTGATGCCGTCGGGACGCGGATCGAGCTCGTCCTCGAGCGTGCTCGCCGAGGCGATCCGCGCCGGCACCGCACCCGCCGCGATCATCCTGGGCGAGGCCGACCCGATCGTCGCCCTCGGCGCGATCGTGGCGCGGGAGCTCTTCGGCACCACGATCCCCGTGATCGTGACGACCGAGTCCGACCTCAGGACGGACGACCTCGCCACCGTTCGGGCCGACGAGACCGGCGTCGAACTGCGGGGTTGAGGGCGAGGCCTCCGACGGGTCGCCGCCGCTAGATCCGAGCGAACCCCGCCTGCACCCCTACTGGATCTCGATGAAGAGCCGGTAGGTGATCAGGGAGGACGAGCTGCTGGATCCCTGAACCACGGTCTTGAACGGCTCGATGTTCGAGGCGACGTCTGGTGGGAGTTGCGACCCGAACCTCGACACCATCGCCCCCACGTCGACATAGAACGTGCTCGCGCCGTCCGGCACCCGGCTGACGGCCCGCTGGTATGAAGACGACGCGCCGATGTTCGGCTCGCTCCCCGCTTGGGTGTCGATCACCTTCCGGATCTCGGTGGGGCTCGATCCGACGATCGCGGCACCCTCGACCACCGCGTAGGAGGGCACGAACCCCGTGCTCGAGAGTTCCGGATCGTCCAGATACCAGATCGTCGTGCCCTGGTACGTCGAGCTCCTCCACGTCGCCTGCGGGACCGTCTCGAGGACGTCGTGACGATCCAGTCCGGACACGTCCCCGAACGCGGGCGCCCCCGCTTGGCGCCGGGCGATGAGCACCAGGTCGGCGAGCCCGTCCAGCGTGCGCTGGACCGCGGCGGGATCGCGCACGCCGATCAGGATCGCGCCCCCGGCCGGCACGGGACCCGATCCGGGGCCGACCTCGAACGCGAGATCACCGGTGAGCGCGGCCAGCGTGTCGTCCACGCCGATCCGCTGACGGATCCGCTCCCCTTCGGGCGTGGCTAGGATCTGGTCCACGGTCTGCTTCAGGGTCTCGTCGAGGCCCTGTTGCGTCGCCACGGCGTACGCGTCCGCCGGGACGAACCCGAGCACCCCGTTCTCGTGGACGGGTTGGTCGAGCTGCAGACGAGTCGCCGGATCCAGCTCCGAGGGATCCATGCGCACCGCGACATCGAACGCCAGGCCATCGGGATGGGCCGACAACGTCGCCCCGACGCCCCTGATCGCGCGCAGCAGATCGAAACCGGGAGCCGTGCCCGCCGCACCGAGACCTGTCGCCGAGAAGGCCTGATTCACGATCTCGGTGGGGTTCACGTACGCGAGTCCGAGCTTGCCCTCGGGCAGCGACGAGATCGTGTCCAGGAACCCTGGATCGTCGGCGATGGCCGGCGCACTTCCCTCCGACACGTCGACCACGCGGGTGAGGCCGATCGATTGGTTGCTGAGCACGACCACGTGGTCAACGATCACGTAACCGAAGGACGAGGTACCGCTGCCGAAGATGTGCATCGTGGCGCCTCGGTGTTCGCTGGTCTGTTCGTTGCCGAGCGACCTCCCGAGAGCCTTCTCGAGGGCTTCCCGCGCCGCGTCGTCGTCCTTGGTGGCGACGAGGAAGGAGGCCGTAGGAACGTCGCTGTTCGCCTCTATGTCCACGACGATCGCCACCTGCGAGCCGAGCCACGGCCGAACATCCTCATGACTCAGGCCCGCGCCCTCGAGCGCTTCGTCGAGCACATCGTCGATCTGCTGCCGGAACCGCTGATCGTCGCGCAGCGCCGGGAACCGGTTCGCCAGCGCCATCAGGTTCACCTTCTGGCCGGCCGACGGATCGAGGTAGGCGGTGACGACGACCTCGCTCGACGCCGGGATGAGCTGGAGCAGCTCCTCGCCCGCTCCCCGCATCAGGAAGAACGCGGCCGCGGACCCGCCACCCGCTACGACCAGCAGCGTCGCCAGCACGACCACCAGCCAACGTCGCGCGCGGCCGGTGCGGGACGCCGGCGGGTGTCCCTCGGACCAGGCTCCCCACGACGACCCCGGTGGTGGGGTCAGACCTTCGCCTGCGCTGGGCGGCACGACCTCACCCGTCGGTGGGGGCGGCATCGATATCGATCGTCCATGCTCGCGGCCGGGCGATCCCGGTTTGCTCGGATCCATGACCAGACTCCTCGGGGCTTCGGTGGAACCTCTGGGCAGCGCTCCCCTTCGTTTCCCGGGTCAGAAGAACGGTATCGGCCGATCCGGGCCTCGAGTTCAGTGGAGTCGGGCAACCTGGTCGAGCCTCTGATCCCGCCCTCAGCCCAGGTACCGAGAGATCCAGTGTCCAGGTCTCTTCAGCGCCGCTACGGTCACCCGAGCACGTGCCGACGAGGACGATGGCTGGCCCGCGATCCGCATCGATCCGCACGGGCGCATACGACACCGGGCCCACCGCACCGGACCTGCTCGTCCGCCGTGTCTTTGACGGCTGCGAGTCGAAGCCCACCGGGACGAGCGCGCCGGTAGCCGGGGGATCGCGCACTCATCCGTAGTGTCGGAGGTTCGCCCACATCTGGGGAAGCGGCGCGTCCGGTTCTCGGCACACCCAGATGCCCTGCCCTTGCTCCTCGTTCTCGACATCCAACCCATTGTCCAGCGTGCCCACCAGCTCGACGGAACCGAAGAAACCCCGGAGATACGCGGTGCTGAATTCGCCGACCGCGAGCACGGTTGTCGTCTCGGCGGGCGGCGTCGCCCACCACCAATACGAGTTGTGCCCGCTGTACGGCGTCGGCAAGTCGACGCCGTATCGCTCGATCGCACCTGCCTCGCCGTAGTTCGACATAAGGATCATTGCGTGCGTGCGCTGAGTCTCGGGGAGAGTGCGCCAGGCCTCCCCGATCTCGCGCGCGAGCGCCGGCCAACCGATCTGCTCGCCCAGGTCGTAGTTGATGTCCTGGAGCGGGATGTCCGCAAGCGTCGAAGCCGGCAGGATCGGGAGCACGATCGGCATCCCCACGAGGGTCAAGACGCTCAGCCCTACCACTACCACCAGGCGTCGAGCCCGTCCGGCGTTGCGAACCCACCAACGTTCGAAGGAGACCGCGCCGGCGGCCATCAGCGGGAAGTACAGCCCCGCGACGTAGTAGGGCTTGTCTCCGGCCGCGAGACCGAGGGTGACGGCGAGCGACAGGTAAGCGATCCCCAAGGCGCGGTACGGCCGACCCTCGCCCGTGCGGAGCAGGCGCAGCAGGCCGGAGATCCACAGCACCGCCCCGAGGTATCCGGTAATGGCGAACTGGAGAGGTATCCAGGCGATCGTCGGCGCGAGGCCCGAGTTCGTTCGCTGGAGATCGACGAACATCTGGAGCTGCGGCCAACCGTGGGTGCCCTGCCACCAGAGGTTCGGCGCCCAAAGGACCAGAGCCAACGCAACCCCCGCGGCGAACCAGCGGTTCGCCACGAGCCGGCGTTCGGGGCCTAGCATGATCCCGAACAACAAGCCAACGACCAGGAACCCGATCGTCCACTTGTTCAGGAGTCCGATCCCGATCACGAGCCCGGCGGCGAGCCAGAGTCGAACGTCGCCGGTCCGCAGGATCCGGACGACGAGGAAGGCCAGCGACACCCACAGCAGGATGTCGAGCGTCGTGGTGCTGAGGAGGTGCCCGGCCGCGTACACGCCGGGGCACGTCGCCGTCGCGACCGCGACGGCCGTCTGCCCGAGTCGGTGGGCACCGAACTCGCGAGCGGTCAAGACCGTGAGCACGATCAGGATCGCCATGAACACGGCGGGCCAGATCCGCAGGACCACGAGCGACCCGGGAGCAACGGCCTGGGACAAGCGCGCGAAGACCGGCGTGAGCGGTGGCTGATCGACGAATCCCCACGCGAGCCGCTTCGCGCATGCCAGGAAGTACAGCTCGTCGCGGTGATAGCCGTAGCGCCCGGCGAAGAGCATCAGGACGACGAACGAGGAGACGGCGGCGATGCCGGCGCTGCGTCGCGAGAAAGGAGCCAGGGACCTCGTTCTCGGATGCACCGTCATTTTCGGACAACGACGATAGGTCATCCTGAGCCCGACTTCTCGTTCATGCCGGGCTCGTTGTCTAAGGGGTAGATGGAGCCTCGGGACCGCCCACGGGATGCCCGTGGGAGTTCGCCGACAAGCCTCATGGCGGGTTCGGGGAACGCATGGTGGCCGGACCATGCGCTCGGGTACGGAGCCGTGGTCTGGGCCATCGGTCATCCAAGCGCTCGCCGATACGTATCGGGCGCGACCGGGATCGAGCCGAACTACCGAAAGGTCGAAGCTACCGGATGGTTCGGGACCATGACGGGCAACCGCGAACTAGAGTGTTGGGGCGCCGTGCGGCGCAGGCTCCCGCCGCGTAGCATTTCTTGGTCTGCCAAAGCCTGGAGGGGAGCGCATATGCCATCGGGTCCGAGCACTGAGAAGTTGCTCGAAGCCAACGCAAGGTTCGCCGCGAGCTTCGACAAGGGAGATGCTCAGCTACCTCCGAACATACCGGTTGCTGTCTTGACGTGCATTGACGCCAGGCTCCATCCGGTGAGTTTCCTCGGTCTCGAGATCGGCGACGCGCACGTGATCCGTAACGCAGGTGGGCGTGCCACGGACGATGCGCTTCGCTCACTCATCGTCTCGTCGCAGCTCCTAGGCACCCGCGAGTTCATGGTTATCCATCACACCGACTGCGGGATGCTCACGTTCACGAACGAAGACATCTGGAGCAAGCTTCAAACCGAGACCGGCACCAGCGCGAGGCTATCGACTTCATGCCCTTCTCCGACGTCGAGGAGAGTCTCAAGGAGGACGTGAAGACGATCCGCGAGAACCCGTTCCTCCCGAAGGACGTTGAGGTCACGGGCTGGGTCTACGACGTGAAGACAGGGCGGCTCCGATAGGTCGCCATCACCTAATTCCCAGGCCGTGAGCGAGAGCACATTCGCACCATATGCGAGAGCATCGGGCTATGGCCTTACCCTCGCTGGTTCTCGTCCCTCGCCACGTCTGCCGGCGTTCCCTCATGTTTGGCTACGACGGTGAAACGGTCGGTCTCGTAGACGATCCGCTCGATATCGGTTGCAAGATGCTCCGGCACGATGGCGAACTGCCGAAGATCGCTCCGGACCATCCGGTACTCGGCCATCGCGTTGTCGATTGAGCGATCGCACATCTTCAAAGCGCACTCACACACGATGTCGAGCCGATTGGCCGGTGGCTCGCCTTGGTAGGCCTCCTCGATCTCCTCGTTGATCTCCCTGGACGCGGCCTCGTTCCGGGCCATCCGCTCTTCGCGTGAGGTCATGAGCGGGGTATGTCCCGTGCAGTCGATAACGAAACCACCTGCCCGGGTCTCCAAGGAGAGGGGGCCCAGAGAAGGCGAGAGTTTCAAGCACGACGTCGTCCCGCGCCAAACGACGCAGCCCTGGGTTCAACGTCAACAGATCCTCGTCGCTCACGAGTGAAGTCCCGAGGCTGGGTTGTGGGTGCGTCGGGGTCGGCCAGACGCTCGGCTCGGGCCTTCTCCTCGGCGACCTCACGAGCGCGGGGGGGCGCAATCCTCGCGGATGAACTGATCCACAATGTGGATGTCTAGCAGGACAAACGCGGCATCGTCGTGGAGGTGGGGGGAATCGAACCCCCGTCCCCGGGCGACCTTTCAGGGCTTCTCCGGGCGCAGCCGGTGGTGAGATCTCGCCTCGAGGCTCCCACCGGCGGAGGACCTCTCGGCCAGCCCGGGTTCGATGTCCGGCGGCGGCCCCCGGGCGGAGCCGTTGCCGTGAGCCTGCTCACGACGCCCATCCTCCCGTCGCAGGCGACCGGGAG
>Ga0307302_10001465_pt1 | contig 10435 bp, 9 predicted proteins | sample ER_DNA_183_FD_194490 | JGI IMG/M metagenome (GOLD analysis project Ga0307302, IMG submission 194490) | Bulk soil microbial communities from the East River watershed near Crested Butte, Colorado, United States - ER_DNA_183 | ecosystem: Environmental > Terrestrial > Soil > Floodplain | place: USA... | reverse complement strand
CTGTTCTCGAACCGGGCGGACCAGCTCCAGGACCAGGAGGCGCCGCTGGCCGCCCGCATGCGCCCGGCCACCCTGGAGGAGTTCGTCGGCCAGGCCCACGTGCTCGGCCCGGGCAGCGCGCTGCGGGCGCTGATCGAGGCCGACGAGCTGCGCTCGGTGATCCTGTGGGGGCCGGCCGGGACCGGCAAGACGTCGCTGGCGCACATCATCGCGCGCGCGACCCGCTCCCACTTCGAGGAGCTCTCGGCCACCAGCGCCGGCGTCAAAGACGTGCGGGCGCTGCTGGCCGCGGCCAGGGAGCGGCTCGGCGCGCTGGGCCGCCGCAGCATCTTGTTCATCGACGAGATCCACCGGTTCAACAAGGCGCAGCAGGACGCGCTACTGCCGGGCGTCGAGGACCGCACGGTGGTGCTGGTGGGGGCGACCACCGAGAACCCGTTCTTCACCGTGAACGCGCCACTGATGAGCCGGTCGCTGCTGTTCCGGCTGGAGCCGCTCGGCCAGGACGACTTGGAGACGATCGTCAAGCGGGCGCTGGCCGACCCGGAGCGCGGGCTCGGCGGGCGCGGCCTCACCCTGGAGCCGGACGCCCTCGCCCACCTGGCCGACCGGGCCGACGGCGACGCCCGCCACGCCCTCAACGCCCTGGAAGCGGCGGCCCTGGTGGTCACCGCCAGGCAGGAGCGCACCATCACCCTGGCCGACATCGAGGACGCGCTGCAGCGGCCCAGGGTCACCTACGACCGGGCCGGGGACCAGCACTACGACGTCGCCAGCGCCTTCATCAAGTCGATCCGCGGCTCCGACCCGGACGCCGCCCTCCACTACCTGGCCCGCATGCTGGCCGCCGGCGAGGATCCCCGCTTCATCGCCCGCCGCCTGGTCATCTCCGCCAGCGAGGACGTCGGCCTGGCCGACCCGCAGGCGCTGGGGGTCGCGGTCGCCGCCTTCCAGGCGCTGGAGTTCATTGGCCTCCCGGAGGCGCGCCTGAACCTCGCCGAGGCGGTGGTGTACCTGGCGCTCGCCCCCAAGTCCAACAGCGCCTACCTCGCGCTGGCCGAGGCCGCCAGGGAGCTGGAGGACGCCACCCCGGGCCGTGTCCCCAGCCACCTGCAGTCCGCCTCCTACCCGGGCGAGAAGAAGCTCGGCATCGGCGTCGGCTACGTCTACCCTCACGACCACCCCGACCACTGGGTCGCCCAGCGCTACCTGCCCGAGGGTCTTCGCGGCGGCTACTACCGGCCCTCCGACCAGGGCAGCGAGGCCGCCCTCGCCGACGCCTGGCGCCGCCGCCGCGGTGCGGAGCCGCCTCCGAAGGGTCCCCAAGGACGCTGACGGCTCACTCCAGCAGCGGCGACGGCGGCATCGGGTAGGGGGAGAGCACGTCCAGGTAGGGCTCCGGGTCGCCGTCCCACGCCAACACCCGGACCTGGCCGGCGGGTGGTGACCGTCGCGCCCGACTCGGGCCGCAAGTACCTCCAGGGCGACCTGTTCGCCTGAGCGGCGCCCAGAGGGAATGCGGCTCCGCCCATGGACGCTGTCCATGGGGAAGGACGCCCCCCCGATCCTGGAGGCCCCCGCCATGGCCGACACCTGCAGTCACCTCGACCAGATCCACGTGACCAGCGCCAACGCCGCCGGCTGCGAGGACTGCCTCGCCGTCGGGGACACCTGGGTCCACCTGCGGCTGTGCGTCGTCTGCGGCCGGGTCGGCTGCTGCGACGACTCCAAGAACCAGCACGCCACCAGGCACTACCAGGCCAGCGGCCATCCGCTCATCCGCTCCTACGAGCCGGACGAGGACTGGTGGTGGTGCTACGCGGACGAACTGGCCTTCGAGGTCGCCAACGCCGCGCCGGCCCGGGCCGGCGGGTGACGGGCGAGCGCCGCTGGACGCTCCTGGTCGTCTGCCTGGCCACGGGGGTGCTGCTGCTGAACGTCGCAGCCCCCAACGTCGCCCTGCCCGAGATCGGCCGCGACCTCGGCGCCGACCTGTCGATGCTGCAATGGGTGATCAGCGGCTACTCCCTGGCGCTGGCAGCGACCCTGCTGACCGCTGGCACCCTGGCCGACCTGCTCGGCCGCAGGCGCGTGTTCCTCGGCGGCCTAGCGGGCTTCGCGGCCGCCTCGGCAGCGTGCGGGCTGGCCCCGTCGGCGCTGGCCCTGGTCGTCGGGCGGGCCGCGCAGGGGCTGGCCGCGGCGGTGCTGCTGTCCTCGTCGCTGGCCCTGCTCGCCCAGGACTTCGCCGGTCCCGACCGGGCTCGCGCCCTCGGCACGTGGGCGGCGACGGTCGCGGCCGCCTTCGCGGTCGGCCCGCTCGAGGGCGGCCTCCTGACCGAGGCGCTCGGCTGGCGGGCGATCTTCGCCGTCGACGTGGCGGTCGCCCTGCTCTGCCTGCCGCCGGCCACCAGGCACCTGCGCGAGTCGCGCGACCCGAACGCCAGCACCGTCGACTGGCGCGGGACCGCGACCCTGAGCACCGGCCTGTTCCTGGGCGTGTTCGCGCTGACCCGCGGCGGCGTGCTCGGCTGGGGCGACGACCTCATCGTGGCCAGCCTCGCGGGCGCCGCGGTGCTGCTGGCCGCCTTCGTCGTGGTCGAGCGGCGCGAACGCTACCCCATGCTCGACCTGGGCCTGTTCGCCACGCCGACCTTCACCGGGGCGTCGCTGGCCGTCCTGGTCATGGCCGGCTGCAGCTTCGGGCCGTTCGTGTACCTCACGCTGTTCCTGCTCGACGCGGCCGGCGCCAGCCCGACCGCGGTCGGGCTGCGGCTGCTGCCGCTGTCGCTGGCCGCGTTCGTGGTGTCGGTCCTCGGCGGCCGCTTCGCGACCCGGCTGCCGGTTCGCGCCGGCCTCCCCACCGGCCTGCTGCTGTGCGCGGCCGGCCTGCTGGCGATGCGCGGGCTGGCGGCCTCCTCGCCCTGGACCTACCTGTTGCCGGGGCTGCTGCTCACCGGCGCCGGGCTCGGCCTGGCGAACCCGGCGGTGACCTACGCCGCCCTCGGCGTGGTCCCCACCACCCGCAGCGGCATGGCCTCGGGGATCAACAACACCTTCCGGCAGGTCGGCCTCGCCGTCGGGGTCGCCGCGCTGGGAACCCTGCTGCCGGCGGGGGCCACCGGTCAGGCCGCCGCCTTCGCGGCCGCGCTGGACGACATGCTCCTGGTCAGCGCCGCCACGGTGGCGGCCGGCGCGGCCGCCGCGCTGGTGCTGGTCCGCCAGCGGGACTTCGTGGCCGAGCCGCTGCCCACACCGGCCGCGGCCCACGAGCGGTAGACTCCCCGGCGGCCTCCGGCGCACCGGCGGCGCAGGCAATCCACGAGCCTGCACGGTCACCGGCGGTTAAGCTGAACGTTCGGACCCGACCGACCACGAGGAGCGGAACCCGTGAGCCTGCTGGCCATCGCCTGGACGATCGTCGCCTTCCTGGTCGGCGCCCTGGTCGTCGTGCTGTGCGTGGTGATGGCCAACCTGTTCCGGGTGCTGACCTCGACCAAGGACCTGATCGACGGGGTCACCAAGCAGACGGTGCCGCTGCTCGGGGAGGTCAACACCACCGTGGCCCTTGTCAACCAGGAGCTGGGCAGGGTGGACGGCATCCTCGCCACCGCCGAGGGCGTCACCGCCTCGGTCGGCAACCTCGTCAACGTGGTCTCCAGCACGATCACCAGCCCGCTGGTGCGGCTGAGCGCGTTCGTCTACGGCCTGCGCAAGGCGGCCGGCAAGGCCGCCGAGGGCGAGCCGGAGCCGCGCCGCGGCCGCATGCGGAGGCGACGGCGGTGAGGCGTCTGTTCTGGGGGCTGGTCGGGGTCGGCGCGGGCGCCGCGATCGGGGTCGGCGCGATGCGCTGGGCGTCGCGGACGGCCGAGCGCCTGGCCCCCAGCTCGCTCGCCGCGCGTGCCTTCGAGACCGCCGGCGACTGGCGGGTGCGCCTGGCCGAGGCGTTCGAGGAGGGCCAGGCGGCCATGGTCGAGCGCGAGGCGGAGCTGCGAGCTCGTCTCGCCGAACCGGGGAGCGGGGACGGCTAGCGCCCCGGCCCGGTTCGGCGGGAAGGCCAGCTCTCCACCCACGAACGCGAGGTCCACACGATGAGGTCCACCGACATCCGCCGCCGGTTCACCGACTTCTTCGTCGAACGCGACCACCGTCTCGTCCCGTCGAGCCCGCTCATCCCCAACGACCCGACCCTGCTGCTCGCCAACGCCGGCATGAACCAGTTCAAACCGTTCCTCCTCGGCGAGGTGGAGCCCGACTTCGTGCGCGCCACCAGCGTGCAGAAGTGCACCCGCACCAGCGACATCGAGAACGTCGGCGACCGCAGCCACTGCACCTTCTTCGAGATGCTCGGCAACTTCTCCTTCGGCGACTACTTCAAGGAAGGGGCGATCGCCTACGCCTGGGAGCTGGTGACCGAGCGGTTCGGGTTCGAGCCGGACCGCCTCTGGGTCACCGTGTACCTCGACGACGACGAGGCGATCGGGATCTGGCGCGAGATCGGCGTCCCGGCCGAGCGCATCCAGCGTCTCGGCAAGGAGGACAACTTCTGGTCCATGGGGGTCGCCGGTCCCTGCGGCCCGTGCTCGGAGATCCACTACGACCGCGGATCCGGCTTCGGCGCCGACGGCGGCCCGGCCAGCGGCTCCGACCGCTACCTGGAGATCTGGAACCTGGTCTTCATGCAGAACGTCCGGGACGAGGACTACAACATCGTCGGTGACCTGCCCCGCAAGAACATCGACACCGGCATGGGCCTGGAGCGGGTCGCGACGCTGCTGCAGGGGACCGACTCGATGTACGAGACCGACCTGTTCCTGCCGGTCCTGCAGGAGGTCCAGGAGGTCGCCGGCGCCCCCTACGGCGAGCACGACAAGCTCGACCGGTCGCTGCGGATCGTCACCGAGCACGCCCGCACCGCCAGCTTCCTGATCGCCGACGGGGTGCTGCCCTCCAACGAGGGCCGCGGCTACATCCTGCGGCGGCTGCTGCGCCGCTCCGTCAGGCACCTGCGGGTGCTCGGCGTGGAGGACGTCGCGCTGCCACGGGTGTGCGCGCGGGTGGTCGACACCCTCGGCGAGCCGTGGCCCGAGCTGGTCGCCCAGCGCTCGCTGATCGACCAGGTGGTTACCAGCGAGGAGGACTCGTTCTCGCGCACCCTGCGCCAGGGCTCGGCGCTGCTGGACACCGCCATCCAGCGGACCAGGGCGGCCGGCGGCACCACCCTGGCGGGCGACACCGCCTTCCAGCTCCACGACACCTACGGGTTCCCCTACGACCTGACCCTGGAGGCGGCCGAGGAGGCCGGCCTGCAGGTCGACGCCGACCGCTTCGGGGTGCTGATGGAGGACCAGCGGCGCCGCGCCAAGGAGGCCCGCAAGGAGCTCGCCGCCGACCTGCGGCGCATCGAGGCCTACCGCGACCTGGCGGGCCGCCACGGCCGTACCGTGTTCGTCGGCTACGAGACCACCAGCGCCGACGGCCGCGTCCTCGGGCTGCTCCGCGACGGCGAGGAGCTCGCCACCGCCGGCGAAGGCGACCAGGTCGAGCTGGTCCTCGACCGCACGCCGTTCTACGCCGAGGGCGGCGGCCAGGTCGGTGACAGCGGCACGGTGCGGACCGCCGGCGGCGCCGTCCTCCAGGTGACCGACACCCGCCCGGGCCTCGAGGGGTTCTCCGTCCACACCGCCCGGGTGGTCTCGGGCGAGGCCCGGGCGGGCGAGGAGGCCCACGCCGAGGTCGACGTCGCCCGCAGGGAGGCCGTCACCCGCAGCCACACCGCCACCCACACCCTCCACTGGGCGCTGCGCGACCAGCTCGGCGAGCACGCCAGGCAGCAGGGCTCGCTGGTCGACGCCGGCCGACTCCGCTTCGACTTCGCCCACTTCGCGGCCGTGCCGCCCGGGCAGCTCGCCGAGGTCGAGGGCGCGGTCAACCGCCAGCTGCTGGCCGACCCGGAGGTGAAGATCTGGCACACCAGCCTGGCCGAGGCCGAGGCGGCGGGAGCCATCGGCCTGTTCGGCGAGAAGTACGGCGAGCGGGTCCGGGTCGTCGACGTCGGCGACTTCTCCCGCGAGCTGTGCGGCGGCACCCACGTCGGCCACGGCAGCCAGGTCGGGCCGGTGATCGTCCTCGGCGAGTCCTCGATCGGGGCCAACCTGCGCCGCGTCGAGGCCGTCACAGGGCTGGAGGCGTTGCGCTACGCCGACCGCGAGCGCCAGCTCCTCGGCGAGGTCGCCGCCCTGCTCCGCACCCGGCCCGAGGACGCCCCGGAGCAGCTCCGGCGCCGGCTGGAGGCGCTCGCCGAGGCGACCCGGGAGCTGGAGCGGCTGCGGGTCGCCGGGCTGGAGCGGCTGGCCGCCGAGCTGGCCGGCCGGGCCGGGCGCGCGGACGGCGGCTGGCTGGTCGTCGAGCGGGTGGCGGAGACCGGCGCCGACGACCTGCGCCGGATCGCCACCGCGGTCCGCGACCGGGCCGGCCCCGGCCCCGGGGTGGTGGTGCTGGGGTCGGAGACGCAGGGCAAGGCGGCCATGGTCGCCCTGCTCAGCGCGGACCTGGCCGAGCGGAAGCTGGCCGCCCGCGACGTGCTCGCCCAGGCGGCCAAGGCGGTCGGCGGCGGTGCCGGCGGCAAGGGCGACCTGGCCAGCGCCGGCGGCCGCGACCCGAGCCGCCTGGACGAGGCGCTCCGGGTCGCCAGGGCCGACGCGCTGAGCCTGATGGGGGGGAGCGAGGGCACCATGGGATGACCGGCCGCGTCCTCGCCGTCGACGTCGGCACCCGCCGCCTCGGGGTCGCCGTCTCCGACCCGACCGGCACGGTCGCGAGCCCGCTGGCGACCGTGCCGCGCCGGACCCCGGCCGAGGACGCCAAGGCCCTCGCCGCCCTCGCCGGCGAGCAGGCCGCCACCACCGTGGTCGTCGGCCTGCCGGTGACCCTCGCCGGCCGCGAGGGCCCGGCCGCCAAGGCCGTCCGCGCCTGGCTGGACCAGCTCGCCGCCCTCCTGCCCGAGCTGGACCTCCAGCTCGCCGACGAGCGCCTGTCCACGGTCGCGGCCGAGCGGGCGCTGGTCGGCGGGGGGGTGCGCCGCCGCGCCCGCCGCGAGGTCGTCGACCAGGTCGCCGCCAGCGTCTTCCTGCAGACCTGGCTCGACGCGAGGCGGCGGGAGGGCACCCAACGGTGAGCCGGGTCGAGCGGCGGCAGCGAAAACGGCGGCGGCGGCGCGGCGTCCTCGTCATGGTGCTGTTGCTGGTGGCGGTGGGCGGGGCGGTGTCGCAGGCGCTGCGGCTGACCGCCGACCGCCATCGGAAGGTCCCGCCGGGCCAGCCGGTCACCATCACCGTCAGCAGCGGGGAGAGCAGCATCGAGATCGGCCAGACCCTCACCGACGCCGGCGTGGTCGACAGCGTCGGCCGCTTCAGGGCGGCGGCCGAGGACCGCGGGCTGGACGGCCTCCTCAAGCCCGGCACCTACCAGCTCGTGACCGGCATGGACATCGACGCCGTGCTCGACCGGCTCGCCAAGGGACCCAGCGTCGGCGTCCCGTTCACCATCCCCGAGGGGTTCACGGTCGCGCAGATTGTCGACCGGATCGCGAAGACCGAGCAGTTCTCCAAGGCCGAGCTGGAGAAGGCCCTGCAGAGCAAACGGCTGATCACCAACTACCGGCCCAAGGGCGTCAAGTCCCTCGAAGGCATGCTGTTCCCCGACACCTACGCCATCGAGCCGGACGACACCGCGGTGACCGTGCTGCAGGACATGCTCGACCAGTTCCAGATCGTGCTCTCCCGCTACGATCTCAGCTCCACGCCCCAGAACCTCTCCGCCTACCAGGTGCTCATCGTCGCCAGCATGATCGAGCGGGAGGCCAAGGTCGACGGCGACCGGCCCAAGGTCGCGACCGTCATCTACAACCGGCTGCGCGACGGCCAGCGGCTGCAGGTCGACGCCACCGTCGAGTACGCCGTCGGCCACCGCGGCCTGACCGCCGAGGACCTCGCTTCCGGCTCGCCCTACAACACCTATCGGCGGGTCGGCCTGCCGCCGACCCCGATCGCCGCGCCCGGGGAGGCGTCGATCCGGGCGGCCCTGCAGCCCGCCCCCGGCGACTGGCGCTACTACGTGCTGATCTCCAAGCAGGGCGAGCACGCCTTCACCGCCAGCTACGAGGAGTTCCAGCGGCTCAAGCTCGAGGCGAAGGCGAAGGGGCTGCTGTAGCCGTGCCCGTCGCCGCCGTGCTCGGCTGGCCCCTCACCCACACCCTCTCGCCCGCGCTGCACCAGGCCGCGTACCGGGCGGCCGGGCTAGAGGGCTGGACCTACCTGGCGCGCCCGACCCGCCCGGAGGAGCTGGCCGCGGCCCTCGCCGAGGTCCGGGCCGGCGCGCTCGCCGGGGTCAACCTCACCACCCCGCACAAGCAGGCCGCCGTCGCGCTGGTCGACGAGCTGGAGCGCCCGGCCGACCGGCTGCTGGCGGTCAACACCGTGGTGCCGCGCGACGGCCTGCTGGTCGGGGCCAACACCGACGTGGCCGGGGCGCTGTGGGCGCTCGGCAGCCAGCTCGGCCTCGGCGGCGCCCGCTGGGACGGGACCGGCCCGGCGGTGCTGCTCGGCACCGGCGGGGTCGCGACCGCGGTCGCGTTCGCCTGGTCCCGTCTGGCCAAGGCCCGCCGCGACCAGGGGCTGGCCGCCGCGCCGCTGACCGTCGCCGGCCGCGACCCGCGGCGGGCGGCGGCGGTCGCCAGCCTGGCCGGTCCCGGTGCCCGCCCGGCCGCCTGGGCCGGCGTCGCCGGCCTGGCCGCCGCCGCCGAGGTGCTCGTCCAGGCCACCACCCTGACCGCCAGGGGCGAGCCGGTTCCCGGCCAGGACCGCCTGCGCACCGGCGCGCGCGTCCTGGACTGCAACTACGGACCGTCCAGCCAGGGGCTGGTCGCCGCCGCCCGGGCCGCCGGGGCGGCCGCGGCCGCCGACGGCCTCGGCATGCTCTGCGCCCAGGCCGCCGGCGCGGTCGCCAAGATCGCCGGCATCCACCCCGACCTGGACGCCATGGCCGCCGCCGTCGGCCTCGCCTGGCCGCGGAGAACCTGAACGAGCCGCCGTCAGGCGCGCACCTCGAAGCTGGCGCGCATGCCGTTGGCGTAGTGGTTCTCCTTGGTGCCGTCCGCCTCGGTCTCCAGGATGTTGCAGAACAGCGCGTACCTGCCCGCGGTCAGCGCGAAGGTGCCCTGGCAGCGCTGCTTGGCCGGGAAGGCCTCGATCTCGCCGACGAAGGCGCCCGCCGGCAGCTTCCCCTCGTCCACCGTGCCGTCGCCGGCCCGCGGCAGCGTGGCCGGGTCGTCGGCGCGCACGACCACCAGCTCATGGGCGTCGACGCCGACGTTGGCGGCCTCGAAGGTGATCATGCCGGGCTGCACGCTGGCCCGCTCGGGGGCCACCCGCCACTCGGACAGCTCGACGGTGACCTTGGTGTCGGCGGCGCCGGCGTCGCCGACCGGCTTGCAGGCCACCGCCTCCGAGCCGGAGCCGGTGCCGCTGCCGGTTCCCGACCCGCTCCCGGACCCGGTGCCGGAATCCACCGTGCGGACCCCGGTGCCGTCGTCCGAACCGCAGCCGGCCACGAGCAGCAGCAGCGCGACGCCCGGTCCGGCCAGGCGGCGAGCCACCCGGTTGCCCATCCCTCGATCCCTCCGACTGTTAGGCCTGCCTAAATCTGACGTGTGCGAACCCTATGCAGGCGGCGAGGGCGTTGTCCAACCGGCCAGGCGCCGCGCCTGGGTGGCGGCGGCGGGCGCCTCGCCGGCCGCCCCGGGAGGCTCGCCGGCGACGCTGCCGGTCCGGCGCCAGGCGGCGGCCGCCCAGGCGGCCAGGATGGCCAGCCAGACCCAGTGCAGGACCCAGGTGGCCGTGGTCACCGCCAGGTAGTCGGGCAGGACGAGCCGCCAGGCCCGGTAGGCGGGGTTGCCGGTCGCGAAGAAGTCGACCGCCCAGGTGACCCGGCCGGCGAGCCCGTCGGCGACCAGCCAGGCGTAGGCGACCACCCCGACCCCACCGCCCACGGCCACGGCCACGCGACGGCGAGGCGAGCTCGCCCAGCGGGCGACCGCCAGCACGGCCAGGGGCAGCACCACCACCACCTGCCGCCCCGGGAACCACCAGCCGTGCATGGTCAGGGCCAGGAAGGTCGCGACCAGCCAGCCGGCGGCGAGCGGCAGCGCTACCGCCGCCCAGCCCGCTGGCCGGCGCCGTAGAAGGGTCGCCAGCGCCGGCACGGCCAGCATGAAGGCGGGCTGCCAGGCGGCCAGGCCGAAGCCGCGGTCGGTCAGAAGGCCGAGCAGCCGACGGCTGCGACCCAGGTAGTCAGGGTCGGACCCGACGGCGGTCAGCTCGCCGGCCACGAAGTGGTCGCCGGCCGCGTACGGCGTCCAGCCCCCGTACCACCACGCAGC
>Ga0307302_10001464_pt1 | contig 10438 bp, 10 predicted proteins | sample ER_DNA_183_FD_194490 | JGI IMG/M metagenome (GOLD analysis project Ga0307302, IMG submission 194490) | Bulk soil microbial communities from the East River watershed near Crested Butte, Colorado, United States - ER_DNA_183 | ecosystem: Environmental > Terrestrial > Soil > Floodplain | place... | reverse complement strand
CCCGGAGAGGCAGCCCGAGGCGAGCATACTCGCGGCCGCCGCCACCACGAGGAAGGCGCGCACGCTTTCTAGGACGACGGGGCGTCCGCAAAGATTGAGCCGTGGCGTCTTTCAAGCTGACACTCGAATACGACGGGACGGACTTTGCGGGCTGGGCGGCTCAGCCGGGACAGCGAACCGTGGAGGGCGAGCTTCGAACCGCGCTCGACCAGGTCTTTCCCGGCTGGACGGGCCTCGCCGTTGCCGGCCGAACCGACGCGGGAGTCCATGCGCTCGCCCAGGTGGCGAGCTTCAGCGGCTCCGCCGGCCCGCCGCCGGAGCGCGCGCCCGTCGCCCTGAACGGCGTGCTCCCAGGCGATGTCGCCGTCGTGGCTGCCGAGGAGGCGGAGGTCGGCTTTCATGCCCGCTTCTCCGCGCGGGGGCGCTCGTACGTCTACCGGATCTGGCGACGCGAGACGTCGGCCCCATTCGAGCGGCGCCGCTCCCTCTGGTGGCCGCGCCCCCTAGACGAGGACGCACTTGCCGAGAGCGCGGCCGCCCTCCCGGGCGAGCACGACTTCCGCGCCTTCACGCCGACGGAGACCCGGCACGAGGTGTTCGTCCGCGTCGTCGAGCGGGCGGAGTGGCGCCGCGACGGCGACGTGCTCGAGTTCCGGATCACCGCCGACAGCTTCCTGCGACACATGGTCAGAACCCTCGTCGGTACGATGCTGGAAGTGGATCCGGCGGCCTTCAAGCGTCTGCTCGAAGGGCGTCCACGTGACGAAGCCGGGACTACCGCCCCGCCCTGGGGCCTCTATCTGGAGCAGGTTCACTACTAGGCATGCGCTATCCGACCGTCCTCTTCGATCTCGACGGCACGCTGATCGACTCGGGGGAGATCATTCTCTCCTCGTTCCGCCACGCCACCCAGACGGTCCTCGAGCGCGAGATCCCTGACGAGGTGCTCGCGGCCGCCGTCGGCGGCTCCAACATCTACGAGCAGATGCGGGCCTTCGACGAGGAGCGCGCCGACGAGCTCGTCCGCGTCTACCGGGAGCACAACGAGCCGCTCCACGACGACCTCGTCGCGTTCGAGGGCATCGAGCGCGTGCTCGATCGACTAAGGGCCGAAGGCCGGCAGCTCGGCATCGTCACGGCGAAGAGGCGGAAGACGGTGGATCTCGCCTTCTCCATCCTCCCCCTCGAGCGCTACTTCGACGCGGTCGTCACCTCGGAGCAGACGGAACACCACAAGCCGCATCCGGAGCCGGTCCTGACCGCGCTCGACCGCCTGGAGAGCGAGCCCGAGGAGGCCGCGTTCGTGGGCGACTCGCCCTTCGACATGGGCGCCGGAAAGGCGGCAGGCGTCTTCACCGTCGCGGTCTCCTGGGGAAAGATTCACCCCGTCGAGCGCCTGCGCGAGACGGGTGCCGACGCGGTCGTGCACTCGCCAGATGAGCTTCTCGATGTCCTCTAAGACCAAGGCAAACACGAACGAGGCCCGGATCGCGGAGCTCCGCGACCGGGTCGACTACCACCTCTACCGCTACCACGTCCTCGACGAGCCGGAGATCTCGGATGCCGAATTCGATCGCCTCTGGGACGAGCTCCTCACCCTCGAGCGCGAGCACCCCGAGCTCCAGGCCCCGGACAGCCCGACGCAGCGCGTCGGGGCACCGCCCTCGGACAAGTTCGAGAAGGTCGAGCACCCGACGCCGATGGGCTCGCTCGAGAAGGTGACGACCGACGAGCAGCTCGAGAAATGGCACGCCGACGTCGTCAAGCGCCTCGGCACCGACGAGGTGCGCTATGTCACAGAGCCGAAGATCGACGGCCTCTCCATCAATCTCCTCTATGAGGACGGAGCCTTCGTTCGCGGGACGACGCGCGGCGACGGTTTCCGCGGCGAGGACGTGACGCCGAACCTGAAGACGATCAAGGCGGTCTCGATGCGGATGCAGCTCGAGGACGGGGAGTCGGCGCCTTCGCTGCTCGAGGCGCGTGGGGAGGTCTACCTGCCGCTCTCCGGCTTCAACGATCTCAACGAGCGGCTGATCGCCGAGGGGAAGAAGCCTACGCCGAATCCCCGAAACGCGGCGGCCGGGTCGCTGCGGCAAAAGGATTCCGCAATCACCGCCGAGCGCCCGCTCTCGATCTGGATTCACGGCCTCGGCCGGCGGGAAGGGCTCCCGACGGAAGGACACTGGGACTCGCTCCAGTGGCTGCGCGAGCACGGCTTCCGCACGAATCCGTACGCGGAGCTGCACGACTCCATCGAGTCGGTGGCGAAGGCGTGCCGCGAGTGGGAGAAACGGCGCATCGACCTCGACTACGAGATCGACGGTCTCGTGATCAAGGTCGACTCCTTCGCGCAGCAGGAACGCCTGGGCGCCCTTCACCAGAGGCCACGCTGGGCGCGCGCCTACAAATGGGCGCCGCTGACCGCGGTGACGCGGCTGAACAGGATCCTCATCCGGGTCGGCCGGACCGGGGCGCTGAACCCCTGGGCGATGATGGAGCCCGTCGAGGTGGGAGGCGTGACCGTGTCTCGCGCGACCCTCCACAACGAGGAGGACATCAACCGCAAGGAGATCCGCGAGGGGGACGACGTCATCGTCCAGCGGGCCGGCGACGTCATCCCGCAGATCGTCGGGCCGGCCGGCCCGCACCGGAAGGGCACGAAGCAGTTTCGAATGCCGAAGAAGTGCCCGCTCTGCGGCGCGGAGATCGTCAAGCCAGAGGGCGAGGTCATGCACCGCTGCCCGAACCGCGCGTGCCCTTCTCGGGGGCTCGAGACGCTGATCAACTGGGTCGAGGGCCCGGCCGACATCGAAGGTGTCGGCGAGCAGACCGTGAGGCTCCTCTGGGAGAAGGAGCTCGTTCGGTCGCTTCCCGACCTGTACCGCCTGACGAAGGGGCAGCTGCTCGAGCTCGAAGGCTTCGCCGAGATCTCCGCAACCGCGGCGATCGATGCCATCCAGGCGTCCAAGAACGTCCCCTTCTCGCGCGTTCTTCTCGGGCTCAACATTCCGAAGCTGGGCTGGGTGCTTGCCCAGAGCCTTGCGCGCCACTTCGGCAATGTCGACGGGCTCCTCGCGGCCTCCCAGGAGGAGGTCGAGGAGGTCGACGGCTTCGGGCCCGACCGCGCCGAGATCATCGTCGAGTGGTTCGAGGATGAGCAGAACCGGACGCTCGTCGAGGAACTGCGCTCCCTCGACCTTCGCTTCGAGCTGGGTGAGGAGGACAAACCCAGGGAGGGGCCGCTGACCGGCAAGACCTACGTGATCACGGGGACGCTCGAGCGCTGGTCTCGCGAGCAGGCCGCCGCGGCGCTCGAGGCCGCCGGTGCGAAGGTCACGAACTCGGTCTCGGCGAATACGACGGCGCTGGTCGTCGGCGAGGATCCCGGCGCGTCGAAGCTGACGAAGGCCCAGAAGGCGGGCGTCGAGCAGATCGACGAGGCCGCGCTCGAGAAGCTATTGAAGCCCGAGACCGGGTGAGCCTGAGCCGCCGCGTCGCACCAGAGGCCGCGCTTGCTGCATCCTTGCCGCGCGGCCCCGGAATGCCTCGACAACGGGGCCTCATCACGTCACGACCTTTTGGCTAGGACCTGCGCAAAGCGGTCCTGCGCCTCACGGGCGTACCACCAGGGAATCGGATTCCCGTTCATCAGGATCGCGAAGACGTAGCGCGTCCTCACGAACCCTGAGAGCGCCGACGCGGAGTCCGTCGTGCCCGTCTTCGCGTGCACGCTCCGGTACGCGGGCCCGCTCGTCATGCGGTCGACGAGGGTGCCGTTGACGCCTGCCGTCGGCAGAGAGTCCACGAACGCGTTCGAGATCTGCGAGTCCGAAAGCGCCGAGCGGAGAAGCTTCGCTGCCGCCCGCGCCGTCAGGCGGTCATAGGCGGAGAGTCCCGAGCCGTCCGAGATGACGACCCCGCGCATCCGGACGTCGCGCGAGCGCAGCTCCTTCCTGATGACCCTCGCGCCCGCCGAGGTCGAGCCGTCGTCGGCCTCGAGCGCGCCGACGAGCTTCGTCAGCGTCTCCGCGTAGAAATTGTCGCTTTGGCGGTTCATCGTGCGCACGAGCCAGCGGAGAGCGGGGGACCGCTGCGTGGCCATGACGGTGGAGCTCGGGTCCGCGCGCCCGAGCTTCGCGTGCCCTCCGACTTTGATGCCCCGGTCGACGAGCTTCGACCGCAGCATCTTCGCAGCAGCGAGGGCGGGTCTGCTCGTGATGTAACCCCTGAAGTGGCCGCGGTTCACGATGAGCGCCGAGAGCGGGGGGCACTCGTCCTTGTAGAAGGACGCCTTCCAGCCAGGGCCGACCCGAAGCTTGTCGAAGAAGGACTCGTCGCCGACGACCGCGCCCGTCACGCGTGTGATCCCGGCGCCCTTCACCGCGCGGGCGAATCGGCCGATCTGCGAGCCGGAGAGCGCTGGGTCGCCGTAGCCCTTCAGGATCAGCTTGCCGTGCCAGACCGTGCCCGTCCGGTTGCCCTGTCTGCGCAGCTCTGTCGGGATCGTGTAGCCAGGGCCGAGGATCGAGAGCGCCGTCGCCGCGACCGGGAGCTTCTCGTTCGATGCCGGCTTCAGCGGGAGGGCGGAGTTCTTTCGGTAGACGTACGCGTGCTTGGAGAGGTCGAAGACGATCGCACCGGTCTGTCTGCCCGAGATGCCCGGCGCCCGGAGGGCGCGATCGAGGCGGGTCTTCAAGGTCGCGGTCGCCGGGGCGGCAACCGCGAGCGCTACGAAGGCCGTCGTCAGAACCACCAGCGTACGCCTCCAGTAGATGGGTCTGAGGCGTACCGAGGATAGGCCTTCCGGCCCATGAAGCGGCCGCGGCCAGGTTCCATAATCGGTCGTGCTCATGGCTGACCTTGCCCCTCTCCTCGAGCGCATCACTGGCCTGCTCAAGAACCGCTCCGCCGACACCGGGAAGCCCCTCGTCACGGAGATGGAGGATACGTTGACGGACGGATACGCGCGAGCCCTACAGCTCGAGGCAGAGCGTTTGCGGCTCGAACGGCGGATCGGCGAGCTCGCGCACAGTGTCGACGGCCCGGAGGAGGCGGACGAGCTCAAGGCGCTCGCAGGCCGCCTCCGAGACGTCGATGCCGAGCTCGAACGGCTGCGGAACCGGCTCGGCGCCCTTCAGAAGCACCTCGCATCCGTCCGCGCCGCCGCCTAGGACTCTGGCCGGCGCGGCTTTCGCCGGGCAAAAGCCCGGCTTCAACGCTTCGCGCCTGAATCGATTCGTTGGAGCTAGACGATCCCGCTTCTCACGGCATACACAGCCGCCTGAATACGGTTGTCAATCTGCAGCTTCATGAGGATGTTCGAGATGTGGTTCTTGACCGTCTTCGGGCTGATGAAGAGCTCCCGGGCGATCTGGGCGTTGTCATTGCCGTTCGCGATCAGCTTCAGGACCTGGAGCTCGCGGTCGGAGAGCTCGGCGCGGATCGTCTCGGCGGCATCCGCATCCTTGGACTGCGCGCGGAGCCGCTGCAGGACCTTGGCGGCGATCTGCGGCGAGATGAGTGACTCGCCCTCGGAGGCGGCCCTGATCCCGGCGATCAGCTCCTGAATCGACGAGTCCTTGAGCAGATAGCCGCATGCTCCGGCCATGACCGCGTTCATGACGTCGTCGTCGTCGGCTGAGATCGTCAGCACGACCACGCGGCTGAGCGGAGCGAGGCTCGAAAGCCGCCTTGTCGTCTCGACTCCGCCGGCGCCGGGCATGTTGAGGTCCATGATCACGACGTCGGGTGCGAGGTCGGAGGCGAGGCGGATCGCAGTCTCGCCGTTCTCGGCCTCCCCGACGACGTTGACGCCCTGCTCTTCGAGGAGATTCCGAAGGCCCGTGCGGAAGAGGTCGTGGTCGTCCACCACGAGCACCCGGAGCTCGTCGAGCCCTTTTGTGCCCTCTTCGCCCCCCTGCATCGCCCTCGCGCCCAAACCCCTCCCTCGCGCTTGAGACGGGCAGTGTAGTCGTTTTGAGCCCTGCTCAGTGCAGCGTGATGGTGACCGTTTTTCGGCCCCACGCGGTCGCCTTGGCACACGACTTGAACCAGACGTCGATCGTCTGTCCCTTGACCGCCGAGCCCGTGTCCGCGGCGACTCCTTCGCCGTAGCCGGGCACCGACATGTGGGTGCCGAGCGGGATCACGGCCGGGTCCACGGCGACCACGCCGGGGCTCGTCGGAACCCCCGTCGCTGTGTTGCCCTCCAGGCAGTAGCCCGTCGACGACACGGTCATCTTCGTGCCGTGAACGGGGGGAGCCGGTGGGACGCCGCCCGTCGCGCCCGTGAGCTCGGCGGATTGATCGGACGCTTCGGAGGCCTGGGCGGTGAGCGCGGCGATCTGATTCTGGTTCAGCTGCTGCTGGTGTCGGAGACTGGCGAGGTAAGCGGTGCGCGCGTCGCGGGCTGCGGCCAGAGTCACGCGGGTCGCGCGGGCGTCGCCGAGGAGATCCTTCAGCTCGGCCTCGCGGTCTGCGAGGCGTGCTGAGGCCGCTCGGAGTGCGACCTTGGCGTGCGCGAGCTGGGTGACGATCTCCTTGTCCTGCGTGGCCAGGCGGTTGAGCCCGTCCAGCGCCGACACGATCTCGTCCAGGGATTCGGCGCCGAGGAGCACGGCGAGCGGGTCGACGTCTCCCTCTACATAGAGCTGGCGGAGCCGGGCGGCGAGCTGCGCCTGGGCCGTTTGGAAGCTCGTGCGTGCGACGTCCAGCGACTTCTGCGCCGACTCGCGCTGCTCCTCCACCTCGACGCTGCGTGCCTCGAGGGCGGTGATCCTCCGCTCGGCCTGGGCAAGGCGGGTCTGCAGCGAGTAGAGCTCGAGCAATGTGTTCTGGGAGTGCGCGGCCAGGCTCTGGTTGGCGGTGCGCAGGCCGGCGACGCGGTCGCGGCCCGCGGGGTCGTCGGCGCGCGCCCACGTCGCGGTGACGAGGAGAGCGATGGCGGCCAGGCAGAAGACCGCGAGCCGAGCCGGACGCTGATGGCATCTCGCTCGCACGAGCCCAGCACCCTAACACGGCCCTTCGGAAGCCCGACGCAGCGCCGGACGGGTCTCATTGCGCCGCGTCGGAAGGCCCTGTTACCATGCCCGGCTTGTGACTGCGGCGCGTCCCCCAGCCTGCGCTTGCGTCGGTCCCCCCTAGGCGGTTCTTATCAGAGCGACTTCAAGACACTCGTTCCTTCTCGCGCTTCTCAGCGCCCTCGCAGCAGCCTCATTTTTCGCCGCAGGGGCGGCCGCCTCCCCAACCGTCCAGTCGAAGCAGGCGGAGGCCAGACAAGTCCTCGCACAGATCCAGTCCATCGACGCGAGTCTCGAGCACGTGATCGAGACGTACAACGCGGCGCAGATCAAGCTCAACTCGATCGAGGCCGAGCTACGCGTCAACGAGAACCGGCTGGCGGTCGCGAAGGCCAACTACAAGCAGGCGGAGGCGACCCTCTCCGCGAGGCTCGTCACTCTCTACACATCGGGCGAGCAGAGCACGCTCGAGGTTCTTCTCGGCTCGTCGAGCCTGGACGACCTGCTCGACCGGGTCGACACGGTCAACCGCCTCTCCGAACAGGACTCTCGCATCGTCAACGAGGTGCGGGGCTTCAGGACCGAGATCAAGGAGCGCGAGGCGAAGCTGACCATGGCGCGCTCCGAGCAGGAGCGCCTCGTCGCCGAGCGCGCGGCAAAGCGCGATGAGATCCGCGGCCAGCTTGCCGCGCGCCAGCAGCTTCTCGGCAGCATCAAGGACCAGATCGCGAAGATGCGGGCCGCCGAGCAGGCGCAGCAGCAGCGGCTCGCGAACCAGGCGGAGACCAGGGTCTCCAACGACTTCGGCGGCAACCCCACCGGGCACTACAGCGGGGTCGTGGGCATCGCCATGCAGTACCTCGGCGTGCCCTACGTCTGGGGCGGCGCCACGCCGAGCGGCTTCGACTGCTCCGGCTTCACGATGTACGTCTACGCCCAGGTCGGCGTCTCGCTGCCGCACAACGCGGCCATGCAGTACAGCTACGGCAGCGCTGTCTCGAGGGAAAACCTGGCGCCCGGCGACCTGGTCTTCTTCAACGGGCTCGGCCATGTGGGCCTCTACATCGGCGGCGGCCAGTTCATTCACGCACCGCACACCGGCGACGTGGTGAAGATCTCGAGCCTGTCCGAGTCGTGGTACGCGTCGACGTACGTCGGGGCCCGCCGGCTCTAGGGACAGTCGGCGCAACCGGACGCGGACTTCGCCTCTCACCGAGGCGATACCGCTACCTTGTCGCCCGCCCGTCGTTTAACGGTCGGGCGCGGGAAGGGTTGCGGCGCGGGGCGGAGAATGTAGGAGGCCCCTCGGCTAGGCTTTGACACCTATGCGGACGATCTGGAACGGATCCATCAACTTCGGCCTCGTCAACATCCCGATCGGGTTGGCGGTCGCCCAGCAGCGCAAAGACACGTCCTTCCGCACCCTTCATCGCGAGTGCGGGACGCCGATCAAGCAGAAGCGCTATTGCCCGTTCCACGAGCGCGACGTCGAGGCCGATGAGCTCGTCAAGGGCTGGGAGTTCGCCAAGGGCCAGTTCGTGATGATCGAGGAATCCGACCTCGAGGCGGTCGCGCTCCAGCGCTCGCAGTCGATCGACATCCTCCGCTTCGTCCCGATCGAGCAGGTCGACCCCATCTACTTCGACCGTGCCTACTACCTCGCGCCGGCCGATGCCGAGGCGCAGCGGCGTCCGTATGTCCTCCTTCTACGGGCCATGCAGGACGCGAAGATGGCCGCGGTCGGCAAGTTCGTGCTCTGGGGTAAGGAAAATCTCTGCCTCATTCGCCCGCTCGGCGACTCGCTGGCGCTCGAGACCCTGTATTACGCCGAGGACGTGCGTGCTCGCGAGGAGATCGATTCCTCCGTGGGCGAGATCGACGTCAAGGGCCCCGAGCTCGACATGGCCAGGCAGCTGGTCGAGAGCCTCGTCGGGGACTTCGACCCGGAGGAGTACCAGAACGAGTACCGGAACGACCTTCGCGCCATGCTGGAGGCGAAACTCGAGGGCAAGGAGATCGTCGCTCCCGAGCCGGCCAAGGAGGCGCCCGTGGTCGACCTCATGGAGGCGCTCAAGCAGAGCGTCGCCCAGGCGCGGAAGGACAAGCCGGGGGCGGAGCCGAAGGCCAAGAAGTCCGCCGCGAAGGCGCCCGCCAAGAGGCGCGCCGCCGCCCGCTAGCGCGCCGATTCCCCGGGAACATATGGGCGGTGGGAGAATCCAGGGATTCGGGGCCGACTCCTAGATCCCCCGGGCATTGCTGTTGAGCGGTTAGGTCTTAGGCCGCAGACGCCCGGCTGGCACCCGACGCCTCGAGCTGAGCCTGGAAGAGGCTCTTGTCGATCTTGCCCTGATAGATCGGGATGGCCTCCTCGATGCAGACCCGGATGACCTCGTCTCGATCGAGACCCAGCTCCTTCGACAGCTCCTCAGGCGTTAGGTGATTCGCCATGTCGTCTCCTTTCGATCCTTGCCCCACAAAAAAGCCCGCTAACGGCGCGCGGCCGGGCGGGCTAGGTCAGTCCTTCCATATGAGCGGAGCGGCTCAAAGGCTCCGCACCCCTTCCAAGTCCATGCACGAAGGATACTTTTCCTTCGTGAACGAGGCAACGCTCCTTCGGGGATTCTGCCCGCACTTTGCGGAAATCGACGGCGTTCGAACGCGCTACTTCCTCGGCGGCGAGGGGCCGCCGCTCACGATGGTCCACGGGCTCGGGGGTGCCGCGGTCAACTTCACGAAGCTCGCGCCGATTCTCGCGCAGAGGCGGCGCATCCTGATTCCCGACCTGCCGGGTCACGGGCTCTCCGAGCCGTTCGAGCACGTCGAGGGCATCGCCACGTACTCGCGCCACGTCCACAAGGTCGCCGAGCTCGAGCGAATGCTCCCCGGCGCCGTGCTCGGCTACTCCATGGGAGGCGTCGTCGCGCTCCGGCTGGCCGTCGAGGAGCCCGAGGACGTGACCGCGCTCGCGCTCGTCGCGCCGGCGGGCATCGTCTCGACGACGCGCCGCGCGGAGATCTGGCTTGCCGTCACCGCAGCCCTTCGTCCCGCGCAGGTGATGACACGCTTCCGGGGCACGTTCGCGCGGAGGCCACGGCTTCGCTGGCTGCCCTTCGGCCTTTGGGGGGCGGCCGATCCCGAGTCCCTCGACCCCGACGCGGTGCTCGGCTTCCTCGAAGGCCCCTCGCAGCACACCGACGTCGGGAGCGCGGGCCGCGCCCTGCTCGGAGACGATCCCCGTCCCGACCTCGACCGCGTCCGCTGCCCAGCCATTCTCGTCTGGGGCGCGCGCGACCGGCTCGTGCCACTCGCAGACGGCTTCGAGTACGCGCGGCGGCTGCGGGCGCCCATCCGTGTCCTGCCCGCGGCCGGCCATCTCGTGGTCGGCGAGCTCCCAGGGCCGTGTGCGGCGGTTCTCG
>Ga0307302_10001459_pt1 | contig 10445 bp, 12 predicted proteins | sample ER_DNA_183_FD_194490 | JGI IMG/M metagenome (GOLD analysis project Ga0307302, IMG submission 194490) | Bulk soil microbial communities from the East River watershed near Crested Butte, Colorado, United States - ER_DNA_183 | ecosystem: Environmental > Terrestrial > Soil > Floodplain | place... | reverse complement strand
TAGTGGTAGCCGCGCCCGGGAGCCTCCTTCGCGCGGGCGAGCGGCGAGCCGACCATGACCGCGTCGGCGCCGCAGGCAACCGCCTTTGCGATGTCACCGCCGGTGCGCATGCCGCCGTCGGCGATCACGTTCACGTACTTGCCGGTCTCGAGCAGGTGCTGCACCCGCGCCGCAGCCGCGTCGGAGATCGCCGTCGCCTGGGGCACGCCCACGCCCAGGACGCCGCGCGTGGTGCAGGCGTGTCCCGGGCCGACTCCGACGAGCACGCCCTCCGCCCCGGTCCGCATGAGATGAAGCGCCGTCTGGTACGAGGCGCACCCGCCGACGAGCGTCGGGATGGGCAGCTCGGAGATGAACTCCTTCAGGTTGAGGGCCTGGCCGTTCGAGGACACGTGCTCGGCCGAGACCACGGTGCCCTGGATGACGAGCACGTCGAGCCCGGCCGCGAGCGCGATCTCGTAGTGCTCGCGCACCCGCTGCGGCGTGAGCGAGCCCGCGACGAGGACGCCCGCGCGCTTGATCTCGTCGATCCGCTCGGCGATCAGCTTCGGCTCGACGTTCCGAGCGTAGATCTCTTGCAGGCCACGCGTCGCCTTGTCCTTCGACAGCTTCGCGATGCGCTCGAGCTCGACGTCGGGATTCTCGTAACGCGTGTAGATGCCCTCGAGGTTGAGGACGGCCAATCCGCCGAGCTTGCCTAGCGCGATGGCGGTTTGAGGCGATACGACGCCATCCATCGCCGAGGCGAGCAGGGGCAGCTCGAGCAAATGCGGCCCGAGCTTCCAGCCGATGTCGACGTCCTGCGGATCGCGCGTGCGCCGGCTGGGGACGATCGCGATGTCGTCAAATCCGTATGCCTGGCGAGCCTTCTTGCCTCGTCCGATCTCCACGTCCATCTTCTACCTCGCCTCCTGATGCAAAAAGCCCAGGCGCGATACGTCGCCTGGGCCCGAAAAACCTTGTTGCGTTTCGCCTCTCAAGTGGCAGTCGATCGTAGCAGCCTCGGGCGACAACAGCTCAGCGGGCGACCGGCTCCAGCTGATCGACCTGGACGACCCCCGCCAGGCGGCTCGCCTCGCGCGGCTCGAAGCGTCCCGCACCCACCTCGAGCGTCGAGGCTGCGCCGGCCCCGACCGCCGCTCGCAACGCCTCCTCGATCGGCTTGTCCGCGTAGCGCGCGGCGAGGAAGCCGGCGAGGAGTACGTCTCCCGAACCGACCGTGGAGATCGGGTCGATGCTCGGCGCAGCCGCGCGCAGCCGCTTGATCTCACGGTCTTCGCGCAGCAGCGCGAAGCAGCCCGATTCCTGGGTGATGATGACGTTGCGCGCCCCGGTCTCGGCCACGGCGTCGAGCGCCAGGATGAAGTCCTGATCCTCGTGGAACTCCTGGCCGACGAGACTCTCGGCCTCGCGTTGGTTGGGTGAGACGAGGAAGGGCTCGGCGCCGGTCCCCAGCCGCAGCGGCTCGCCTTCCGAGTCGAGAACGGTCTCGACGCCTCGGCGGTTCAGGTCACGGACGGCCTCGGCGTAGAAGTCGTCCTCTACGCCACGCGGGAGCGACCCCGCGAAGACGACCGCCCGGGCGCCGCTCGCGAGATAATGGAGCTTCTCGATCAGCATGTCCAGCTCCTCGGGCTCCACGTGCGGGCCCCACTCGTTGATCTCCGTGTACGACGTCGCAGTGGGGTCGACGACGGCCGTCGAGGTGCGCGATTCGTCACCGATGCGGACGAAGTCGTTGAGGATCGCTTCCGACGTCAGCTCTTCGACGATACGTGTGCCGGTGAGACCCCCGGCGAGGCCGGTGGCCACGACCGGGATGTCCAGGCGCTTCAGAGCGCGCGCGATGTTGATGCCCTTGCCGCCTGCGAGCGTCAGGCCGCCACTCGCTCGGTGACGCTGGCCGCGCTGGAAGTTCGGGACCGTCAGCGTGCGGTCGAGCGCGGCATTGAGCGTCACGGTGACGATCACGAGTGGCTCACCTGGCCCAGCCCCACATGTTCCGGACCGTACGCCCCGCGTACCAGGCTGCGCGAGCGAGCCCGCCCGGCCTCGCGATCGACCGCGAGGCGACGAGGGGCGACCGGGCGACGAGCCGTTTGCGGTCGTAGACGCGGATCTCGCCGAGCTTCTGGCCCTCCCGGACGGGCAGCACGACCCCCTCCGGCGCGACGATCCGCTCGACGAGGGGGCGGCCGACGAGCACCGCGATCCGCAACGACGCGGGGGCGACGAGCGAAAGCGGCTCTCGTCCATACGAGGTCTCCGCGCGGGCGTAGACGCGGTCTGCCGAGACGACCGGCATTACTCGGAACCGCGAGAGGCCCCAACGGATGAGCTCGACGAGGTCGGCATTCCTGGCCGACCGACCCGGGCTACCGATCACCGTCGCGTACACGGTCACTCCAGTCCCGCGCGCCGCCGCCACTTGCGACCAGCCGGCCGCCGTCGTGTGCCCGGTCTTCACGCCGACGACCCCCGAGAAGCTTCCGAGCAGGTCGTTCCAGGTGTGAAGACGTCTGCCCCCGGCAATGGTCGCGTCCCGCATGGCGACGATCTGCCGAACGGCGCGCTTCTGCATGAGGATGCGCGCAAGTGTCGTCACATCGTCCGCGCTCGAGACGTGGCCGAATGCGTCGAGCCCGTCGGGGCGAACGAAGTGCGAATCCGTGAGGCCGATCTGTCTCGCGCGCCGGTTCATCATGGAGACGAAGCGCTCCTCGCTCCCGCGCCCGACATGCTCCGCGAGCGCCCAGGCCGCGTCGTTCGCGCTCTGGATGAGCGCGGCCTCGACGAGATCGCGGACCGTGAGCTGCTCCCCCGCGCGGAGGCGCACGCTCGATTCTCCGACCGCCACGGCTTGCGGCGAGATCGTCACGAGATCGGTGAGCCGCGCATGCTCGAGGGTGAGAAGAACCGTCATCAGCTTGGTGAGACTGGCAATCGGTACCTGCCGGTGCGGGTTCCTGGCCAGGATCACCTCGCCGGTTCGCCCGTCCTCTACGAGGTACGCGCGTGCGTTCACGTTCGGTCCCGCCGCGAAGGCCGGAGGCACGAGCGAGAGAAAGACCGCGAGGGCGAGAAGCCTGCGCTTCACGGGGAGGAAGGTTAGTCCAGTGCTCCGCGGACGATCAGGATCGCGGCGGTGACGAGCAGCAGGAACGCGACCGGGAGCGCGTAGCGCCGGGCCTCAGCGCGCCAGTCCACGTCCCTCACCAGCCGGAGGCCGCCCAGACCTCGCTCTTGAGCCGGGCTGCCTCGGCCGCGGCTGCGAAGCGCCAGTCGTCCTCGGCCGTGCGAAACGCGTAGAGGACCGAACGGGAAGCGGCGACGAGCGCGCTCGCCGGGCCGCTGGTAAATGCTCCAGCGACGTCTGCAGGGCTCCCGCCCTGCGCCCCGATGCCCGGGAGGAGGAGCACCGCGCGAGGCAGGAGACGCCTCGCCTCGCCGATCGCCTGCGGATGCGTCGCCCCGACGACGGCGCCGACGCTGGAGAGGCCGCGTTCGCCGACGAGATCGTCGCCCCACTCCGAGACGAGCAGCGCCACGTGCTGCCAGAGCGGGCGGCCATCCGAGAGAGCCAGGTCCTGGATGTCGGCGACGCCCGCGTTCGAGGTCTTGACGAGACAGAAGATGCCTGCGCCTTCTCGCCGGCAGGCTGCGATCAACGGCTCGAGGGAGTCGCGGCCGAGGTATGGACTGACGGTCATCGCGTCCGCGAGCGGAGGCTGGTTGTCGCGGGGCTCGAGGTACGCGGTCGCGTAGGCGCGCGAAGTGGAACCGATGTCACCTCGCTTTGCGTCGGCTACGACGAGCAGCCCGGCGGTGCGCGCGTAGGCGCACACGTCTTCGAAGGCGCGCATGCCATCGGAGCCGAGGGCTTCGAAGAAGGCAAGCTGCGGCTTGACCCCGACCGCGTAGGGGGCGACGGCGTCGATGATGCCGCGACAGAACCGGCTGCACGCCTCGGCCGCCTCGGCGCGACCGAGATGCGCATCGCCGGCCAGCTCGACAGGAAGCAAATCGGTGACGGGGTCGAGCCCGACGAGCAGCTGGCTGCGCTTGCGCTCGACAGCCTCGGCGAGCCGGTCGCCGAACGTCGCTGCGCCGACCCGGGGTGCGGCCTCGAGATCCTGCGCCATCGAGTCCCAGAGTACCGCGGGAGCCGGAGAGTGACGCAGCGAGGCGCTGTCGAACGCAAGAAGCAACGAGGGCCGCAAAACTCGCGGCCCTCGTTCGAAGCTTCTGCTCGGGGTGGGCTACATGCCCCCGCCGGCTGCGCCGCTCTTCACGGCCTGCTTGAGCTGGCTACCGGCCGAGAACTTCGGCACGGTCGTCGCGGGGATCTGCACCCGCTGAGAAGGGTTCCTCGGGTTGACGCCCTGGCGTGCGGCGCGCGCCTGCGTTGTGAACTTCCCGAAGCCGGTAAACGCGACCTCGCCGCCGGAGCGAAGGACATCGGTAATCGAGTCCAGGAAGGCATCCACGGCCTCGGCCGCGTCGCGCTTCGAAAGATTCGCTCTGTCGGCAATCTTGTCCACGAACTCCTGCTTTGTCACGTGCTTCCTCCCTCTACGGTTTCCGGTATCGGCAGTCGGACCCTAACACCCAAGCCGTTTCGGCTCAACCATGCGGTTTTGCGGCGGTTTTCTGTGCAGAGAGCAAGTCTACTGCCCGAAAAAGGGGCACAAGACGGGCTCCACGGCGGGCGAGAGCGTCGACTCCGCCCTCCTCGCGATCGACCACACAGACGGCGATCCGGCACTCCAGACCGGCCTCCCGGAGCGCCTCGAGAGCCTCAACCGCGGCTCCTCCCGAGGTGACGACGTCCTCGACGAGGCAGACGCGCTCGCCTGGTTCGAAGACCCCTTCCAGGCGATTCGCGGTCCCGTACTCCTTCGCCTTGTTGCGGACGATCAAGAACGGCAGGCCCGAGGAGAGCGAGGCTGCCGCGGCGAGGACGACTGCACCCAGCTCCGGGCTCGCGATGCGCACGGCTTCCGGCTCGTGCTCCGCAACCGCGGCGGCGATGTAGTCACCGAGCACGGCCAGCAGGTCGGGCCTGGTCTCGAAGCGGTACTTGTCCAGGTAGTAGCTCGAGCGGCGGCCAGAGCGCAGGAGGAAGTCGCCCTCGAGGTAGGCGTGCTCGCGAAGCGCCGCAGCGAGCTCGTCGCGCTTCACGACCGGGCGGAGCGGATCGCGTCTCGGGCGAGGGGGATCAGCCGGGAGGCCTCGGGCGAGTCTCCCGCGATGGAGATCATCGACCCGTCCGCGAAGTAGAGGTCGACCCGCTCCCGGGTGCGCCCGCGCCTGGCATAGAGGCCGACGCCGAGGAGCGAGCCCGCGGCGAAGAGCAACGCGAGAGCCCTACGACGTCCCACTGCTCTTCGAGCCCGTGCGCTTGGCCGGCTTGCGGCGCTTCGGCTTCGGCTTCGGCTTCGCCGCAGCCTTGCGCAGACAGCTCCTCAGGTCGTAGAAGACGAGACCGGCAGTCGGGTCCGGCCCGGTCGTCGCCGCGATCAACTGCTTGCCGTCGCGGACGACGAAGAGGCTGCCCTCGCCCGTCGCGGCCTGGATCTGGGTGACCTCCTGACCGCGAATCTGCTCCGCCGCCTCGAGGACGGCCCGCGCCGTGGAAGCGACGCGCCCGGCGCTGTCGTCCGTGACGGTCGAGCCGGCGATCGCGCCGTCACGGTCGAAGAGCACGGCCGCCTCGACCTGCGAAGAGATCTCGGTGAGCTCGGCGAGTGCGGTCTCAGCCTCTGTCATGGCGGAGAGATTAGCCTCCTGCAGCATGCGAGAGGTCTTTTCGAAGTTCTTCGCCGACCGAGGCACGCACCTCGCGGCGATGATCGCGTACTTCGCGCTCCTCTCGTTCGTCCCGCTCCTCTTCCTCGCGCTCGCGCTGCTCGGCTTCGCGGGCCGAGCCAACGAATCGAGCTTCCTCGTCACTGAGCTGAACAAGGCGTTTCCCACGAGCTCGATCGAGGGCATCTTGCTCGTCGTCCGCTCGGTTCAGACGCACGCGACCGCTCTGGGAATCATCGGCGGGGTCTTCATCGGTTGGACGTCGCTCTCGCTCTTCAGCGTCCTCGAGTCGGCGTTCAACATCGTCTACGGGAAGCCCAACCGCTCTTTCCTGCACGGAAAGCTAATCGCCGTGCTCTTCCTCCTGGGCTCGCTCGTCACGCTCTTCCTCGGGCTGCTCGTCGGCTCGGTCGGCTACGAGGTGTTGAAGCGCTTTGCCGGTGGCTTCTTCGCCAACGACTACGTCGCCTACGGGAGCTCGATCGTCCTCTCGACGTTCTCCGTCTTCGTCTTTCTCTTCTCCGTCTACTACCTGCTGACCAACGAGAAGCTCAGCTTCCGCGAGGTCCTTCCGGGAACGATCATCGCCACGATCGCCCTGGAAGCGAGCTTCCAGGTGCTGCCCGTCTACCTGCGGCTTTCGAAGGACGTGATCGCGCTCCAGGCCTTCGGGGCACCTGCGCTCCTGCTCGTCTGGCTCTACCTGATGGCGAACGTGATCGTCTTCGGCGCCGAGGTCAACTGGTGGCTCGCGCGCGGGCGTCGCCAGGCGGTCGAGCTCGAAGAAGCCGCCGGACTCGCGTAGCTGCGCTCGCTTCACGGGGGAACCCAGGGTTCCCCCGTGGGCCCCCTCCTTCAGAGGACGCGTCGTCGGACACATGTTGGGCTGCGCTCGGGCGAAGCCCGGCTCCGCCCCGCGGAACAGTTTCGCGCGGCCTGCTCTAGGAGCTTTGGGCGTCGAGTGTTTTGAGAAGAGCTCTTGCGGCTCTCGCGCGGTGTGAGTTGTTCTGCTTCCATTCGTTGCCAAGTTCGGCAACGGTTTGCTCTTCGCCCTCGGGGATGAAGACCGGGTCGAAGCCGAAGCCGGCTGAGCCGCTCGGTTGCTCGGCGATCCGGCCTTCGAGGATGCCGGTGCCGTGATGCTCCGTTCCGTCCGGCGCCAGGGCGACGAGCTCGCAGACGTAGCGGGCGCGGCGGCCCTCGCCTTCGACGCCGCGCAGTTCCTCGACGGCTTTTGCGGCCTCCCTGCCCGCGGCCCAGCGGGCGGACTCGACGCCAGGGCCGCCGCCGAGGCCTTCGATCTCGATCCCGGAGTCCTCGCCGAGCACCCAGCGTCCCGGCTCGATCGTCCGGCCGAACTCGGCCTTCGCATGGGCGTTCTCGTAGTACGTCTCCCCCTCCTCGCGCGGATACTCCTCGGCGTCGAGGAGCTCGAGCTCCCAGCCGGGTAGCGCGTGGCGCAGCTCCCTGAGCTTGTTTTCGTTCGAGGACGCGAGAGTGGCTAGTCGGTCCACCGCACCCCGAGCACCGGCTCGAGGCGCATGAGCGCCGCCGTCACGGCGTGCGGCGGATGGCCCTCGAGTCGAAGGTCGAGGACTACTCGGCGCCGGTCACGCGAGTCCTCGACCTCGAAGGCGCGCACCGCGCCTCCGTGACTCTCGAGCGCCTCCAGGAGAAGGGCCGGGCTTTCGTTCGCGCGCAGCTCGACTTCGAGTCGACGCTCCCCCGGCCGGATCCGCTCGAAGAGGCGATAAGCGAGGATGCGGAGCGGCCAGAGGCTGAAGAGGACGACCACCGTCGTGATCACCGCGGCGCTGTAGTAGCCCGCGCCCGAGGCGATGCCGATCGCCGCGACGACCCAGAGGCTCGCGGCCGTCGTCAGCCCGCGCACCGAGAGGCCTTGGCGGATGATCGCGCCCGCGCCGAGAAACCCGATCCCCGTCACGATCTGCGCGGCAATCCGGGTCGGGTCGTAGGTGATGCCGCTCTTCTGAGAGAAGTGGAAGTCACGCCACCCGTACGCGGAGACGAGCGTGAAGAGCGCGGCTCCGACGGCGACGAGCACGTGGGTGCGCAGCCCCGCCTCGCGCTCGCGGAGCTCGCGCTCCACCCCGATCGAACCGCCGAGCACTCCCGCGAGGACCACGCGCAGGAGCACTTCGCCGAAATGGAGCTCAGGCACGGACGGCCGCCACTGCGTCCTGCTGCGCCTGCCCGATCTCCTCGATGCCGCCGGCAGCGAGGTCGAGCAGCTCGTCGAGCTGCTCGCGGCCAAGCGGCGCCCGCTCTGCCGTCGCCTGCACCTCGATCAGCCGTCCGTCGCCGGCCATGACGACGTTGACGTCCACTTCGGCCGACGAGTCCTCCAGGTAGTCGAGGTCGAGCACGGGCTCACCCTCGACGATCCCGACCGAGACCGCGCCGACGGAATCCGTGAGCGCTTTTCCGAGCCCCATGTGGTCGAGCGCGCGCCGAGCGGCGACGTATGCCCCCGAAATGGCGGCGCACCGCGTGCCTCCGTCCGCCTGGATCACGTCGCAGTCGAGCCAGAGCGTTCGCTCGCCGAGAGCGTCCAGGTCCGCGACGGCGCGAAGCGCGCGCCCGATGAGCCGCTGGATCTCCACGGTTCGCCCCTTCTGGCGGCCCGAGCTCGCCTCGCGCTGCGTGCGCTGCCCCGTCGAGGCCGGCAGCATCGAGTACTCGGCGGTCAGCCAGCCGCGGCCGCGGCCCGCGAGCCAGCGCGGCACGCCTTCCTCGATCGACGCGGTGCACAGGACCCGCGTCTTGCCGAAGGAGATGAGCGCGGAGCCGTTGGCCTGCTCGAGATAGTCCGGCTCGATCTCCAGCTCGCGCAGCTCGTCGGCGCGCCGTCCGCTGGGGCGAGTCACGCGGCTGCCGCTTCCAGTTCCGCGATCGCGACTTGTTCTACCTCGCCGAGCGGCAGCTGCAGGAAGCGCTCGCCGAGAGCGCGGAAGCGCTCCGGATCGCCCGTGGTCAGGAAGCGGTACAAGCCCTCCCGCGCCGGATCGTTGGCGATCCCCTTGCGCTCGAGCGTCTCGGCCACCTCGCGCGCGGTCTCCTCGGCCGAGAAGACGAGCGTCACGCCCCTCCCGAAGACGCGCTGGAAGATCGGGCGGATCAACGGGTAGTGCGTGCACCCGAGGATGACGGTGTCGACCCCCGCCTGCTTCAGCGGCACCGCGTACTCGCGGACGGCTTCCACCGTCTCCTCTGCGAACGGCTCGTCGCTCTCGATCAGCGGCACGAGCCGCGGGCAGGCGACCGGGAAGAAGCGGACGCCCGCGTCGAGGGTGCGCACGAGCTCCGCATAGCGACCGGCGGTGACCGTTGCCTGCGTGGCGAGCAGGCCGATGCGGCGGTTGCGAGTCGTCTGCACGGCCGCGTGCGCCTCGGGCGTGATCACGCCGACGATCGGCACCGCGAGTCGCTCCTGGAGCGCCGGGAGGGCCGCCGAAGTGGCCGCGTTGCAGGCCGCGACGATCAGCTTGACGCCCTGGCCCTCGAGGTAGCCCGCGATCTCGCCGGCAAAGCGGCGGATCTCGCCGAGCTCACGCGGGCCGTACGGGAGGCGCGCGAGGTCGCCGAGGTAGACGAAGTCCTCGTGCGGCATGGTCACGAGGCACTCGTGGAGGACGGTCAGCCCCCCGGTTCCGGAGTCGAAGACGCCAACCGGCCGGGAATCCATGGGGCGATTGTAGGCTGGCGCCATCCGCCGGCTCGCCCTCGCCCTCACCGCAGTTGCGCTGATTGCTCCCAACGCGGCCTCGGCGTTCACCAAAACCGACCTCACGATTCCGATGTCCGACAGCGTCGGCATCAGCGCGACCTACTACGCGCCCGCAGGCTCTCCTCCGAGCGGCGGGTGGCCCGGCGTGATCATGCTCCACGGCATCGGCGAGAGCCGCACCTTCACCCAGAACGCGGTCGGGATGTCGATCAACACGATCGCCGAGACGCAACTCGTTCCGCAGGGCTACGCCGTGCTCACGTTCGACGCACGCGGTCACGGACAGTCGGGAGGGCTCGTGGGCCTCGACGGGCCGCGTGAGGTCCAGGACGTCCGCGAGCTCTTCAACTGGCTGGCTTCGCAAGCCGGTGTGAACGGCCAGCGGATCGGGGCGTTCGGCTACTCGTACGGCGGCGGTGCGGTCTGGCGGGCGACTGCCGACGGCGTCCCGTTCGCGGCAATCGAGGTGGCGACCGCGTGGACCGACCTCTACAGCGCCTTGGTGCCCCAGGATCTCGCGCGCTCCGGCGTCGTCCTCGGGTTCTGGCAGTCGATCGCCGCCCGGGCGGCGCCCGAGCTCGAACCGGTGCTGAACGACGCTTTGGCCGGAAGGAACCTCGCCGGCGTGCGCTCGTTCTCTGCGCAACGGTCGACCCGCCAGCTGCTCGGCCGGATCAAGGTGCCGACCTTCCTGATGCAGGGACGGCGCGACTTCGCCTTCGACCTCGACCAGGCGCTCGTCCCCTTCGCGCGACTCGGTGTCCCCAAGCGCCTCTATCTGGCGGACTTCGGGCACGCGCCGTCGCCGAAGCCGGCCGGCGAGCTCGAGCATGTCCTGCCCGAGGCTCGCCTCTGGTTCGACAGGTTCCTGAAGGGGCTGCCGAACGGG
>Ga0307302_10001454_pt1 | contig 10463 bp, 11 predicted proteins | sample ER_DNA_183_FD_194490 | JGI IMG/M metagenome (GOLD analysis project Ga0307302, IMG submission 194490) | Bulk soil microbial communities from the East River watershed near Crested Butte, Colorado, United States - ER_DNA_183 | ecosystem: Environmental > Terrestrial > Soil > Floodplain | place... | reverse complement strand
CAGCGCCCGGCCCGCTCGTCCTACCCGGGCCGGGTCGGGCGGGTGCAGGGGGCGCAGCCGATCGAGGTGTAGCCCTGGGAGTACAGCGAGCTCACCGGCAGCCGGTGGCCGCGCACGTGCGCCCAGACCTGCTCGCGGGTCCAGTCGGCCAGTGGGTTGAGCTTGAGGATGCCGCCGTGGGCGTCGTCCCGCTCGACCTTGGCGATGCCCCCGCGGGCCCGGCCGCCGTCGCGGCGCAGGCCGGTCGACCAGGCCTCGACCCCGGCCAGGGCGCGGTCGAGCGGGGCCACCTTGCGGACGTGGCAGCAGAGCCGGCGCAGGGCCGGGTCCTTGTGGAACAGGTTGGGGCCGTGGCGGGCGACCATGGCGGCCACGTCGGCCGGGTCGGGGGTGACCACCTCGACCTCGAGGCCCATGCCGGTGCGCACCGCCTCGATGACCTCGTAGGTCTCCTCGGGCAGGCGGCCGGTGTCCAGGGTCAGGACCCGCACACCGGGGTCGATCCGGCGGGCCAGGTCGAGCACGACCATGCCCTCGGCCTGGAAGCTGGTCACCACCGCGAACCGGTCGCCGAAGCGCCCGACGGCCCAGGCCAGCAGCTCGTCGGCCGGCAGGCCGTCGAGGTGGGCGAGGTCGGGTCCGTCTAGCTGGGAATCAAGGCCGTGCGGCCAGGTGGTGGCGGTCGCCGCCACAGGCGAGCTCCTCTCGACACGCTCGGGTCGGGGGGTCCAGGCCCGGTCGGTCGGAAAGCACGCGAGCTACATCGTCACACGGCACGACCGCCGAGCCCTGGGACACGCGCAGGACACCACCCACCCGTGGTCGAGGGCGCGGTTGCGGGTCAGCAGCGTGGCGGTCATGGCGTGCCACGGTAAGGTACAACCCACCTGATCGGCAACACCCAAACGCGAAGGAACAGCCCGTGCCCCGCATCCTCTCGGGCGTCCAGCCCACCGGGAACACTCACCTGGGCAACTACGTGGGCGCGAAGCAGTGGGGACATGCAGCAGGGGCAGGCGCCTAGAGCTATCGCCGCGGCGCCTGCTAGAGAGGAGACAGGCGCCATGAGCAGCGGTTACACTGCCCTTCGGGCGAACAAGCGTTCGGAGGGACTCTGGTCGTTGGCTGCTGAACCTGGACCTAGCTTCCGATGGGGCGCCGTACTGCGGCGCTCTCGGCTGAACCCTGACGGAACGGAAGGGTCGACCGCTCGCCAGGAGCGAGCGATTCAGGATTACGTCAAGGCAAATAGCATGGGCCGTATCGTCGCGGTCTATAGCGACATTGCCAGCGCCCATAACGAGAACGCCCGCCGCCCTGACTTTGAGAACGCCATTACGGACATAAGGGCGGGACGCATTGACGGCATCATCGTATGGAAGGTCGATCGCCTAACTCGTCGGCGCAGTCAGGCCAGGAAGCTCCTAACCATCCTTGAGGAATGCGGAGGGCGTCTGGCAACGGTGGTCGAGGGAATCGACACGGCCGATCCCTCGAAGCGCGAGATTACCGAAATCGCCCTTGCTATCTACGCGGGTTCGGCAGAGTCCGAAAGCGAGGCCATCGGCGAGCGCGTCTCCCTAATGCATCTTGACAGGGCGCGAAAGGGCCTCATTCAGCCTTCAAGCGTTCGCCCCTTTGGGCACTCTGAGTATTGGCGGGACCTCGTGCCCGCAGAGGTCAAGGTTTTGCACGAAGCGGCCGAGCGTCTGTTTGCGGGTGAGGCGTCCTTCTCGGTAGCGGCTGATTTCACCGCTCGGGAGATTCCCAAGCCGAGCGGCAAGACGAATTGGAATAGTCACGTTCTGCGGCGGATGCTGGTTTCGCCTCGCATGGTCGCCAAGCGCGAGTACGGCGGGACGCTCTATGAGCTTGAGGGCGTTCCCCCTATCTTTGACGAAGCGACATGGGAAAAGCTCTGCGCCGTGCTAGCAAAGCGCGGCGCTCGCTCGGGGCCAGTGGAAACGCATTTGTTGTCGAGCATCGCACTCTGCGGTATGTGTCGACGCACGCTCTCTAGCGCGACCTCAGGCCGTAAATCCGTCAAGACGTATGTGTGCCGTCCACGCTTCGAGGGTGACGAGGCTTGCCGCAAAATCAGCGTGAGCGCGCCGCACGCCGAGGCGAGGGTAAGCAAGCTAGTCGTTGCCTTCCTGGCCGATAAGGAGAGGATCAGGAAGCTTCTTCTTCACCAGGCCGACCCTGAGCTAGTCGCCAAGATTCAAGCCCGCGAGGCTGAGCTAACCGAATCCATGCACGCGCTCGCCCAAGCCCTTAACCCGCCTCCAGGCGTGCCGAGGCTCAAGCTCGAAACCTACTATGAGCAAGCGGCAATCATCGAGGCCGAGCGCCAGGAAGTGCGTCGGCGTTTGGCCGTTACAAGGGAAGCCGCCCTTCTCAACGAGGTTCTCGAATTCGAGGATGCCGCCCACGAGTGGGAGGCTCGCTCGCTTCACTGGCGCCGTACCGTCCTTAAGCTCGTAACCGAGAGCATCGTGATAGAGCCGCGCGGCAAGCTGCTCGCCAAGGATGATCCTCGCTATCAGCCAGGGTTTAACGCCTTCGACCCTGAGAGGGTCCGAATCGTCTTCGCCGACGAAGGGACCGAAACCTAGGGCCGTTTCCCTCCCTAAGAGGCATCTAAGGGCTTCGCGCTTACAAGCTCCATAGCAGCGAAATCGAGCAGGGCCAATCTAAGGGCTTGCCCTGTGAGCAGGCACCGTTGCGTAGAATACCCCGTAATCGTACGAGGAGGCCGTTTCTAGCCGTTTGCCTGGTCGCAGACACGAGAAACGCCGCCCCGCTTCCTCGACAGGGCGGCGCTCTCCTTGCGAGTCAGAGACGCTCGAAGATTGACGCGACCATGAGGGCGAAGCCGACCAGGGCGGCGGCCACGATCGCGGTTTTCTGATACAGGGTTGGCCGCGGCGGATCGGCCATCCCCCATCGGATCGGCGCGGGTAGTTCCGTCCCGCGGTAGCTGATCTGTTCCCTGTCCATCCCAGTCCCTCCCTTGAGGGCGAGCCTGGCGCCAGCCCTACGCCAGCGCCAGACCCGCGGCGGCCGAGGCTTCCCCTTCCCCTGGGCGACCTAGGCAGCTTCTCCCGCGAGGAAGCAACAGGATCGGCAGGCATCGGGTACGAGCCGAAGCCCATGCATCGGGCAGGCAAGCTCCGAGCGAGGCGAAAGCTCGATAACCCGTTCCTCCGTTCCTTCGAGTCCCACGAGATCCCCCACGCCGTACCGCGCGAAGATGGCGAGCAAATCCGCCTCTTCGATCACGGGGATTGGTGGGGTCGGCGTGCTACGGTCCATTGCGTTCGGCCCTTTCCTTGGCTTGAGGAATCCTGAGGGTCGAGCAGGCCCGTCGAGTGTTGGCGCACTTGGCGGGCCATTCACGTTTGGCGACTCGTTAGGCGTCACCTCCCTTCGCGCAGGGCTCGACGGGATACCACCATCGCTTAGCCGCGCCGATAGGCACGAGAGGCCGCCCGCGGGCCTTCTGCGCACGATGCGCCGAGCAGAGGCCGCCACCGTTGTTCGGCCGCCCGCATCCCTCGAACGAACACGTCGGCGGGGTACGGCGGCCGTATGGCCCTGGCTTGCCGTGCGCCGCTCGCCCTCGGGCGGGCCTGAGAGGGCGAAGCGGCCTCCCGCGTAGCTGCTGGCGGTAGTGGCCCATGCATAGCCCTCGGGCGACGCGCTTACGGCCGCAACCCTCGAAGGAACAGACGGCCATCTAGCGCCCTGTCCAGAACCGTTCGAGAGAGCCCGCCCTGAGCCCACGGCGCCAGCCGTAGAGATAGCCGACGATCGCGCCCACGATCGCGGCCATCGCGTAAGGGTTCACGTGGAGCCTCCATTCCTCACTACCTCCTAGTGAAGTAGCTAAGTGAACCACTACGAGGTAGCAGGGTCAACGGGTACCCTTAGGGCATGATCGAGCGTGCGAGGCCGCTCTACGAACAGGTAGCGGACGCCCTACGGGACGAGATCCGCTCAGGCCGCTACCAACTAGGCGACAAACTACCCTCGGAACGCGAACTATCCGAACGGTTCGAAGTGAGCAAGGTTACGGCGCGACAGGCCATCGTTCAGCTACGCGCCGAGGGCCTCGTAACGAGCCGCGCGGGCTCGGGCGTGTTCGTGGCCGAGCAAGGCCCTCCGCGGCGCCTGAGCGATGACATTCTCCGCGGGGAAGCGTTCTACAGGGCCGTTGATCGTCTCGGCCTACACGCCGACGTTGCCACGACAATAGCCCGAGAGCCCGCAACCGAAGACGTCGCCGAGGCCCTCGACGTCGACCAGGGCGCCGAGGTTCTTGTTCACACTCGATTGGTTCGCGCCGAGGGCGGGCCGCCCTTGTTCTTGGCTACGAACTACTTCCCCGCATGGGTGGCCGAGGCCGTTCCGCAGCTTGCCGACGAAAGCACGAGCGGACTACCGAAGTGGCTAGGCCAGGCTTTCGGGCCTCTCTATGGCGAAGACGTAATCGACTCTCGTATGCCCACGCCCGAAGAGCGAGAGCAGCTAGAGACTCCGCCCGACACGCCCGTAACCATCATTAAGGGCATTAACCGCGATAGTCAGCATCGGCCGCTGCACTACATCGAAAAGGTAAGCGTCGCGGGGCGGATGCTATACGGCTACCGCTTCGGGATCGTGCCCGAGAGCTAAAGGCCTGCCTTCAGAGAATGCGCCTCTATGACACAAACGGGCACAGGCCGTCTTGGTCTCCATCGCACCAGGAGCGGGCTGACGAGATACGGAACCACCGCGTTCGAGGATCAGAGCCACTCTGCGGGCAGTCTCAGCATGGCGTATGTCCACGAATCGTTTCACGACCTAAAAGCAGGTGAAGGGAAATGTCCAACCAACATTGGCTATTGCAATGGCTGGATAGTTATGCTGTTACCAGCCCTAGGCAGGCTGATGAACTTCTTAATAAACCTCAGGCGCTGAGCATCCTAAGGGAAGAAGTAGAGGCAATTCAGTACCACGCGCCGATGATCAACGATCAGAGAGATCATTCCATTGTTGCTGGCTCCGAAATCGACCTTTCAGGAGAACTCAGTTGCTCGAACTGGGAATGCATCAAACGTCAAGTGGATACGCTCTTTAGCTCGATGTGGCATTACTTTGATCGCATCATTGTAGTCGGCCCCAGCGCCCATTTCTATAACGGCCTCTGGGAAAGCGGGACCCCAGAGGAACGCATTATCGAGTTGTTGGCAGGTCACATTCGCGTCCTTCTCCATGTCCGTAATATAGGCGCCGAGGACATCATAACATTTGGCGAAAAGCCGAATGCTTGGTGTGCGGAGTGCTTCACGCCACTTGTCCGTGCATTGGGCGTAAATTCTATCGAGGACTACGATCCATATGTTAACGATCTCATTGACCGTTTTGAAACAGAAGCAGAAATGGGGGTCGCCCGATCGAGCACGGGCAAGATCGGCTGGGTGCAGGTTCACCACCCTAAATTCTTGGAAGAGCCATACATTTTAGTGCATGACGGTCCCTCACGAAGTGAAATGCCTGAGATTACAAGGCGCTACTTAGCAGAGAAGGTCGTACGACGCCATGTTGAGGCCCTTCTCTGCGACCTCGGACAAGCGCAAAATGTGAGGGCTCCACTTGGGACAACTCTCAAATTTTATAGGCAAATCCTCCACGAGGAAGCGGGATCAGCAGACGAAGCCTTAGTAGCTTTTCAGATGGAGTTGCCTATTCTGCAGGGCGTAGACCCTGAGATCCTTCTCAAGATTAGACATGATGAAAGAGATTACTTTGACGCCTTTCGCTATAGCCTTCACGCGGCAATTAAGGAGCGGCTGCGGGAATCGGCTGCGACAGACCCGAAGGAAATTGCCCAGGAGATACGTCGCGATGTAATTGATCCAGCGCTTAATACGATCGAGAGAAGGTTAAACGCTGCACGCAGCGCATTACTTCGCAAGGGAGCCGTGAACGTAGGAGTGGGAGCACTTGCAACCACGTGCGGCCTATTGACAGCGAACCCACTCTTGATAGCGGGCGGCTTCACAACAGCAATGACGAGCGTAGCTCACGTCAACAAATATATTGAGGAAGCTCGCGACGTAAGCTTGTCAGACATGTACTTCCTTTGGCGAGCGCAAAAACACGCCAAGGAACTAGCATAGCGACATTGAGCCTCACTAGACACACCAGCACAATTGCTGCCGCACCGCGTCCCTAGCTTGCCAACCAAGCTCGTGTCGCCGAGGTCGAGGGCGACTCCTCGACCGCGTTCGCCCGCAGCGAGCTATGCGGGGCGATCTCCGCGCTATCGGCGCTCTGAGCTTCTCCGCTGGCTCAGGCGTCCCAAGAAGTGAAGTAGCGCGTCGCGCTAGGCTCGTGCCACGTAGGCACGTTCACAGCTTGGGAAGGGCGAATAGTGGACAAGAAGACGAGGCCCCGCATCCTCTCGGGCGTCCAGCCGAGCGCCGCTCCTGGCGTTGACAAGTCGCAGTTCGGCTCGGTAGGTTCTACGAACACCCACCTCGGCAACTACGTGGGCGCCTTCCGGCAGTGGGTGGACATGCAGCACGACTTCGAGGCCTTCTACCCGGTGGTCGACCTGCACGCCATCACCCTGCCCTATGACCCCAGGGAGCTGGCCGACCGGACCCTGGAGGTGGCGGCCATCCTGCTCGCGGCCGGGCTGGACCCGGACGTCTGCACCGTGTTTGTCCAGTCGCACGTCCCCGAGCACACGGAGCTGGCCTGGCTGTTCAACCACCTGGCGACCGTCGGCGAGCTGCGCCGCATGACCCAGTTCAAGGCCAAGGCCGAGGCCGGGGGCGAGGGCGCGCTGCCCGCCGGCTACTTCAACTACCCGGTCCTGCAGGCCGCCGACATCCTCATCTACCAGGCGGACCGGGTCCCGGTGGGGGAGGACCAGCGCCAGCACCTGGAGCTGACCCGCGACGTGGCCGAACGTTTCAACGCCCGCTTTGGCCACACCTTCGTCGTCCCCGAGGCCTACATCCCCGAGGTCGGCGGCCGGGTCATGGACCTCCAGGTGCCGACGGCCAAGATGTCCAAGTCGAGCGCGTCGCCGGCCGGGCGGATCGAGGTGCTCGACCCGCCAGAGGCCATCCGCCGCAAGATCCGCTCGGCCGTGACCGACTCGGGCCGCGAAGTGCTGGCCCGGCCGGACAAGCCGGCCATCTCCAACCTGCTGGAGCTGTTCTCGGTGGCCACCGGGACCAAGGTGGGGGAGCTGGAGGAGGCCTACGCCGGCCGCGGCTACGGCGACTTCAAGGCCGACCTGGCCGACGCCCTGATCGCCTTTCTGGCCCCGGTCCGGGAGCACTACCAGGAGCTCCGCGGCGACCCGGCCCGCCTTGAGGCGATCCTCGAGCAGGGCGCGGCCAAGGCCCAGGCCATCGCCCGCGAGAACCTCGCCCTGGCCAAGGATCGCATGGGCTTCCTCTCTCGGAGGTCGGTCGACGGCACGGGCGGCTCGACCTCCAGCAGTCCCTGATCCATGTGAGGGGAGCTCACCCCCCCCACGGCCCCCCAGGAGCGCCTGTGCCATGGTCAGCCTGAGCCCATGACCCGCCTCCGGCTGGGGGTGATCGCGCGGCTGCCCGAGCCTCTGGCGATCCACGTGCAGGCGTGGCGGCGGGCGCTGGGCGACCCGGCGGCCGAGCGGATCGAGCCCCACCTGACCCTGGTGCCGCCCCAGACGGTGGCCGAGCGCGACCTGGACGGGGCGGCCGCCCTGCTCGAGCGGGCGGCCGCCGAGGCGGTGCCGTTCCTGGTCGAGCTGGACGGGGCGGCCACGTTCCTGCCCGACAGCCCGGTGGCCTACCTGGTCGTGCGCGAGGGCGGGCCGGCCCTGGCCCACCTCGACGCCGTCCTCCAGGCACCGCCCCTCGACCGCCGCACCCACCCGTTCCACCCGCACGTGACCATCGCCCAGGACCTGCCGGCCGACCGGATCGAGGCCGCCGCCGGTGAGCTGGCCGGCTTCCGGGCCGCGTTCCCGGTCCGCGAGCTGGCCCTGCTGCGCGAGGACAGGGACAAGGTCTGGCGGCCGCTGGCCACCGTGACCGTCGGGGCGTCCACAGCCATCCGCGAGGTGCCGTTCACCGAGGCGGCCAGCGTCGCCCTGCTCCTGCTCGACCGGGCCAGCGGACGGGTCCTGCTCGGCCTGCGCACCCGCGACCATGGCCGCCGCTACCCGGGGGCCTGGGACGCCATCGGCGGCAAGCCCGAGGAGGGCGAGACGCTGCTTGAGGGGCTGTCCCGCGAGGCCCGCGAGGAGGCCGGGATCGAGCCGCTCGACCTGACCGCCCTCGGCTGCTTTCACGACGGCGACCGGGCCGACGCCTACTTCCTGGTCACCACCTGGAAAGGCCGGCCGGCCAACCACGAGCCGGCCGAGCACAGCGAGCTCGACTGGGTGCCGCTGCACGAGGCCGGCCGGCGCCCACTGACCCCGACGGCCAGGGCGGCGGTGGCCCGGCTGGCGGCGCTGCTGGCCTCCGGGCACCGACTGCATCCGCCCGGGTGATATGCGATAACTCTTCCCGCAGGGGGGTAGAAGGTCACCATCCCAATGACTACAGCAAGGGGGGACTGCCTTGGCACTCCAGGACCCGCCTTCGGGCGCGCGGGCGACCACACGGCCCGCCGAGGCTGCGCCCACCGAGGAGCCATCCACCGGTGAGCTGCTGAAGGGACTCGCCGACGACGCGACCACGCTCATGCGACAGGAGATCCTGCTGGCCAAGCAGGAGCTCCAGGAGGGCCTGGCCGCCAGCGCCAAGGCGAGCGCCCTGCTGGTCGCGGCCGGCGTGCTCGGGCTGTACGCCTTCGGCTTCCTGCTCTACACCATCGGCGAGGCGATCGGCGGGCCGCGCTGGCTCGGGTTCGCGATCGTCACCGCGGTGCTCCTGATCGTGGTGGCGGTGCTCGGGCTGGTCGGCAAGAACCGACTGGCCGCCTCCAAGGTCGCTCCGGAGAAGGCCAGGGCCGAGCTCCAGACGACCGCCAACGAGCTGAAGGAGGAGATCACGTGGGGGAGACCTCAGCAGCAACCGCCCGAGAGGTAGAGGAGACCCGCCGACAGATGGAGGACAAGGTGGCCAAGCTCTCCGAGCGCGCGCCAGAGGAGGCCCGCAAGCTCCTGAAGCGGGTCGTGTTCGGCATCATCGCCAGTCTCGCGGTGCTCATGGCCCGGAAGCTGGTCGACAAGCTCTGGGAGCGGGCCACCGGCGAGCTGCCCCCGACCAAGATCGACCACGACCACGACGACGACTGAGGCCTGACCGAGAACCGGCGCCGGTCGCTGGCCGGCGCCTTTCTCTTGCCCACAGATTTCATTCGTCGTAGACTTCATCCGACGGTGAATTCCTTGTCCCGGAGGTGGCGTCGGCATGTGGGCCATGGCCATGAAGGAGTTCCGCCAGATGCGCCGGGACCGGCGCACGCTGGCCATGATGATCCTGCTCCCGGTGCTGCTCCTGGTGGTGTTCGGCTACGCGGCCAGCTTCGACGTCGACCAGGTGAAGACGGTGGTGGTCGGCCCACGGGCCGAGCAGGTGGCGGCCGCCCTGCCCGAGCGGCTGGACGTCGTCCGGGTCGCGCCCGGCGAGGGCCGCCAGGACGCCGTCGAGGCCCTGCGCGACGCCGACGCGGCCGTGGCGGTGGTGACCGGCGACGCCGGGCAGCCTCAGGTGCTGGTCGACGGGGCCGACCTGTTCTCGGCCCGGTCGGTGGTGACCGAGCTGCGGGGCCGGCCGGGGCTGCCCACCCCTGAGGTGCTGTTCAACCCGGGCCTGGAGACCTCGGCGATCATGGTGCCCGGCCTGATGGGCGTGGTGCTGGTCTTCGTCGGGACCATCGCCACCGCCCTCGGGGTGGTCCGCGAGCGTCAGAGCGGCACCCTGGAGCAGCTGGCCGTGATGCCCTTCAAGGCCCGCGACGTGCTCGCCGGCAAGCTCCTGCCCTACCTGGGGGTCGCGGTGGTCGACCTGGCGGTGATCGTGGCCGTTGGGGTGCTGCTGTTCGACGTCCCCTTCCGCGGCTCGCCGCTGGTCTTCGCCTTGGGGGCGGTCGAGTTCCTGTTCGTCACCGTCGGCATCGGAGTGCTCATCTCGACCGTGTCCGAGACCCAGGGACAGGCCATCCAGCTGGCCATCCTGACCATGCTCCCCCAGATCCTGTTGTCCGGGCTGATCTTCCCGCTCCAGGCCATGGCCCCGGGGGTCCGCTGGATCGGCTACCTGCTGCCCCTCACCTACTTCGTCCAGGTGGCCAGGGGGGTGATGGTCAGGGGCGCCCCGTTCGAGGCCTTGCTTCTCCCGCTCGGCATGCTGGCCGTGCTCGGCACGGCTGTGTTCGGCCTGTCGATCGCCCGCTTCCGCCGCGACCTGGCCCCTGCCGGCCGGGGCCACGGCGCGGACGCGGCCGACGTGGACCAGGACCAG
>Ga0307302_10001452_pt1 | contig 10468 bp, 8 predicted proteins | sample ER_DNA_183_FD_194490 | JGI IMG/M metagenome (GOLD analysis project Ga0307302, IMG submission 194490) | Bulk soil microbial communities from the East River watershed near Crested Butte, Colorado, United States - ER_DNA_183 | ecosystem: Environmental > Terrestrial > Soil > Floodplain | place: USA... | reverse complement strand
TTCGGCTGGTTCGGCTTCAACGCCGGCAGCGCCCTGGCCGCCAACGGCCTGGCCGCCCAGGCGTTCATCGCCACCAACACCGCCACCGGCGCGGCCGTGCTCGGCTGGTGCCTCACCGACTACCTGCGCCGGCGCAAGACCACCACCCTGGGCGCGGCCTCGGGCGCGGTCGCCGGCCTGGTCGCCATCACCCCGGCGGCAGGCTACGTCGGCCCCATGGGCTCGATCGCCATCGGCCTGGCCGCCGGGATCGTCTGCGCCTTCGCGGTCGGCCTCAAGTACAAGGCCGGCTACGACGACGCCCTCGACGTGGTCGGGGTGCACGCGGTCGGCGGCATGCTCGGCGCCCTGCTGATCGGTGTGTTCGCCAGCACCGCGTTCAACGAGGCCGGCGCCGACGGCCTGCTGGCCGGTGGCGGCCTGACCCTGCTGGGCAAGCAGGCCGTGGCCGTGGTGGCCACCCTGGCCTTCTCCTTCGTCGTCAGCTTCGGCCTGCTCAAGCTCGTCGACCTGGTGGTCGGCCTGCGGGTCACCGAGGAGGACGAGCTGGCCGGGCTCGACATCTCCCAGCACGAGGAGGTCGGCTACGCCTTCGCCGAGGGCGTCGGGTCGGCGGCCCCGGTCCCGGCCGGCGCCGCGGCGGCCGCCGAGCGCAGCGCACCCTCAACCGTCCGCGTGCCCCAAGGAGACCTGGGCTGATGAAGCTGGTCGTGGCGGTCATCAAACCGTTCAAGCTGGAAGAGGTGAAGGCGGCGCTGGAGGGCGTCGGCGTCCAGGGCCTGACCGTGACCGACGCCCGCGGCTTCGGCCGCCAGCGGGGCCACACCGAGGTCTACCGCGGCGCCGAGTACCAGGTGGAGCTGCTGCCCAAGACCCGGGTCGAGGTCCTGGCCGATGACGACGCGGTCGAGGACGTGGTCAAGGCGATCGTGAACGGTGCCCGCACCGGCTCGATCGGCGACGGCAAGGTGTGGGTGCTGAGCGTCGAGCAGACCCTGCGCATCCGCACCGGCGAGATGGGAGGCGATGCGCTCTGAGTCATAGCTCCGCCCTGGCCGAGGTGCGGGCGGCCGCGGAGCTGACACTGAGCGAGGGCGGCCGGCCGGCCAGGCGCCGGGCGGCCGCCCTCGACCACGCCCTGGCCGAGCTGGTCGACACCGTGCCCCTGCCCCGCAGCAGCCTGGCCGTGGTGGCCGTCGGCGGCTACGGGAGGGGCGAGGTGTCGCCCCACTCCGACGTCGACCTGCTGGTCCTGGTGGACGACAGGCGCCGGCCGAGCCCCGAGGACCTCCGCGGCCTGCTCTACCCGCTGTGGGACGCCGGCTTCCAGGTCGGTCACGCCGTCTGCTCGCCCAAGGAGGCGATCGAGCGGGCCGGGGGCGACCTGGAAGCGGCGACCTCGCTGCTGGAGGCCCGGCTGGTGGCCGGGCCGGTCGGGCTGATGGACGAGATGACCGGCCGGCGGCGGCGCTGGCTGGAGCGCGACGGGCGCCGGCTGGCCCGGCGGCTGCTCGAGGTCACGGCCGAGCGGCATCTGCGGGTCGAGCGGGCCGGCTGGGTGCTCGCCCCCGACCTCAAGCAGGACGTCGGCGGACTCCGCGACCTGCACGCGGTCGGCTGGCTGGCCGCGGTCGCCGGCTGGCCCCGGCCGGCCGGGCGGCCGGAGCTGGTCCGGGCCGGCGAGCTGCTGCTGGCCGTGCGCGAGGCCCTGCACGGCCAGACGCGCCGCAAGACCGACCGGGTCAGGGCCGACCTCCAGCCGGCCGTGGCCAAGGCCCTCGGCCTTGACGGCGAGGACGGGGTCGACCAGCTGATGGCGGCCGTGCACACCGCCGCCCGCACGGTCGAGTACCTGGCCGCGGTCGAGACCCGCACCCTGGCCGAGCGGCTGCTGGGCGGCCCCCGCCGCTCCGGCCTGGTCCGCCGCCTGGAGCCGGGCGGCATCCGCCTCGAGGATGGCCTCCTGGTCGTCGACGCAACCGACGCGGTGCGCGCTGGTCCGCCAGCCCCCGATGTGGAGGCCCCTTTTGGGAGGGTAGCCCAGGGCGGGAGGGGGAGTCCGCCGCTGTCCACAGGCACCCAGGGTCCGGCGGCCGAGACCGACCCCGACCCCGCGGCCGACGTGCTGTTGGCCATGCGGCTGCTGGCGGCCAGGGCGCGCACCGGGCGTCAGATCGCTCGGCCCACCCTGAACTGGCTGGAGCAGACCTTCGACCGGACGCCGCTGGAGGGCTGGTCGGAGCCGCTGCGGGCCGCGTTCATGACCGTCCTGCGCGGTCCCGAGGCCGTCGGCGCCTGCGAGCTGCTGGACCACGTGGGCGGCTGGACGGTGCTGCTGCCCGAGTGGGCCCCGGTGCGTGGCCGGGTCCAGCACGACCCCTGGCACCGGTACACGGTCGACGGCCATGCCTTCGCGGCCGCGGCCGAGGTGTCGCGGCTGCTCGAGCAGGACCAGCGGGCGGCCAGGACGGCCGAGACCGCCGGCGACCTCGACGCCCTGTACCTGGCGGCCATCTTCCACGACATCGGCAAGGGGTCGGGCGAGGACCACAGCGTCGCTGGGGAGCTGCTGACCCGCCGGGCCCTGGCTCGCATGGGCCTGGACGTCGACGAGCTGGAGGAGGTGGCGGTCCTGGTCCGCCACCACCTCCTCCTGGTCGAGACCGCGACCCGGCGCGACCTGGACGACCCCAGCGTGGTCGAGGGTGTGGCCGCGGCCCTCGGGTCGCCGCGCCGGCTGCGCCTGCTGCACCTGCTGACGGTGGCCGACGGGCTGGCCACCGGCCCGGCGGCCTGGAACGACTGGAAGGGGACGCTGGTCGCCGACCTGGCCGCCCGGGTCCTGCATGTGCTGGAGCGGGGGACGGCGCCCGGGCCCGGCGACCCCGAGGCCCTGGCCCGCAAGGTCGAGGCGGCCCACCCGGCCCTGGCCGGCAAGGCCGCCCGCCTGCTGGCCACCCTGCCCGACTCCTACCCGTCGGCGGTCGACGTCGACGAGCTGGCCGAGGAGCTGGAGCTGCTGGCCGATCCGCCCGGCCCGGGCGGGGTCCGCTACCGGGTCGACCCGTCCGGCGACGGGCACGGGCTGGTCACGGTGTGCGCCGCCGACCGGCCGGGGACCCTGGCCCGGACCACCGGGGTGCTGGCCCTCCACCGGGTGTCGGTGCTGCGGGCCCATGCCTGGTCGACCAGCGCCGGGCTGGCCCTGCAGCGCTTCACCGTCCAGGCTCCGGCCACCCTGCGCTGGGAGCACCTGGGGGCCGACCTGGACGCGGCCTGGGCGGGCCGGCTGGCCGTCCAGGCGCGCCTGGAGCGCAAGGCCCGCGACTACCGGCCGCTGTCGCCGGTCGAGGCCGACGTGCGGGTGCTGCCCGACGAGTCGGCCCACTCGACCGTGGTCGAGGTGCGGGCCGCCGACACCCTGGGCCTGCTCCACGCCATCGCCGCCGCCCTCGGCGACCTCGACCTGGACGTCCGCGTGGCCAAGATCGACACCCTCGGGGACCGGGTCGTCGACACCTTCTACGTCCGCTCCCCCTGGGGCGCCAAGCTCAGCGACGACCAGGCCGACGAGCTCGGCCTGGCCATCCGCCACCGCACCACCCGTCTCCTCGGCGGCTGACTGTCGGGACGCCGGACAAGTCCGGACAAGGATCGACGTCGCGTTCCCTGGACGCTGCAGCTCAGCAGGCCCTCCGCATGTGCGTCGGGCATACTTGGCCGGCGTCCCGGGCTCCGTCGCAGCGGCCCGGTGGGTCATCGAGGAAGGAGCCAGGCATGTCGCAAGGTCCCCCGCCCCAGCCTCCTCTCCCGCCGGGCGGCGAGCCACCCGCTGCCGGCCCGCCCGGCGGTGGCCCGCCGATGGGCGCCCCGCAGCCGGGCCAGCAGCCCCTCTCGCCCGACCAGGAGCGGCTGTGGGCGATGCTCGCCCACCTGCTGTCGATCGTGGCCGCCTACATCGCCCTCGGGTTCCTGGCCCCGCTGATCGTGCTGCTGCTGTTCGGCCCGCGCTCGGCCTACGTGCGCGCCCACGCCGTCGAGTCGCTCAACTTCAACCTGAGCTGGCTGCTCTACGCCATCGTGGGCGTGCTCCTGATCTTCATCGGGATCGGCATCCTGATCCTGATCGCCCTCGGCATCGCCTATGTCGTCCTGATCGTGGTCGCCTCGATCCGGGCCAACAGCGGCGCGGTCTACCGCTACCCGCTGACGATGAGGTTCGTCCGCTAGCGCTAGGCCGGCGGGCAGGCGCAGGGGCTGGTGCCGCAGCGGGGGCAGTCGCCGGCGTAGCGGCTCACCGCCTTGGCCAGGTCGACCCCGACCAGGTTGGCCACGCTGGCCAGCCAGGCCAGGGCGTCGCCGAGCTCGTGCTCCAGGGCGGCCGGGTCGCCGCCCCGCAGCGCCTTGGCCACCTCGCCGACCTCCTCGACCCACCACCGGAAGGTCCCGTCCACCCCCCGCGCCCGGTCCCGGGCCCCGTACAGCGTCTCGATCCGGTTCTGCAGCTCGGCCAGCTCCACGTATCCTCCTGTCCTGTCGCGACGGGCCTCTATGCTCGCCCCCATGTTGCCGCTCAAGGACGAGATGCTGCGGCGTCTCGCCGAGCATGCCAACGTGGCCCAGTTCCTCAGCTTCGGCCCCGGCCAGGGCACGGTCGCCCTCGGCCACGGCGCCGCCCTCCCCGGCCACGACGGCGGCCTAGTGGTCGAGGGGGTCGCCGGCGTCGGCGACGACTTCATGCTGGCCAGGGCCGCGCCGGCCAGGCTGCCGGACCGCGTGCTCGACGACGTCCGGCGGGTCGGGGCCCGCGCCGCAGACGCCCTGGGCCCGGTCCGCTTCGAGTGGGCCCACGACGGCGACCAGGCCTGGGTCCTCCAGCTCCACCTGGCCGAGGCGGCAGTGGCGTCCGCCACCACCATCCACCCGGGGACCACGCCGGCGACCTGCTCCGCCGGACGGCGGTCCCCTCGCGGCTGGTCAGACGTGTCGAGAATCACAATCAAGTCGTGACTCGCAGCACCGACGATCAGCGAAAACTCGTCGAAAATCGAGAATCAGGGGAGCTCTTGGCCTAGCGAAGGAAGGGTCCTCGAGGGGGCCCAGGGGGGCGCAGCCCGATGTTCCATACCCGAGGGCAGGCGACGAGCCGGACACCGACAACGCGAGCATCGGCCACCGGCCGGCCTCGATCGATCCTGCTCGCTCTCGCCCTGTTGGCGGCCGTGGCCGCGCCGCTGGCCGGGGCCGCGCCGTCCGCCGCCCAGGCCGCCACAGTCAGGCTGGAGCTGACCCCGGCCAGAGCCCTCACCGAGGTCGGGAGGCCGATCCGCTACACCGCGGAGCTGGTCACCACCAACAACCGCCGTCGGGACGTCACCAGCCGGACGATCCTGCACTCCAGCGGCCCGGCCCCGTGCCACCAGGGCACCGTCATCCGCGGTCAGCTCAGCTGCGACGACAACGGCGTGTTCAAGGTCACCGGCGTGTTCGGCAACCCCGCGATCACCTCCGAGGCCGCCGAGCTCGAGGTGGTGAACGGCCGGGTGCCGCCGGCCTTCGAGTCGGTCCCGGATCCCTCCCCTTCCGGCAGCGACGTGACGGTGCAGGGGCTCACCGGCTCCTGCGGCCAGGAGGGGATCCTCAGCTCCAGGGAGCTGGACGTCGCCCAGCAGGTCGCCGGTCGCTTCACGGCAACCTTCAGGATCCCGCCCGGCATCCCCCCCGGGAGCTACCCGCTGACGCTCGGGGTCACCTGCGACAGGCAGCTTCAGCAGGCCATGGCCACGATCGTCGTCAGCGACCAGCAGCCGGTCGCGGTCGACGACCCCAACGAGCGCACCGAGCGGGACAGGGCGGTCGACATCGACGTCATGAAGAACGACGTCCACCCGGTCGCCGCCAGGTTGCAGGTGCTGCCCGAGCCAACGCCCCAGGGCTCGGCCGTCGTGCAGCCGAACGGCACCATCCGGTACACCCCCGGGCGGGGAGTGACCGGAACGGACCGCTTCAGGTACGACTACTGCAAGCCGATCCTCAACGTGACCGCGGCGGCGGCCTGCGCTCCGGCGGTCGTCACGGTGGACGTCAGGCCGCCGCCGGAGATCAGGACGGTCGTCGCCAATCCCACCCCGCCCAACAAGGAGGTGGTGGTCAGGGGGACCACCGGGTCCTGCCAGGAGGGGATGCTCACGCTGCTCATCCCGCCGCCGGGCGGCGACGTCCCGGTGGCGGTGACCGCCAGCCAGGACGGCACGTTCACGGCGAGGCTCAAGGTCCCTGGAGGGACCTTCGTCGGAGCCTACGGGCTGGTGCTCCGCGTCGACTGCGACAGGCAGGCCCGGCTGGTGCGGCAGACACTCCGGGTCGACAACCAGCCGCCCGATGCGGTCGACGACCCGGCCAGCACGCCCAGGGACACCCCGGTCACCATCGAGGTCACCGGCAACGACACCGACCCCGACGGCGACGACGGGTACGCGACGTCCCTGAAGGCCGCCAAGCCAGCCAACGGCACGACCGAGGTGCTGTCGGGCGACCGGGTCCGCTACACCCCCGACAAGGGCTTCGTCGGCGTGGACCACTTCCGGTACCGCTTCTGCGACGTCGTCGACGCCGCGGGCGCGACCGACTGCGGCGCCGCCACCGTCACCGTGGCCGTCAGCGCCCCGCCACCGAAGGCGGTCGACGACCCCGCCAGCACCGTCCGGGACCGGCCGGTCAGGATCGACGTGACGGGGAACGACACCGATCCCGACATCGCCAAGCTGCGGGTGCTGCGCCCGGCCAGCCCAGGAGCCAAGGCCGAACGGCAGCCGGACGGCAGCGTCCGCTACTCCCCCGAGCCGGGGTTCACCGGCACGGACACGTTCCGCTACGACTACTGCGGCGGCTCGGTGGGCGTCAACGCGGCCGCCCAGGGCGCCTGCTCGTCGGCCACCGTCACGGTCACGGTGACCGCCATGCCGGTGATCTCCTCGGTCAGGCCCGGGTCCACGGCCCCTGGCCGGACGGTGGAGGTGGACGGCAACACCGGCTCCTGCAACCGGACGGGGACGCTCACCCTCCAGGGGACCGGCGCCGTGGCGACCGTCGCCGCCGCCCAGGACGGCGGCTTCACCGTCAGGCTCACGGTGCCCCCGGGAACCTTCCCGGGAACGTACCGGCTGGAGCTGCGGGTCGACTGCAACGGCCGGGCCCAGCGGGCCGACCGGTCCCTCACCGTGACGAACCGGGCGCCGGTGGCGAACGACGACACCGTCACCACCACCCGTGACCATCCCGTCAGCGTCGAGGTCACCGCCAACGACGGCGACCCCGACGGGCCCGACGGCTACCGGACCCTGGTGCTGCCCTCGCGCCCGCCCTCCTCCGGCACGGCCGAGGTGCAGCCGGACAACCGCATCCTCTACACCCCGGGCAGCGGGTTCATCGGCGAGGACCGGTTCAGCTACAGCCTCTGCGACGACGTCCTCAACACCAACGGGACGGCCGACTGCGACAGCGCCACCGTCACCGTGACCGTGACGGACACGCCGGTCATCTCGTCCGTCGCGCCCGGCGCCACGCCGCCAGGACGGCCGGTCGAGGTCGTCGGCAACACCGGCTCCTGCAACCGTTCGGGGACGCTGGTCTTCCACGGGACGGTCGACATCCCCATGGTCGTCGCCGGCGACGAGACCGGCGGGTTCGCCAGCAGCTTGACCGTGCCGGCGGGCACCTTCCCCGGGAGCTACCGGCTGGAGCTGCGGGTCGACTGCAACGGGAGGCCGCAGCTGGCCGAGGCCGGGCTCACGGTGACCAACCAGCCCCCGGCGCCGCTGGACGACCAGACCTCCACCCTCCTGGACACCCCGGTCGCCATCGAGGTCACCGCCAACGACCGCGACCCCGACGACCCCGACGGGTACGCGACCCTCGTGCTCGTCTCGAGCCCGCCCTCCCACGGCACGGCCGAGGTGCAGGCGGACAACCAGGTCCGCTACACCCCCGACGAGGGCTTCTCCGGGCAGGACCGGTTCGGGTACAGCCTCTGCGACGACGTGCTCAACGCCGGCGGGACGGCCGACTGCGGAGCCGCCACCGTCACGGTGCGCGTCGATCCCCGGGCCTGTGTGCCGCCGGCCGGTGCCAGCCCACCGCTCCACGTCGACCCCGTCAACGGCGCGGGCGGGACCAGGCTGCGCGTCACGGCCAGGGTCGACCGCGGGCTGGCCGCCTGCCCGCTCAGGCTCCTCCTCGGCGGGATCCCCCTCGGCCCCGACATCCGCGTTCGGTCCGATGGGAGCATCTCCGGGGAACGGGAGGTGCCCGGCGACGCCAGGCCCGGTCCCATGTCCTTGCGGCTGACCACGCTGACCGCCCAGACCGTGGCCGAGACGCCGTTCGAGGTCGCGCCCGTTCCGAGCCCAGCCGGGCTGAGCCTGCCGCTCAGGCTGCTCGTCGGCGCGGGGGCGCTGCTGGCCGGCGCCCTGGCCCGAGCCGCCTTCCGCAGATGGCGGCCCTCCCGTCAGGAACGCAGGGCCGGTGAGCTTCCCGACGACATCCGGGCCGAGCCACACACCAACCCGGTCGAGGTGGCCGTGGAGCCCGCCCATGACACCACGCGGACCTTCAGCGCGCGGCTGGAGCCGCATCCCGATCCCGGCAACCAGACCCTCCGAGAGGTGACCTGATGACCATCGCACAACCGTCCACCGCCTCGGCCTTCCTGTTCGGCGGGGACCAGGACGCCGAGCATGCCCTGGCCCAGGCGCTCGACGAGCACGGAGTCCTCGGCTCCACGGGCACGGCGCTCGAGCTGGTGTCACAGGCCGGGCGGAAGGCCGCCGGCGCCCAGGTCGCCGTCGTCGCCAACGGGCTGCTCGACCTCGACCTGGGCGACCTGGTGGTCGCCGGCTGGCGCAAGCAGCACCAGCTCGCCGCCGCCGCCGAGCGCACCGCGGCCAACCCCGGCAGCTCGGAGGTGGTCGAGCTGGCCACCCACCGCATCAGCTCGGCCCACCATCCCTCTGTCGAGCTGCTGGTCAACGACGTGCACGTGGCGACCGTGACCTTCGACCTGGAGGTCGAGTTCGTGGTCAAGGCGCTGGTGGTCACCGTGCGGGACGGCCACGTGGTCAGCCTCCACACCGGGTCCTGCGACCTGGCGGCCACCCTGGCCGCCGAGGGCGTCCAGCTGGCCAGCCGCCGGGGGCACCTCGAGCTGCCACTGGTCGTCCGCTGGCCGCTGCCGCTCCGAGACGGCTCGGCCCCGCCGCCCTACGGAGCCACACCCTCTCCGGCACCTTCACCGCCGCCGTCGCGGCGGCGCCGGACGTCGGCCGCCTCGCTGCATCGGCAGCGCCGCCGACGCCCGACGGGCACGCCGGCGGACTAGATACGGTCGGGATGCCGGGATTTGAACCCGGCCAGCCTGTCCCACGAGGTACAAACACGTCCACCATTGTGCGTCCGACCTGCCTACTTGCTACAGGCGTGTGCTAGGACGTCCAGGAGTATGCGCACCGCCTGTGAGCAAACTGTGAGCAGCGCGGCCCACTCAGGCTCTGCGCTGCCCTGTCGGACTGCGCAGCGTTCCGCATAGGGACCGCAACGACCTGCCGGGTATACGTGGACCAAGCTTGGTGCGCGAGTCTCTGGCAGCCTCTATGGTGGACCGATGGCATCGGTCAAGCAGATCCAAGTCACCTTCGACTGCGCAGAACCTGAGCGCGTCGCTCGTTTCTGGTGCGAGGTGTTGGGGTACGTCGTGCCGCCGCCACCGGAGGGGTTTGCTACTTGGGACGATTTCGATCGCGCGCTGCCGCCTGAGCATCAGGGTTCAGCGTTCGCATGCATTGATCCCTCAGGTGTGGGCCCGCGACTGTTCTTCCAGCGCGTTCCCGAAGGCAAGGTCGTCAAGAATCGGCTGCATCTTGACGTGCGGGTCGGCACCGGGCTCGTGGGTGAAGAGCGCCTGGCCGCACTTGAGGCCGAATGCGCACGACTGGTCGCGCTCGGCGCGGTACGCGTGCGGCTACTGCTTGCCGATGGCGACAACGAGTCGTGCCTCGTGATGCAGGACATCGAGGGCAACGAGTTCTGTCTCGACTGAGTGGCCGCGACGTTGCGGCCGTCCGCTCATGCCGCGAGCAGACCAAGCATTACGATCCGTCCGCCACGCTGCTGGCCGGTATTGACCCCTTCATCGGCGGTGGACGAGACTGCTCGCTACGGGTGCTCGTGGGCACCACATGCGCCGGCCTTCCCGCGGGGGCCATGCCGATCCCACGGGGAGGCAGAGATGCCCGACGCCGCGACGCCGGGCCGGAGGGGGGCAACTATGCGCACCAAGGGTTCGCTGATCGTGCTGGTGATCGCGCTAGCGGTGCTAGATGATTGATTCCAAGGGGTCAGTGATCGTAGGCGATCAGTGAGCGCAGGGTGGGCTGGCCGGTGTGGTGGTTGTGCCAGATCGCGGCGGTGAGAG
>Ga0307302_10001450_pt1 | contig 10474 bp, 9 predicted proteins | sample ER_DNA_183_FD_194490 | JGI IMG/M metagenome (GOLD analysis project Ga0307302, IMG submission 194490) | Bulk soil microbial communities from the East River watershed near Crested Butte, Colorado, United States - ER_DNA_183 | ecosystem: Environmental > Terrestrial > Soil > Floodplain | place: USA... | reverse complement strand
GCGGCTGGCGGATGAGGAGCTGCCCGCGGACGTCCACGTGGCCGATTTCGGCATCCGCGGAGTCCACCTGGCGTACGAGCTGCTCGACGGCTACGACACCGCGATCCTGGTGGACGCCACTCCCCGTGGCGGCCCGCCGGGCACGGTCTACGTGATCGAGCCCGAGCCGCCGGCCGCGAGGGACGCCGGCGACCCCGCCGCGGCACCCCTGATGGACGCCCACGCCATGGCGCCCGACGCGGTCCTCGGGCTGCTCGACGTGCTCGGGGGCAGCTGCGTGCGGGTGCTGGTGGTCGGCTGCGAGCCGGCCGAGGTCACCGAGCGGATCGGGCTGAGCGAGCCGGTGGAACGGGCGGTCGGCGACGCGGTCCTGATGGTCCACGAGCTGCTCGCCCTGCGCGAGGACAGGGAAGGAGGAACGAGATGAGGAACCTTCGTCGCCTGGTGATCGGGGCGTTCCTGGTCGGGGCGGCCGCGATCGTGGTCCAGTCGCTGCCCGACCTGGCGCGGTATTTCAGAATGCGGGAGATGTGAGGCCGCAGTGCACGAGCTGGGCATGTGCGAGGCGATCCTGGACGCCGTCGAGCGCCGGGCGGCCGGGCGCCAGGTGACCCGGGTGCGGGTGCGGGTCGGCGCGCTGCACCGGGTCGTCGAGCCAGCCCTCGACCAGGCGTTCTCGCTGGTGTCGGAGGGCACCGTGGCCGCCGGCGCCGCGGTCGACCTGGTGGTCGTGCCCGCCACGGTCAGCTGCGCCGACTGCGGGCACCAGGCGGAAGCCACCGACGTGCTGGCCGTCTGCGCCGCCTGCGGCGGTGCGGACCTCGAGGTCGCCGGCGGCGACGAGCTCGTGCTGGAGTCGATCCAGCTACGCAACGGAGAGGGGTGAGGCCATGTGCCTCGGCATCCCGGGTGAGGTCGTCGAGCTGATGCCCGACCGCCCCGACCTGGCCAAGGTCGACGTGAGCGGGGTGAGGCGGGCGATCAACGTCGGCCTGCTCGAAGGCGAGTCCCTGGAGCCAGGCGACTGGATCCTCATCCACGTCGGCTTCGCGCTGTCCAAGATCGACGAGGACGAGGCCAAGGCCGCGCTCGACTTCCTGGAGGGCATCGGTCAGGCGTACGCCGACGAGCTGATCGCCCTCTCCGAATCCAAGATCGACTAGGGGGTCGCCCGTGCGCTTCGTCGACGAGTTCCGCGACGCCGAGAAGGCCCAAGCACTCGCCGCCAAGATCGCCAGCCTGTGCGAGCCGGGCAGGCAGTACAAGTTCATGGAGGTGTGCGGCGGCCACACCCACACCATCTACAAGCACGGCCTGGAGGACTACCTGCCGGAGAGCGTCACCCTGGTCCACGGGCCCGGCTGCCCGGTCTGCGTGATCCCGATGGGCCGGGTGGACGACGCCATCTTCATCGCCGAGCAGCCGGACGTGATCATGACCTCGTTCGGGGACATGATGCGGGTCCCAGGCGGCCGCGGCTCCTTCTTCGACTCCAAGGCCGCCGGTACCGACATCCGCATGGTGTACTCGCCGCTCGACGCCCTCAAGGTGGCCAGGCAGAACCCGGACAAGCGGGTCGTGTTCATGGCGATCGGCTTCGAGACCACCGCGCCGTCGAGCGCCATGACCGTCCTGCGCGCCGCCGCGGAGGGGCTCGAGAACTTCTCGATCTTCTGCAACCACGTCACCATCATCCCGGCGATCAAGGCGATCCTCGACTCGCCGGACCTGCGCCTGGACGGCTTCATCGGCCCCGGGCACGTGTCGACCGTGATCGGCTGCCGGCCCTACGAGTTCATCGCCCGCGACCACGGCAAGCCGCTGGTCTGCGCCGGCTTCGAGCCGCTCGACATCCTGCAGTCGGTCTACATGATCCTGCAGCAGCTCGCCGACGGCCGCGCCGAGGTCGAGAACCAGTACGCCAGGGTGGTGCCGTGGGACGGCAACCTCAAGGCGCTCCAGGTGATCAACCAGGTGATGGAGCTCCGGCCCTACTTCGAGTGGCGCGGCCTCGGGTTCATCTCCCATTCGGCGCTCAAGGTGCGGGACGCGTACGCCAGCTTCGACGCCGAGCGGCTCTTCTCGGTGCCCGGCGTCCGGGTCGCCGATCCCAAGGCCTGCCAGTGCGGCGAGGTCCTGAAAGGCGTGCTCAAGCCGTGGGAGTGCAAGGTGTTCGGCACCGCCTGCACCCCGGAGACGCCGATTGGGACCTGCATGGTGTCGTCCGAGGGCGCCTGCGCCGCCTACTACAACTTCGGCCGCTTCTCCCGCGAGCGCGTGAAGGAGGCGACCAGGTCGTGACCGGCGAACAGGCCGAAAGGGGGGTGACCCAGGAGCGGACGGCGGACTGGGCCGAGGCGGCGGTCCGCGAGCACGAGGAGACGGAGCGTGCGGGCCACCGTCCGGGCACCGCGCACCTCAGCCGCGAACAGCAGGTGCTGGAGCGGATCGAGCGGGCCAGGCGGCGCAAGCCGAAGGTCAAGGAGGAGCGGATCACGCTCGCGCACGGCTCCGGTGGCAAGGCCACCCAGACCCTGATCGAGGCGATCTTCCTCGACGCCTTCCGCAACCCGCTGCTGGAGCCGCTGGAGGACGCGGCCACCCTGGCGGCCGGCGGTGTCCGGCTGGCGTTCAGCACCGACTCGTTCGTGGTCTCGCCGCTGTTCTTCCCCGGCGGCGACATCGGCGACCTGGCCGTCAACGGCACCGTCAACGACCTGGCGGTGGCCGGCGCGCGGCCGCTGTGGCTGTCGGCCGGCTTCATCCTCGAGGAGGGGTTCCCAGTCGCCGACCTGCAACGGATCGTCGCGTCGATGCGCGCCGCCGCCGAGCGGGCCGGAGTGGCGGTGGTCACCGGCGACACCAAGGTGGTGCAGCGTGGCAAGGCGGACGGCTGCTACGTGAACACCGCCGGCGTCGGGGTGATCGAGCGCCCGATCGCGTTGGGCGCCGCCAACGCCCGGCCGGGTGATGCCGTGCTCGTCTCCGGTCCCGTCGGCGACCACGGGGTGACCATCATGCTCGCCCGCGGCGAGCTGGACATCGAGTCGGACGTCACCTCCGACACCGCCGCGCTCGGCGGCCTGGTCGACCGGCTGCTCGACGCCACCGGCGAGGTGCGGGCGCTGCGCGACGCCACCCGCGGCGGCGTGGCCACGATCTGCAACGAGGTCGCCAGGGCGGCCGACGTGGCGGTGGTGCTGGACGAGGACGCCATCCCGGTCCGTCCGGACGTGCGCGGGGCCTGCGAGCTGCTCGGCATCGACCCGCTCTACGTCGCCTGCGAGGGCCGCCTGGTCGCGGTCGTCGACGGGGCGGCGGCCGAGACCGCGCTGGCGGCGCTCCGCTCCCACCCGCTCGGCGAGGGCGCGAGCCTGATCGGCCGGGTCAAGGACGACCCGCCGGGCCTGGTCCTGCTCAAGACCGCCTTCGGCGGCACCCGCATCGTCGACCTCCTGGTCGGCGACCCCCTGCCCCGGATCTGCTGAAGCGAGGAGGACCGGCGATGAGCGACGAACGAGACGAGCGGGAGCCAGGCGGCCTGGTGCCGCCGTACGAGGGCAGGCAGGAGGAGGGCGAGGGCGCCGCCGGGACCGAGAAGGCCTTTCACCCGGAACATGCCGGCGAGCCCGGTCCCGGCCGGGACGTCTCCGAGGAGGAGCGCGAGGGCGTGCCCGCGACCGACACCGAGGCGCGCACGCCGCTCGGGGTCGGCGAGAGCTTGTCGCGGCGGGGGGAGGACCGCGCCGAGGCCGAGGGCAAGGAGCCGGGCCGCCAGGACGCCGGCACCAAGGGAGAGTCCGACCGGCCGGTGGGCACCTCGGACGCGCGGGACGCGACCAGCGTCGACCCGCAGGAGCCGACCCACCCCGACAGCCCCACCCTGCCACCAGGCGACCAGGCAGGCTGAGCGGCGCGGCCTCAGCGCCCCGCGGCCCGGTCGCGGGCGGCGGCGACGGCGGCCTGGCCGAGGCTGATGCCGGCGTCGTTCGGTGGCACCCGGGAGTGGGTCAGGACCAGGAAGCCGCGCGCCTCCAGCCACGCGACCACCCGGCCGAGCAGCAGCAGGTTCTGGAAGACGCCGCCGGACAGGGCGACGGTCGCCAGGCCGGTGCGCTCCCGCAGGGCCGCCGCCGCCTCGACAACCGCCGTGGCCACGCCGTTGTGGAAGCGGGCGGCGACCACCGCGGGCTCGGCGCCGGCGCCGAGGTCGTCGACCACCGCGCGCACCAGGTCGGTGCCGAGCACCCTGAGCGGCGGGCCGGCGGCGATGCCGGCACGGTAGGCGCCGGTCTCCGCCGGGTCGGCGAGCTGCTCCAGCTCGATCGCGGCCTGACCCTCGTAGTTGACCGCGTCGCGGACCCCCAGGATGGCGGCGACCGCGTCGAACAGCCGGCCGGCGCTGGAGGTCGGCGGCGACTGCACGCCGGCCCTGGCCACCGCGAGCACCCGGTCCCAGCGGTCGGCGTTGCGGGCGGCCACCCCGAGCCCGACGGGGACACCGTCGGGGTAGGCGGCGTCCAGGTAGGCGGCGGCCATGCGCCACGGCTCGCGGATGGCGGCCGCCCCGCCGGGTAGTGCCACCTGCTCGAGGTGCCCGGCCCGCTCGTAGCCGGCCAGGTCGGCCACGAGCAGCTCCCCGCCCCACACGGTCCCGTCGGGGCCGTAGCCGAGCCCGTCGAACCCGATCCCGATGACCGGGCCGGTCTGGCCGTTGTCGGCCAGGCAGGCGGCCACGTGGGCGTGGTGGTGCTGCACCGCGAGCAGCTCGACCCGGTCACGCTCCAGCGCGTACTTGGTCGACAGGTACTCGGGGTGCAGGTCGTGGGCGACCACCTCGGGAGTCACGTCGAACAGGCGCTGGAAGTGCTCGATCCCTTCGGTGAACGAGCGCAGCGTCTCGTAGTTCTCCAGGTCGCCGATGTGGTGGGAGACGAACGCGTGGCTCCCCTTGGCCAGGCAGAAGGTGCTCTTCAGCTCGGCGCCGCAGGCCAGCACCTGCCTGGGGAACGGCCACGGCAGCGCGACCGGCTGCGGCACGTACCCGCGCGAGCGGCGCAGCGGCAGCTCCCGCCCGCCGGCCGCGCGCACCACCGAGTCGTCGGTGCGGATGTGGATCGGCCGGTCGTGGAGGAGGAAGGCGTCGGCGATGCCGCCGAGGCGTTCGAGCGCGTCGGCGTCCAGGTAGGCGATCGGCTCGTCGGAGGCGTTGCCGCTGGTCAGGACGAGGGGGCGGCCGAGCTCGGCGAGCAGCAGGTGGTGCAGGGGGGTGTAGGGCAGCATCACGCCGAGGAAGCGGTTGCCCGGCGCGACCGAGGGCGCCACCGGTGTCCCCGGGCGGCGGCGGAGCAGCACGATCGGCCGGCGTGGGCTGTCGAGCATGGCGGCCTCGACCTCGCCGACCACGCAGAGCCGGCGGGCGGCGCCGGTGTCGGCGGCCATGACCGCGAACGGCTTGTCCTCGCGGTGCTTGCGAGCCCGGAGGGCGGCCACGGCCGGCTCGCTGGCCGCGTCGGCGGCCAGGTGGTAGCCGCCGAGGCCCTTGACCGCGACCACCTGGCCGGCCGCGAGCAACCCGGCCGCCGCGGCGACGGGCTCACCGGCCACGGGGGTGCCGTCCCGCCCGACCAGGCGGAGCGCCGGCCCGCACGCCGGGCAGCAGACCGGCTGGGCGTGGAAGCGGCGGTCGGCCGGGTCGTGGTACTCGGCGGCGCAGTCGGCGCACATCGCGAACCCGGCCATGGTGGTGTTCGGCCGGTCGTAGGGGACGTCGCGGACGATGGTGAACCGCGGCCCGCAGTTGGTGCAGTTCACGAACGGGTAGCGGTAGCGCCGGTCGCCCTCGTCCCGCAGCTCCCGCAGGCAGTCCGCGCAGGTCGCGCTGTCCGCCGACACGAGCGCCTGGCGCTCACCACCCGGCGCGCTCGGCGCGATCTCGAAGCGGGTGCCGCCGCGGGCCGGGACCGGTCTTGCCGTGACCCGGTCGATCACCGCCAGGGGCGGGGCTTCCCGCTCGAGCGCCAGCAGGAACGCCTCGACCGCGGCGGGGGGGCCCTCGACCTCGACGAACACGCCGCGAGCGTCGTTGCCGACCGACCCGGCCAGTCCGAGCCGGTTCGCAAGCTGGTGCACGAACGGCCGGAACCCGACCCCCTGCACCACGCCTTCGACCCGGACCTGGTTGCGTACGCGCCCGTCCACCAGCGCATTGTGGACCAGCGTCCAGGCGCCGTCACGTCCTGGTCACGGCAGGTGGCGATGCCCGCAATGGCGGATGACGAAATGCATTTCGCAACTCTGCATTCGGTGAAGAAGGAATTAGGTAAACAGAGCTTCAGGAACAATTCGGCCCTCGTCCTGGATAGTGGGGCAGTAGAGAGAGTGATCTCTCTCATCAGATCTCTCTCATTTGGCCCACGGGAGGAGGGGTTCCCCGTGACAAGCAGTGCGATCGGATGGGAGTCGCAGGCCGCGGTGCCGCCGCCTCCGCCCACGCCTCGCGTCCCACACCCGGCGCTCCACGTCGCGCCACCGCTGCGGCCAGCGGCCGCGCACCACCGCGCCCCGTTCGTCGAGGTCATCCAGCGCTATCAGGAACTGGGCACGGTGCCGTTCTCCTGCGCCGGCCACAAGCGCGGCAACGGGGTTGACACTGAGGTCATCGAGCTGCTCGGCGCCGAGCTGTTCGCCGCCGACGTCTGGCTCGACACCACCACCCACGACCAGACGCTGCGGGCGGCCGAGGGGCTGGCCGCGGCCGCCTGGGGCGCCGACTGGTCCTACTTCCTCGGCAACGGCTCCTCGAGCGGCAACCACGCCTTCCTGCTCGCCACGCTCAACCCGGGCGACGAGGTGGTGGTCGCCCGCGACCTGCACAAGTCCATGCTGACCGCGCTCATCCTGACCGGCGCGCGGCCGACCTACGTCGCCCCCCGCCTCCATCCCGAGCTCGGCATCGGCATCGGCGTCCACCCCGACGACGTCGCCGCCGCCCTCGACGCCCATCCAGCGGCCAAGCTGGTCGCGATCGTCAGTCCCTCCTACTTCGGCGTCGCCGCCGACCTGGCCGCGATCACCCGCGTCGCCCACGACCGCGACGTCACCGTCTACATCGACGAGGCCTGGGGCGCGCACTTCTCCTTCCACCCCGACCTGCCCACCTCGGCCATGGCCGCCGGCGCCGACGGCGCGGTCACCAGCACCCACAAGATGCTCAGCAGTCTCAGCCAGAGCTCCATCCTCAACGTCCGGACCGGACGCGTGGCCCCAGGCCGGATCGCCTCGGCGGTCAAGCTGACCCAGACCACCAGCCCCCTGCTGCCGCTGTACGCCTCGATCGACGCCTGCCGCCGCCAGCTGGCGCTCGACGGGGAGGCGTTGCTCAGCCGCACCCTCGCGCTTGCGGCCGACGCCCGGCGCCGGCTGGGGAGGCTGCCGGGACTGGCCGTGCTCGACCCGAGCGCACTCGGCCTGGGGCCACACCAACTCGACGCCACCAAGGTGGTCGTCGACGTCGCCGGACTCGGCATCACCGGGCTCGAGGCCGACTGGGCACTGCGGGAGCGGTTCGCGATCGCCCCCGAAGGCAGCGACCTGTCCTCGGTGATCCTCATGGTCACCATCGGCGACACCGAGCGGACCGTGGACCAGCTGGTCGGCGCGTTCACCGCCCTGGCCGTCGACTGCGCCCGCCTGGACCCGCTCACCGCCGCCAGCGCCCCGCCACGCTCCTCCGGCGCGGCGATCGCCCCAGGCATCCAGGCCATGACCCCCCGCGACGCCTTCTTCGCCGCCGCCCGCCCGGTCCCGCTCGCCCGCGCCGCCGGCGAGATCGCCGCCGAACTGGTCACCCCCTACCCCCCAGGCATCCCGGTGCTCGCCCCCGGCGAGGTCATCACCCACGACAAGCTCGCCTACCTGGCCCAAGGCAGCGCCCACGGCATGTACGTCTGCGGGCCCGCCGACCCGTCCCTGGCCACCATCCAAGTCGTCGCACAAGCGGATCGGAGACGAAATGGATCTCATGGGCGCTGACACCGCCACCGCCGCCCAGGGCGCGACCCAGTTCACCAAGTTCCGCTCGGCCGGGCACCAGTACAGCCGCCGTCACGACCGGATCATCCCCAGCTGGCCGCGGATCCCGTTCACCGTACGGCTCCTGCTGCTCGGCTCCGGCTCGGTGTCGCGCTGCCTCCAGCCGCTGCTCCTCCGCCACCTGGAGATGGACCTGACCAAGCTGACCGTGCTGGACTTCGACGACCGGGCGATCCCCGATCCCGACCTCATGGAGGCCGGCGCGAACCTCGTCCGGGCGCGGATCACCAGGGACAACCTCGGCGCGGTGCTGCACGGTCGGGTCGGCCCAGGAGACCTGCTCGTCAACCTCACCTGGGACATCCAGACCGGCGACCTCATCCAGTGGTGCCAGGACCACGGCGTCCTCTACGTCGACACCTCGGTGGAGCTGTGGGACAACACCTTCGCCGACCACGCGGACACCGATCCGGTCGACCGCACCCTGTACGTCAGGCACCTGGACCTCCGGCGCCGGGCCGCCGCCTGGGGGCCCGGCGGCCCCACCGCCGTGGTCGAGCACGGCGCCAACCCGGGGCTGGTCAGCCACTGGACCAAGGTCGCGCTGACCGACATCGCCACCAGCATGCTGGCCGAGCCGGAGCGGCTGCCCGCACCGCTCGACGGGGCACGGAGGGAGCGCCTCGAAGCCGCGCTGGCCGCGGCGGACTTCGCCCACCTCGCCATGGAGACCGGCACCAAGGTGATCCACATCTCCGAGCGGGACACCCAGATCAGCGACCGCCCCAAGGAGGTCGGCGAATTCGTCAACACCTGGTCGATCGCCGGGTTCTTCGAGGAGGGGACCGCCACCGCCGAGCTCGGCTGGGGCACCCACGAGCGGCGGCTGCCGCCAGGCGCCCACACCCACGCGGACGGCCCCCGCAACCAGATCTGCATCGCGCGGCCGGGCATGGACACCTTCGTCCGCTCCTGGGTGCCGCTCGGCGGGCAGATCGAGGGCATGGTCATCCGCCACGGCGAGGCGTTCACCATCAGCGACCACCTCACCGTCTGGGACTCCGACCAGCCGCGCTATCGGCCGACCGTCCACTACGCCTACCTGCCGACCGACGCCGCCATGGCCTCCCTGCACGAGTGCCGCATGACCGGGTACCGGCTCCAGGAGCGCCAGCGGATCATGGACGACGACATCGTCAGCGGCGCCGACGAGCTCGGGGTCCTGCTGCTCGGCCACGACCTCGGCGGCTGGTGGACCGGCTCGCAGCTCGACATCAAGGAGGCCCGCGAGCTGGTGCCGCACCAGAACGCCACCACCATGCAGGTGGCGGCGTCGGTGCTCGGCGCGGTCGCCTGGATGCTGCGCAACCCGAACCGGGGGCTCTGCGTGCCCGACGACCTCGACCACACCGAGGTGCTCGAGGTGGCCAACCCCTACCTCGGTCCCTGCCCCTCGATGCCCACCAGCTGGACGCCGCTGGCACAGCGCGGCTACCCGTTCGAGCAGGTCAACGGCGGCCGCCCGGACGACGAGGACGTCTGGCAGTTCGCCAGCTTCCTGGCCACCGCCGATCCGCCACCTCCGGACTCCCGGTGACGGTGCGCGGGCCATGGCCACGGCTACCGAACCCGACCTGGCTCGGGGAGATACGAGCACCGCCAAGGCGCCGCCGCGCTCGGCACGGCTCGCCACGTTGGTCACCGTCGGGCTGATCGACTCCTTCGGCATGACGCTCGGCTGGACCGTGTTCAGCCTGCTCGTGCTCCGGGCCCACGGGCTGGCCGGCCTTGGCACCTGCAGCGCGGCCATGCTGGTGGGCGTGGCCCTGTCGGCGCCGGCGACCGCCTGGCTGTCGCCGCGGATGGGCGCCGGGGCGCTGCTGCGGGTCACCTCCACCGTCGAGGGCCTGCTCCGGGTCGCCAGCTTCGTCCTGCTCCTTGGCGGCGCGCCGGTCGCAGGGCTCGCCGCCGTGGTGGTGGTCATGTTCACCGCCGGGCTGTCGGGCTACGCGGGCATGCGGGCCGAGGTCAGCGCCGCCAGCCGTCCCGACCGTGCGGCCGCCACCATGACCCTCTTCGTGGTCGCGATCCTGGCGGTCGAGGCGGCCGGCATCGCCAGCGCGGCGCTGCTGCCCGGCGAGCCGCCAGGCACCGGCGGGGAGCTGCTGACCTGGGTGGTGGCCTTCTATGGCGCCTCCTCGTTCCCGATCTGGCTGGTCGCCCGTGGCGCCCGGGTGGGGAGGGCCCCGCGGCGGACGGCCAGGCACCGCCGCGCCCCCACCTCGCTGCCGCTGGCGGCCGGGGCGCTGATCATGCTGCTCGGCTCCGGCCCCGCCCTGCTCGCCGTCGGCCTCGCCGCCGAGCTGTACGGGTCCCGCTGGGTCGCCGGCTCGGCGCTCGCGTTCACCGGCGGGGCGCTGCTGGCACCGTGGGCGGTCAG
>Ga0307302_10001449_pt1 | contig 10475 bp, 8 predicted proteins | sample ER_DNA_183_FD_194490 | JGI IMG/M metagenome (GOLD analysis project Ga0307302, IMG submission 194490) | Bulk soil microbial communities from the East River watershed near Crested Butte, Colorado, United States - ER_DNA_183 | ecosystem: Environmental > Terrestrial > Soil > Floodplain | place: USA... | reverse complement strand
GAAGCAACCCAGGTCGAGCGCGGCGGCGCCTCCGACGAACCGAGACAGATCCGTGCCGAAGTAGTTGTCGAGCGGATACTCGAGCTCGTCCCGGTAGCTGGACTCAGAGGATCGGAGCATGATCCTTCGGCGCTCGTCCGCGGAGGCGTCGAGGAAGCTCGGATGGCGGAAAACTTCCTGGAGGCGCCCGATGTCGATGTCGGGCGAGATCGGCGCAGCCTCGAATCTCGTCATCAGGAAACGGGCGAGGGCCACGGCGTTCATTGATTCAGGGTATTCCGCCACACGGGGTCGAAACCCGGCGGCCTGCGTCCGACTCCAATGGACGGGAACGTTCCCGAGCCCGTAGAACTCCAGGCTCATGCGCCGACTGAAGGTCCTCCACGTGATGAACAGCTTCGTGGACTTGAGCGTCACTCGAATCGTCCTGCGCCTGATTGATCACCTCGGATCTCGGACCATCTCCTGGCACGTAGGCGCCGTGTCGAGCCTAGGCGACATGCAAATTGCCTTCGAAGGGCTCGGATGCCGCGTCATCGATTTCACGAATGCCGGAACTGCCAATCCCAGACGGTCGATCAGGCGGTACATTCGCGAGCACGACATCGACATCGTCCATACGCACACGCCGAGGACGATCGTCGATGTCTCGCTTGCCCTACTGGGAGTCGACCAGGTGACACACGTGGCGACAAAGCATCTCCTCAACGCTCGCAGCGATCGACGTTGGGGGGTGGCGTACACGCTCTTGGATCGTCTGACTCTGTATCCCCCGGACGTGTTAGTCCCGGTCAGCAGCACCATGCGCGACCAGATCATCTCGCAACCTCTGATTGATAAACGCAAGGTTGTTCTCATTCGGAACGCGATCCCCATCGGGGACTTCCGTCCGGGCGACCGCGCTGCTGCGCGACTTGAGCTCGGTCTGGGAGCTGATGCGAACGTGCTCGGCTATGCGGGCCGAATCGACAAGGTGAAGCGGATCGATCTACTGCTGCAGGCCTTCAGGCAGGTATACGAGCAACGTGAGAAAGCGCATCTCGTGATCGCCGGCGAAGGGAATCTGAAGGGAGAGATGGAGGCTCTCGCTTCGGCGCTCGGGATCTCGCACGCCGTGCGCTGGCCGGGGTTCCACCGCAACATGCCACGATTGCTCGCTGCGATCGACGTCTACGTCCAATCCTCTGTTAACGAAGGGCTGTCCCTGAGCATCCTCGAGGCGATGGCAGCCGAGAAAGCTGTTGTCGCGACCAATGTCGGCGCGGCGAAGGAGGTCATCGCGGACGGGGAGACGGGCTTCCTCGTTCCTCCAGGATCCTCGACGGCGATCGCGACGGCCGTCATCGCCCTTCTGGACGATCCGGAGAGACGCGCAGCCATCTCTCGTGCCGCAAGGGCGCATGTCGAGTCCGAATTCGACCTCAGGAAAATGGTCGACCAGTACGGCGCGGTCTACGCGAGGCTGGCCGAACAGGCGACGCACACGACCTAGAGAGCCGATCCAGATGCGCCTCGACATCTAGTGCTCGTCACTTCCGTGTCTACTAACGCTTGACGTTGAGGAGGATCAAACCGTCATGACCCTTGAGCGTCACGCTCGTGACGATGCGTCCATTGTTCAGATGTGGATTCTGTGGTCCCCGGAGGTGCCGAAACGGCCTCTTGAGGTTGATCCTCACGGCCTTCGACGTCGAGTTGTTCAGGGCGATTCCTTTCTGGAAGTTACGTCTCCACACTCGTCCGGCGCCCAACCTCACTGGAGGTCCCAGCGCCTGGCCGAGGTATCCCCGCCGGCGGATCCCTTTGCCGCCGTCGTATTCGTCGTACCACCAGAGCGTTGAGTCCCATCTCTGGACGACGATCTCGTAGTACGCGCCGCCCATCAGCGCAAGCGTCAGTCCCCAGCGCATAGAGCGCATCACACCCGGATTGAGCAGGTACTTCGGATTGTTGGGATTCCCATTTGACGGGATGTTCAGCAACGCGCCCGAGTTCGTCAGTGCTTTCTCCCGAAAGAGCACATAACGCGGTAGCCCGCTGGGATCCTTGAAAGCGAGCCAGCGAGAGGCAATTTGGAGCAACTTCGGAGGCCCGCCGGCGCCGTTGTTGTACCAGTCCTGCAGGTCGTCGACCATTGTGGCGTTGGAAGCCTTCAACCACCCCAGGCGATCGGTGCCGTTGTAACCAAGCCACATTGGGAACCAGCTGCCATTGCCTGCGACTGTCTTGCCCGGAAGGTACGAGCGGATCCGGTTGCCGACCTCGTTGAGGCCGTCGTTCCAGCCCCGTCGTAGGGTTGCCTGGTTGTCGACCTTTCCATCGCGATTCGCATCAATATTCGGACCGTACGCCCAGCCCTGGCCGAGGGCGCTGTAGGTCCAGTTGTCGGAGAAGACGCCGTCCCACGGCTTTGTGTACAAGCCGTCCACTTTCGCCGTATACGCGAAGAACTTCGCGACGAGCTCGCGCGTTCCCTTGCCGGTCGGGTCGACGAGGTTCCAGCCCCGGTGGCCATCGGTGCCGTTGTTGATTCCCGCGAGGGTGCCGTTCGCGTTCCACAGATAATCCCAGTCGAGGTCGAACTCCCGTATGCACCCGAGATTCACGGGCCCGGGCGCCGTGTCGCACCCGCCGTTCTTCCAGGCGATGCCGTGCCGCCAGTACCAAAGGCCCTGGCCATAGGTCACGTGCATGCCGCCGTATTCGTTCAGGTTTTTCGGAAAGAGTCCGGGTGTGAGCAGGAAGATGCCCTTGGGATTGAGCCGTCGGAGAACGGCCGGATCAGGACAGGCGGCGTAGCCGACACTCATGTCCCGCTTTGCGATCGCGGGATCGTTGCCACACTTCCAGAAGGAAAGCGTGCGTGGGAATCCATGGCCGTCGACCTTAGGAGCCTTCGCCGCAACGCTCGGCTCCGCCTGCCCGGAGCCCAAGGCAAGTGCTACTAGCGCAGCAACCACCGCGACCGCCGAGACAGTCGTGACGCCCACCCTAAGCGGCTTTTCAAACAAGCCGCGCAATGCCTCTGTCGCGAGGCCGCACGACCATTGGCAGCACCATGAGCGTCCAGAACACGAGGAGTAAATGCGGCACAGTGAGAATCGCGCCGGAGAGGCTGTTGACGACGAACACGAACCAGAGCGACGCCGCCCAGATTACCAGCCGGCGCTCGTCCGGGGTCCCCGTCCTGAGGCGCCGCCAGACCTCCCAGACGTAGACCACGAGCAGCAGGACGAAGGTTCCCAGAAGGAGCAGACCTCCGCCGGCCCAGAGGTAGAGGAACTGATTGTGCGGGTCCTGGACGATCGTGAAGCGCTGATAGTTCACGGTGAAGGTAGCCGGCCGCCCGAAACCTGACCCTGTAATCGGAGCTTCGCGGATCTGCGACCAGACCGCCCCGTAGGCGATCCTCCGGTACTTCACGCTCGTGTCCGTCCCTGGCCTGGTTGTGACGCGGTCGACGAGCGTCGGGAGGAAGCTCGAATCGAGCCGGGGAACGAGCATGGCCGCGGCCACAACGAATGGGACGGCAAGAGGCACGAAGCTCGCGGCACGGAAGCGCACGTTCCGGAACACGAGCAAGAACAACGGGACGAGCAGCGCCACGAGCGCAAAGTTCGCCCGCGCGTACGTGTTCGCGAGGGCAAACGCGGAAAGCGCCACCATCAAGAGGTGGAGGGCAATCCGGCTTGCTCGGCGGTCGCGTTCGAGGTTTAGAAGCGCGAGCAGGAGTGTCCCAATCATGAACATCGCGGTGCTCCCCGCCAGGATGCGTTCGCCTCCCGTCGAGAGACTCGCCGATCCGGTTGAGGTTTTGCCGGTCGCGATGTCGTGGGCGGCGACTAGCGCCTGCCACACCGTTGCAGAGTAGAAGAGGACGACGACGGCTCTGTACGCGTCGCGGGGCCTGAGATCGGTCAGCGCGGCTGCGATTCCCGCGTACACCAAAAAACGAAGCGACAGACTGACGATGCTGGTCCCGTAGCGAAGGTGGCCATGAACGAGTGCCGCGCACAGCACGAGACCAAAGAGAAGCAGCGGCCAGCTCAAGACGCGGGTACGTAACGAGGACGGCCGTGCATCCTGAGCGCCGATGAGCCAGGCTGCGACCCAAGACCCGACCGCCAGAAGCACAAGGAGATCCGAAGGGTAGATCTGCACCCCCACGGACAGAGGGAGAGCGCCTGTCAGGGGGAGCGGCTCGAAAAGAACGATCGCAAACGCGGCGAAGACCAGAACCGCTCGGTTTGACGCAATCAGGCTTCCAAGCCCGACGAGGACGACCGGGAGGATGGCGAGCACCATGGCCTTCTTCTCCCCCGACACGAGCAGCACGCCCAAGCCAATGTTCAGGGCCACAAGAACTCCAACGGCGGTAAGAACGACAGGGATGCGAACTGCGACGCCGTGCATGGCTTGCTCAGTAGAGGTCGGCCGTAAGGGGACGTTCCTGGTTGACGACCAGCCCGAGGACGTTCGCCTCCATGAGAGCCAACTTGCGGAGCGCGCCGACAACATGCCTTCGCTTACCAGAACGATGTACCACCATCACGATCGCTGTTCCCGGAAGTGACGCGAGCCCGGACGCGTCAGCTGCCACCAGCGTCGGGGGGGAGTCGATCACGACGGCCTCCCATTCCTCGAACGCCCTCTGAAGGAGCTCCGCCATGGCAGGCGAGGCAGCCACGTCGGCGGTGCGCGCAAGCGGCGTTCCGGCTGTCATGACGTGCAGCCCGCCCAGTGACGGGAACGTGTGCACGACCTCCCAGGGGGCCAATTCCTCTCGAAGCGCGTCGACCAGTCCAGGCGAGCGCGGAAGGCCGAACATCTCGTGCATACTCGGGTTGCGCATGTCTGCGTCGATCAGCAGGACCGGCCGCTGCACGAACGCAGCCACAACAGCGTAATTCGCGGCGATGGTCGACCTGCCGTCGCGCGAACGCGGGCTGGTGAAGACTAGCCCTTTCGTATTCGTCGTCCGAAGTCTCGTCTCGAGCGCCAGACGGAGTGTGCGGAACGGCTCCGCGGAGGCCGAATCGGGCTCGACGAGGAAGCGGCGACTCATGCGCTCGACATCACTCTTTGCCGGTCCATCCGCGATCTTCCTCGGGTACCTCAGTGGCCTCGTCACCTTGAAGGACGCCGAACCTGTCTGCCTTTTCCATCCGGCCCTCGACTGCCGTCATCCGGTGCAGGCGCACGGTCGGAATCGTCGCGAGGATCGGGTACCCGACGACCTGCCGCAGTTCGTCGGGCTCGGGAAGCCGATCTCGGAACACCTCGAAGAGCAACACCAAAGCGCTGTTGAAGATCAGACCGAGAACCAGCGCGATGGCCACGTTCCAGATGGTACGCGGTGACACGGGAACGGAAGGTGTCGTGGCACGCTTTACGGTGACGACCTCGTCGCCGAAGGTGCCGGTGCGGGCGATAAAGTCGCCTAGCGCTTGAGGCGCCGCGTTGGCGACGATCATTGCGTTAGTGGGATCCGTGCTGCGAGCGGAGATCCACATCAGCTCGAGGTCCTGGACCGGGTGTCCGGACACGCTCACGCGAGAGAGATCCTGCTCCGACATCTGGCGGGAAGCGAGCGGCTTGATGCGCGCGTCGAGCGCACCCGCGTCGATGAGCTTGGCATACGTCTGCGCGATACGTTCGGACGCCTGAATCGCCGACAACGGGTCCGCGCCGCGGTATCCCGGCTGGATGCGCACGAGCGACGACGCCTCGTACGTACGCGATTGAAGGGAAGTCGCGTACCAGGTTGCCCCGACGCAGGCCACAGTGAGCGCAATGATCAGAACCTTGTGGCGCCAGAGGGCTCGGTAGACATCTCCGGCGGTCAAGGCATCGAGAATAGCGCAGGCTACACAGGGCGCAAGTTGAACCGGAGGAGACACAGCAGCTTCTCGAAAACGTCTGAAGCCGGTGCCCGCTGACCCTTCTGCACCAGCGACTGCCAGGAGGCTGCTCTCGACCCCGAGGCGGGACTGAAGCGCAGATTACGGCTCGCCACCAGTGCGCAGACTGACCAACATAGGACCGACGACCCCGCGGGCGAAGAGCGCGACCGCCGAGACGTAGACAACGGCTCCGACCGAAACGAGCAGCGCGAGCGACGCGGCGGGCGCCATTGAATGGCCCGGGATGAGGAGTGCGCCCAGTGCGAAGGCGAGCAAGGCGCAACACAGCGCCGGCGGAGCAAGGTGTCGGGCGAGATCTCGAGGCTCCAGCCCGACTATCCGCGTTGAGACGGCAAGCGCAATGAGGACAGTCACGGACTCTGCGATCAACATTGACACGGCAGCGCCGGTGATCCCGAACCGGCGCGTGAGCACGATGAGCGCCGGGACAACCAGGACCATGAAAAGTATGCCGAGTGCCAGGTTCCACTGCGGCTTGCCGATTCCCTTCAGAGCTTCCGCCGAGACGCCGCCGAACGGTTTAATCAGTGTGTAGATCGCGAGTACGCGCAGTGCAGGAACCGCCGAGAGCCACTTGTCGCCGAGGAGGACCGAGACGATGGGCTCGGCCGCGATGACCAGGCCGACACTTATGGGAAGCGAGACCAGTGCAACTCGTTCCAGATTGCGGACATATGCGTGGCGAAACAATGCGAGGTCATGCTGGACCCACGAGTAGACCGAGAACATCGTCCGGCCGACGATGTGGCCGATCACCGAGTTCGGAAACTCAGCGAGCCTGAAGGCCATACCGTAAAGGCCGACGGACGCGGGGCCGAGCACTCGACCGACGACGACGTTGTCGATCGTGTTGGTTACGACGTTCACGACGTTTGCGGCGCCGACGAACCTGCCGTATCTCAATAGCTCGAGAAGAGTACGGCGGCTCGCGTCACGGATCGACGGGCGCCAAGGCACGAGTACCCAGTAAAGAGAGGCCTCGACTCCGGCGGCTACAACATAGCCGACTACAAGGCTCCAGACGCCGGCTCCCGCGAAAGCAAGACCCAAGAAGACGCAGATCTGTCCGAACGAAGCGGCAAGGTCGGCGGTTATCTTGGAGCGGAACCTCAGCTCGCGCTCGAGTATGGCCGCCGGCACAACGCGGAGCCCACGAAAAAGAAGAACCAGCGCCATCACACGCAGAACGGCGGTGAGGTCCGACGCGTGCAGGAAGCTCGCAATCAACGGAGCGCAGGCGAAGACGATGCCGTAGAGGAGAAGACTGAAGAGCGGTGTGTAGATCAATGCCGAAGCCGCAGCTCGCTTGACGTCTTTCCGTCGATGGATGAGCGCGGACGCGACCCCCGTCTCCTGAATCTGGTCTGTGAAGTAGAGAACGGTCCAGGCAAGAGTCGCGAGTCCGAAGTCTTTGGGATCGAGCAGACGCGCGAGAACGAACATCGTCAGCAGTGACGCCAGCTGCCTGCCGCCGTGGCCGAGTGCGACCCAACCGGTGTTGCGCAGGATTCGGCCCTCGAGTTCGAGGGACGAGGGCAGCCGCCCAGGCATGTCCGAACGGGCCGGGTCCATCTCTGTCATGGAGGGCTCGTCCGTTTCGTCGATCCCAGCCTTGGTGCCCGTGTCGAGGCCTGCTTGCAACCCCTCTCGGCCTCGTTCCAGTGCGTTGAACCCGGGCGTAGATGGCGACGATCCACTCAGGAGCCATTTTGGCGACTCTGGGCACTGCGCGAATTCCAAGCGCCTCCTGCTCCCCGTGCAGCCAGGGCTCGACTTTGCTCCCAACATCGTCCGGAACCGTCATCAGCGGCCGTCACCCTGTCGAACGAGTCATATCGCCCTCGGCCGATTAAAAAGCAACTTCCCGAAGAGATTGCTATGAGCGGAGTCGTCGTAGCGCCTGCCCGAGCCTGTGAGAGACGTAGTGCAGCTCGCGGTCTCGCAGCAAGGCGCGCTCAAGCTTGATTCTCCGGCCAAGTGCCTCGGCCATTGTGAGGGACGGGTTGATAGGGATACGTCCGAGCGGAGGGCAGAGACGGCGCACGAGCTCAGCCCTATAGTGTCCGTCGCGGCGTCGGGAGACGGGAAGCGCAAGCAGTAACGCGAGCAGTTCACCGCAGTTCGTGGGATGTATTCGCTGGCGTCCGGTCACATCGAGTCCCTGCTCGTTCGCTCCGAGCCACCCGGCCATGCGCTGATCGATGTAGAGACGGTCGCGCCAGTCGAGCTCGGACGGATGTTCAGCGAGCCAGGCACGGTACTCGTCTGGTACCGGCGGCTGCTCGCGCCAGTAGTAGCAACGCCCGACTTCCCAGCCGTTACCGCCGAGCACAAGCACTTCTTTTGGGACGTGCTCCCACTGGCCACGCACCATGAGAGCTCGGTCGAGGTCGTGACTATGAAACGCCGTGTGAGTATCGAATAGGTGCTCGAGTTCTGGGTCGGGACGGCGTGGACAGAAGAGGCGGTGCTCGACTCCGGCAGTCTCGGCGATCCGGGGCGGTAGCAGTCGGTCTTGCGGGTGCTGGTGTCCATCAGGGGCCTCGAAGGTAAACGTCGTGACGTCGAGGTTTTCTGCGACGCATGCGGCGAGGATCAGGCGCGAGTCGGCACCGGCAGTTAGCGGCACCCAGAGTGGGAACCGCTCGGCCGCGGCCGAGACGGTCCTGCGAAGCAGCGTCTCGATGGCGTCGAGCGCCTCGGCATAGCTGAGTGAGGGGATCTCGGGAAGATGCGCGTACTTCGCCACGCTGCCGTCGTGGATGTTTAGCGACTGGCTCGGGAGGAGACGTCGAATCCCCTCTATTCCGGACAGCGGCGGTGGAAACCAGTTGCGCTCACTTCCCCACTCAAGACGCTCTCTGGGGTAGTTCAGGCGCGGCTCCAGCGCGCGCAGAAGTTCGGGGCTGCTCGAAGCCCACATGTCGCCGTCGATCTGACGGTAATAGCAGGCGAGCGATCCGATAGCGTCGAGTGTGATCGTGTCGTCCTCGACCGTGACGAATCGTCCGGCGAGCGCGTGCGACCCCCCTCCCCTCCCGACGTGGAGCTCGATGCCGAGGCGAAAGCCGCGTCCTGTCTCGACCAACGGCAGGGAGTCGTCTAGGTCAAGAAGGTCCGGGCCGACCAGAAACTGACGCTCGTGCAGCCGCACCCGTTAACAGTCCTTCCTCAGAATCGCCATTGGGAGATCGGCGTAGGCGAGCCTTTACCTCTCGTCGGACGTGGACTGCGAATTTCGCATCTGCTGGCCGCAGCTTACGGAGCTATGATGCAGCAATCCGCGTCGCGCTCGTCAGCCAAGGCTTTGGGCTCGAGGGCAGCTTCGACCGTCAGTGCGTATTACTCGCGCGAGCATTGGCCAAGTTGGACGTCAACGTCCACGTGTATTGCGATCCGGATTCGCGGACTCTCGACGCACCTGAGGTCACGTTTCACGACGTCTCGGCGGCCCTGACAGACGCCGAGGGACGCTTGAAGAGACCCGTCAACATCCTGTCCTTTGCAGAGAAAGCGACTCGCTGCTTGCGCCGCGACAGGGCGCTCTTCGACCTCGTTCACGTGGCCGGCTGCACGGCCTGGGAGCACGACGTCGTGACATGCCACGACGTTACGAAGGCAGAGTTGCGACGGTGGCCCGAGCGGGGTGGGCGACACTACAGGGCCGCTCACCTCCGCGCGCAACTTGCTCCCGTGCTCCAGCCGCGCATCTCGCTGCTCAGGTGGATCGAGCGCCGTCAGCTGCGCGCTGGTGCGTTTCTACGCTTGATTGCTCGAACCGAAGAAGTTCGAAGTGATCTCGTGAACCTGCAGGGAATCCAGCCGGAGTGGATCGACGTCATTCCTCCGGCGATCACGGTGACGCCCTCTGCATCGAAGCGTACGAATGATCTTCGAGCGTCGTTTGGCGTCTCGGACGATACCGGAATCATCGTCTTCGTCGGCCACGATTTCGAGCGGAAGGGGCTGCTCGAAGCGATTGAGTCTCTGGCGGGACTCGAGCAGGATGCCCATCTGTTCATCGCGGGTAACGGCAACACCGGCCCGTTCAAACACGCCGCGGACCGCCTCGCTGTGGGACATCGAGTGCACTTCCTCGGAAGCACGACGACGCCCGAGCTCCTTTACGCAGAGGCGGACCTGCTTCTCCACCCAGCACGCTGGGAAGTCTGGGGAACGCCGATTATCGAGGCTATGGCGTTTGGATTACCGGTCGTCACGACGGCTGCGACCGGGTCTGCTCGAGAGGTTGAGTCTGCAGCAGCAGGTATCGTGGTCGCGGACGCATCTCCGCGGCCGCTGCGCGAGGCTCTTTCGGCGCTGCTCGACAATCCTGACCGCAGACGCGAGATGGGCGAACGGGGCCGAACCGCCGCACTGCAGTTCCTGCCAGAGGTCCATGCGGAGCGCACACTGGAGACGTACACGAAGGCTCTGCAACAGCGAGCCGATCGACATCGCGGACGACAAGCGATCCCCGTGCTCTGAGCCGGGTCCTTATGCAACCCGTCGTCGGCCGGTACAACGCTGCACGCTCCTCGCAGGCCCCGA
>Ga0307302_10001446_pt1 | contig 10499 bp, 11 predicted proteins | sample ER_DNA_183_FD_194490 | JGI IMG/M metagenome (GOLD analysis project Ga0307302, IMG submission 194490) | Bulk soil microbial communities from the East River watershed near Crested Butte, Colorado, United States - ER_DNA_183 | ecosystem: Environmental > Terrestrial > Soil > Floodplain | place... | reverse complement strand
ACGAGCGGTGGTTCACCACCAGCCTGGCCGCCGCCCTGCTCCCCGGCCCCGCCGCTCCCTAACCGGGCAGGTGCAGGCGGCCATCGGCGCCGGTGGCGACCAGGCCCTCGGCCTCCAGGCGGGCCAGGAGGGTGTCGAACCATCCGGCGGGCCGGTCGGCGGCGACCGCCTGCACGGCGTCGGCCAGGGCGGCCCGGTCCAGGCCGTCGGGGGCGCCGGCCAGGGCCCGGACCACGGCCCCGCGCCAGCGCCGGTCGGAGGTGGCGAAGGGGGCCTGGGCCCTCGGCCGGGGCGGGGGCGCGGCCGGGCCGAGGGCCCGCCAGCGGCAGCTCGGCGCCAGCGGGCAGCCCTCGCAGCGGGGCCGCGGCCGGCAGTGGAGGGCGCCGACGTCCATCAGGGCCGAGGACCAGGTCCAGGCGCGCCCGGAGGGGTCGGGGGCGCCGGCAACGGCGGGCCCGTACGCCGGGGGCGGCAGGGCCTGATCGGCCAGGCGCTGGCGGGCGGCCGGGGTAAGCTGGGCCGGGTCGGCGCCGGCCAGCGACCTGGCCAGGACCCGGGCCACGTTGGTGTCGACCGGGGCGACCCGGCGCCCGAGGGCGAAGCAGGCCACCGCCCGGGCCGTGTAGGGGCCGACGCCAGGCAGGCCGGCCAGCCCCTCCACGGTGTCGGGCCAGCCCCCACGTTCCTCCACCGCCTGGGCCGTCCGGTGCAGGGCCAGGGCCCGCCGGTTGTAGCCCAGGCCCTGCCAGGCCCGCAGCACCTCGGCCGGGGCGGCCGCGGCCAGGGTGGCCACGTCCGGGAACCGCTCCAGGAACCGGGGCCAGGCCGCGGCCGCCCGCGCCGCCTGGGTCTGCTGGGCCAGCACCTCGGCCACCAGCACCCGGTAGGGGTCGCGGGTGGCCCGCCAGGGCAGGTCCCGGCCCGCCTCCGCGAACCAGGCCAGCACCCGCTCCCGGGTCTCCTCCAGCAACGCCCCATCGACCATGAGGGCCATCGTAAGCTGGCCTGACCATGGCGCTCACGCGGGCCCGGGTCAGGGTCGAGGGGATCGTGCAGGGGGTCGGCTTCCGGCCGTTCGTGCACGCCCTGGCCGGGCGGCTGGGGCTGGCCGGGCTGGTCGGCAACGACGCCGGCGGGGTGTTCGTCGAGGTCGAGGGGTCGGCCGAGACGGTCGAGCGGTTCCTGGAGGCGCTGGCCGCCGAGGCGCCGCCGCTGGCCGTGATCGAGCGGGTCACCGCGACCCCGCTGGCCCCCACCGGGACCGTGGGGTTCGCGATCGCGCCAAGCCGGGCCGGCGGGGAGCGCCAGGCGCTGGTCTCGCCCGACACCGCCACCTGCGCCGACTGCCTGGCCGAGCTGGCCGACCCGGCCGACCGGCGCCACCGCTACCCGTTCATCAACTGCACCAACTGCGGGCCGCGGTTCACCATCGTCCGCGACGTCCCCTACGACCGGCCGGCCACCACCATGGCCTCCTTCGCCATGTGCCCCGACTGCGCCCGCGAGTATCACGACCCGGCCGACCGGAGGTTCCACGCCCAGCCGGTGTGCTGCCCGGCCTGCGGGCCGTCGCTGGCCCTGGTCGACCGGGAGGGGCGGCCGGCCGGCGGGGAGCCGCTGGCCGGGGCGGCGGCCCGGCTGCTGGCGGGGTCGGTGGTCGCGGTCAAGGGCCTCGGCGGCTACCACCTGGCCGCCGACGCGGCCAGCGAGCCGGCGGTGGCCGCCCTGCGGGCCCGCAAGCACCGCGAGGACAAGCCGTTCGCGGTCATGGTCGCCGACCTCGCCGGCGCCCGGGCGCTGGGTGCGGTCGACCCGGCCGAGGAGGCCATGCTGGCCAGCCCGAGGCGCCCGATCGTGCTGCTGGCGCGGCGTCCCCCCGAGGGCCGGGCCGCGGTGGCCCCGTCGGTGGCGCCCGGCAACCGGTCGCTCGGGGTGATGCTGCCCTACACCCCCCTGCACCACCTGCTGCTGGCCACCGTCGGGCGGCCGATCGTGCTGACCAGCGGGAACGTGTCCGACGAGCCGATCGCCTACCTGGACGCCGAGGCGCTGGAGCGCCTGGGCGGGATCGCCGACTGGTTCCTGGTCCACGACCGCCCGATCCACGTGCGGGCCGACGACTCGGTGGTGCGGGCGTTCCGGGGGCGGGAGCTGCCGCTGCGCCGCTCCCGGGGGTTCGCGCCCCAGCCCCTGGGGCTGCCCTGGCCGTTCCCCCGGCACGTGCTGGCCTGCGGGGCCGAGCTCAAGCACACCTTCTGCCTGGCCAAGGACGGCCGCGCCTTCGTCTCCCATCACATCGGCGATCTGGAGAACTACGAGACCTTCCGCTCCTTCACCGAGGGGGTCGAGCACTTCCGGCGCCTGTTCGCGGTCGAGCCGGAGGTCGTCGCCCACGACCTGCACCCCGAGTACCTCTCGACCAAGTACGCGGTCGAGCTGGACGGGGCCGAGCTGGAGGGCGTCCAGCACCACCACGCCCACGTGGCCGCCTGCCTGGCCGACAACGGCGAGCCGGGGCCGGTCATCGGGGTCGCCTTCGACGGGCTCGGCTTCGGCGCCGACGGGACCATCTGGGGCGGGGAGCTGCTGGTCGCCGACCTGGTCGGGTTCCGCCGGGCCGGCCACCTTGAGGTGGTGCCGATGCCCGGCGGGGCCGCCGCCATCCGGGAGCCGTGGCGGATGGCCGCGGCCTGGCTGGACGCCGCGTTCGAGGGGCAGGCGCCGCAGCGGCTGGGGGTGGTCGGGCGCAACGCCGACCGCTGGGAGCGGGTGCTGGCCCTGGGCCGCTCGGGCACGGCCTCTCCGGTGACCTCCAGCGCCGGCCGGCTGTTCGACGCGGTCGCGGCCATCGTGGGCATCCGGGACGCGGTCAACTACGAGGGCCAGGCCGCGGTGGAGCTGGAGCAGCTGGCCGACCCGGGCGAGCCGGGCGCCTACCCGGCCCGGGTCGCCGGGGCCGCCGGCGACGGCGCCCCGCTACGGCTGGCCGGGACCGACCTGGTGCGGGCGGTGGTCGAGGAGCTGGAGGCCGGCGTGCCCGCGCCGCTGGTCGCCGCCCGCTTCCACAACGGCCTGGCCAGGGTGACCGTGGCCGCCTGCCAGGCCCTGCGGGACGCCACCGGCCTGGAGAGGGCGGCCCTGTCCGGCGGCGTGTTCCAGAACCTCCTGCTGCTCGAGCGGACCGTGGCCGGCCTGGAGCAGGCCGGCTTCCGGGTCCTGGTCCACTCGCGGGTCCCCCCCAACGACGGCGGCATCAGCCTGGGCCAGGCCGCGGTCGCCGGCGCCCGCGACCGGTCCCGCGCCTAGCCGCCCCGCTCAGCAGATCCTTGGCAGGGGGTCGCCGACCAGGAGGTCGACGATCCGGGTACCACCGAACGACGTCTTCAGCAGGACCAGGCCGGGCGGGTCGTCCCTGACCCGGCCGATGACGGCGGCGCCCTCGCCCAGGGGGTGGGAGCGGAGCGCGCCCAGGGCGGCGTCGACCTGGTCGCCGTCCACGACCGCGACCAGCCGGCCCTCGCAGGCGACGTACAGGGGGTCGATGCCGAGCAGCTCGCAGGCCCCGCGCACGTCCCGGCTGACCGGGACCGCCTCCTCGTCGACCACCACCGCCACCCCGGCCGCCCTGGCGACCTCGTTGCAGATGGTGGCCACCCCGCCCCGGGTGGCGTCGCGCAGCCCGCGCACGCCCGGGCAGGCGTCCAGCAGCCGCTCGACCAGGCCGTTGAGCGGGGCCGTGTCCGAGGTCACGTCGGACTCGATCTCCAGCTCCCCCCTGGCCAGCATGACCGTGATGCCGTGGTCGCCGATCGGCCCGGACACGATCACCGCGTCGCCGGGCCGGGCCAGGGCCACGCCCAGCTCGCCCTCGCGCTCGATGATCCCGACCCCGGCGGTGTTGACATAGCAGCCGTCGGCCTTGCCCCGCTGCACCACCTTGGTGTCGCCGGTGACGACCTGGACCCCGGCCCGCTCGGCCGCGGCGGCCATGGAGGCGACGATCCGCTCCAGGTCGGCGACCGGGAACCCCTCCTCGAGGATGAACCCGGCCGACAGCCACAGCGGCCTGGCCCCGCTGACCGCCAGGTCGTTGACGGTGCCGTTGACGGCCAGGTCGCCGATGTCGCCGCCCGGGAAGAACAGCGGCGACACCACGTAGGAGTCGGTGGTGAAGGCCAGCCGCCCGCCGTGGGCCTCGAGCACGGCCCCGTCCTCCAGCGGGGCCAGCAGGGGGTTGGCGAACGCCTCCAGGAACACGGCCTCGATCAGGGTCTGGGTCGCCTTGCCGCCGGAGCCGTGCGACAGGGTGATCCGCTCCTCCTTGAGCTTGGCCTTGCGGGCCCGGGCCTTCTCGATCCGCGCCAGCACCTGCTCCTCGCGGCTCAGCTCCTGGTACTGCTGGTGCTGCGAGGTCACGTCCTGGTCGCCTCCTTCACGCGCTCGCGGGTGAAGCGGCCGAAGTTGTAGTAGGCGGCGCAGGCCCCCTCGGGGGAGACCATGCAGGTGCCGATGGGTGTCTCGGGGGTGCAGGCGGTGCCGAACACCTTGCACTCCCACGGCTTGAGCACGCCCTTGAGGACCTCGCCGCACTGGCAGGCCTTGGGGTCGGCGACCCGGACCCCGGGGACCAGGAACTGGCGCTCGGCGTCGAAGGCGGCGTAGCCCTCCCGGACCCGCAGGGCCGAGTGGGAGATGAAGCCGAGCCCGCGCCACTCGAAGTAGGGGCGCAGCTCCATGACCTCGTTGATGACTTGAAGTGCCTTGAGATTGCCGTCCCAGGGGACCACCCGGGTGTACTGGTTCTCGACCTCGGAGCGGCCCTCGGCCAGCTGCAGCATCAGCATGTAGATCGACTGCAGCAGGTCCAGCGGCTCGAACCCGGCGCAGACCAGCGGCTTGCCGTAGTCGCGGGCGATGAACTCGTACGGCCGGCAGCCGATCACCGTGGACACGTGCCCGGGGCCGATGAAGCCGTCCAGGCGCAGGTCGGGCGAGTCGAGGATGGCCTTGATGGCCGGGATGATGGTGACGTGGTTGCAGAAGATGGAGAAGTTCTCCAGCCCCTCGGCCTTGGCCCGGAGCACGGTCATGGCGCTGGAGGGGGCGGTGGTCTCGAACCCGATGGCCATGAACACGACCCGCTTGTCCGGGTTCTGGCGGGCGATCTTCAGGCTGTCCAGGGGCGAGTAGACCATCCGGATGTCGGCGTCCTGGGCGTTGGCGTCGAAGAAGGCGCCGTTGCTGCCCGGCACCCGCATCATGTCCCCGAACGAGGTCATGATCACGTCGGGCTGCCTGGCGATGAAGATGGCGTCGTCGACCCGGCCCATGGGGATCACGCAGACCGGGCAGCCGGGCCCGTGGACCAGGGTGATGCTCTCGGGCAGGTAGTCCTCGAGGCCGTGCTTGTAGATGGTGTGGGTGTGGCCGCCGCACACCTCCATGAACTTGTACTGGCGGCCGGGCTCGCACAGGGCGGCGATCTGGGCGGCCAGGGCCTGAGCCTTCTCGGCGTCGCGGAACTCGTCGACGAAGCGCACCGCTGCGGCCTCCTCTCCCTATTCGATCCTGGAGTCGGCCAGGGCGGCCAGCTCGTCGGCGTAGGCCTGACCGATGCCTTCGAGGAAGTCGAGGGCGGCCTTGGCCTCGTCCTCGTCGATCTTGGACAGGGCGAAGCCGACGTGGATCAGCACCCAGTCGCCGGGCTCCAGCTTCTCGTCCTCCAGCAGGCCGATGTTGATCGCCCGCTTGACCCCGCTGACGTCGACCTTGGCCAGGTCGGGGCGGTCGTCCATGAACTCGACGATCTCACCCGGGATGCCGAGACACATCGCTCTCCTCCAAGTGGATGGCTTCCAGGATCAGCTCGTCGCCGCCCTCGGTCTCCAGGTCCAGGCCGCCGCAGGCCGGGCAGGCGGCCAGGGGGTCGGTGGCCTCGGCCTCGTGCCCGCAGTCCAGGCAGCGGACCGCGACCGGCACGACCACCAGGTCGACGGCCGCCCCGTCGGCGACCGTGCCCTGGGCCACCAGCGCGAACGACTGGTCGAAGGCCGAGGGGACCACGCGGTGCTGCGCCCCGACCCGGACCCGGACCCGGGTCACGCGGCGCCCGGCGGCCCGTCGCTCCACCGCCTCCAGGATCCCCCCGCACAGCCCCAGCTCGTGCACTCAGGTTCCTCCTGTCACATCGACCGGATCTTCAGGTACCGGACGACGTCGGGTAGCTGCTTGCGCAGGACCGCGACCAGCCCGACCAGGACGGCGCCGAGCACCACCTTGCGGACCATGCTCATCCCTCCTCCCCGCTCTCGTGCTCGTCGATCAGCTCGCGGACCACGGCCACGGCCCGGTCGACCGCGCCCGCGACCGGCGGGCTGAGCCCCATCCGCTCCGACACCTCGGCCGGCTCGCAGCCGACCACCAGCAGCTTGGGGACCTCCCCGCCGAGGGCCTTCAGCAGGGCGAACACGGCGTCCGGCTCCATGCCGTGGGCGTCGACCAGCACCCCGGTGCCGTCCTCGACGGCCGGGGACGGCTCGCCGTCCAGGTCCGGCTCGATCACGTACACCGTGCCCGGCGCCTCCCCGCGGGGGGCGGCGTCGACCAGGATGGCCGCCTCGTAGCCCTCCAGCAGCTCATAGGCCAGGTGGACGCCGCGGATGCCGAAGTCGCCCACCCGGACCCAGCCGGGCAGCGGCTCACCGGCCAGCCGCCTGGCCACCTCGACCCCGAACCCGTCGTCGCCCAGGAACACGTTGCCGACCCCGGCGACCAGCACCCTGGGGGGGTTCGGGGGCCTCAAGCCTGGGCCCCCGTTGGGAAGGGTCATCGGGGTTCGACCTCGTCGGGCGAGAAGTACAGGAAGCGGCCGTGCCAGCGCTGGAGGTCGGCCGCCGGGTCCTCGTCGAGGGTGACGGCCAGGTGGCGGTCGCCGTCGACGTCCAGGAACACCGCCTCCACGGTGGCCAGCCTGCCGGCCAGGAACATGTCCTGGGCGTCGGCCCGCTGGCCGGGGCGCAGCCGCACCCGGCTCCCCTTGGCCACCGTGACCCCGGCCACGACCACCCCGTCGGTCTCCGGCGACACCGTCCGGTCGGCCCCCGGGTCCCACCACGGCACCAGCTCCGGCGGGGCTGTGGACAACGGATCCTGTTCCTTCCCGTGGGCGGCTACCCTCCCGGTAGGGGCCCCATCCCCCGGCGGGTGGGGTTCCGGCGTGCCCTCGACCCCTTGCAGGTAGCGGACCGCCCCGTGGAGGCGCTCCAGCAGCTCGGGGGGCATGTTGTCGACCCGGTCGATGATCGCCGCCGCCCGCTCGTCGGTCGCCCTGGCCTCGCGCTTCTCGTCCTCGGTGAGGGCCATGGTGCGCAGGGTGAGGATCTCGTCGATCTCGGTGGCGTCGAACAGGTCACCCGGGCTCTCGGGGGCGATGGTCGGGTGGTCGTAGAGGATGATCGGCGAGGACAGCATGGCGTCGCGCCGGCCCTCGTCGCCGATCAGCACCGGCCAGGTGTGGAGGTTCTGGCAGGCCTCGGCGGCCGGCTTGGCCCACTCCGGCGGGTCGAGCAGGGACAGGAACACCCCCTGGTCGACCCCGACCAGGCTGTGGGCCGCGACCAGCGAGTGCCGCAGGGCGACGGCCCGGTCGGCGCCCGGGTCGTGCCAGGCGCTGGCGTTCTCCAGCCCGAGGCGCAGTCGGACCAGGCCGTAGGGCCCGTCCAGGCGCTCGGCGGACAGCTTGACCTCCCCGAGGACCGGCCAGCGGCGGCGCACCGTCCGGCCGGCCAGCTGGCCGGCGGCGGTGTGGACGGGCTCGACCCGGCGCCCGCCCGGGCGCTCGAACGGCGTCACCAACTGGCCCGCCAGCAGCCGGGCCAGCGGGGCCTCGACCGTCACCTCCTGCTCGGCGGCCTCGTCCCAGGGGACCAGCTCGGAGCCGTCCACCGGCAGGGCGTCGGCCTCGTGGAAGGTCCCGGCCTCGACGTCGACGACCTCCACGGTCTTGGCCTGCACGTGCAGGAAGCGGACCAGCACCCGGACCGTGGTCGCCTCCTCGGGCTCGAGCAGGCACTCGGTCCGGGTCGCCCACGGCTCGTCCGGGCCGCCCTCGCTCCAGCGCCGCGGCATCAGCACCCCGAACTGCCAGCGGGCCTGGTTCTTGGCCGCCGACGCCCGGTAGGGGTACAGGAGGTAGCCCTCGTACAGGACCGCGTCGGCGACCTTGCGGGCCAGCTCGAAGGACGGGAACGGGGCGTCGCTCACGGCCCGGCCTCCCCGGCCTCCTTGAACAGCGCCTCCAGGGCGTCGTCCCAGGTCGGCAGGGCCCGGACGGCCTTGAAGCGCTGCAGGGCGTCCAGGGTGTCGCGGCGCACCCGGATCCAGCCGGACCCGGGGAAGAAGCGGTCCATGATCTCGCGCCACACCGAGACCGGCAGCCGGTAGACGGCCTCCTTGTGCCACGGCACCTGGCCGACCGAGAAGCCGCTGGTCCCCTTGGTGAACACGGTCCCGCTGAACAGCAGCAGCAGCGGCACCTCGCCGTCGCCGAGGGCGTGCAGGTACTTGGACGCGGCCACCTCGAAGTCGTAGGTGCAGGGCACCGGCAGGTCGACCTCGATGCTGCCGGCGAAGCCGGGCACCATCAGCGACACGTTGGCGAACTGCATCGGCTTGAGGGTGTCGCCCCAGCGGGCCGGCTCGCCGAACAGCTCCAGCAGCCCGTCGGCCTCCTCCGGCGAGTAGCGGCGGCGCTGGGGCTCGATGCGGATCTGGCAGCGCAGCGCGATCGCGTGCACCCGCTCGCCGGTCGTCTCCGAGATGCGCAGCCTGAGCTGGAGGGTGGGGACGGCCGCGTAGCGGTCGGGCTGGGCGTCGACGCAGTCGAAGACGAGGTCGGTCAAGAGGGGTCGACCTCCCGGCTGCGCTCCTTGACCGCGTCGAAGAAGCCGTCGATCGCGTCCCAGGCCTCCTGGCCGCCGTCAAAGCCCTTCCAGTGCATCCGGACCAGCCCGACCAGCTGGTAGCAGGCGTCGATCGGGACCAGGAAGCACTCGAAGCCCTCGCCGGCCCGCCGCACCAGCAGCGCCTCGACGTCGGGAACGAGGTCGGTCATGGCCGGGTTGGCGGCCACCACCTCGGCCCACGCCTCCAGCGGCAGCAGCGACTCGGTGGCCCCGGCCGGGCTCGGGTAGAAGGCCACCACCCGCCCCAGGTCGGAGTTGTGGAAGAAGAAGGCGACCCGCACCGGGATCTGCAGCGCCTCCCACTGGGCCTCGCCCAGCCCGAACCGCGGGTCGTGCAGGTAGCGGTCGGGCACCGCCCGGTAGCGGCCGCCGGCCGCGCCCTGGTGGGTGAACAGCAGCCAGCAGGCCCGGCAGGTGCACATGATCTGGCGGCTGTCGAGGTTGACCACGTGCGAGTGGCCGTCGCCGACCGGCTCGGCGCACATCTCGCAGGCCTCCCCCGGCGCCGCCCGCGGCTTCTCCCCGGCCGCCCCCGGCACCGGGACCCCGGGCTCCTCGGGGGGCGAGGGCCCGACGAAACGGCGCAGGCCCGAGCTCACCGGCGCGACTCCGTCCCGGCGGCGGCCTCCGCGGGCACCGCGCACTCGGTGTACAGCGGCTGGATCTGGAGCAGCTGCGGCGCCCGCTCCCGGGTGAGGTTCTCGACCTCGACGGCGGTCACCTCGGGGGCGGCCTCCTCGATGGCCCGCTCGATGGCCAGCTTGACCGTCTGGGTCGAGGACGGGCAGCCGTCGCAGCTGCCCTCCAGGCGCAGGTGGACCACGCCCTCGGTGTCGACCCCGACCAGCTCGACCCCGCCGGCGTGGGACCCGAGGTAGGGCCGGACCTGGTCGAGGGCCTCGACCACCCGGGTCTCGGTGTCCTTGGGATGGAGGCCGTGGAGGACGAGCAGGCTGGCCACCAGCTCGTCCTCCACCAGCCGTTCGAGGACCTCGGGGCCGGCCAGCTCGACCGTCCGCTCCAGCCCGGCCCCGTACAGCTCGACCACCAGGCGAACGATCTCCTCGGCGGTGTCCGCGGTGCCGGGGTCGCCGGCTGCGCGGAGCCGGCCCAGCAGCTCCTCGATCCGCGTGCCGACCTCGCGGAGGTCGCGCCCCTGTCCGGTCAAGGCGCTACCCCTGGTTGAGCATGGTCGGCGAGTGCAGCTTCTTCACCACGTTGCCGTTGCCCAGGTACATGTGGACCCCGCAGGGCAGGCACGGGTCGAAGCTGCGCACCGCCCGCATGATGTCGATGCCCTTGAACTTCTCCGGCGGGTTCTCCTCGAAGATGGGGGTGTTCTGGACGGCGTCCTCGTAGGGGCCGGGGGTGCCGTAGACGTCGCGCACGCTGCCGTTCCACGGCGTCGGCGGGTAGGGGTGGTAGTTGGCGATCTTGCCGCCGCGGATGACCATGTGGTGCGACAGCACGCCCCGCACGGCCTCGGTGAAGCCGCAGCCCACGGCCTCGTCGGGCACCTTGAAGGTCTCCCAGGTC
>Ga0307302_10001444_pt1 | contig 10513 bp, 9 predicted proteins | sample ER_DNA_183_FD_194490 | JGI IMG/M metagenome (GOLD analysis project Ga0307302, IMG submission 194490) | Bulk soil microbial communities from the East River watershed near Crested Butte, Colorado, United States - ER_DNA_183 | ecosystem: Environmental > Terrestrial > Soil > Floodplain | place: USA... | reverse complement strand
GGGGTGCGCGTGCCAGCGGGTCCGCGCCCCGGCCGAGAAGTGCACCACCGCCATGGACGCCCCACCAGGCACCGTCAGCCCCCGGCTCAGCCAGACCCGGCCGGTGAACCGGGCCTCGTCGCCCTCCTCGTACGGCTCCCCGCCACCCGCGGCGATCTCCATCGGCACACCCCCGGTCCCGTGATCCCGGAGATCATCGTGCATGCCGCCATCGCGGGCCAAGCACGGCCCGGTGGACCCTTACCCGCCCCGACCGGGTCCGGGGAACGCCAGGGTGATCCCTGATGCCGTCGCCCGGGTACGCCACTAGGGTGGAGGTCGAGACATCGAGGTCATTGGAGGACCGAAGAGATGGATGCGTTTCGCCGCCAGGGGCTCGTCCGGCCGCGCCAGGGCCGGATCCTCGGCGGGGTCTGCGCCGGCCTGGCCCGGCGGTTCGGGATCGGCCCGACGATGATGCGGATCCTGTTCATCGTCACCCTGTTCGTGATCCCGGGAAGCCAGATCCTCGTCTACCCGCTGCTCTGGATCCTGATGCCGTCCGAGTGACCTACCGCTGGCCAGCCTCGGCGACCAGCTCGCGCTCCAGGGGGGTGCGGAAGCGGGGGGTGATCCGGACCGGGCCGAGCCAGTCGGCCAGGCGGGCCGCGTCCGCCTCGATGGCCGCGGTCGCCTCCGCGCCGGGGTCCTCGAGGAGGCGCAGGACGATCTCGCCGCTGCGCCGCTGGCACCAGCCGCCGACGACGCGGCCGTCCCACCAGATGGTCGGCCCGGCGTTGCCGTTGCGGTCGAACAGGGCGGTGCGGTGCGGGCCGAGGTAGAAGTCGCGGCCGGCCCAGCCCATGGTCGTCGGGTCGAGCGCGGGGAGCAGGGCCGCCCAGGGCTCGGGCGCCGGCACCGGGTCCAGGTCGTCGGGCAGGACCAGGCCGGGGACGCCGTCCAGGTCGACCTCGACCGCCCCGGCCGCGGCGACGGCCTTGCGCACCTGGCCCATCGGGAGCCCGGTCCACCACTTCACGTCGGCGATGGTGGCCGGCCCGAACCCGGCCAGCCAGCGGCGGACCAGCTCGGTCTGAGCGTCCTGGAGCGACCATCGGGGCACGCCGTCCGGCAGCCAGGCGTCGACCACCGACCACCGGTACTGGCCGCTGATCCAGGACCCCCGGGGACGGCCCCGGACGATGCGGCCCTCGGCGGCCAGCAGCAGCAGGATGCGGCTGACCACGCTCTGGCGGCCCTCGTAGGGCTTGCCCGCCGCGACCACGATCTGCTGGGCCAGGCGGGGGTCGTGGCCGGCGAGCTCGGCGGCGGTGGCCCCACCGTGCGCCTCCAGCGCCGTGACGGCGACCTTCTCCACCTCCTCGACCCAGCCGGCCGGGTCGCCGGCCAGCGCGGCCTGGCCGATCATGTCGACCAGCAGGCGCCGCTGCCGGGCGGCGATGGCGTCGGTGCAGGCGGCCTGGACCACCGGCATGAGCTCGGCCGGCTCGACGAACATGGTCCGGCGCATGCCGAGGATCCGGACCAGCGACCGGTCCTCGTACAGGGCCTGCTCCACGGCCGCGACCTGGGGGTCGCGCATCCGGGCCCGGGCGGCCAGGTACACCGTGGCCGGGTCGGTGGCGTGCAGGCCGGCCAGGTCGCTGGCCGCCTCGACCACGCCCGCCCTGGCCGGCGTGGCCAGGTGGTGGCGCAGGCCGAGCCGGGCCCGGCGTTCTGAGACCCCGATCCGTCGCATCGGGCCACTACAGCAGGCGGCCCCGACAGCCGACAACTTCCGGACAGGTCCGGTGTCAGCGAATTGACAGCTTCTGCGTAGATCGGGAGGGAACCTGGGACCTGGTTGTGGCGTCTTGTAGGTACATGCCGACGTCGCCAGGCGGTGGTGGAGATGAGCGGGAGTGGGCCGGGGGCCGCGGCGGCCAGGGACGGGGCGGCGACGCCCCCACGGCTGGTCGCGGTGCCGGGCGGCGGGGACGGGCGGCCGGGCCGGCGCCCATCCCGGGTGGTGGTCTTCCTCGGGGTCGACGACGACGTCCGCAGCCGGGTCGCCGCGGCGCTGCTCGCCCACCGGTCCAAGGGCCGCGTGCGGGCCGTCTCGGCCAGCCAGGTGACGGTCGACCCCGACCCGGCGGTCGCCGCCTCCCTGGCCGAGCTGGGCGTCGACCTGGGCATGGTCGCCAGCCAGCCGCCGTCGGCGGCCCTGCTCGACGGGGCCGAGCTGGTCGTGGTCATGGGCTATGACCGGGACGTCCTCGCCGCCGGCCGGCGCTCCGAGGACTGGTACATCGACGACCCCCGTGGCAAGAACTTCGACGCCGTCCGCTGCATCCGCGACGCCCTCGACCGCCGTGTCCAGCGCCTCCTCATCCGCATGGGCGTGGCCCTCCCCACCCGTCCCCGCTGACCCGCCGCCGGTTCCCGAGCCGCCCCGTAACGGTGCCGGGACGCACGCTTGCCACGCTGCCGGGCATCCTGGACATCATGGCCCCCCGACGGTACGGAGGGAACGGATGCGGCGACGAGCATGACCGTGAGCCACGGCGCCGAGCCGGCCCGGTCGCGCCGGTGGCCGGCCGCGCTGGCCTGGGTGCTCGCCGGCCTGGCCGTGCTGAGCGCGGTGCCGTCGATCCGGCTCCAGTCGCTGGTGTGGTTCGAGGGCTCGCCCGAGGCGGCGCCGACGATCGCCACCATCGGGCCCGTGATCCTGGCCGTGGTGAGCGCGGTGACCGTTGGCGCGCTGGTGGCCAGCCGCCGGCCCCGCCATCCGGTCGGCTGGCTGCTCCTCGGCGTCGGCCTCGCGGTGGCCGTCAACGTGCTGGTCGAACCGTACGTCAAGTACGGGCTGCTGGTCCGGCCCGGATCGCTCCCCGCCGCCCGCCACCTGGTCGGGATCGTGTACTCGACCTTGATCGTCGCGCTGTCGTGCGCCGGCTTCGTGCTCCTGCTGACCCCGACCGGGTCGCTGCCCTCGCCCCGCTGGCGCTGGTGGGCCAGGGTGGCCGCGGCCGCGCCGGTGCTGACGGTGGTGGGCTTCGCCGTCCAGCCCGACCCGATGGCCCCGGACTACCTCGGCAACCCCCTGGCCGTCCCCGCCCTGGCCCCGGCGCTGCTGGTCGCCGGCCTGGCCGGTGCGCTCGTGGTCCTGATCGGCCTGCTGGCCGGGGCCGGGTCGCTGGTGCTGCGCTTCCGCCGCGCTCGCGGGGTCGAGCGCCTGCGGCTGCGCTGGCTGGCCCTGGCGGGCGCCTGCGCGTCGGTGCTGCTGCTGGCCGGCCTCGTCGCCGGGCTGCTCGGCAAGGACGCCGTCGTGCTGGCGTGCCTGGCGCTGTGCCTGGCCCTGCTGCCGCTGGCCACCGGGGCGGCCATCCTGCGCTACCGGCTGTACGACCTGGACCGCGTCATCAGCCGCACGGTCGCCTACGGGCTGCTGACGGTGGTGCTCGGCCTGGCCTACGCCGGCGCGGTGCTGGTGGCGGGCCAGCTGTTCGGCGGCATCGGGGGCCAGCCGCCGAGCTGGGCCGTGGCCGGCGCGACCCTGGCCATGGCGGCGATGTTCCAGCCGGCCCGGCGCCGAGTCCAGCAGACGGTCGACCGCCGCTTCAACCGGCGCCGCTACGACGCCGCCCAGAGCGTCGAGGCGTTCGCGGTCCGGCTGCGCGACCAGATCGACCTGGACGCCCTCAACGCCGAGCTGCTGGCCGTGGTCGCCCAGACCGTGCAGCCCACCCGCGCCTCGCTGTGGCTCCGGCAACCGGCGCCTTCGACGGCACGCCAACGCCGGGACTAGGCCGGCGAGCAAAGTTCGCCCCGGCCGACGAGAATGGCGGCCATGCGCCGAACCCTCCGCGGCCCCGCCGCCCTTCTCGTTCTCGCCCTGGTGGTCGCCGCCTGCTCGGGGGATGGCCCCGACGCGGAGCCCGGGCCGGCGACCAGCGCGACCTCGACCACGGTGGCCCCGTCGACCACGGAGGCGCCCTCGACCACGGCCGCGGCATCCGCCCAGGCCGCGACCAGCGCCCAGTTCCGGGCGGCCGGGGTCAGGCTGGTCCGGGTGGCCGGGCTGGAGCAGCCGGTGGCCATGGCGGTGCGGCCCGGCGAGCGCACCCTGTACCTGGTCGAGCAGGTCGGGAGGGTGCGGGCGATCCGCGGGGGCCGGCTCGACCCGACCCCGGTGGTGGACATCTCCGAGCAGGTCACCGCCGGCGGTGAGCAGGGGCTGCTCGGGCTGGCCTTCTCACCCGACGGGCGCTACCTGTACCTCCACTACACCGACGGCAACGGCGACCACCAGATCAGCGAGCTGGCCATGGCCGGCCAGCGGGCCGACAAGGGGTCGCAGCGCTCGGTGCTCCACATCGACGACCCGTTCGGCAACCACAACGGCGGCCAGCTCGCCTTCGGTCCCGACCGCCACCTGTACATCGCCTTCGGCGACGGCGGGGGCGGCGGCGACCCCGAGGGCAACGGGCAGTCGCTGGACAGCCTGCTCGGCAAGATCCTCCGGATCGACCCGCGCCCGGCCGAGGGCCGCGCCTACCAGGTGCCCTCCGACAACCCCTTCGTGAACCGCGACGGCGCCCGGCCCGAGATCTGGGACTACGGGCTGCGCAACCCGTGGCGGTTCTCGTTCGACGCCGCCACCGGCGACCTGTGGATCGGCGACGTCGGCCAGAACGCCTACGAGGAGGTCGATTACGAGCCTGCCCGGTCGGGTGGCCGCAACTACGGCTGGAACCGGCGCGAGGGCCGCCACCCCTACAACGGCGGCGACCGCCCCGACGGCGCCGTCGACCCGGTGATCGAGTACGGGCGGGCCGGCGGCGCCTGCACCGTGATCGGCGGCTTCGTCTACCGCGGCCAGCGCATCCGCGGCCTCCGCGGCGCCTACCTGTACGGCGACTACTGCGCCGGCTGGATCAGGGCGGCCAGGACCCGGGACGGGCGGGTCCTGGAGCAGCGCGACCTCGGCCTCCGGGTCCCCGGCCTGAGCTCGTTCGGGGCCGACGCCGGCGGCGAGCTCTACGCCCTCTCGCTCACCGGCGACGTCTACCGCCTGGCCCCCGCCTGACCCTCGGACACGAGCAGGGCCGCGCCCATGGCGCCGGCGTAGTCGCCGAGGCCGCCCAGGCGGACGACCACCTGGGAGGGGGGGAGGAACAGGTGCGGGATCATGGCCGTCTCGATGCGGCGGACGAACGGCTCGCCGAGCTTGTCGCCGAGGCCGCCGCCGATCAGGACCGCCTGGACGTCGACCAGGTTGACGGCCGAGGCGATGGTGGCGCCGAGAGCCTCGACCGCGCGGTCGATCAGCTCGTGGGCCAGCGGGTCGCCGGCGTCCAGGGCGGCCTTCCAGACGCCGCTGCTCATCCGGGGGCGGCGCAGCCGCTCCTGGATGGCCAGCAGCTCGGTCGGGCGGCCGGCGGCCGCGGCCGCCCGCGCGGTGCGTTCGAGGGCGATCCGGCCGGCGTAGGCCTCCATGCAGCCGCGGCGCCCGCACGGGCACAGCTCGCCGCCGTCGACCACCACCATGTGGCCGATCTCGCCGGCCGCCCCGTGGGCGCCGGCCCACAGCCGGCCGCCGAGGACAAAGGCGCCGCCCACCCCCGACCCGGCGAACACGCACAGCAGGTCGTCGAAGCCGCGGCCGGCCCCGAGCCGGTGCTCGGCCAGGGTGGCCACGACCACGTCGTTGTCGACCACCACCGACTTGACCCCGAGGGAATCGGCGACCATCCTCCCCAGCGGCACCGGGTCGCCGAACCCGGGCAGGTTGGCCGCTCCGAACAGGTCGCCGGTGTCCGGGTCGATCCGCCCCGGCGAGCCGATCCCCACCCCGGCCAGCTTGCCCACCGCGACCTTGGCCGCCTTGGCCGCGGCCTTGACCACGCCGGTGATCTCGGCCACCACCGCCGCCGGCCCGCCCTCGACCGGGGTCTTGCCCCTGGCCTCGCCGAGCCTGGCGCCGTCGGCGCCGATGACCACGCCCTGGACCTTGGTCCCGCCAAGGTCGACCCCTGCCGTATGCATGACCCGGATGATGCCAGCATCCTCCGAAAGGTGGAGACCGGAATCGGCGCCGTGGCCGACGAAACGGCTTGCCAGGTCGCGTAGGCTCGCCAACGTGACCAAGCACACACGAGGACGAGAAGGGGAGCCTCCCATGTCAGCTGCCACCGTGCCCGGCGACACCACCGAGACGCTGGCCGCGCGGGCCATCCAGGTGACCAAGATCTACGGGCAGGGCCAGACCGAGGTGCGGGCGCTGGACAACGTCTCGGTCGAGTTCCCGAGCGGCCGCTTCACCGCCATCATGGGCCCATCCGGTTCGGGCAAGTCGACCCTGATGCACTGCCTGGCCGGGCTGGACACGATCACCTCCGGGCAGATCTTCATCGGCGACGTCGAGCTCAGCACGCTCTCCGAGAAGCAGCTCACCCTGCTCCGCCGGGACAAGGTCGGCTTCGTGTTCCAGGCCTTCAACCTGCTCCCGACCCTGACCGCGGCCGAGAACGTCGAGCTGCCCCTGGCCATCGCCGGCCGCAAGCCGGACCGGGCCTGGATCGACCGGGTGATCGACGCCGTCGGGCTGCGCGAGCGCCTGGGCCACAAGCCGGCCGAGCTGTCGGGCGGCCAGCAGCAGCGGGTGGCCGCGGCCAGGGCCCTGGCCTCCAAGCCGGCGATCGTGTTCGCCGACGAGCCCACCGGCAACCTCGACTCGGCCGCCGGCACCGAGCTGCTCGGCTTCATGCGCCGCTCGGTCGACGAGTACGGCCAGACGATCGTCATGGTCACCCACGACCCCAACTCGGCCGCCTTCTCCGACCACGTGCTGTTCCTGGCCGACGGCCGCATCGTGGACGAGATGGCCAACCCGACCGCCGACAAGGTGCTCGACCTCATGAAGAAGCTGGGGGGCTGACGGCGGCCATGGGCAAGGCGACGCTCAAGGGCCTCCTGGCCCACAAGTTCCGGCTGGCCGCGACCGCCCTGGCCATCGTGCTCGGGGTCTCCTTCGTGGCCGGCACCTACGTGCTCACCGACACCATCAACGCCACCTTCACCAACCTGTTCGACGAGGTCACCCAGGGCATCGACGTCGCCGTCCGCTCCAGGGACGTGTTCACCGGCCAGATGGGCGAGGTCCGCGACCCCATCCCGGAGGAAGTCCTCAACGAGGTCAAGGCCGTCGACGGGGTCAAGGTGGCCGAGGGCTCGGTCACCGGGTTCGCCCAGTTCGTCGACAAGGACGGCAAGCCGGTGACCACCGGCGGCGCCCCGACCCTGGGGGTCTCGATCAGCTCGGCGCCGGAGCTCCAGGCCGGCACCACCGTCCGCTCCGGACGGCTGCCCAGCGGCCCCGACGAGATGGTGGTCGACGCCCAGACGGCCGACAAGCACGGCTTCGCAGTCGGCGACCGGGTCAAGGTCCTGCTCCAGGGCCCGGCCCGCACCTTCACGGTCTCGGGCATCATCGGCTTCGGCGAGGCCGGCAACCTCGGCGGGGCCACCCTGGCCGGCTTCACCCTGCCCACCGCCCAGGAGGTGCTCAACCGCGAGGGCCGCTTCGACGAGATCGACGTGGTCGCGGCCGAGGGCACCACCCCCGAGCAGCTCCGCGACCGCGTCCGGGCCGTCCTCGACCCCCGGTACGAGGTGCTCACCGGCGAGGAGCTGTCCGCCGCCCAGGCCGCCGCCATCAACGACACCATCGGCCGCTTCCTGTCGACCGCGCTGCTCTCCTTCGCCTTCGTGGCCCTGCTGGTGGGCGCGTTCCTGATCTTCAACACCTTCACCATCATCGTCGCCCAGCGGACCCGCGAGCTGGCCCTGCTGCGCTGCCTCGGGGCCAGCCGGCGCCAGGTGATGACCTCGGTGCTGCTGGAGTCGCTGATCGTCGCCGTGGTCGCCTCCCTGGTCGGCCTCGGCCTCGGCGTGCTGATCGCCAACGGCCTCAAGGCGCTGCTCACCGGGATCCTCAACTTCGACCTGCCGACCACCGGGACCGTGTTCCTCTGGCGCACGGTGATCGTGTCGCTGGCCGTCGGCATCGTCGTCACCGTGCTGGCGGCGCTGCTGCCGGCCCGCAAGGCGACCCGGGTCCCGCCCGTGGCCGCCCTCCAGCCCGAGACCGCGTTCGCGCCCACCCACTTCCGCAAGCGCCGGATCGTGCTCGGCGTGCTCGTGACCCTCGTCGGGATCGCCCTGCTGCTGGCCGGGCTGTTCCAGAACGAGGGCAACCGGCTGGTCAACGTCGGCTCGGGCGCGGTGATCGTGTTCTTCGGCGTGGCCATCCTCAGCCCGCTGATCGCCAGGCCGCTGGCCCGGCTGATCGGCTGGCCGTTCGCCAAGGCGTTCCGGCTGCCCGGCACCCTGGCCCGCGAGAACGCCATGCGCAACCCGCGCCGCACCGCCTCCACCGCCGCCGCCCTGATGATCGGGCTGGCCCTGGTCACCTTCGTGAGCATCTTCGCCGCCTCGATCAAGGCCTCCACCACCGAGACCCTCGACCGGACGATCGCCGCCGACTACATCCTGATGAACGACAGCTTCACGCCGTTCAGCCCCGACCTGGCCGCCCGCCTGGCCGACCAGCCCGAGCTGGCCGCGGTGGTCGGGGTCCGACTCGGCGCCTTCAAGCTCAACGGCGCCACCAAGCAGCTCATCGGGATCGACCCGGCGGCCTACGACCGGGTGGTCAAGACGGAGGTGCTGTCGGGAAGCATCGCCGACCTCCAGAGCGGCGGCCTGGCCGTCAAGGAGGACGTGGCCAAGGCCAACGGCTGGACGGTCGGCGAACGGGTCGCCCTCCAGTTCCCGCGGGGCGGCACCCAGCAGGTCACGGTCAAGGCGATCTACAAGGACAACAGCGTCAACGGTGACTACCTGCTGTCGCTGGCCGACTACGAGCGGTTCTACGCCGACCAGGCCGACTCCCAGATCCTGGTCCAGGCGGCCCCGGGGACCACCCCGGCCGCCTCGCGGGCGGCCATCGACCGGGTCCTGGTCGACTTCCCCAACGTCACCGTGCGCGACCAGGCCGAGTACAAGGCCGAGACGGCCAGGCAGATCGACCAGGTCGTCAACCTGTTCTACGCCCTGCTGGCCCTGGCCGTGGTGATCGCCCTGTTCGGCATCGTCAACACCCTCGGCCTGTCCATCTTCGAGCGCATCCGCGAGCTCGGCCTGCTCCGGGCGATCGGGGCCACCCGCCGGCAGGTCCGCTCGATGATCCGCTGGGAGGCGGTGATCATCGCCGTCCTCGGGGCCGTGCTCGGCCTGGCCGTCGGCCTGTTCTTCGGCTGGACGATCGTGCGCGCCCTGCGCTCCGTGGGCATCACCGAGTTCGCCGTGCCCGGCGGCCAGCTGGTCATCTTCGTGGTCTTCGCCGCCCTGGCCGGCATCCTGGCCGCGGTCCTGCCCGGCCGCCGGGCGGCCAGGATCGACGTGCTCAGGGCGATCACGACGGAGTAGCGTTCGGGGTATGCGAAAGGAGTACACCAGGGAGGCGCTGTCCGAGGCCGACGTCGACGCCGACCCGGTGGTCCAGTTCGGGCGCTGGTTCGAGCAGGCCGAGCAGTCCGGCCTGCTCGAACCGACCGCCATGACCCTGGCCACGGCGACCCTCGACGGCCGCCCGTCGGCCCGCATGGTGCTGCTGCGCGGGTTCGACGAGCGCGGCTTCTGCTTCTACACCAACTACCAGAGCCGCAAGGGGGCCGAGCTGGCCGCCAACCCGCTGGCCGCCCTGGTGTTCTGGTGGGGCGAGCTGGAACGCCAGGTCCGCATCGAGGGCCGGGTCGCCCCGACCACCAGGGCCGAGAGCGAGGCCTACTTCCACTCGCGCCCGCCGGGCAGCCAGCTCAGCGCGGCCGCCTCCCCCCAGAGCAGGGTGATCGACGGCCGGGCCGTCCTGGAGCGGCGCGTGACCGAGCTGGCCACCGGGCAGGACGGCCAGCTCCCCCTGCCCGACTTCTGGGGCGGCTACCGCCTGGCCCACGAGGTCGTCGAGTTCTGGCAGGGCCGCCCCAACCGCCTCCACGACCGCCTCCGCTACCGACGCGCCGGCGACACCTGGAAGATCGAGCGGCTCGCGCCGTGACCGACCGCCGAATCTGGCGGTCGGGGTGGAGCTATCTGTCGCCGCAGGCGGCTCCATACAATGGAGCGCACGCAGATGTCTCGTGAGCGGAGGTCTTCGGTGGCATCCCCCGACGGTGTTGAGGTCCACGGTCCGGCACGGGACAAGTACCGGGACGTCCTGAGCGCCGACGCCCTCGGGCTGGTGGCCGAGCTGCAGCGGGAGCTGGGGCGGACCCGGGAGGACCTGCTGGCCAGACGGGGCGAGCGGCAGACGGCGTTCGACGCCGGGGAGCTGCCCGACTTCCTTCCCGGGACGGCGTCGGTGCGGGAGGGGGACTGGCGGGTCGCGCCGGTGGAGGGGCTGGCCGACCGGCGGGTCGAGATCACCGGGCCGACCGACCGCAAGATGCTGATCAACGCCCTCAACTCCGGG
>Ga0307302_10001443_pt1 | contig 10515 bp, 7 predicted proteins | sample ER_DNA_183_FD_194490 | JGI IMG/M metagenome (GOLD analysis project Ga0307302, IMG submission 194490) | Bulk soil microbial communities from the East River watershed near Crested Butte, Colorado, United States - ER_DNA_183 | ecosystem: Environmental > Terrestrial > Soil > Floodplain | place: USA... | reverse complement strand
TATGTAGGCGAAAGAAGTGGTGGCAATGCGCACCACTTTTGGTTCCGTGTGTCTCGGCACCCTAGCAAACCAGTACGCGGTCAGGGACCATAGGGCTGGCTATAATTCATTGGTCATTCGCGAGCGCGTTCGATGGTCTTTCGCGAGCACGTTCGTGGTCATCCGCGAGCATGTTCGGTGGTCATCCGCTCCACGTTGCTTCCGGATGGTATCCGGAGGGGAGGGGTCGTCCAGATGTCGGAGCCGGCGGGCAACGTCCTGACAGCCGAGCCCGATTCGGGCGCCAATCGAGACGTTGTTTCTGGGCCTGCCGCCAGGAAGCCGACGATGGCTCTGAGCGAGAAGCTCGACCTGTCGTTCGCCGTCTGGTTGTCTCGCCAGCTGCGCCGCCAGCGGATCAGCCAGCGCGAACTGGCGCGTCGAGGCGGGCTCGACCACTCGACCATCTCGCGGATCCTGGTGGGCGCGCGAGCGCCAAGCTGGAGCACGATGCAACGGATCGCACAGGTCGTCGGGTTCCCGCCACCGAACGTCCTGTTGGGTGCGTTTCGCACCCGGCCTCCCGGTGAGGAGCCGCCTCCTCGCTCGCAAGGCAGCGACGAGCGCTGAGATCGATCGTTCTCGTGTGGACCGCCCGGGGGATCGCGACGGTGGTCGACCAATGAACGGTCGTCGCCGAATGCGGCGCGGCCCCAAGCCGAGCCTGGGCGGGAGGCCGGATCTGACCTGCCGAAGAAGTGCCCATACGTGGCGATGATGAGGTTGTCTCCTGGCCTGGTTGGCCAGCGCGAACTATGGGTCGGTGTCACCGCCATCGCGGCACTGGTTGCCGGCGTTGGCGCGGCCATGGCCATCCTTACCGACTCGAGCGTCCCGGCCGCGATCGCCATCGTCGGGCTGGCGGTTGTGCTGGTCAGCCGGAGGCGGCCGAGCCCGTGGCTTGCGAGGGCGAACGACCTCACCACGCTGTCGCTCTCGGCTGACGACCTCGACGCCTGCCTTACCCAGGCACGTCGCGCGGAAACGCGACGCGGGGAGAGCGACAGGGAAGCGGTGCTCGACAGCGTGACGCTCCTGCTGCCGGGTCGACGATGGAAGGGCCCGGATGTGCCAACCGTCAGGTTCCGGGTCCGCGAACCAGACGGTCGCGGGTGGCAGGTCCTTGCGTTCGATCGGACGCCACCACGATCGTCATCGGGCGAGCTCGGTGCCCGCGCAGATGTGGCGATCAACGTGGTGACGGCGCCCCAGTGGAGGCTCGACGACAGTTGGCCCCAGCTCGTGGCTCTATCATGGCTTCGGATGCAGCCGTTCGTCGGGACGGTCGTCCTCGAGCCTCTTTTCGTTTCGCGCTGGCGGCGACGCCACTGGGAGATCAGCTATCGCGCCGCCGAACCGCAGGATCGCGGCGAGACGACCTCGTTCCGCCTTCGGTCCACCGGCATCTACCGGCCGGCGAGAACGCGTCGTGCTCGAGGTGGCGCTCCTGCGGTTGGCTAGGTCGAGCGCCTCGCGGTCTGCGTGCTGCTGCGTGATCAAACCTGTCCGCTAGAATCCGAGAGAGCCACTCGGAGAGGAGTCGGCGCAGATGTCCAAGAAGCAGGAGCCGACCGAGGAGCGGATCCGCGCGGCAATCGAGGCCCGGATCGATCGACTCCTCGCGCTCGAGGAGCTCTCGTGGGAGCTGCGGTCATTCGCCGAGGATCTCTGGGGACCGGTGCCCAAAGCATGGTCAGATGGAGTCGCTGAGCTCGCCGCAGCCCTCAGCCGTGGCCAGCCGCTGGACGGGGAGACGGGCGGTGCGTCATGGGAGGCCGGGCGCTCACGGATCCTAGCCGGGCTCGGTCCGGATGAACGGTGGCTGATCGGACTCAGCAACCACCTGTGGGATCACGCGTTCGACGGCGGACGTGAAACGATCCGGCGCGCTGCAGTCGAATCGTTCTTGACGGCGACCATGACCTACATCCGAGAGCATCCCGAGGTCCCGCGCCTGGACCGCCAGGCGGTCGACGAGGCGAGCGTCGCGAAACAGGGCCACTAGTTCATTCCGGCCCTGAAGGCTCGGACAGAACCGGGCCTGCATGACCAGTCGACGCGACAGTTGGTTGCCGGTTGCAAGGGTCCGCGCGGTGTCCTTCGGCACCACCCGCGAACGTTTGTGGAAACTATGTGGACAACTCCGTTGACGAGGGCATCCGCCGTGTCTACCGTCGGCCAAAGGTACTAGGTCGGTACGACAGACGCCCGGGGGGGCGTGCCGGGGGCGTAACCGACGAGGGAATCACAATCAAATGGAGGGGGGAAGGTCCGTGGCTGTCCGAGCGCGCGTGCCACGCATGGACCCTCCCGACGAACGAGACGAGCTTCGACCTGCTCGCGTGCTCGTTGTGGTCGGGACGCGTCCTGAGGTCATCAAGATGGCTCCCGTCGTCGAGGCCTTTGCCGCGACGCCGGAATTCCGTCCCAGCCTCTGTGTCGTGGCACAACAGGGTCACATCCTGGATCAGGCTCTGGCCGAGTGGAGGCTCGTACCCACCTACCGGGTCGATCTCCCCGGCGAAGATCGCCGCCTTGCGGCCATGCTCGCCGCGATGCTCCCGCCGCTCGCGGACTGTATCGAAGACGCCAAGCCCGACCTCGTCCTGGTCGAAGGCGACACGACGACGAATCTCGGCGCATCGCTCGCGGCCTTCTACGCGGGCGTGCCCGTTGCCCACGTCGAGGCGGGACTCCGCACGGGTAATCTGAGACACCCCTTCCCCGAGGAAATGCACCGGGTCCTCGTCGACCAGATCGCCTCCCTCCACTACGCGCCCACGGAACGAGCAGGCGACAACCTGCGGGCCGAACACGTCGACGCCAGCTCGATCTCGGTTGTCGGAAACACGGTTGTCGACGCGTTGCTCGGGGTGCGGCGGCGTCCGTGGGATGGCGGATTCCTGGTCCCCAAGGACAAGCGCCTCCTGCTCGTGACGGCTCACCGTCGGGAGAGTTTCGGCGCCGGCATGGTCGGGATCTGCACGGCGATCCGGCGCCTGCTTGCCTCTCGTTCGGATCTCTTCGTCGTATACGTGCTCCACCCGAACCCGGCCGCCCGGCGACCGGCGATCCGCCTCCTGGCGGGTGTGCCCGACGTCTTCCTGGCGGAACCCCAGCCGTATCAGGAGTTCATCCAGCTCCTCAGCCGTTCATACATCGTGCTGACCGATTCAGGCGGGATTCAGGAAGAGGCCCCGTACCTCGGAGTTCCCGTCCTCGTTACACGGGCTACGACCGAGCGACCCGAGGGCGCCCAGCAGGGTGCTGCCCGGGTCGTCGGCACCGACCCCGGCTCCATCGTCGCCGCGGTCACCGAGTTGCTCGACGATCCTTCAGTCCACGCGGCGATGGCGCGACCGACCTCGCCGTACGGCGACGGGTACGCGTCGGCGCGCATCGTCGCTGACATCGCGAGCCATCTCGGCATCGTCATCCAGCAGAGGTCGCCCGGCGATCTGGTCGCGCTCTCCGAGCAGTTCGACGATGTCGCGCCGCCGATCGAGTGGCCCCCTCGCGCCGACGACGCCGACGACGTCGACGAGCTGGTCGGTGGTGTGGCGATATGACCATCTCCCTGGTTCCGGGAGCGCAGATGCTCGGGTGGCTCGTCAGCCCATCCGTGGTCGGCTCCGACGGGCGCGTGATTTCGTGGTCGAATCCTCAACACCGCGGATACCCGTATCCCGAGATCGCGGGCTATCTGCTCTCTCTCCTCGCGCTCGAGGGTGACGCGACACTTGACATCCGCGACCGGATCGCGACCCACCTAGTGGGCGACATCTCGCGTTCGGGAGGCGTCGGGCGTGACGGCGCGGACTATGTCTTCGACTCGGCGATGGCCCTCGCCGGCCTGATCGCGCATGAGTCAGCAGGCGGGGTCCTTCCGGACGCTCGATCGGTTGACCGGCTATTCGATTTCGTCAGCGCCAACCTTGCAGCCCGCCGGGCAGGCACAGGTCTCTCAATGGCGGCTCCGGACCACTGGAGCGTCTCCTACGGCTGTCATCTGCTCAAGGTTGTCATCGCCCTCTGCGCCTATGACGACCGTTACCCGATGTCGACCACCAGGGCCCTGGTTGAACGTCTCGCGTCAGAGCTCACACGGCTTTACGACCACGGCCGCTTCCGCGTCAACGCCGACTCGTCGTTGACCTACCTGCACTCGCATTGTTACGCAGTGGAGGGTCTGCTCGTCTTGCAGGGCCGCCATCGCGGAGAGTTCGGGGACCTCATTCGGGGGTCCGCCCAGTGGCTCGCCGAGATCCAGTCGCCCGGAGGCGGCTTGCATGCGTCCCATGACGGGCGGAACTCGCTCGGGAGCCTCCACACGGATGCGACGGCGCAGGCCGTCCGAATCTGGTCGCTCGTCGATGGCGCGGCCTTTCGAGAGCAGATCGATCGAGGCGTCGACTTTCTCGCTGAGATGGCGACTCCGGTCGGTGGTCTCCGCTATGAACCCGGCAGCAACGACGTCAATACCTGGGCCACGATCTTCGGGCTCCAGGCCGTCCGTTGGGCAGGCCAGGGAGGGCAATGGCAATGGATCGTGTGATGCCCTCGGTCTCGATCGTGATACCCGCTCACAACGAGCAGCCGACGATCGAGGATGTCGTTCGGTCCAGCGAGGCGGCGATCCCCGGAGCCGAAGTCATCGTCATCGACGACGGTTCGACCGACGGAACATCCGAGGCCGCGGCCAGGGCGGGCGCTCGAGTCATCAGGCTCGATCCGAACCAGGGCAAGGGGGCAGCGCTCCGACGCGGTATCCAGGCGGCGACCGGCGAGATCCTCGTGTTCATCGATGGTGACGGCCAGGACAGCCCCTTCGAGATCCCGTTGCTCGTGGGCGCGTTCGAGCCCGATGTCGACCTGGTCCTCGGCTCGCGCTTCCTCGGCAACTTCCGCCCGGGGGCGATAACCCGCATGAACCTGGCGGGCACTCGGTTCATCACCTTCCTCGTCAACCAGATGTTCGGCTGTCGCGTCACAGATCCGCTGGCCGGCTTCAGGGCAGTTCGTCGGTCGATCCTCGAGCGCGTCGAGCTCCGGGCTCAGGGCTACGACATCGAGGTCGATCTTCTCCTCCGCGTCCTGCGCGCAGGTGGTCGGGTCGTCGAGGTTCCGGCGAGTCGTTCCCCCCGGCCGTTCGGCACGAGTGACCTGAGCAGCTTCACGGACGGCGTCCGGATAGCACGGCGAATCTTTCAGGTCCGGCTGGAGGCCACCCCCGGCAGTCAGCGCCCGCGCGAGCCGGATGCCGACATCCCGGTACCTTCCCAGAACGAGACCTAGATGGTCCTGCAGCGCGCCCGTTCGGTCTCGCATCGGTCATCCGGTTCCGGCCCGACCAGATGAGGTCCCCGCTCTCCGCCGCGCACCGGCGTTCGCTGACGGCGACGCTACTCGGAATCGCGTTGCTCGGGTCGCTTCCGGGCGCCGCCTGGGCCAGCGCTGTCGCCGGGGCGAGCGGGGCCAAGCTCGCGCCCGCGCCGACCGCGGCGACCCACGCCGGCGCCGCGACGGTCGCGGCGACTGCGGCGTCCGATGTCGGTGTCCGCGACTTCTCATACGGCAGCAGCGCGAGCGCGCCGACCGGCGAAAAGCCGCAGAGCAAGCTCTGGTTCAACGACGGATCGTGGTGGGGCGTCCTGTGGAGCAAGTCCCGCAAGCTCTACGACATCTACCAGTTCAACTGGTCGACCGACACGTGGACCGATACAGGCGTCGGGGTCGATTCACGCAACCGCTCCCGAGCCGACGTCCTGTGGGACGGCAGTCACCTGTTCATCGTGACCCACCAGAAGGAAGGGACGAACGGGGGCGACCTCGGCATCAAGGTCCTCAGGTACAGCTACACCGCGAGCACCAAGACCTATGTGCTGGAGGCCGGCTTCCCAGTCACCGTGGCGACGGGTGCGATCGAAGCCGGCGTCCTGGACAAGGACACGACCGGCAAGCTCTGGGTTACCTATACGTACGAAAATGCCAGCGGCGGACGCAACGTCTACGTCACGCACAGCACGACGAACGACAAGACGTGGATCGCGCCGTATGTCCTTCCCGTGTCCGGGGCGAACAACCTGACCGTGGACGACATCTCGGCGGTCGTCGCCTACAACGGCCGGATCGGCGTCATGTGGAGCAATCAGACCGCGGACACCATGTATTTCGCCAGCCATGCGGACGGGGCAGCCGACAGCGCCTGGACGCTGAATCCTGCGCTCCAGGGCCCGAAGTACGCAGACGACCACATCAACCTGAAGTCCCTCCAGGCGGACGCGAGCGGACAAGTCTTCGCGGCCGTCAAGACGTCACTCAATGACGTCAACCCGCCGACATCTCAGCAGCCGCTGATCCTCTTGCTCATCCTCGACGGTAACGGCGGCTGGCAGCGGCGGACGTTCGGCACCGTCGCCGACAACCACACCCGGCCGATGGTCCTCATCGACAACCAGAACCGCCAGCTCTACATGTTCGCGGTCGCTCCATGCTGCAGCGGAGGCGTCATCTACTACAAGCAGACGAGCCTCAACAACCCGAATTTCACGCCGGGCGTCGGGACCCCGTTCATCCAGCTCAGCACCGACACGATCATGACCAACCCGACATCGACGAAGCAGGCGCTGAACAGCACGACGGGTCTCCTCGTCGAGGCCGCCGACGACCATACGCAGTTCTACGCGCATAACAAGCTCACGATCAGCGGGCCGGATACGACGCCGCCCGACACGACGATCGACAGCGGGCCGTCGGGGACGGCCACCTCCGACACCGCCACCTTCGCCTTCAGCGCGACCGAGACCGGCTCGACGTTCGGCTGCTCGCTCGACGGCGCCGCCGCGACGGCCTGCACCTCGCCGAAGACGTACACGGGCCTGGCCGAGGGCTCCCACACGTTCACCGTCCGAGCGACCGATCCCGCCGGCAACCCCGACCCGAGCCCCGCCAGCCGGACCTGGACGGTCGACCTGACGGTCCCCGACACGACCCCGCCGACCGTCTCGCTCAGCGCGCCGGCCGACGGCGCGCACGTCCGCGGCAGCGTCACGATCAGCGCCGGTGCCCAGGACGACATCGCCGTCGACCATGTCGACTTCCTCGTCGACGATGTGTTCGTCGGCAGCGACACGACCGAGCCGTACTCGACGAGCTGGGACTCGACGGGCCAGGCCGACGGTCCGGCGACGATCACCGCGACCGCCGTCGACACGTCCGGCAACCGGACGACTTCGGCGAGCCGCACGGTCACCGTCGATACGACGCCGCCCGACACGACGATCGACAGCGGGCCGTCGGGGACGGCCACCTCCGACACCGCCACCTTCGCCTTCAGCGCGACCGAGACCGGCTCGACGTTCGGCTGCTCGCTCGACGGCGCCGCCGCGACGGCCTGCACCTCGCCGAAGACGTACACGGGCCTGGCCGAGGGCTCCCACACGTTCACCGTCCGAGCGACCGATCCCGCCGGCAACCCCGACCCGAGCCCCGCCAGCCGGACCTGGACGGTCGACCTGCAGGGCGGGACGACGCTGTTCAGTGATGGCTTCGAGAGTGGCTCGCTCTCGGCCTGGACGACGGTCGGCCTGGGAGGCGACGGATCCGCAAGGGTGCAGGGCACGATCGTGAAGACTGGGTCGTTCGCCGCGCAGGTGTCCGAGACGGCGAACACCGGCTCGCTCGCGTACGTCCGCAAGGTCCTCTCGGCCAACAGGACGGACATCACCGCCAGTGGCGACGTTCAGGTGCTGACCGAAGGCGCCAGCGGCGGGAACGTCCCGCTCATCCGGTTGTTCGACGCGAGCGGCAACCGGCTCGTGTCCGTCTATCGACTGAACCTGAACGCAAACCGCATCGGGCTCACGTACGGCGGGCTGTTCTTCACGACGACGGCGAGCCTGCCGTTGAATACCTGGGGACAGGTATCGGTCCGGCTCGTGGTCAACGGCGCCGCGAGCACCGTCGAGGTGAAGCTCAACGGCACCCTGATCTACCGCTCGACGACGGCGTCATTCACGGCCGGCGTCCGCAGTGTCCAGATCGGCAACGAGACCGCCAAGCAGGCAGGATCGATCGCGGCCGACAACATCCTTGCCGTCGACTCGGCGGCCCCATGGTCGCCCCCCACGGCTGCGGTGCCGGCGTTCGATCACATCTTCGTCCTGGTTGAAGAGAACAAGCGCCTCGACCAGATCATCGGCAACAGCGCGGCGCCGTACATCAACGACCTTGCCTCGCAGTACGGTCTCGCCACGAATTACAAGCCGATCACCCATCCAAGCCTGCCGAACTATCTCGCCTTGATCGGCGGCAGCACGTTCGGCATCACGACCGACTGCAATCCGACAGGGACTGGCGCCTGCCCGGTGAACGCATCGAACATCGCCGATCGGGTTGAATCCTCGGGCCGGACCTGGAAGGGCTATTTCGACGGGATGTCGCTGCCATGCGAAACGTCCAGCGTCGCGACCTACGTGCCGCGCCACAACCCGTTCGTGTACTTCGACGATATCCGAACGAACAGCCAGCGCTGTGTCGACAACGTCGTCCCGTACTCGCGGCTCGCGACTGACCTCCAGTCGACCTCGACAACGCCGTCATTCGGCTTCATCGTCCCCGACCAGTGCAACAACACTCACGATTGTCCGGTCGGCACCGGTGACGAGTGGCTGCGGACCAATCTGCCGACGATCTTGAACTCGCCCGCATGGACGACCCAGAACTCGCTGCTCGTCATCACCTGGGACGAGGACGACGAGGTGGCTGGTGGATCTGGCAATGTCGCGACCATCCTGGTCGGATCGTCGGTACGCCGCGGGCTGACCTCGTATGCCGCTCGGAACCACTACTCGCTGCTGCGCACGATCGAGGATGCGTGGAGCCTCACACCGCTCACTACCAATGACGGCGCCGCGAGCCCGTTGGCCGAATTCTTCGCGACGGGCCCGTAGCGCGGCGAAGACGGGGAGGCTCCCATGTCCAGGTTGAAACGCCGAGCTGAGCCTGGGAGCTCGAGCGCCAAGCGTTCGGTCCATGGAGCGGGTTCGCCTGCTCGGACGGCCGTGATCCTCACCGCCGCGGCGCTCCTCCTGATCGTTGCTCCCGTCGCCAACCCGACGGCCAGATCTGGGACGGCCGCCGCCGCACCCGACCCCCTCACCTGCAGCGGCTACCCGGAGCACCGCATCTTCCTCGAGAGTCAGACGTGGTGGCTCACGACCCCGGGCCTGACAGGGACGGACTTCGGCCACATGCACGTCGGAGCATGCCTGCCGGATCGCCAGCACGTGTCAGGCGTCATCGGGATCGACGTCCGGATCATCCTTCACGACAACCCCGGCACGTTCGACTACTTCAACCCGGTTCTCGTGTCCAACACGCAGGAGCTCAGCCTGCCCCACGTGCCGATCCTGGGATTGACCTGTCCGGTCGGGACGTGCGCTCGGATGGCCCATGTCGACGTGGACACGTCCCTGCTGGATTTCGACGGGTACCAGGAGATTCGAATTCGCGCCTACACGAACACGCCCGACGGCAACATCATGCACAGCTCAATCAACGCGCTTCCCTATGTCGCGAACGGCAAGCCCGTCGATGATCTTGATCGGCGTGCCTATGAGCGCGGCAAGGGCTGGTACACGGGCTCCGGCTACTGCGAGGCGTCGTTTGTTTCGGTCATCCCGACGAACCCGATCAGTGGCACGTGGACGCCGACGGTCAAGATCGAGAATCACGGCGACACCGACGATCTACCGGTGACACACCACACGATCAGGATCGACCCGGACTTCCATGCCATTCCGCCGGTCCCGGGAACGATCATCGTCGATGGTGCGGGCCAACTCCTCCAGACGACGTTGTCCATCGACACGACGACGCTGTCGAACGGCATCCATCGTCTCCACATGCGGGCGGATTGCGACGACCGGCGCGGATCGACGAACTCTGGCGTGCTGGTTCTCATGTTCAATGTCGACAACGGAAGTTCCCCACCGCCACCGCCCGACTTCACGGTGTCGGCGTCTCCGCCGAGCCAGTCCGTGAAGCAGGGCCAACCTACGAGCTTCACCATTCCCATCTCTCGGACGAACTTCGCCTCGTCGGTGGACCTGAGCGTCGCCGGGCTACCCGCCGGAGCCGCTGGCGTGTTCAGTGACGATCCGACGACCGGGGCGTCGTCGACCCTTTCGATCAGCACGTGGAGCAGCGGGTCGATCACGCCCGTTGGCACGTACCCGCTCACGGTCACGGCCGTCGGCGGCGGACTCACCCGGACGGCGACTGCCACGCTCCGCGTTACGGACGGGATTGCCCCGACGGTCAGTGTTCCGGCTTCCGGCCTGTACTACCGGACCAGGTTGGGCAGCACGACGACGCCTGTGCACACGGCCTGGCGCGCCACGGATCCCAGCGGCATCATCAGGTACCAGCTCCAACGCCGAGTCAACACCGGCCTCTGGACCACGGTCAACCTGG
>Ga0307302_10001442_pt1 | contig 10521 bp, 8 predicted proteins | sample ER_DNA_183_FD_194490 | JGI IMG/M metagenome (GOLD analysis project Ga0307302, IMG submission 194490) | Bulk soil microbial communities from the East River watershed near Crested Butte, Colorado, United States - ER_DNA_183 | ecosystem: Environmental > Terrestrial > Soil > Floodplain | place: USA... | reverse complement strand
CGCGCCATGCACGGTCCTGGTCGTCGAGGAGCGCGTCGAGCGCGGCGGCCGCGGCGGGCAGGTCGTCCGTTCTCGCGCGGAGCTCCCTGAACGCTGCCTCGAGCTCGGTCCGCCGATCAGGATCGTCGATATCCGCGGCGAGACCCGTGACGGCGCGGTCGTCGAGCGAGAGCTCACGACGGAGATCGCCGCCGGAGGCCAGGACGAGGAGCGCTCGCCGCACGGCCCCGGCGAGCTCGTCCACGTCGAAACGGACACGTTCGATGGCGACCAGGGCGAGCATCGCGGCGGCCGCGTCAGGCGTCGCCGCGCGGAGGGCAGGCTCTAGGTGGTCGAGGATCTGCCCTTCGGTGTCCATGCCACCGCCGAGCCCTACGGGGCCGGTGTGGTCGCCATCGGGCGGTCGCGAGCCGGTTCGTCGGCGCTCTTGCTGACAAACCAGCCGGCCAGCAGCGCGATGCCGAGTACCAGGTGGAGGAGGTCGTCCGCGTTGTCCACCGGGACGAAGTTCGCGCTGTCGCCCGATCCGATGAACAGGCCGTAGACAAACAAGACGAGGTAGATGACGCCTGCGCCGAGCAGGTACGTCCTGGCGCTCTCCCAGGTTCTGGACAGCGCGATCCCGGCGATTCCGAAGAGCAGGTGGACGATGTTGTGCAGGATGCTGACCTGGAAGATCCCGAGCAGCTCCGACGGCGAGTCGTTGCCGGCGAACTGGATGTCGCCGACGTTCGTTGTGATCCCGGGGATGAACCCGAGGATTCCCGCGCCGAGAAAAGCGATGCCGAACACGAGCGCCAAAGTCTGAGCGAGCGAGCGGTCTCTCATCGTTCCTCCGTTTTATTGGGGACTTCGCTACGCAATTCGGAACGGTAACCCGTTCGGTTCGGCGAGGACTACGCCGGACCTAGAAAAGCGCGATGAAGGCCACGAGGCCGGTGATCAACACGCCCGCACCTGCCAGCGCGATCGTCCCCCGATGGTGAACGAGCAGCGCGCCGGCCCTCGAGGTCCCGAGGGGCTGGGGCATCGAGGCGACGCCCAGGAGGAGCATCGCCAGGGCCGCAAAGGCGAAGAAAACGAGCGGGACGGCATCGGCCGCCGCGCGCAGCGTGCCGAGGGCGGCGCCGAGCGGGCCGTGCGTCCGCCTGCCCTTTGTCGTGTCCAGGGTGGCTCGGACGCCGGCCACGCCGCCCATCGGCCCGCCGACCCCTGTTGACTCCATCGCGCCCTCGCACGTATCGCGCAGCCGGGCCGAAGCGATGTCGGCCCGGCCGGCTAGGCCCGCAAAGACCACGATCGTGGTCCTGATCTGCCGTGCCCTGTGCCCTCGCACCCAGGCGGTCACGCGGTAGGTTCCGGGAGGAAGCGCGCGCCCGCGCAGGCGGCCGCGGAAGCGAACGACGTTGCGGCCCGAGCGCCCGCGGACGAGGAACTTCCCCACGTAACGGCAATGAGGCGAGAGTTCCTCGACGCGGAAGACCACCGTGCCCGGCGCAGACAGCAAGAACGAGATCTCGACGCTCTGGCGTGGCTTCGGCCCAGCAGTGGCCAGCCAGTCGCGCGACGTGCGGATCCGGCCCATGAGCCTCGGACGGCTGCTCGACCGAAGGACCTGATGCGGCTCAGCTGACGCACGTCTCGGGATTCGGACTCCCAGCTGGGAGAACGTGTGTGGTCTCGAGGAGGTGGCACCGCTCGAGGGAGTGGCATCCGAGTCGTCGGTCGGGGGATGGGGCCTCGGCGCCGGCGCCGGCGGCGCAGGCGGCGGCGGGGAGGGGGCGAGCGGCGCCGGTGGAGGTGGAGGTGGAGGCAGGGGCGAGGGAGGCGGCGGGGGGCCAGCGGGCGGTGGCGGCGGCGGAGGCGGAGGCGGAGGAGGAACCGGCGCAGGTGGGGCGGGTTCCGGTGGCGCGGGTTGCGGCTTCGGCGGCTTTGGTTTCGGCTTCAGCTTCGGCGGTTTCGGCTTCGGCGGCTTGATTGGGTGCGCCGGATGTTCGATCGGGGGCGCAGGGTGCGAGGGCCTCTCGATCGGAGGGGCGGTCACGGGTGGAGCGCTGACCGTTCGTTTTGCCGGAAGTCGGCCGCCCAGGCTCGTGCCGGTCCAGACGCCGAGAAGGGCGAGAACCATGAGGGTCGGCAGCAGGACGGGAAAGCGTCGTCGCAGCCTGCGACGCCGCTTTCGGCGTTTCGAAGCGCTCCCTCCGGTGGGATCGGAACAATGGATCTGTGGCACGCGACTACTACGATGTCCTAGGCGTCGGACGGGACGCCGACGACGAAACCGTCAAACAGGCGTACCGAGCGCTCGCCCGCGAGCTCCATCCGGACGTCTCCGCCGACGAGGATGACGGCGAGCGGTTCCGAGAGGCGACCGAGGCCTACACCGTTCTCTCCGATGGGGAGTCGCGGCGTTTATATGACCGGCTTGGTTGGCGCGGGCGGGGAGGCGGGATCGCGCCGCGCCGAGGCACGGCGCGGATCTACGCCTCGAATCCGCGTGCGTTCTTCGAAGACCTCGAGAGCATGCTGGCCGCCGCCGTCGGCCGAAAACCTCAGAAGAAGCCCGCACGCGTCATCGGCGAGGTTGAGCTCGACGCGTACGAGGCTCATCTCGGAGCGACCCGACGAGTCGAGCTCGATGAGCCGCAGCCTTGCGAGGCGTGTGGGGGGCTCGGTCGGCACAAGGTTGTCTCCAGTCGCGAGCTGGGGCGCTTTCTGTCGCTCGACGACTGCCCCCACTGCGGCGGCAGTGGACAGGTCGAGTCCGGCCGCCAGGTTGAGGTCACCGTGCCTCCGAGGGCTCGCGATCTCGATCGGATACCGGTCGGACCGGAAGAGGTGGCGGTCGTTCGCATCGTCCCGCCGCAAGACCGGCTCGCGATCCGCATCGCCGCCTCGGTGGCGCTGCTGGTGGCGATCGGGTTCCTGCTGTTCCTACTCTCGCTGTAGCAGCGTCCAGGCGCCCTCAGGCATCGGGCGCGCTGATTTCGTATGGTTCGCCGATCTGCGGGACGCTAAGGGCCGAATCCCTGGCCGCAGTTCGAACAAAGGGGGGGACTCGCCATGACCTTGAGGGCCATGTGGAGAGCGATGGTCGCCCTGTCGGTATGCGCGCTGGCGTTGGCCGGCGCCGCGGCGGCAGAGAGCGAGCAAGCACGCGGCATCGATCCGAATCAGGGCGAAAGCCTGGTCGAGGTCGAGCTCGCGAGTAAAGCAGCTGCGATGAGCCTGCAGCTGGAGGCTGAGTCGTACGGTGTGGAGTTCAACGACCACTACCTGCGGAAGAACTCCGACGGCTCCGTGACCGTCACTGTCTTCGGCACGGAGGACGAGCTCGCCGCGCTCGACGCCGCCGGCTACCAGCTTGGCGTGACGATCGAGGGCCCGGACACGTGGCGAGCGCGGATCGCCGCACTCCAGGCCGACGTCAGAAGGGAAGACCGCGCTGATGCGGCGGCCCTTGACGAGCCCGTCACCGTCCAGTCCCATGAAGACGAAATCGTCGTCCTCCGGGTCGATTACTTCGAGAACTACGCAGGCCGATTCTTGTCCGTCGAGGCGAAGGATCGACTCGGCGGCGCGATGCCGACCGGCTCGACATACACCGGGCCGACGCTCGCTCTCTCGTGGAACAGGGGCGCCGGGACGCCGATCGACTCGACGCCCAGGACGATGGGCGTCAACATCGATCCCGACACCACGCCCGACACCTACATCGAGCACCGCGAGCTGGTACGCATCGGCGACGCCGGCAGCTCGACGCCCGGCCGGCCGACGATGATTCGCATCGGCTCCAGCACGGGCGCAACCAAGGAGGCCACGGTCGACACGTGGCTGGGCGGTGGCCTTCCGCCAATGGCGTCGGGGTTCCTGAAAGACTTCACCACCCGTTACATGGACCCGACCGAGGTCTACGCGCGCTTCGCCGAGCTGGCGGCGGAGTTCCCGAACATCGCGGAGCTGATTCCGCTTCCGTACCGGACGAACGGCTACCAGCGGAAGGCGCAGGCAACAATGGCCGGCCTGACCCCTCCCGGCAACTCGCCGGCCGGCGCGACCGCTCAGAGCCAGGCAGTTGTTCTGACGTCGCGCGCGTGGGGCCACGAGGGCGGCAATGACATCACCGCGGAGTTCCGCAACCCCGGTGTTGCGAACTCACCGCTGGGCGTAGCTGTGACCGGGAACGACATCGTCGTCAGCCTTGGTACGGACGCCGCAGGGGCACTCGCGAGCACGGCCTCACAGGTCATTTCGGCGATCAACGGCACCACGGCAGCGAGCGCACTCGTCGTGGCGCTCACATACCGAGGCAATGCCGGCGCGGGCGTCGTCCAGGTCCGCGCGAAGGTCGGACTTTCCGACTTTCTGAGCACGGCGACGAACGCTCACGTCCCGCGTGGGCCGTTCCAGTACTCGGTGATGCGAATCGGCAAGGTGCGCGACGGTTCGAAAGTGGGCGTGTTCCTCTACTGCCAGCAGCACGCGCGTGAATGGGCGACGCCGCTCACGTGCCTCGAGACCGCTGAGCAGTTGCTCCGCAATTACGCACTGGATCCGAGGACCCGTGAGCTCGTCGACAATCTGGACATCTTCATCCTCCCGTCGTCGAATCCGGACGGCAGCCACTATTCGATTCACAACTTCGCGAGCCAGCGTCGGAACATGACCAATCACTGCGTCGTCGGCGGTCAGGAGACCGACGATCCGTTCGCGCCTCTCTACTGGAGCCCGCGGATCAATCCGTCGAACGGGCTTCCGTACACGAACACCGACCCGGCCTCGCGGACCCTATGGGGCGTGGATCTGAACCGGAACAATACGTTCGCGACGCTGTTCGACGGCTACATCGGCGCGTCGACGTCGTGCACGAGCGACGTGTTCGCAGGCCCGTCCGAGGCGTCGGAGCCGGAGATCAAGAACGAGCTCTGGATCGCTGACACGTTCTCGAACATCAAGTTCTCCAACAACGTCCACAGCTTCGGCGGCTACTTCATGTGGGCGCCGGGCGCGTACCTGCCCGATCGTGGCGAGGGGGACGCGGTTCACGCGAACATCGGCGTGGAGAAGTACTTCTTCGCCGCCGGCGACAGGATCCTGAACCGAATCAAGGAGCAGCGGAACACGGTCATCCTTCCAGAGCGAACCGGTCCCATCGCCGACGTCCTCTACTCGGCAGCAGGGAACAGCGCCGATGAGCACTGGTACAACCGTGACGTCATCGCGTATAGCTTCGAGACAGGAGCCGACCGCTACGTCGACACGTCGCTCTCGGTTGCCTCCCCCGCCGGCGCGACCGGCATCAGGGCAGCCAATCGAACCGGCTTCAGGGAAGGAGATCGGATCAAGGTGGACGCCGGCACGGCCAACGAGGAGATCCGCACGGTCGCCTCGGTCGTGAATCCGAATCCCCCGACCCCCGACCCGAATGTCCTCCTGACGGAGCCGCTCGCGCTGGCCCATCCAGCCGGAGCGGTGCTGTCCGGTGGCACGCTGCAGTCGGGCGTCGGCTTCCAGCCGGTCTACGCGACGGAGGGGAAGCAAGAGGCGCTCGAGTTCGCTGCGGGCAACTACGGGCTCCTCGAGTCGGCGCTCGAGTATGCGTTCGATACGACGCCGCCTGAGGTGAACATGCCCGGGCCGACCTACTCGCGCACTCCCATCACCACGACGTTCGTGTTCGTGAACGAGCCGTCGGTCATTCGCTACACGATGGACGGGTCGAAGCCGACGGGGTCGTCTCCACTCTGGGACTCGACCGGCCCGCGAGAGCCGGGGCAGGTCTTCCACGTGACCCAGAGGACCATCTTCCGGTGGATTGCGACGGACATCAAGGGCAACGCCTCGAAGGGGCAGAAGGTCTTCGTGATCGCGCCGAAGCAGTAGAACCTGAGGACGGGCGGCTCGCTCCGTCGGGCCGCCCGTCGCTTCAGGGCCAGGCGTCTACGATGCGACGGTGAAACCGCCAACCGGCCGCATCCTCGCCGTGGCGGCCTCAGGCATCGTCGTGGCAGGCTTGGTCGCGGCCGTCCTCGTGATCGGGGCCGCGGGCGAGGAGTCCACCGCGCTTCCTCGCTCGCCTGCTGGCGGCCACTGCCGCGTCCTTCCGGACGGCGAGGCCCGCGCCTGCTACACGCGCGAGTTCATGGCGATCGTCGCCGGCCGCGACGATCCGAGGGCGGCTGTGAAGGCAATCGCCGACTCAGCATGGCGGGAAGGCGGTTTCGTCCTCTCCAACTGCCATGGAGTCATGCATACGGTGGGCCGCACGTACGCCGGCGAGGCCGGCGTCACGCTCGCGACGCTGATGGATTACCTGCCGCAGAGCAACGATCCGGGCTGCACCGCTGGTTTCGCCCACGGACTCGTGACCGGGGTTGCCCCACAGATCGATGTGAGACGGCCGCGGAAGGCGGTAACGGTGTGCGCCGACGCGGGAACGCGCTTCCAGCGCTACAGCTGCATCCATGGGTTCGGCCACGCGTTCATGCGGATCAACGGTGGACGGCTCCTGCCGGCGCTCGAGCTCTGTCGGGCGCTCGGGACGCGTGCGGCGGCTGACTGCGCCCAGGGTGCGTACCACGACTACTGGTTCGCGGTCGTCGGCGCGGACGACGCGAAGTTGTCAGAGGCGGCGGTGACCGACCCGCGGCGGCTCTGCGCAGCCCAGCCGCGCGTCTTCGTGCGACCGTGCTGGTACCGGGCGTTCGTCGACAACCGACCCGACGGCTTCGAGGTCACGTCGCCCGACGATCTCGACGCGCTCTGTCACGGGCTCGACGGCCTTCAACGTGAAGCCTGCATGACCGCGGCCTCCGTGATCGGGCCGCCGGACCCCGCCGTTCAGCTGCAGATCTGCGCCGGCCTGCACGATCCTTCGGACGCTGAGAATTGCATTCGCGGGACGAAGGTGCAGAACCTGCTCCGTCACCCGGTCGCCACCTACGTCCGGCTGATCGGCCGGTGCGAGCGCTTCGGCGAACTGGTGCGTCCGTCGTGCTACAGCTGGCTCGGCAAGACGCTCGCCGTGCTGACGGACGGCGATTTCGCACGAATGGGCTGTCCCCGGCTCCGGCCGGCAAATGCGCGCCGGAACTGCCACGCCGGCGCACGCCGCATGGACGAGGCGCTCGTCACGTTCAGCTGAGTTTCCAGCGTTTTTGAGCGGCGGGGGTGGGATTCGAACCCACGGGCCGCCTTGCGGCGGCCAGCGGTTTTCAAGACCGCCCCGTTCGTCCGCTCCGGCACCCCGCCGTCAGGGACGGACGGTAGCCGGAGCGCCGAACTGCTGCAGGACCTCCGGCACCTCGCCCTGGAAGTTCTCCAGGATCGCGAGCGCCCAGCGATCGGTGACGGCCGTGCCGTTCAAGGTATGGACGAAATCCGTGCCCTTATCGGAGCGGTAGCGGATTCCGAGCCGGCGAGCCTGGTAGTCGGTCGTGTTCGAGGCTGACGTGATCTCGCGGTAGCGCACCTGTGACGGAAACCAGGCTTCGATGTCGATCCGCTTGGCCGCTGCGGCGCTGAGCTCGCCGGCGGCGATGTTGAGAACGCGGTACGGAATCCCGAGCTCCTGGACGAGCGACTCTTCAATCGCCACGAGGCGGTCGAATTCGTTCCACGACTCTTCCGGGAGGGTGTACGCGAACATCTCGACCTTGTTGAACTGGTGGACGCGGAACATGCCGCGTGTGTCGCGTCCCGCAGCGCCCGCCTCCCGCCGGAAGTTCGCCGAGAAGGCCGTGTACCGAAGCGGCAGCTCTTCGCGCTCGAGGATCTCTCCCATGTGCAGACCGGCCAGCGCCACCTCGGAGGTGCCGGTGAGGAAGAGGCCCTCCTCTGCGACCTCGTAGATCTCGTACCGCTCCGCGGGGAAGAACCCAGTTCCGTACATCGCCTCCTCGCGGACGAGCACCGGCGGGATCACGGGCGTGAAGCCCTCCGCGACCAGACGGTCGAGCGCCCAGCGGTAGAGAGCGAGCGAAAGCCGCGCCGCGTCGCCGACGATGTAGCCGAAGCGCGAGCCGGACAGGCGAGCGCCGCGCTCCATTTCGTACCGGCCGAGCGCGAGGTGATCCTTCGGATCGACGAGGTCCGGGGGCTCGCCGACCTCTCGCACCACTTCGCCTTCGGCGTCGTCCGTACCGCTGTCGGGCACCGATTCGTGCGCGGGGTTCGGGACGTTCTGGAGGAGCTCGTCCCGGCGGGCCTCGGCCGTTCCGAGCTCGTCTTCGAGGCGGCGGAGCTCCTTCTTGACCTCTTTCAGCTCCTCGACCTGCTCGGGCGTCGGCTTGCCCTTCGTTTTTTGCCGGCCGCGCAGCTCGTCGACCTTGGGGACGAGCTCGCGCCACCGGGCGTCGGCTTCGAGGAGCTCGTCGAACGCGTCGCCGCCGCCCTTGCGTGCGATCCCGGTTCGCAGGCGGTCCGGGTCGCTGCGCGCCGCCCGGAGGTCGATCAAGCCTGAGTCAGAAACGCCACGAGGTCGGCCAGCTCCTTATCGCTGAGCTGGTCGTACTTCGGCATGACGCCGTCGGGGTAGCCCTCTTCGACGTACGCGCTCGGGTTCTCGATCGACTCGCGTACGAACTCCGCCAGCGGCTTGCCGGCCTTCTGTGCGAATGCCGGGAGCTTGTCGAGGTCCGGGCCGGTCGTCCCGCTCGATCCCGCCGGCTTGAACGTGTGGCAGCTGCCGCAGCCGTTCGCCGAGAAGACCTGCTTCCCGGCAACCGGATCGCCCTGCGCTGCCGGCTCGGGGGTGGTCCCCGTCTCGGTCTGTGTGGTCCCGCCCTCAACTGTCTCGGGCAGCGGTGCAGTTTCCTCCCCGCCGCCGCAGCCCGCGAGGAGCACTCCCACGACGGCGATCAGGGCGGCACCGCGCACGACGGCGAGTCTACCCCGGCGACCCGTCACACTAACGACGCAATGACCGCCGCCGTCTCCCGCTTGATCGCGCCGCGCCGCGAGATCCTGATCGCCGGTGGGCTCGCCTGTGCGGGAGCCGCCCTGCTCGTTGCTCTCGCCCCGCCCACTGGCGACGCGCCGGCTCACCTCTACCGGACGCTGCTCGTCCGCGAGGGCGTGTACGTCTGGGACAACCTCTGGTACGGAGGCCACTACCCGCTCGCCTCGTACAGCCTCCTCTACTACCTCCCGGCGGCACTGGTGGGGAACCTGCCGCTCGTCTTTGCGGCGGTCGTCGTCTCGGCGGCGCTCTTCGCGTCGATCGTCGAGCGGGAGTGGGGCGCGGCGGGCATCTGGCCGGCACGAGCGTTCGCGATCCTGGCCGCCGGGCCGATCTTCGTCGGGACGTACAGCTACGCGCTCGGGCTCGCGGCCGGCCTTGCCGCCCTCCGGTCGCTGCAGGGCGGGCGTCGTTTGCTGGCCGCAGGTGCCGCGGCCCTGACACTCGGCTTCAGCCCGCTCGCCTTCGTCTTCCTCTGCATCGTCCTGCTCGCGCTCGTGCTGGTTCGGCGGGTCGGCCGGCATACACTGGCCTTTGGCGCCGCCCTCGGAGGAATTGCAGCGGTGCAGCTGGGTGCGCTCGTGTTCTTCCCCAGCAGTGGCCCCTACCCGTTTCGGGTCCTCGAGCTGGCGGCGGTCCTCACGGTCAGTGTCCTGGGCGCGGAGCTCGCGCGGCGCTCACGCCACGGCGCCCTGCTCGGCGCGTTCTTCCTCGTCTGGGGAGCGGCGAGCCTCCTGATGTTCGCCGTCTCGACGCCGGTCGGCGAGAACCTGACCCGGCTGCGGTCGGTCGTCTTCCCGGTCATGCTCATGACCGCCTTCCTCGCCCGGTTCCGTCCGCGCTGGCTGACCGGGCTCGCGCTGTCCGCGGCGCTCGTCTACAACGTGGCGCCCTACGCGGGAGCGGCGCTGGACCGGACGGACGTGCGGGCATCGCATCGGGCGTTCTGGGCGCCGGCGGTCACGTTCCTCGCGGAACGCTCGAGCGCGAACTACCGGGTCGAGGTCGTGCCGACCTTCGACCACTGGGAGGCCTACTGGCTGCCCCGTGCAGGGGTCCCACTCGCGCGTGGCTGGTACCGGCAGATCGACATCGCGCGCAACGAGTTCTTCTACGACAAGCCGCTCACGGCGACGATGTACCGCGCCTGGCTGCGTGGAATGGGCGTCCGATTCGTCGTGCTGCCCAATACGCGGCTGGGCCAGAAGGGCGAGGAACGGGAGGCGGCGTTGCTGCAGTCCGGGCGATCCGGGCTCAGCCGAGTGTTCGTCAGTCCGCAGCTGCGGATCTTCGAGGTGCCGCGCGCGCAGGCGATCTTGACCGGGCCGGGGTCACCGATCGTCACTCGCCTCGACCACGCAGGGATCGAGGGTCGGCTGCCCGCGGCCGGCTCCTACCGGCTCAAGATCCGCTACACGCGCTACTGGCGAGTGAAGGCCGGCGCGGTCTGCGTCGCGCACGCTATCGGCGGGATGACCGTGCTCAGGGCGACGAGGCCGGGGCCGTTCTCGCTTGCCGTGCCCGAGGGGCACGCAGCGCTCGTCCGGTCGCTGGTCGAGCGA